>OJJT01000764.1_pt1 | contig 12414 bp, 7 predicted proteins | sample 1596281 | NCBI WGS metagenome assembly OJJT01 (sample SAMEA4350145, study PRJEB24818) | metagenome | biome: human; feature: gut; material: faeces | place: Denmark | collected 2013-09
ACAGCACAGTAACGGCGGCCATCAAGGACAACGGCGACGCACACAGCGGCGTTGCCCGCACGGAATATTCTCTGGACGGCGGAAGCTGGACGACGTACAGCGGCGTGCTCTCCATCGCAGGCCACGGCAAACATACGGTCAGCGCCCGCGCCATCGACAATGTGGGCCGTGTTTCCGGCACGGCCAGCAAGGCGGCGCTGGTGGATAAGGCCGCTCCGGTCATTTCAAAGGTGGAGCAGCAGCCAGACAGCGGCCATACGGAAATGACGCTGGCCGTTACGGCCACAGACGCGGACAGCGGTGTCAAGGGCTATGCGGTCACCACGGAGGAAAAAGCGCCTGCGCTGGATAAGTTTCAAGATTCCGCACCGAAAGCAGACCACAACGGCGTTTACTACATCTGGGCAGCGGACAAGGCGGGGAATATTTCCGCTGCCGCAAAGGTGAACGTCACCGCGCTGGATATCGTAGCACCCGTTGTGGTAAAGGTGGAGACACAGCGTACCTGGGACGCGAAGGAAAATTGGGCGAAAGTAACGGCGCAGGACGATAACAGCGGCGTTGTGGCCATCGGCTGGGAACGGGCCGAAAAAGATATGGGAAGCCGTCATGCTCCTGACCCGATCACCTGGGTGGATTCCACGGCAGAAGCGGCCTTCATTTTCACCGGGAACGGCAGCTACAACGCCTATGCACGCGACCTGGCAGGCAATGTGTCCGGGCCGTATCCGTTCATCATCGACCACATCGACAAGCATTCGCCGGTCATTGATTCTGTGGAGTGGGACAAGGGCTGGAGCCAAAGCAAGACCATCACGGTAAAAGCCCATGATACGGAATCCGGCCTTGGGCGGTATGCGGTGACGCGCACGGCGGACCGACCCGCTGAGTGGCAAGACAGCAATGTGTTCGCCAACATCACGGAAAACGGCACGTACTATCTGTGGGCGAAGGACAACGTGCAGCGCGTGTCCGCGGACGCGGATGCAGATGGCGGAGAGGATACACCCGGCCCCGGCCCGGAAGAGATCGTCATCGACACCATCGACCGTTCCAGGCCCGTGATGGACGATATCCTGCATTCGGCAGCGGACAACGCGCCCGCGGGGATGTTCGGCTATCCGCATTTCAATGAAGTGGACCGTCCGGAGCTGCTGGCCCACGATCTGGCCGATGAAGGCTGGACGGACAGCGGCATCAAGGCCATCTACTACCAATTTGCCGCAGATGAAGATTCTCTCGAAGCAGATTGGCTGACCTATGACGAGCTGGACAAGCCCGCCATGCGGGAGGAATACTTCGGAAACATCTACGCGAAGGCGGAGGACAACGCGGGGAATGTGTCCGACGCCATTTTTGCAGACTTCATGTTCGAGCAGACCGAGCCTGTGGCAGAGAAAACCCTGACCCCGGATCACTGGACGAACGGGGCGGTGGAGATCGACCTTTCCACAGACGATAACCTGTCGGGCGTGCGGGACATCACCCTGCCGGACGGCAGCGTCGTGGATGCCACGCAGGCGAAGTACACGGTGGACAAAAACGGCGTGTACAACTTCTCTGTGCGGGATTACTGCGGCAACATCCTGTCCTATCCCGTTGAAGTGAGCAATATCGACCGGCTTGCGCCGGCTGCGGACTATGAGGTGATGCCCGGTGACTGGACGAACAAGCCCGTGACCATCCGTGTGACGGCTGCGGACCCGGAGCCGGAGGACGGCTATGCGCCCAGCGGCGTCAAGTCCGTCACAATGCCGGACGGTACGGTGGTGGAAGGCGGTACCGCGGATTTCGCTGCGGAGGCCAATGGGAAATACGACTTCATCATCACGGACAACGGCGGCAACACGTTCACGCTGCATACCGAGGTGAGCAATATTGATTACCTCGCGCCCGAAGCGGAATATACCGTGACGCCGGATGTCTGGACGAACGGGCCTGCCGCCATCCATGTGACGGCCACCGACCCGGAGCCGGAGGATGGCTATGCGCCCAGCGGCGTCAAATCCATCACACTGCCGGACGGCACGGTGGTGGCGGGCGATGCAACGGATTTTACCGTGAGCGCCAATGGTACGTATGACTTTGTCATTACCGACAACGGCGGAAATACGGCCACACTGCACACGGAAGTGGGCAATGTGGACACCGCGCGCCCGACTGTGGATTTCCATTTTGAGCCGCTGGACGGCGGCGACCGCACCATCATCACGGAATACGGCAAAACCGAGTACTACAACTATGATATCATAATGAACGCCAGAGCCGACGATGTAGGTTCCGGTATCGAGAGATATGAGTACAAAGCAGGTGATGGAGAGTGGATGGCATTCGACCCGGCAGACCCGCCGAAGTTCACGGAAGAACAGATCAGCCATATCGTTGTGCGTGTATGGGATGTTGCCGGGAATGTGAGTGAAGAAAAGGCGCGGGACATCGTGCTGGATAAAACGCCGCCTACGGCTTCGCATACGCTGACGCCGGGCAAGGACGGAAAGGTAAACATCAACCTGGGAACAGACAGCAGCATCTGCGGCGTCCAGTCCATCACACGACCGGATGGAAGCGTTGCGTATGGTGTGGATACGCTTGTGTTTGAAGTGGGCCGGAATGGAGACTACGATTTTTTCGTGTGGGACCGGTGCGGGAATCTGCTGAAGTACACCGTGCCGGTCGACAGCTTCGCAGCGCCCGTACAGCCGAAACCTGCGCCCTTTGAGCCGGAAGAAACGAAACCCGAGCCCAATCCGGAGCCTGCTCCGGAGCCGAAAGAACCGGCGGCACCGGTAGAACTTCCTGTGCAGGAGGATGCCCGCGCATTGACGCTGGCCGACCTTGCCTGCACACTGCTTTCCATCCTGTTTGCGGCCCTTGTGTGGCTGCGCGGGAAAAAAGACGGCGGGGAAGATGCTGACAATGAAAATGAGCAGGCTGAACGCATGGATAAAGAAGCGGAAGAAGATGAGCCGCGGGGTCACGCTGTGCAGAAAACCGTGAATGCGGTGCTGGCGGTACTGTCTGTGGTATTGTTCTTCCTCACGCAGCCGCTCGTATGGCGTTTCCGTTTGGTGGACTGGTGGACGGTGTTGTTCGTGCTGCTGTGCGGCACGGCGCTGGCCATGCTCATCTGGAAGCGCAAAGAAGAAAACAAAGCAGAAGAAACAGATGAAGAAGAAACGGAGGATTTTGCAGAATGAAAACGATCGTATCACTGGCCCTTGTGGGCCTCATGTCCATTTCCACACTGCTTCCCGCGCTGGCGGCACAGGAAACGGAAAACATATCCATCCCCGAAAGCTCCGGCATTTCGGAAAGCATGGCACAGGATGAGAGCAGCGTATCCGGTTCCGGCAGTTTGGCGGACGGAAACGCCACATCCGATTCCAGCAGTACAGCGGATGAAAGCTCTGCGCCGGAGTCCGGCAGCAATGCAGGGGCTGATGTTTCGCAGCCCGAATCCGACAGTATGCCGGTGGAGTCTGACAGCAGCACTTCTGTGGGTTCGAAAGCTGAAACCGGCAGCTCACTGCCTGCTTCCGACAGTATGACGTCCGATGAAATGGACGCTGACTCGGAACCGGCTTCCGGCAGCGAAACAGCGGAATCGGACGTCGATGCCAAGGATGAAGATTCATCTGGTGTAACGGCAGCAACAGCGGACGAACAGTCGGTCTCTGTTACGGTGTCGGAAGAATACGCGATCCTGCTTGCGACCAACCAGGCGGACAGCATGATGGGCCATGCGGGTATGAGGCGCAGCGACGCCTGTACGCAGCCTGCGGCATCCTTTGTTCTGGCGGACTACGCCGCAGAGACAGAGGATGAGAGCTACTGTCTGCTTTGGGAAGCGATGAACGCGGAATTTGAGCAGCTTGGTGCACAGGGATGTACAACGGCCAACTGTGTTTTCACAGATGGTATGATCATCCTGATGCGATAGGACGGAACGGGACGGGGCGGCTTGAGCTGCCCCGTCCCGTTTCAATGTTATGGAGGGCTGAAACAGTGGAACAGGAAAAACTCGTACAGGGCTGGATGGTCTGCGGAACAGATGAAGAAGCTCAAAAACCGGAGATGTATTTTCTGGACGTCAACAATGCGATCGCATACCGGGAAATGCAGCGGGACGCCGCGTCTCTGACGATCCGGCTGCAGTACATCCGCCCGGAATGGGCAAAAGACCTTCACAAAAGCCGCCTGCGGCAGCGGGACGGAAAACAGGAACGATGAATGGGGAATGCAGAATGAAAATACAGATTTTTAACCGTTTGATCAGGCATGGAGAGAGCTTCCGTGCACCGCGCTCCGTGCAGGAGTCCATTCCGGTCAGAAAGATATACCGGGACGGGGTCTGGCTGTGCGGCGGGCGGTATTCCAAGATGTGGCGGTTTCAGGATGTGAACTACGCCGTGGCGTCGGAAGCGGACCAGGCGGAAATATTGATGCGCTACTGCAGCGTCATCAACGCATGGCCGGATGATGCGTATGTGCAGGTGCTCACGAACAATCGCCGCATCGACCCGGTGGAATTTGAGAACACCATGCTGATGCATTTGCGCGGCGATGATATGGACAGGCTGCGGGAGGAATACAACCAGATCGTGCGGGAGCGCACGGAATGGAGCAACAACATTTTCCGGGAGAAATACATCGTTATCTCTGTGCAGCGGCGGAGTATTGAGGAGGCAAGGAGTTTTTTTGCCCGTGTCGGCACAGAGCTTGCATCCGGATTCGGGCGGCTGTCCAGCCAGCTTACAGAGCTTTCTTCCCATGACCGCATCCGCATCCTGCACGATTTTTTTCGCAGCGGGGAAGAACAGTATTTCAATTTTGACCTTTCGCAGGCCATGGCGCGTGGCCAGGATTTCCGGGACTATATCGCGCCGGACAGCCTTCAATTCAAGACCGACCATTTCATCATGGGCAAAAAGTTCGGGCGCGTACTGTTTTTAAAGGACTATCCCAATTTTCTCAAGGACGAAACGATCGCCAGGCTGTGCGAATTCCCGCAGAATCTGATGCTGTCCATCCAGATCGTCCCGGTCCCCATGGAGGAGGCTGTGGCGGACATGCAAAAGCGCGTGCTTGCCGTGGAGACGGATATTACCCGGTGGCAGCAAAAGCAGAACGCGAACCACAACTTTTCCGCGGAGACTCCCTATGAGATGCAGCAGATGCGGCAGGAAATGAAGGCGCTGCTGGATGATCTGACTTCGCGGGACCAGCGGATGGTGCTTGTGCTGGTGACGCTGGTGCATCTGGCGGACAGCTATGCGCAGCTCAACAGTGACACGGAGGCCATCACGGCCACGGCGCGGGGCGATCTGTGCCGTTTCAATACGCTCCATTTCCAGCAGGAGGAGGGCCTGAACACGGCACTGCCCTACGGCTTGCGGGAAATTGAAGCGATGCGCACGATGAACACAGAGAGCGCGGCGGCGCTGACGCCCTTTTCCGTGCAGGATGTGATGGACCGGGGCGGGATCTACTATGGCAGAAATGCCATCAGCCGGAACAGCATCATTTGCAACCGCAAGCTGCTGCTCAACGGGAACGGTTTTTATCTTGGTGTGCCGGGCAGCGGCAAGAGCATGGCCGCGAAATGGGAGCTGATGAACGTTATTCTGAACACGGACGATGATGTATTGATCTGTGACCCCGAAGCGGAGTTCGGCCCGGTGGTGGATGCGGTGAGAGGGCAGAACATCCGCCTTGCGCCGGACAGCACGCAGCATGTGAACGCGCTGGAGCTGGGAAAGGGCTATGAGGCAGGGGAAAAGCCTGTTTCGCTCAAATCCGAGTTTATCCTTACACTGTACGAGCACCTTTTGGATGTGCAGACGAACGGACGCCGGGCAAAATCCATCATCGACCGCGCGGTGCTCGACCTGTATGAGGAATTCAGCAAAAAGCCGCAGGCTCCTACACTGCAGGACCTTTACCGTATTTTGCAGTGCCAGAAGGAGGATCTGGCGAAGGATATCGTGCTGGCCAGTGAAATTTTCACAAAGGGAAGCCTGAACACGTTCGCACAGCCCACCAACGTGCAGCTGGACAACCGTGTTTTGTGCTTCAATATCCGGGACCTGGGCCAGCAGCTGCGCCCCATCGGCATGCTGGTGCTGATGGAGGTGGTCATGATGCGCGTGATGCAGAACCGCCTGCGTGGCAAGCGGACGTGGATCTATTTTGATGAGCTGTCTGTTCTGTTTTCCTATGAGTGGTCCACGAACTTTCTGGATGTATCATGGAAAAGATACCGGAAGTACGGGGCTTTGGCCAGTGGGATATTTCAGAATCTGGACCAGGCGCTGGACAACGAGGTAGCACGCAGTATGATCTCCAACAGTGAATTTCTTGTACTGCTCAATCAGGCGGCGTCGGACCGCACGAAGCTGGCGGAGCTTCTGCATATTTCGGATACGCAGCTTTCGTATGTCACGGATTCTGAAGCGGGACGCGGCCTGCTGAAGATGGGCGGCAGCCTGGTGCCCTTCATCAATGATATTTCAAAGGACACCCGGCTTTACAAATTGATGAGCACGCGCCCAGGGGAGGTGTAACCGGATGAAAGAACTGAAAACAAAGAAAAGCGCGGAAGGAGCGCGCGTAAAGGAAAAGAGTGATGCTTTGCCGCGTGCGGCAAAGCGTATGCTGCGGGCGGGTCTGATGGAAAAGCAGGCTTCCCGGCAGCGTGAAACCCAGGAGAAAGCGCCGGAGCGTGCGGCAGAGGAACAGGTGGAGCGTGCGGCGATGCGGGGCGGGGAGATGGCTGCGGACGCAGGCCGGGCGGTATTCAGGCAGGCTGTGCCTCTGCGGGCAGAACGGGAAAAGGACCAATGGTCGGATGCACAGGCAGTAGACTGTTATCGCCCTGCATCACGGGCCGCGCACACGAATGGTGTGAGACAGAAAACAGAGAAAATTTCCCGAAATCGGGAAATTTTGAACCGGGCGCGGGAGATGGCTTCACGCCGGCCCGACACAATGAGATTAAAAAGTATACGGCAAAAAAGAACGGTGCGCGATGGTGCGCACCGTTCTTCTACATTTTTTAAGAGAGGGCATGGAATTGCCGGAGCACCCAAGGGCGTTTCGCAAAAACAGGCGGCGCGCCAATTTGCACGGCAGACTGTACAAGCAACCGTACAGGCGGCCCGGAGTGCGGGCAGGCTGCTGGCACAGGCCGGGCAGACGGCGGCGCGGATGGCGTCCGCCGTGTTGTCCTGGTTTGGCGCAGCGCTTGCCGCGGCGTCGCCTGTTTTGGTGCTGGTTCTCATTGTGGGGATGGTGGGGGCCTTTCTGGCTTCTCCCTTCGGCGTGTTCTTTTCCAACGAAACGACACAGGACGGGATGCTCATGGGGCAGGCGACGGCGGAGCTGAACGAAGAATACTACGCCCGCATCGGACAGATCGAACAGGCGAACCCCCATGATATTTTGGAAATCGAAGCATCGGATGGTGTTTCTGCCATCCGGTGGGAGAATGTGCTCTCTGTCTACGCCGTCAAAGTCACAACAGACAGTGTGAACGGCATGGATGTTGTGACCATGGATGAACAGAAAAAAGAGATTTTGCGCGGTGTGATGTGGGATATGAACCAGATCACGTACAGAAGCGTTACGGTGAAAAAAGAGGTGGAGGTGGTTACAGAGGATGAGGACGGAAATGAGGTGGTCGAGATGCAGGAGATAGAAGAAACGACGCTGACGATCTATCTGCACCACACAACGCCGGAGCAGATGGCCGCGGCCTATGGCTTTACCGAACAGCAGAACGAGCATCTGGCGCTGCTGCGGCATGAGGAATACAGCGTCATGTGGGCGTCTCTGTTGGGAGGCTTTACCCATGCCGGGGGTAAGATCGGCAGCGACGACGATTGGGTAGGCACGGGCATTTTTGCATGGCCGCTGCCGCAGAGCTTTACCATCACCTCACAGTTTGGATACCGCACTGACCCGTTTACAGGCGAAATATCCTACCACAGCGGGACGGATATTGCCGCGCCGTATGGTACGCCGGTTCTTGCGGCAGCGGGAGGTACGGTGACAGTTGCAAACGCGACCGACCCGTGGGGCGGAAGCTATGGATATTACGTAAAGATACAGCATGATGGAACGTTTGACACGCTGTACGCCCACTGTTCCAGCATCTGTGTCACGCCCGGCCAGCAGGTACAGCAGGGAGAGGTCATCGGCTATGTGGGCAGTACGGGGAACAGCACGGGCAACCATCTGCATTTTGAGGTTTGGGAGAACGGGCAGAGACGAAATGCAATGCACTATTTTGGTGTATAAGGCGATTCGGAGAAATGTCTTAGAGAAACCTGTTCCCCGTTTGATTTTTGGAACAGCTTGGTTCAGCTTGGATGCTGAAGCTGAAGCCCACAAAATGATGGATTTGTATGGCGGCACCCTCGACGGTAGCCTATGTTATGCAGGAGAAGTTCCAGAACGGAGTACCGTTGTATCGCCAGGAGGCCTATTGGAAGGGTCAGGGGGTAGAACTGCGGCGCAATACCATGGCCAACTGGGTGATCCGCAGCGCCCGTTGGTTCAAGCCGTTGTATGATCTGCTTCGCAGGGAGCTGCTGCGGCAGGACATTGTAAATGTGGATGAAACCCGCGTCCATGTCCTGAAAGAAGATGGTCGGGAATCCAAACAGATGTCCCAGATGTGGGTGTTCTGTTCCGCCGAAAAGAAAATCGCACTGTACCAGTACAGTCCCAGCCGTTCAGGCCGGGCAGCCAGAGAGATGTTGCAGGACTTCTCCGGCTACACCCAGACCGACGGCTATTCAGGCTACCATTGTCTGGATTCCGTTACCCATGTAGGTTGCTGGGCCCATGCACGGCGCAAATGGGTAGACTGCTTTGTGGACGGCAAGCCGGTACAGGGAAGCAGATCTGAAGCCGCGTTTGGATTGATCGAGGAGATGTTCGCCCTGGAGCAGGCTTGGAAGGATGAATCGCCGCAGGCCCGGTTCGATTTGCGGCAGCAAAAGCTCCGGCCGCTGCTGGAACAATATTGGGCACTTTTGGACAGTTTCGAAGCGGTGGAGGGCACCGCGCTGAGCAAGGCGAAAAACTACTCGCTCAACCAGAAAGATGCCCTGAACGCCGTGCTTCTGGATGGTCGCCTGGAACTGACCAACAATCTGGCCGAGCGTACCGTGAAGCCTTTTGTGATGGCCCGCAAGAACTTCCTGTTCTGCGATACCGCCAAGGGAGCCGATGCCAGTGCCCTTTGTTTCAGTGTAATGGAGACGGCCAAACGCAACGGTCTGAATCCCTTTGGTTATCTGTTGTTCCTGCTGAAGGAACTGCCCAAACTGGGCGAAAATCCTACTGACGAGCAGCTGATTCCGCTCCTCCCCTGGGATGACAATCTTCCCGCATATTGCAGACTAAAGGTGTCTTAAACTTTCCGAGCACCATTTTCGGGACTCTTTTCTTTTTCCGTACGGGGGATTATGGAGCGGTTACATTGAAACGAGAACATAGCCTTTCCAAAATCAGAAAACGAGGTATTCCGGCTGTAACAGAGGAATGCCTTCTTTCCGTTATGGCATTAAACCTAAAAAGGATGGTCAAGGCAATCCTTTTGCTCCTATCTTTGCTGAAAATCCGGGTTGAAAGCTACAACTTTCAGCCCGGATCTCTTTTTGTCAACAGGTCCAATAAATTGCGCAAATTGAATAGAGGATAAAAAGAGACATGGTTTGCAGAACTCTGGTAGAATGAAGTCGCGACACACCATTCTGAAAGGAGTCTGTAAACCATGTCTGAGAAAATTGTACAGCTAAACGAGGAAGTAATCAAGGGTCAGCTTAAGGAAATGGTCCGTGGCAGCGTGGAAGAAACACTGAATGAGTTGTTGGAGCAGGAAGCGGAGAGACTGACCCAGGCTGCCCGTTACGAGCGCAATGAGACCCGTCAGGGCTACCGCAGCGGCCACTATGACCGGAACCTTACCACGACCTCCGGAGACGTCACGCTCCATGTGCCTCGCCTTAAGGGCATCTCTTTTGAAACAGCCATCATTGAGCGGTATCGCCGGCGAGAGAGCAGCGTGGAGGAAGCGCTCATCGAGATGTACCTTGCCGGCGTCTCCGTACGCCGGGTGGAGGATATTACCGAGGCCCTGTGGGGCAGCAAGGTATCTCCTGCCACCATCAGTGAGTTGAATAAGAAAGCCTATGTCCACATTGAGGATTGGCGGAACCGCCCGCTGCAGGGAGGCAAGTATCCGTATGTCTATGTGGATGGCATCTACCTGCGGCGCAACTGGGGTGGAGAGTATGAAAATGTTGCGATTTTGGTGGCAATTGCGGTGAATGAGGACGGATACCGTGAAGTTTTGGGCGCTGCCGAGGGTATGAAAGAAGACAAGGCCAGTTGGGTGAATTTCTTTCAGTGGCTCAAAAGCAGAGGATTGGACGGCGTGAAACTCATTGTTGGGGACAAGTGCCTGGGTATGCTGGAAGCTGTGGGAGAAGTGTTTCCTGACGCCAAATACCAGCGTTGTACAGTCCATTTTTACCGCAATGTATTTTCTGTTGTTCCTCGCTCCAGAGTAAAATTAGTGGCCAAGATGCTCAAGGCGATCCATGCCCAGGAAAGCAAGAAGGCCGCCCGTGAAAAAGCGAAAGCTGTGGTGGCCCAGCTGAAAGAAATGAAGCTGAAAGAGGCTATCAAAAAGGTGGAGGACAGTGTTGAGGAAACGCTGACTTACTGTGATTTTCCCAGTGAACACTGGACTCGCATCCGCACCAATAATGTCATTGAGCGGCTGAACCGGGAGATCCGCCGCCGCACTCGTGTAGTGGGCAGTTTCCCGGACGGGTCTGCGCCCGCCTGCGGCATGTGGCCGGCACCCAATGGGGCAACAAAAAGTATATGAATATGAAGCACCTGGAGGTTGCCTTTGAGGATGCCTCCATTGCTGGCTGACTTCATTCATGCCAGGGGCTGCAAACTAAAGTGCGAAAAATTCTTGACACTACCTCGCCAGGATACCCCATACTAATGCTGGTTGCTCTTATTAATGAATATCTGGTTGCCCGGTTGCTTTGTTCACCAGAATACGAAGTTTCCCTTTCGAAGAAGAAATTTTTCCGTTTAAAATATCATCTTCTGTAAAACGAGCCATCAGAATCTCTCTTTGGGTGACTCGTTCCCAGTCGTAACTTACATAAATATATCCATCGGCTGCCTCTTTTGCATCCGGATAGGATACTTCATTGCGCTCGTCCAAAAGAAGGGTGTACGGCCAGGTTTTTCCATCATCCTCGCTTAGGAGCGCAGTGAGATGACTGCGCCCTTTCCAGCTTTTTACATTACCTTGATGCATAATGTCGTCCAAATCAATTCTCTGGTCAAACTGATAATGGTTGATCATCAAAAGTCGGCCGGATTTAAGCCGACGGATATGGAACCGGGAGCATGGACCATCAATATGGCTTTTTCTCCCGGGTGTCCATGTACGGCCATCATCGTTGGAAAAGCTTTCTCCGATCCCGTCAAACGTGCGCGTCAGCATCCAAAGCGTGCCATCTTTCTTTTCAACAATCATGTTTTCGTCGAAACTACGATTGGGAATGTCTGCATGTCCACGCAGACAGATTGTTTTTCCCTCGTCAGAAGAAGCATAGACATTGGAAAATTGCTCTGCCTCCAAACCATGGCGCTCTGCAGGAATGCTGCCGCTGGTATCGCACCAAATAGCGGTTGGAAACAGCCATTCTCCTTTGGATGTAACCAGTGGTTTATTCATCATGATTCCGTTGGCGATGCGGCGCGGTGGAGTCCAAGTGAGAGATTCGGCATCGGGGTCCTGACACGTTGAGACCCATACCCCGCTGCGCCCGTCGTTAAATCCTTTGGCCTGCGTCCAGGTCATCCAAAGAACATTGTGCGGATCGATCCATAGGCAGGGATCGTAAATGCGGCACTCGGGATCCGGATGTTCTGCAACCGCTTCGCAGGAGCGGAAGGTATCACCCCCATCATCGCTGACACACAAAACCATAATATTTCCACCGACTTCGGCATCTTGTCCAGAATAGAAATTGACAAAAATACGGCCTTTGTCTGTTACTTCAATAGAGGGTATTCCCTGCCAGCGCCGGTAATCATCACGAAATCGTTGATCGATAGGACGCTTATAAAGGATGGCAGGAAGCAAAGACGAATCGTGGGTCATAAATATACCTCCTGTATTAGCTCTGTCTCTTATACACATCTCCGAGCCCACGAGACAGGCAGAAATCTCGTATGCCGTCTTCTGCTTGAAAAAAAAAAAAACAAAAAAACCAAAACAGCATTCAAACAAAGAATGCTATTTGACATCCACATTAATCTATAAGACCATGTAACACATTAATAACACATAATTATAACAATATTGATGGA
>OJJT01000768.1_pt1 | contig 12377 bp, 12 predicted proteins | sample 1596281 | NCBI WGS metagenome assembly OJJT01 (sample SAMEA4350145, study PRJEB24818) | metagenome | biome: human; feature: gut; material: faeces | place: Denmark | collected 2013-09
TTTTTTTTTCTTTTGTTGTTTTTTTTTTTATTTTTTTTTGTATTTTGTTTTTTTTTTTTTTTTTTTTTTCAAGCAGAAGACGGCATACGAGATTTCTGCCTGTCTCGTGGGCTCGGAGATGTGTATAAGAGACAGGCCGGTAGCTGCGGCGCCAAATGGCATTCTATAAGCTGTATCATGTGAGTTGTGAAAAAGCTGCATACTATATTCCTCCAAATTTCTACAATGCTGTTTCCTTAATATATTATATATATTATAGGTTACTACACAAACAGGTATTATACAACAGATTCTTTTAAAATTCAAATACAAAAATATAACAATTGAAACTATTGTCACTATGTGCTATAATTAAGGAAAAAATTTGGAGGTTTTAATGAAATATATTATATTTGATATGGACGGGGTTATAGTGAATTCCGAACCTGTCATTATGAAAGCGGCGCTTGACGCTCTTAAGACCGGCGGAATAGAAGCGTCTGAAGAAGATTTTATACCTTATATCGGAGCCGGCGAAGAGCATTTTATAATTGAGCCGTGCAAAAGGGCGAATAAAGCGGAACTGACAGAAAAAATAATGGATGATATGTTTAGAAATTTTGAACAAAACATCAAAGAAATGAAGGTTTTCCCATCAGCAAAGCCGCTTATCGAAAAACTGAAAAATTTGGGATACACGCTGGCGCTTGTGAGCAGCGCAGCGGAAAGAAAGCTTATGGCCTCGCTAAAAGCCGCCGAGATTGACCCGTCGGTTTTTACGGTTATACTTTCAGGCAATGATGTGACAGAGAAGAAACCGTCTCCTGCTCCTTATTTGCTTGCGGCCGATAAGCTGGGCGCTGACCCAGCTGAGTGCTTGGTTATCGAGGACGCTTTAAGCGGAGTAAAATCGGCAAAGGCTGCAGGAATGCAGTGCGCCGCGGTCACAACCTCATTTAGTGAAGAGAAGTTAAAGTCAGCCGGAGCGGATTATGTGACTGGAGATATAATAGATATATTAAGTTTACTGAACGGATAAAAGGGTGATTTTGTGTTTAAAACAGTGTATGGAACGGCTCGTGCGGACAGCGGCGGTTATTTGTTTGAAAGCGTCAGGGCGAATATAAAAAATGGAATAAAGTCATATCTTCTCGTTCCGGAGCAGTTTTCTGTTTTTACCGAACGCAAAGTTATAGAAACTTTGGGCGTTAAGGCTCAGACTTTGGCAGAAGTGCTAACCTTTTCAAGGCTTTCAAATCTTGTGCTCAGCAGCCTGGGGCCTCTCAGACTGAGATACATAGACGGAGCAGGCAGAGAAATTCTTGCTGGCAGAGCTTTGCAGCTTATAGAAGATAAACTGCAGTATTTTAAATCAAATGTTCATCAGAGAGGATTTTCAAGTCTGATGGCGGGGCTTGTGTCGGAGTTTAAACGGTATGGTCTGAGTTTTGAAAGTCTGCAGACTGTTTCCGAAAAGGTAGAGAAAGATGAGTTTAAACGAAAGCTGGAAGACTTGGCTTTGTTTTATGATACATACAGCAGATTAATCAACGAAAATAATTCTGACGCGGAGGATAATCTGTCAATAATACTCCCTAAAATAAAAGACTTTGAAATTGAAACGGACTCGTGTCTGTTTATAACCGAATTTAAGAGTTTTACGCCTCTGGAGTGTCAAGTGCTGCAGGAACTGATGAAGAAGATGAGTAACACAGTTCTGTTTTTAAGATGCAATGACCTTGTTCATCCGGACAGTATTTTCAGTTCGGCGTCTTTGACATACAAACAGCTTGCGGAAACCGCTGAAGCGTGCGGGATTGAGGTCAGCAAGCCTGAGATTTTGCCGGTCAAAGACGGCGGAAAATCTGACCTTATATTTTTGCAGGACAACTATTTTAATATAAACCCTGAAAAATATGACGGAAGCCCGGAAAATATCTTTATATATTCACCGGAAAATCATTTTGACGAGGTGGAACAGACCGCGTCAATTATACATAGACTGTGCAGGATTAAAGGCTATAAGCAAAGCGACTTTTTGATATTGGCAAGGGATACAGATGTGTATTCCAGAATCATGCCTCTCGTATTTGATAAACTCGGTATAAATGTGTTTTTAGACAAGCGGCGCAGCATTCTTGAAAATCCATATTTAAGATGTATTTCAAGCATGCTTGAAATACTTGCCTATGGGTTTTCTTATGACAGGGTTATGGAAATAGGGCGGAGCGGATTCGCCGGAGTCAGCAATGAAGAAGAGCTGGATGTTTTTGAAAATTATCTGCTTTCTGTCAACCCCAGCCACGCGATGTGGAATGATGAAAATGAGTGGACGTATAATCCAGATAAGCGCGCTTATGACATTGATAGTATAAACCGAATAAAAAGCGTGATGTTAGCTCCGATTTTTGAGTTGAAACATTCAATAAGGGGACGTAAAAAGGCCAGTGAAATTACCGAAGCGGTTTTTAAGTATATGGAAAGATGCCGTCATCAAGAGATAATGCGTGATATATGCAAAGAGTATTCGGATAATGGTATGGTATATCTTGCTGAAGAATATAGGCGCACATGGAACAGCGTGGTGTCGGTGCTTGACAGAATCTCTGAAATTATGGGCGGTGAGCTTATAACGTATGAGAAGTTTTATGATTTGTTTATATCGGCCTGCGGCGGAATAAAAATAGGAATATCTCCTCAGACGATTGACGGCGCAGTGTTCAGCAAAATAGATATGTTCAGAAACACTGATGCGAAGGTGGTTATAGTCCTTGGGGTAACAGACGGTGTTTTCCCTAGAGGTTATGGAAACGAGGGTATACTGACGGATGCGGAGAGAGAAGCGCTGAGGGAATACGGCATTGATTTGGCAATGACAGCGTCAGAAAAGTCTCATGACGAGCAGCTTTTGGTATATAATGTTTTATCATCCCCATCTGACGAATTATATTTGCTTGCTCCAAAGTCCTCTGACGATGGAGAAAGTCTTTTCCCGTCTAAAATTATAACCAAAATTGAGAATGAGCTTTTTGATATGGAAAGAGAAAATGTGAATGACGATAGCGAAGAGCTGCCGGAGGGTAAAGAACCGGTATTTTTGGCGCTTGAATCCGAATTTATTAGATGCTGCGGAGATGTAGGCAAATTTGCACCAAAGTGGCGTGCAGTCTATGATTTTTATGCTGAGGATGAAAAGTACGGCGCACGGCTCGCTGACTTTGCAGAGAGGCTGAAAGCCGCCGAAAGCGGTTATGAAATACTGTCCAAAAATTCGGTCGCAAAACTGTACGGCAGAGAAATAATGCTGAGCGCTTCCAAAATGGAAAAGTATAACAGCTGCGCTTTCTCTTATTTTATGAGATATGGTCTGCTGGCTAAACCAAGAGACATTGCGGTTTTTGATCCGCTGAGTATGGGCGATATACTCCATAAATCATTAGAACGGTTTTTCTCCTCAAAAAATGACGCTGTCTATGAGTCAATAACACGGGAACAGTGCGAGACGGAGATGCGGAACATAGTGGGTGAAATAGCCACGGGAAACGAAGAGGTTATGTATAAAAACTCAGCTTACTATAAGTATTTGGTTATGCGTATGACCGGTATCGCCTCAACAACTGCGTGGGAAACGGTGAAATTTTTCAGGGAATCCGAATTCCGTCCATATGGTTTTGAAATAAGAATCGGAGAAAACGGTGATATTCCACCGCTTAAGATAGAGACTAGGAACGGAACCGCTTATGTGGAAGGTTTTATCGACAGAGCGGACAGTGCGGTAATCGGTGGAAAACGATATATCAGCGTGGTGGATTATAAGTCATCAGCAAAGAAACTGGATAAAGAACTGGCGGACGCCGGTGTGAGATTTCAGCCTCTTGTGTATACAAACGCTGTCTGTGAGCAGAGTGAAACCGAGCCTGCGGCTATGCTTTATCTGCAGATGAACGATCCTATAATAGACGAATCCAAAGCAGCGACGGATGAAGCTTTTGAAACCGAGGTCCACAGAAACGTCAGCGCAAACGGTTGGGTTGTGGACGATGGAGAGGTAAATAAAGCGTTTGATAAGAACTATGGCAGCAAGAAATGTTATATGTCACCGAAATGCGGAATACCGCCGGATGAAATGCAAAAACGGCTCAAAAGAGCCGAAGAAAAAATTGTAGAGTCAGCCGAAGGTATACTGGCCGGAGAGATTTCGGTCAGTCCGTACAAAAAAAGAGGGTTTGACCCATGTGCCTATTGCGATTACAGCGGAATATGCGGAAAAAATAATAGTTAAAATATGCGGGCGGTTTGGCATATCTTTACGAGCCGAATTTGCTCGCTTTTTGCTGAATAATATTTGCAAACTTTATTTCGCTCAAGTATACCCTGCGGAAACAATTGAGTAATTTCAGTGTAATATACCTGTAATAAATTTAGGGATGTTTCACAAATTTTCAGTAGCGGCATACGTTTTTACTGAAGCTTAATGTAAACATTACAAAAATATTGCTAAAATTATTTTTTGCGGACAAATGATTATTGGCTAGAATTAGGATTGACTTTTTAATCAAAAGGTTGTTTAATAGAGATACAAAAAATAAAATCATCAAGTTTGAAAGACAGGCAACCCTGTCAGGATAGTACAGGAGGGAAGACAGTTATGAAAGAATTTTCGTACACTATCACAAACGAGTATGATTTAGCTGCTAAGCCGGCGTTTGACTTGATAAAGCTTGCCGGAGAGCATGATTGCCGCACGTATGTCGTAAAGAACGACCATGCGACCGATATTAAAAAGCTATTTATTCTGCTCAGTATCGGAACAAAATGCGGAGATACTATAAAGTTTGTGACAGACGGCGTTGACGAGAAGTCCGCTATTGATAAAATCGGAAAATATGTTTCCTGCAATATGTAGGTCAATCTTTTAGATAATAAAATCAGCTTAAATCATACTAATCTGCCGATTCCGGATTTCGGGGCCGGCAGATTTTTTATGTAAAAAAAGACCGCCGCTTAAAGCGGCAGTCTGGCAATATTTTATTTAATTATGCCTGAGGAGCGTCAACCGGACATACGTTTGCGCAGTTACCGCAGTCAATACATTCGTCAGCATTGATTTCATATTTTGCATCGCCTTCAGAGATACATGAAACCGGACATTCGCTAGCACATACACCGCATTTTATGCAGTCATCATTGATTTGATAAGCCATTATAGTCACCTCTCTATGTAAAATTCAAATTTATTCTTACTCTTGCATTATATATCATCAAAGGTTTTTTGTCAAGATTTAATTAAGATTTAAGACATTATTTTACAGGTTTTTTATAGCGTCTGTAATGCTCTTTTCCATTGCTAACTTTCCATATTTGTCAACTTCTGTTTTATTCTTAGGTCCGTGAGTCAGACAGCCAGCTCCGCCGATACAGCCCCCCACGCAGGCCATACCCTCAATAAAGTTGATGTTTCCTATTCCCTTTGACGCTTTAAGCAGCGCTGTGCGGCATTCGTCAATACCGTCGCATGAAACGGCGTGGAGTTCAAAGTCTCCGTTGCCCTGCTCCTTGAGTGCTTCCTGAACGGCCTCGGCAAGACCGCCGCAGCGGGCAAATATTCTGCCGTAGTATGACGCGTTGTTGAGCTCTGATTCCTCAAGTTCAGTCAGGTCTATCTCACGCGCGTCAAATAACGCCTGCAGTTCTTCGAATGTCAGAGCGCTGTCAACATACTCTTTTATACCGTCTTTTCTGATTTCCGCTTTCTTTGCAGTGCATGGGCCAATAAATACAACCTTGCAGTCAGGGTCGTTCTTTTTGATATACTTGGCTATAGCCGCCATAGGCGACGGATTGTGTGAAATGTTCTCTTTAAGCATCGGGAAGTTTTTCTCCACAAATTCCACAAAGGCCGGACAGCAGGAACTTGTTAAAAATCCCTTCTCCGCTAATTCTTTAGCTTCATCATAAGCTACCATATCAGCGCCCAAAGCTGCTTCTACAACATTATGGAAGCCCAGCCTCTTGATTCCGGTAACCACTTGACCAAGCTTAATATTAGCATATGAGAACTGACCCGAAATAGAAGGGGCCACAACCGCATAAAGCTTTACCTTGTCGTCGTTGGCGTATTTTTTCAGCATCTCCACAACTTCAACTATGTAGGATTTGTCAGTTATCGCGCCCCATGGACATTGATATACGCAGGCTCCGCAGTTGATACATTTGCTGTCGTCAATAACAGCGGCGTGATCTTCGTTCATGCTTATTGCCTTAACCTTGCAGGCTTTAACGCATGGTCTTTCGGTGTGTATAATAGCGCTGTACGGGCAAACTTTAGCGCACATTCCGCACTGCACACATTTGTCTTTGTCGATATGCGCTTTCTGATTTTCGTCAAAGGTGATAGCTCCGCGTTTGCACACGTCCTCGCACCTATGAGCCAAACAGCCGCGGCACATGTGTGTAACTTCGTAGCCGGCAACAGGACACTCGTCGCAGGCAATGTCCAGAACCTCAATTATGTTGTCAACATTTTTATGTCCGCCTCCGGCCATACCGATTCTCTCGCCCACTATAGCTCTTTCCTTGTAAATACAGCAGCGCATTGTGGCTTTGTCCTTTACAATAGTTTTGGCTATGTCGTTAAAGCTGGTGACTAGGTTGTCGTCGTCATATGTATGTCTTGCCACCTCTCGAAGAACCTTATATTTTAAGTATTGAACCTTAGTATCAAATTTTTTGAGTATAGGTTTGTTTTGGTTGTTCATATATAATCCTCCCGTTTTTACTCGGCTGATACTGATTTTAGCCGGATAATAAATCTATATATCTAAAAATAATTAACAGTCACGGTTTTTCCCATGTCTTCTAAACATTGTCTCAGTTCGTCGACTATTTTAAGTTTTATGCTGAAAGAAATATTTAAATTCGCGTCCTGATGGGCGTCGTTCTGAGCCTTGCCGACAAACAGGTTTATGTCGGTTGCTTCTTTAAACAGGAGCCGGGCTATTTCACTCGCTCCGTCCTTTTGTTTTCCCCACTTTTCAAATAGGGAATTGTCTTCAAGATAATTTTTTGCGTAATCCAAAACCCTGGCTATCGTTATAACCCCTTCAGTCACTAAGTCCACACCCTCGATTGAGGCTGTCGGTGGAATAGAAGGATCGCTGTAGTCAGGAGCGGCCACTATTTCTTTACCCAAATATCGGGCCGTAATTTTAGAGGTCGTGCCGCCGCATACCACATGACGCCCCTGTTTTGAGAAGAACAGAGCCATCACCTTATTGTCGTCTTCCGGGTGCTCCGGAGGTCCGAACAAAAGGTTGCAGGTCTTGCGCTTCCGAATCTGAACTGCGGCAACAGTTGTGTCGTCTCCTGGCTCTGAAGCGTAAAGACGGTTGCATTCGTCCGCTATTTCGGAAGCTATAATCTTTGCGGTCTGCTTGTAGTTGTAGTTCGCCTCAACATAGGCTATGATGTTTTCCCTCTGCCAGCCATAGTTTAAGACGCGCTCAACCCCGGCGTATATTGCACCGTCGCTCATCATTATAAAAACGTCGTCAAGCTCAACGGGTATTTTAGTCTCATAAATCTTTTTCCCCTCAATAATCCTTTCAGTCATGGGATATTCGCAGTTCTTCCCTTTTCTGAGCAGTATAACAAGCGGATTGTCAAATTGGATTATCTCGGCTTCAGTGTTCCCGGTGAACCTCATAATAGTAAAGGTCGAATAGGCCACGCCGCGTTTTTTGCAGACAGGCAGTGTAGCGGCAACGGTCGAAACACATTCATCAATACTCATATTCTCCGCCATCATGGTGGAGATTATTTTAGAGGTAAGCGTTGAGAGAATATTGGCCTTTACTCCGCTGCCCAAACCGTCTGCGAGCACCACAATCAACTCGTCCTCATGGCGCACGATTTCAACCATATCGCCGCAAAGTTCCTCTCCAACATGGTTAAGGCTGACATAGCCGACATCGGCAAATAAATCATTCATCTTTATTCAAAGTCTCCTTAAGCTTGGTTAAAGCGATTTTGGTTTCGGCGGTAGTCTCGCCGAGGAGAGAGGCTATTTCCTGAGCGACTCGCATCTGTTTTTCAACAACCTTATCAGTAATTTCAATGGCGCTCATGCTTTGCTCGGCCTTTTTCTCCCTCATAATCTCCTCTTCTGTAACATCCTTCATTATGCTCATTATAATGTTATATTCAGGGTCATATATTATAGTCTCGTCAACGTATTTTTTGTACTCGCTCAGATATTTCCGTTTGGGTTCAGAATCCTTTTTGTTTTCAGTCATTGCTATCATATAATCTGTCGGATTCAGTATCCTTACAACAGGCTCGCCCATAATATCATTTGCGTTTTTTATATTCATTATTTCTAACGCTGATTTGTTTATCTGCTGTATCTCTAAACTGTCATTTAAAACAACAATGCCGTTCGGCGTATTGTTGATTATGGTGTCTGAGAAAGACTCGGCCTTTTCCTTCAAAAATGGCAGACACATATTCATGTCAGCCTTGCCGTTCAGCACGGCTACGGCCTTTTCACGGCAGGTGGGGTAACCGCAGCTGCCGCAGTTAAGTTCCTGCTCTTTTGTTTTCTTTCCCATTTGGTGCAGAATTTCCTCAATAGCAGAACTTCCCGGCATTACTTTTTTTATGTATTCCGCGTCAAACACTTTCTTGATTCCGTTCTCGGGCTGCTTAACATCAAAATCTGTTCTGCCGGCAGTCTTTCCGATAGTGAGACAACTGCTGACATGGAAAATGTTGTCATGTTTCATAACCGGTCCGCCTATACAGCTGCTGTCACAGGCGCTCATTTCAACAAAGCAGTTCTCAATATTACCGTCGCGTATATCCTCAAGCGCGTTCATGCAGTCTTCTATTCCGTCAACGCTGAAATATGAAAAATCATCGTCTATATCCATGCTTTCAATAATTCCGCCCCTGGTGGGGAACCAGCGCGCGCGTCCGCCCCCGGTCAAGTCTTCTTGTGAAAAGTCGAACTCAACTCCGCTTTCAGCCATCCAGTCGTTAAGCTCGTCAAAAGTCAGGGCGCAGTCCACATAGTCAGGGTATTTATCAACCTCATCCTTTTTAGAAATACAAGGGCCGATAAAAACCACTTTTGCGCCTGGATGCTGATTTTTAATAAGCTGTCCGTGCGCCTGCATCGGTGATATAACGTTAGCTAGGTATGGCAGAACATCGGGATAGTGCTTTTGTATAAGAGTGTTAACGCTGTGGCAGCACGAGGAGATTATAACGCTCTGCTTTCTGTTTTCTATAAGCTTTTCATATTCTCTCTTGACAATGGTTGCACCTACAGCGGTTTCCCCAGCGTCTTTAAAGCCGAGTTTTTTTAATGCGCTTCTCATTATCTCTATGTTAATGCCCTTATAATTTGCTATATATGACGGCGCGACTGAGGCGTATACTTCATCGCCTCTGTCGATAAACCCTTTTGCGGACGGAGTATCTTCTCGAAGTCTTTTGGCGTTCTGAGGGCAGTTAACATAACACCGTCCGCAGAGAATACATTCATTGGGAATAATCTCGGCGTGCCCTTCCACGACCTTTATTGACTTCATCGGACAGAATCTAACGCATTTATAACAATTTTTACAGTTTGATTTTTCAAGCTGTATACAATTTTTTTGCATGATTACACATCCTTAGTTAACTGTGTTTAAAACATATCTGGAAAAAATCTCGTTAAAGTTTTCTTTGGTCACTCCGCTGATAACCTGGTCGTCAACCTTGATGCTGACCCCGTCGCCGCAGTGGCCGAGGCAGAATGCAGCGGACATACCGACCGTTTCATCCAGTCCGTTTTCTTTGAGGGCGTCTTTCATAAGGTTAATAATATCGTAGGAGCCGCGGAGATGGCAGGAGCTTCCTATGCAAACTTTGATATCCATTATGTACTCCTTTCGGGCGGATAATATTCCGAAAATAATTATCGCCAAAAATATAGAGCCGGCAAAAATCCGCTCTGTTTCATATACCTTGATTATAAAGGAAACACGGTATATTGTCAATGATTTAACAACTATATTTTTATAAAATTTATGGAAAATTAGGATAAAGAAAAGGTAAGATAATTTTGGGCAAAATAAAAACGCCGCAGACCACGCACCTCTCGTAATCCACAGCGTTTCCTTATGGTCGGGGTGACAGGATTCGAACCTGCGGCCCCTTGGTCCCAAACCAAGTGCGCTACCAAACTGCGCCACACCCCGACAGAACTTGTACATTATATATCTTTAATCGGGATTTGTCAAGTATTTTATCAAAATTTTTTGAAAAAATTTTAAGTAAAATTGATTTTTTTCTTTATTGCTAAAAAAATTTTATGCGTACGTTTATGTAACGTTAGATTTTAAAAAATTTGTGTTACTATTTATAAAAGCTAAAGATTACTTATAGGGAGTTTAAATAATGCATAAAGAAGTTCAGTTTAAGAATCGGGATAAATTTGTTGAATTAGGTATAATTATATCGGCAATAAGGAAGTCAAAAGGAATGACACAGAGAGAACTTGCGGAAAAGGCTCTTATCAGCCGTTCGCATTTAAGCAATATAGAAGCACCTAATATTATTAGTTCGTTCGCTTTGGAAACGTTGTTTAATATTGCGGATGCGTTGGAAATAAGCGCAGGGGATTTGCTTAATATTAAACTTCCGTCTCCTCAATATATTAATGAGGATAGTGAATTTGATAATGATAAATATTAATTCTTTATACAATAGTAATTTTATTCAGTTATTTTTAACTATGTATATGACCCCATATAAAAAATTTTATTATTACATAATAGGGTGTTTGAACCATTTCTTTTTCTCGCAAGAAAAAGAAACGCTTCACCAAAGAAAAAGTGCTTGCTCGCTTAGGTCGCCTAACGGCTCCAAGGGGCGCTCGCCCCCGCTAATTTCATCTTGAATCTGCGTTTCAAGATGAAAAAGCCTTGTTACTTTCCCGTTGGATGTGTGAACTGCCGTGAAAATGGATTTGCCGAGTTCCAGTTGATTATTTATCAATAAAGCAGAATTTTCATTTTAAATTATTACACAAAAACAGGGGTTTCCGTGAACATCGGTAGGGCGGCATAGCCGCCGCGTTAGGTGAGCTATCATCTGAACACGTAGTGTTCAATATCTACAAATATATTTATTTATTTTTAGGAGGTTAGAAAATGCGTAAAGAAGTCGGGTTTAATAACAGAGACCGATTCGTTGAATTGGGGCTGATGATTTCTGCTTTAAGAAAGGCTAAAGGTTATACTCAACATGAACTTGCTGAGAAAGCACATATTAGCCGTTCACATTTAAGTTCTATTGAAGCCCCTAATATAACTTCTTCATTTTCTTTAGAAGTTTTCTTTAATATTGCCGATATTTTGGAGGTTAAACCCGGCGACTTGCTTAATCTTAATTTGCCTTCTTTCTATTTTGATGAAGATAAACAAGATGATAAATAAGAATATAAATGGAGTGGTCAAATGTATTTAAAAAGATTAAAATTTCTGCGTATGAATGCTGGGTTGAAACAAACGGAAATTGCAGATTTATTAGGAATACAACAAACTGTATACTCTCGTTGTGAGCGAGGTTTTCAAACTATACCGTTACACTTTTTAATAAAACTAGCAGACTTTTACAATACTTCAACTGATTACATATTAAATAGAACTAATGAAATAAAAATGTATCCGGAAAGTATTTTTGAATAGGAATCAAATATAAATTATTTATATAAACTTTTTAAAGTTTGTATTAATATAACAATAACAGAACCGGCTTACTTTAAAATTGGAGATAATATGAGTTTGGCGTTTGACGCAGTTCCATAGATAATGCTTAAAGGGTCATCAGACAAATTATAGAATGAGCAGAAAGTTAATTAAAAATATGCAATACAGTTGGTCATATAGTAATCAAGATAGTAGACCATTATATAAACAAAACTAAACAAAACTAAACAAAACTAAACAAAACTAAACTAAACTAAACTATTTATATTTATTAATTATAAAATTTATTTTTTATACTTTAATAAAAAATATTATAGTGTCGTTGGTTTATAGTATGTTTGACGAAACTCGTAGAAATGTTTCTATCGTTTTAATCAAAAAGTTATGTGATGGATTAGATATGACTTTGGAAGAGTTTTTTTCGTCAGAAATATTTAATAAACTCGAACAGAAGATAAAATAAGTATAAATATACCTGTCTCTTATACACATCTCCGAGCCCACGAGACAGGCAGAAATCTCGTATGCCGTCTTCTGCTTGAAAAAAAAAAAAAAAAAGAAGGAAAAAAAAAAAAAAAAGTGAAACTAACAACGAAATCTGAAATGAATAAAGAGAAACATCAATTATACAAAGAAGTAAAA
>OJJT01000770.1_pt1 | contig 12356 bp, 8 predicted proteins | sample 1596281 | NCBI WGS metagenome assembly OJJT01 (sample SAMEA4350145, study PRJEB24818) | metagenome | biome: human; feature: gut; material: faeces | place: Denmark | collected 2013-09
AACTCTTGGTATGTTTGTGTGGCGTTTGGATTTAAAATATCTGATAGAAAGTATTTCTGTGTCGTTTTTTTTTTTTCAAGCAGAAGACGGCATACGAGATTTCTGCCTGTCTCGTGGGCTCGGAGATGTGTATAAGAGACAGCGGTCAACGTGTTCGGTAAATAAGATTCCGGCTTTCATCATGAAAGAAAAGTTGGGGTTAAGCTGAATAAAGAGGAAAGGAGATTCAAGATGAACATTGCTGAAGTCAGTAAGAAATATGATTTAACCCAGGATACGCTGCGTTATTATGAGCGCGTCGGTCTGCTTCCCCGGGTGAACCGCACGTCCAGCGGAATCCGCGATTACACCGAGGAGGACTGCCGCTGGGTAGAGTTCATTAAATGTATGCGGCAGGCGGGCCTTCCGATCGAGGTCTTGATCGAGTATGTCGCTTTATATCAGAAGGGCGATGAAACAATCCAGGCCCGCAAACAGCTGTTAATCGAACAGCGGGAACAGCTGATCGAACGCATCCGCGAGATGAATGAAACATTGGAACGGCTGAATTACAAAATTGACGCGTATGAGCGAAACGCCGAATGCCGGCCTTAAGGGGCATAGGCAGGAAATTAATTTAAAAGGCGACAAGCGTAAAAACCAGTGAAGCGTTCAGATCAAGGAATCTGAGGCCGCCGCTGGTTTTCTTTTAGGTATAAAACCGAACATGCAGCGCAGATTTAATCCTTAATGGATTGACATGTTCTGCATCGGTTAGTCTGATGACAAGATCTCCTTTGACTTTATGATCTTTGCGTGCCCAGTGAAATCAATCTCTCTAAGACAAGAAAAAGAGGCTCGATCCAAAAAGCAGATAACTGACCAAGGAATCTCCCTATCGTGGCTCTGCTATCTTCTGATTGCGGAGGTTTAAGATCGCCGTTTTTTTGTCTGCCATAAGAGTGCATCTTACTAGCCATTGGAAGCGAAGTACAGATTTTTATACAAAAGTGCCAAAATTTGAAAAATCGTTCACAAGCTGATATGTTATATTTTTAGCATATCAGGGAGGAAACTTATGAAGAAATGTTTAGCTTTACTTATGGCGGGTTTGCTTTGTCTATCGCTGGCTGCTTGCGGTAATCAGAATTCAACTTCGTCGCCGGATCCGGCTGTAACGTCACTGACCGATGGGACATACACTGGAACCGCTGCAGGTCACAATGGAAAAATCAATGTGGAAGTCACGGTGGAGGAGGGAAAACTCAACACTATCCGTGTTCTGGAGGAGGATGAAACTGCCGGAATTGGCGATCTGGCTATTCAGACTCTTGTGGAAAAGATGAACCAGTCGCAGAGCACTCAGGTCGATTTGGTATCAGCCGCCACAATTTCCAGCGCGGGCGTAGTAAACGCGGTTCGCAATGCTTTGAAAGAAGCTGGCGCCGATGACGCCTATTTCAAAAACGAGTCAAAGGTATCGCTGGATAAAGCAGAAATGGAAGACAACTACGATTATGATGTCGTAATCGTCGGCGGTGGCGGAGCCGGTCTGACCGCGGCAATTGAAGCCGCGAATAACGGCGCCCACGTTGCCGTGTTGGAAAAGACGCCGGCTGTCGGCGGCAATACGCTGGTTTCCGGCGGCGGCCTTAACGCGCCGGGAACGCAGCATCAGTTAGCCAAGGGAATTGAGGACAGTGTCGAAAAATTTGCCGAGGATACCTACAATTCCGGCGACCAAGAAGCCAACCGCGAACTCGTGGAAGTCATGGCGGAAAACGCGCTGGACGCGACAAACTGGCTGATCGACGATATCCATGTCGAATTTATGCCAGACCGTCTTCAGCAGTTCGGCGGCCATTCTGTCCCGCGGGCGCTGATCCCGGTGGGGAACCATGGCGACGAGCTGATCTTTAAGCTGCGCGATGCGGCGGAAGCGGCTGGTGTCGATATTTTGTGCAATGTCAAAGGCGAAGAAATTCTGATGAATGAAGGCCGGGCCAGTGGCATCCGGGCAGCTTACGATGGTCAGCAAATCACCTTCAATGCGGCTAAGGGCGTAATCCTGGCGACCGGCGGCTTCGCGTCCAATGTCGAAATGCGCAAGCAGTACAACGCGAACTATGATGAACGCTTTAAGACGACAGCTCGTGCGATCAGCACTGGCGATGGGATCAGAATGGCCGAAGAAGTCGGGGCTTCGCTAGTTGATATGGAGTTCATCCAGGTTTATCCGACCTGCAATCCAATCACCGGAATTATTTCATATGTCGCCAACTCCCGGATGGACGGTGGCCTGCTTCTGAATAAGGAAGGCGTCCGCTTCGTTGACGAAATGGGTCGTCGCGATGTGATTTCCAATGCGATTCTTGACCAGACAGATCAGATCGGTTATCTGGTCTGGGGGCAGGAAATTGAGAATATCGGTCATATGACGGAGGTTCATGCGGTTGAGTTCCAGAATTGGATCGATAATGATCTGTTGTATGTGGCGGATACGCTGGAAGAGGCTGCCAACCATTTTGGGCTGGATGCGCAGGCAATGATTAAAACGATCGAAGCTTATAACGAATCCATCCGGGATGGTCTGGATGAAGATTTCAACAAGACATCCTCGCTGCAGCCAGTAGCGGTAGGACCGTTCTATATTCAGAAAGTCGTACCTTCTTCCCATCACACGATGGGCGGTGTGCAGATCAACACGAGGACTGAAGTGATCAGCGCTGAAGGTCAGGTCATTCCTGGTTTGTACGCTGCCGGGGAAGTCGTCGGTGATATCCACGGTACAAACCGCTTAGGGGGCAACGCGATTACTGACTGTGTCGTCTTTGGCCGGATCGCCGGACAAAACGCGTCGGCAGAATAAAATAAAAACTAAGGGCAGCACCGAAATGGACCGTACAGCCCTGCCAGACTGAAGGAACAGCTCAAAGTCTTCTCCTGCTTTGCCTGATAGGGCAAGTCTGGGGATGCTGGGCTGTTCTTTTCGCTTGTGATATAATGAAAAAAAGCTGGCCACGATTTCGGGGCTTCTATGCAGCTGCGGCCAGGCATGATTACTTCAGCCATCACTTTCCGGCAGAATCCTATACCGGAATTCGATTCAAAGGAGGGCGTTTTGAATATGAAAACACTATCCCAGCAGATTATCCGACCAACAGTGATCTTGCTGGTCAGCGCCGTGATTGGTCTGATGCTGGTCACAACTGCCTGCGTTCAGTGGATTCTGAGCGGAGATATGGACAAGCTCAGTCAGGATATCGTTCAGTCCAAAAGTAGTGAGATCGATTATTTCCTGGACTCGCGCAGCCGCCAGTTGGCTTCAATGGTGCAACTGATCGATCCTCAGAAAAGTCTGGAAGAAAATTTGCAGGGAATTCGGATTTTTGCGCAAGTAGAAAATACATTTGAATCGCTGGGAATCGTCGATGATCAAGGCACAAAGACCGTCACAACCGGGGCCCGCTTCTCAATTGTGGAACGTGACTATTATCAACAATTGAAACAAAGTACGTCGGCGACATTTGTCAGCGAACCGGTGGAATCCAAGGATGATCAGCGCAATATCATCATTTTGTTAACGGCAATTCCGGATCCGCAGGGACAGCTTGCGTATCTCAGCGGTGCGATTCCTGTCGATTACATTCAGAACGTATTGGAGAACTCCAATTCTTTTCAGTTTTTTACACGGATACTCAATGCTGAGCAGCAGGAAATCTTGCATGCCGGAACATCAGGACAGGCTTCGCGGAAGACGGTCAGCGCACCGTTAGCGAGCGTACCCGGCTGGCGTCTGGAGGTCCAGATCCCCGATGCTTTCTATTACCGACATCTCGTTACGGCTAATCTGGCGCTGATTCTGATGTTTCTGATCCTGCTGGCGTTACTGGTTTATTCTATCCGCCGTTTGATTGCGCATAATCTGGCGCCTGTGCATCAGTTAGCGGCAGCAATGACGCAGGTCACCCTGGAAAATCTCAAACAGGTGGAGATCAGTGAGGAAAATCAGGAAATGCATGACCTGAGCTCCAGTTATAACCAGATGATGCTGAAGATTGATGAGCTGGTGCAGGAGCTGGAACACACGGAAAAAGCAAAAAAGGATACCGAATACCGGGCCTTAATCCAACAGATTAAACCTCATTTTCTCTACAATACGCTGGAAACAATCCAGTCGATGTGTCTGGATTATGATGATGACAAGGTTGAAAACGCAATTGGTTTGTTAGCCCGCTTTTTTAGGATCTCCTTGAGTGCCGATGCGGTTTTTATTCCACTGGAGCAGGAATTGGAGCAGGTAGAAAGCTATTTAAAAATTCAGCTGCTGCGCTATGCCGGACAGTTTACTTATCAAATTGAAAATCAGGCGGAACCGGGCGCGCTGTTTCTGCGTTTCACGCTTCAACCAATTGTGGAAAACGCTATATATCACGGCGTGAAGGGCTTGGCGCATCAGGGGATCATCTCCATTCTGGTAAAGCGTCAGGGTGGGGATTTAATCGTTGAAGTCCGCAATGAAACCAATCAGGACGTGTCCCGGCCGATTGCTGAACTGAACCAGCTGTTTCAGAGCGATCATCCGGCAGCGGATTATCCCGGCTATGGACTTTACAACATCAATGAAAGACTGAAGCTGAATTTCGGCAACGCGTATGCGCTGACGATGAAGCAGGAGGGCCGGTGGGTCAGCGTGATCTGCCGTCATCCTCTGCACAAAGGAGAAAATAAGCAATGAACGTTTGCATTGTCGATGATGAATTACTGATCCGGGAGGGGATTGAAAAACGTTTGGTAAAATACGGGTACCCCTGTGAAAAAATATGGAAAGCCGCCGATGCTCACAGCGCCGCTGAAATTCTGGAGCGGGAACCGATTGATCTCGTATTTGCCGATATTAACATGCCATTTATGAACGGCCTGCAGATGATTGAGACATATCGGCGGCCGGATCTTCATTTTGTGATTGTCAGCGGCTACGACCGGTTTGATTATGCGAAAAAAGCGATTGAGCTGGGTGTTGAGGCCTATTTATTAAAACCGATAGAGAAGGCGGAATTTCAGAAAGTTATGGATCAGATGATGGAGAAGATCGAGATTCCCCGACAGGTTGCGGAAATGGGCAGTGGTCTGCGTCGGGTCATGGACTGTATTCGCGAACATTGGCAGGATCCGGCCTTCTGCCTGCAGGACTGCGCGGTAGTAATGGGTTTGTCAGAGAGCTATATCAATAAGCTGCTGAAGAAGGAGGGCGGGGCGAGCTTCGTCGATCTTCTGAACCAATATCGCATCGATCAGGCTGTCAAACAGCTGCAAAAAAGCGAGGGCCGGATTCAGATGAAGGAACTGGCACAGCAGTGTGGATTTACGACGCCGCAGTATTTCAGCACCGTTTTCCGCAAGCATACCGGGATAACGCCTTCCCAGATGAAGGAGAAACAACGCTGACCCGTCGCTTTTCCAGGGCTGTCGCCAATCCAGCTAAAGAAGTTAGGCGTGAAGAAATTCAAGAAGTAAAATGATAAATTTCAGGAGGAAATCCATGGTGCATTTAACGAGAGGTACAGTCCGGATGATCTGTCTGGACTTAGACGGCACACTGTTTACGCCCCGCAAAGAGATCAGCGGGCGCAGCCGGAAAGCCATTAAGGGATGTCTGGATTTGGGGATGGAAGTCGTGCTGGTGACCGGACGGCCCTATTTGTTCGCAAAAGGGGTGGCGGCGTCGATCGATCCGCGCGTAGACGCGATTGGGTATGTCGGCAATTACCGTCGCATTCAAGGCGTGGCGCAGGGAACCCCGATCCCGCAGGAAACGGCCTTGGAGATTCTTCGGCTGCTTCAGCGTGAGCATGTGTGGATGCAGGCGAAAACATTTCATCACGTCTATGGCAATTCGCTGAATCTGATCCAACCGGATTATCAGAAGGTCACGCGGCATAATCCGCCTGAGGAACAGATTGAGGTTCACTCTTGGACCCAGCCGCTGCGGCAGATCGAGACGTCGAAAGAGCCGGTATATAAAATCATCGCGCTGGGCGGTCTTAAGATTAAAAAGCTGAACCGTCTGCTTGCGCCGATCCCGGGCATTAAAGTTTACAGTTACGCGAAAACCAATTTGGAAATCACTTCAGATCAAAATGATAAAGGCACAGCGATCCAAGCCGCTGCGGCACAGTTAGGAATTTCATTGGAACAGGTGCTCGGCGTCGGCGACAGTCTGAATGATATGGAAATGTTTAACGTCTGCGGCATTAAAGCGGCAATGGGCAACGCGTCTTCCGCGTTGAAAGCCCAGGCAGATCTGATCACGGACACCAACGCTCAGGAAGGCGTCGCCAAGCTGTTGGAATCCTTGCTTTGAGATTGGCTTTCCTGACGGAATAATAAGAAAGAAAAAGAGGGAGGAATGAAGATGAAGTTTTCAGAATTAGCGGCTCTGCGGTATTCTGTCCGCCGCTTCGACAGCCGGCCGGTCGAGCAGGACGTCTTAGATCAAATCTTGGAAACAGGCCGTTTAGCGCCAACTGCGAAAAACCTGCAGCCGCAGCGGATTTATGTTGTCCGCAGCAAGGCTCTGTTAGCGAAGCTCAGAGCCATTACGACGATGACCTTTGACGCACCGCAGGTCTTGATCATTTGTGCGGATCCGGGCGAAGCTTGGGTTAATCCATTCAACGGCCGCAGTTCAGCGGAGATGGACGCGTCGATCGTTGCCGCACACATGATGCTGCAGATGCAGGAGCTGGGGATCGGCAGCACGTGGGTCTGTTGGTTTGATCCGGAGAAGGTAAAACAGGCGCTGGCCCTGCCGGAAAGCGTTGAGCCGTATTGTCTGCTTCCTTTCGGTTATCCCAGCACTGACTGCCGGCCTTCCCGGCAACATGATCAGCGCAAACCGCTGGATCAGACAGTGCGGTATCTCTAATTTAATCCTTTCGCTGCGCAGGTCTGAAACGCAGTGTTTGTTGATCATTTAATTCGGAATGAAAAGCATTCAAAGTAATTCTTGGAATATTTTTTCAGCTTGCGTAAAGACTGATCTTTTACCTGGGTCTATTGTTGTAAACCTCACACCATGCTATAATACAGTCAAGGAAAAATCCAGGAGATACATAAAATTGAATGGGGGAACTTGTATGAAATTCAGAAACGTACGAAGGCTCGGGATTAGCCTTTGTTGGCTGATCAGCTTAATCAGCTTAACCAGCTGTCAAACGGATCCGGCGAAAGGCTCAAATGAAAAATGGCTGAGCCAGAACGATTCACAGGCCGTCATCGTCGGAGAAAACTATTACATGCCGGATTTTGATCAGAATCAAATTATGATCTGGAATTTTTCAGATCAGTCGCTGAAAAACTGGGATTTCTTCCAGGACGCGCAGATGCCGTCGGGAAAGATCCGGAGGGTTACTTCGCCGGATGCCAGCCGGCTGGCAATCTGGACACAGAATGAGGAAGAAAACACCGATATTTATGAACGTAATCCAATAACCGTAAATCTCTGGAATCTGAAAGAAAAACGGGTGGAAAAGCAGATCATGGCGACCGGCTCGGGGCAGATGCAGGGGCAGGACCTATATTGGATCAAGGAGAACCAGCTGTGGCATCAATCTGTGGATGAGGATTCAGCGGAAATGATCGCCGATCTCAGCGCGGAAGCGACGGATGCGAATAGTATGTCAGTAGAAGCGATTCTTGAACATACCGTAATTGTCTCTGCGGATTATTCTGTCGAAGAGTCTTCCCGGACTTACTTTAAAATTGACCGCGATGAGAATACGCTGAGTTCTTTTGAGGCGGAACCGGGAGATTGGGGCGAGTATTATTCCGTTGCTTATTTAATCGGCGCAAATGAAGAAAAACTCTATTTTCAAATCTACGGATCCATGAAAATCTATTACTTCTCAACGGATCATGAGGGCAAAAACGCAGAGCTGATTCAGAGTACAAATGAAGGAACGCTCATCCGCCCCCAGCCGGCGTTATCGCAGAAGGGATTTTACACCATTGTCACCAACCGTGAAATCGGTAATTTTGATGAACCGCGGCAATGTCAGGTCATCCGTCAGAATGGTTATGATAAGGAAAGCGTTGCTACGCTGAAATGCCTGGAAGAACTACGCTGCACACCGGTGGGTGGCTGGTTAAAAATTCAGGGATATTCAGGCGACGGCGTAAATCATGTTTTTCTTGTCCAGCCGCAAACCGGGAAAATGTTCACGGTCGCCGAGGCGAAGAACGAATACTATCAAAGTTTGGAAGAGGCGGCGATGCAGGGGATCGATCAGCCTGTGGCGTTTGATAACGAAGTGCGCGAAGCCCGGGGTTCATCCAAGGATCCGGGCGCATCGTTAACCCATTTTGGAACTGCGCTGGAAATTCAGGGGAATGCCGTCATGATCAGCGCCAATGGAAAACAGATCCAGCAGCTGAATCCGGAAACCGGTTTGATCGAAGAGCGCTATGCTTTATCACGGTCGCGTTATCCGGAAGGCAGGATTGTTAAGATTCAAAATAACGGCGGACGGTTGTTTGCGGATATCTCCTGGCGGAAAGAAGACAGAATGACTTCAACAACGCTGATTTTAGATTCTGCGACATTCGAAGTGACGGCGGAATTCAACGACGTCGGCAACTATACCGTTAATCAAGATCAGATGATCGTCGCGCAAAGGTCCGATTGGAGTGTGCCGGAAGAATACTGGCTGATCCATTTAGCGACGCAAAACAAAGTGAAATTGTTTGACAGCGCATCGTTGAATCCTAAAGGAAATTATAACTTTTATGTAAGCAGTCTGGCTTATGATGAAACCAAGAATTGTCTGTGGCTGACCGCAGGTTACGCGAACGAAAGCTATTTATATCAGTATTCTCTTGATGACCAAACGTTGCTGCTGCGGGCGCGGCCAGATCAGCTGAATACCTGGAACGAACAAAGCTTTATGCTTTTTCCGACCGCGGATTCCCAATTTGTGCTGGGGTTGTGGCAGGCTGAGGATATGGTAGGGGATAATTTCGACATTTATGAATTTGACGGAAATCATGCGGAATTGATCGCCAAGGACCTGCCATCCTGGGGGGATATCCACTTAACCGAAAATGGCGCGTTCACCGCGGAATATTCGCAATGGGATTGGAATCAGCCGTATCAGGATATCAATTCAGCGTCATATCGGGAATATTCGACAATTTATTACCGCAGCGGCGAGGAAAAGGAAGAACTGTTGCAGCTGGACAGCTCGTCCGTTCAGATGGCCTATCTCCCTGCTTCGCGGAAGCTGTGGCTGCGGGCGCGGGAAGAGTCGGCAGAATATCCGCAGGAATTGTGGATTACGTATCTATATGATTTAGATTCCAGCGAATTGCGGAAAGTAAACGAGGAAAGCTTTAATATCTATGAGTAGGCAGAAAGGAATGAGATCTATTCTTTAAGCTTCCCTGACGTCATAAAAATCAGAGAACGTGTTGGAAGGTCTCATCCCGAAAAGCGGAAGCTTTCTCAAGGAAATCATTTTCAGCTCAGCTAAAATACGCTATAATCTTTACCAGAGAGTGGAAAGAGGTGATCGCGATGCTAAGTTTTGAGAAGGTATTGGAAGCCATTCCCGAGCGGGTGCGGATGCGGCTGGCTCCCGTCACGTTTGAACCCGGCGAGACGATCATTGAAAAAGGCGCGCCGGTAACCTGCGGCTACATCTTCACGGAGGGAGTACTCGACGTTCAAAGCGTCAATACGCGCGGGATCGCTTATACCTATGTCACGAATTATGAAGCCCGTTTTGTCGGTCTGATGGAAATTTTCTCTGATCACCATCGCTACTGCTGTACGCTGAAAGTCGATGAGCGCTGCCGCGGCTATCGCATCACCAGGGAAGATTTATTTATTCTGTTATCCGACTGCGATCCCTTCAAAGAATATCTTATTTGTTATTGGGCGAATCAGTTTTATGAATCCTCGATCAATGAATCTCGATATCCGACCAACTCGATGAACATTAAGCTGATCGACTATCTGCTGCGGCTGTGCGACGCGTTGAAACCCAGCGGCGACGTGATCCGGATCAAGATCAAGCGGGAGGAACTGGCGGCCTTTATGGGCTGTTCCCGCCGGACGGTTTACCGGCTTTTAAGCCAGTTCAAGAATGAAGGGCTGATCGGCAAGGAAGGCAATACGCTGACGATCACGGCCGACCAGCGGAAAAAGCTGCAAAAGAAACGTGAAGAATAAGAAAAACCTTCCTGCAAGGGAATTTGAATGAGAAGATTCGATCTCAGACAATCAAAGCGGGAAGGTTTTAATTTATTCAGTTAATACTTATTTTTCAGTAAGCGAGGCGGCTGCGTGAATGCCGGCCAGACGCCCGGAAGTAAAGGCAAAGCCCTGATCGACACCGCCGTAAGTGACGTAAGGCTTCTTTTCTGAATACAACACGCCGGATGCATCCAATCCGGCCGCGTATAAGCCGCTCATCACGGAACCATCGGTCTTCAGAACCTCAAGGTTTGTGTTGACGTTCAGCGCCGCGCAGGTACTGTATGGATAATTTGCCATTTTAATTGCGTAGAAGGGACCTTCCCCCGCTAACGGATCCAGATTTTCGGCATTTTTGCCAAATTCCTCATCGACGCCGGCGGCACAGGCAGCATTGTATTTTTCAACGGTCTGTTTCAAGGTTTCAGGCTCCATCCCCAACTGAACAGCCAACTCTTCCACCGTGTCCGCTTTGTAGGCAAAGCCGGCGGCGACCGCCGCCTCCATGACCTCATGAGCGTTCGGAATCGGCGTACCGTCCGGGGCCCAGCCGTTAGCGCCCAGATTGACGGTTGTCATATAAGCCGGAGCCGTGCGCAGACCACGTTCCTCAACGGCGCTGATCTGCGTGTCGCTGTAAAGCGAATAGAAGTTCGGACCAGAAACCCAGGCGTTGAAGCCAAGCTGCTTTTCATTGGTGAAACGCTCACCCTGCATGTTGACGGCCAGAGAATCCGGTGCGACACCCAGATAATGCGGCAGATCGCCTTCTGTCCATTTTGTCGGCTTCATCGTTTGCATACACAGTTTATCTTCCAACGTGTGATACTCAAAATTACTCAGGAAACCAGCTGCGCCGATGATGTGGACAGCCGGGCACATTCCGATATTGTAGGTGGCGGCCCCCTCTGCAATTGAGGCTTCAAGCATCTTGCCGTCATTCTGTTTCATGCCGACCATATCCCAGCTGCCGGAAAGCGGATAAAACGTGTTCGATAAATATTTCTGAGTCATCGCGGAATTGGATAAGAAACCTCCGGTTCCCAGGATGACTTTCCTGGCGTGAATCAGAATTTCCTGACCGTTGGCAGTATTGCGGGCTTTTACACCGGTAACCTGACCATTTTCCACAATCAGATCATAGGCTTCCGTTTCCAACATGATCTTGCCGCCCATTTTCGTGAATTCCGCCATGCAGTTGTCGTAGAACTGAATGTTGTGCTGCCGTCTGACGGTCATGCCGTCCTTGCTTGGGGCATAAGAGAACAATACGATATTGGAATCGCCTTCGGTTAATCCTGTCTGGGGTTTTTCCAGTTCCAGGCCGTAATCGTCAACTAACCAGTCGATTGTGTCTCCGGAATGATCGAGCAGCAATTCGATCATTTCCGGCTTTGCATCACCTTCGACATACGTCAGCCAGTCCGCTAACAGCGCGTCGCGGTCAGTGAAATCTTTTCCATCATTGTATTTGTCCGCCAGCCCCTGCGGATTCACTGCGAAGACGCCTGAGCATAAAGAGGATGCTCCGCCATACCGGCCGGCCTTGTCAATGGCCAGCACGCTGACGCCGTCGGGATTTTCCTCGGCCAGGGTTTCCGCAGCGCTCAAGGCGGCGGTAGTGCCGGCTGCCCCCAGTCCGACAACCAGAATATCTGTCGTTAATTCCTCCGTTGCCGGCACCTCATCCGGAATGGTTTCAAAGGCGGATATGGCTGCGGCGTCAGTACCGGCTGCCTCCAAAGCCTGAACGATGGCTTTTTTCGCAGCACTTTTAATCGCGTTGCTGGAAACCGTCGCGCCGCAGATCGCTTCGACCGCAACGGATTGATGTTCAACCATTCGCTGCGGAAGCAGATTGGCCGCGCTTTGGAAGATCCCGACCGTGTCTGCGGAATCCGGATTGACCTGGACTGAAAGCAGCTGTGTTTCGTCCACGGTAACGCTGACTTCAATATCCCAGGCGGAACGGAAACCCGGGGCTGAGGCCTGTCTCTTATACACATCTCCGAGCCCACGAGACAGGCAGAAATCTCGTATGCCGTCTTCTGCTTGAAAAAAAAAAACAAAAAGAAAAAAAAAAAAAAGAAGACAAAAAAAATAACCAGGGAGTACAAAAAAA
>OJJT01000771.1_pt1 | contig 12355 bp, 8 predicted proteins | sample 1596281 | NCBI WGS metagenome assembly OJJT01 (sample SAMEA4350145, study PRJEB24818) | metagenome | biome: human; feature: gut; material: faeces | place: Denmark | collected 2013-09
GCATACGAGATTTCTGCCTGTCTCGTGGGCTCGGAGATGTGTATAAGAGACAGGCAGGCTTTGTTTACATCGGCAAGATCAACGACGGCGGTTACACACAGGCTCACGATGCAGGCAGACTTGCAGTTGAGGCTATGGGCGTAAAGACCTTCTACGTTGAAGACGTACCCGAAACCGTTGCCGACACTAAGGAAGCTATCCAGACACTTATCGATGAAGGCTGCAACCTTATCTACACAAACTCATTCGGCTTTATGGAAGGTACAGACCAGATGGCAAAGGATCATCCCGATGTAAAGTTTGCTCACTGCTCAGGTTATATGACAGAAAAAAATATGTCAACCTACTTCGGTAAGGTATACCAGGCTCGTTACCTTGCAGGTATCGTTGCAGGTATGAAGACAAAGAAGAACTACATCGGTTATGTTGCCGCTAAGGGTATCCCCGAGGTTATCCGTGGTATCAACGCATTCACACTCGGTGTACAGTCTGTAAACCCCGACGCTAAGGTAGAAGTAGTATTCACAGATACATGGTATGACCCCACTGTTGAAAAGCAGGCAGCACTTGAGCTTCTCAACAAGGGTGTTGACATAATCGCTCAGCACCAGGATACAACAGCTCCTCAGGTTGCCGCTGAAGAAAAGGGCGCATACTGCATCGGCTACAACTTCCCCACATCAGACGCTGCTCCCAAGGCTTACCTCACAGCCGCTTGCTTCGACTGGAAGACATTCTACACAGACGATGTAAAGAAGGCTATGGACGGTACATGGACAAGCCGTAAATACTGGGAAGGTCTTGCCGCTAACATGACATACCTTGACAAGCTGACAGACCTCTGCGCAGAAGGCACACAGGAAAAGGTAGATGCAGCTCAGAAGGCTATCATCGACGGCACACTCGAACCCTTCACAGGTCCTCTTTACGATCAGGAAGGCAACAAGAAGGTTGAAGACGGCGTTAAGATGACAGATGAAGAAATCTGGAACATGAACTGGTTTGTAAAGGGCGTAACAGGTACTATCCCCGCATAATCGACAGGTCACAGAATCTTAAGACTATTAAAGACAATACGAGCAGTCCATTGCGACTGCCCGATTTGTCTTTTTAAAGCACCGGAATATCTGCGATGTTTTAAAAAGACAAATCGCTATTTTCAAGGAGGTTATATGGCAGACCCTTATATAAAACTTGAACACATAACCAAATCGTTTGACTCGGTATACGCAAACAAGGATATTTCCGTTGACGTATACAAGGGCGAGATACTTGCCCTGCTCGGCGAAAACGGTTCGGGCAAGAGTACCCTTGTAAATATGCTCAGCGGCATATATACGCCCGACAGCGGTACTATCTCGATTGACGGTAAAAAGATGCACTTCGGCTCACCCGGTGACGCTATAAAGGCGGGCATCGGTATGGTACATCAGCACTTCAAGCTGGTCGATGTAATGACCGCCGCAGAAAACGTGGTAATGGGTCATATAAAGCATTTTGTCACATCGAAAAAGCGTATGGCTCACCATGTGAACAAGCTGAACGAGAAATACGGCCTTAACGTTACCCCCGACAAGAAGATATACAATATGTCTGTCAGCGAAAAACAGGCTGTAGAGATAATGAAGGCGTTCTACCAAGGCGCAAACGTTCTTATCCTTGACGAGCCTACAGCGGTGCTTACCCCGCAGGAGATAACCGCACTGTTTGCTATTCTCAGAAAGATGAAGGAGCAGGGCTGTACGATAATCATTATCACTCATAAGATGGCGGAGGTTATGGATATTTCCGACCGTGTTACCGTTTTGCGTAAGGGCGAATGTATCGGTACGGTAAAGACAAGCGAAACCACTCCCCAACAGCTTACCGAGATGATGGTCGGCAAGGCTGTAACGCTTGAAATAGAGCGTCCGCAGTGCTGTGACTATAACGCAAAGCCGATGCTCTCCGTGAAAAATCTCACGAAGAAAAATACAGACGGCGTAAACGTGCTTGATAACGTGAACTTTGACGTATACGGCGGTGAGATACTCGGTGTTGCAGGCATAGCAGGAAGCGGTCAGAAGGAGCTTTGCGAGATAATCGCAGGTCTTGACAAAATGACCGATGGCGATATTGAGTTTGACGGCGACAGCATAAAGGGACTTGATCCCAGAGCGATAATCCGCAAGGGCATCAGTATGAGCTTTGTTCCCGAGGACAGACTCGGTATGGGTCTTGTGGCAGGAATGAGCATAACGAACAACGTTATCTTAAAGTCCTATAACCATAATCCCGGTCCGTTCATAGACAGCAAGTTTGCAAAGAAGCTCGCAGAGCAGATAGTACACGATTTTGATATTTACACCCCGTCTGTAAACTACACGGTAAAGAAGCTGTCCGGCGGCAATATACAGAAGGTGCTTCTCGGCAGAGAAATATGGCTCTCGCCCAAGGTGCTTATAACCGCTTATCCCGTAAGAGGTCTTGATATAGGTGCGTCATACAATATATATCATATGCTCAACGAGCAGAAGAAAAAAGGCGTTGCTGTGCTGTTCATAGGCGAGGATCTTGACGTGCTGAAAAGCATTTCCGACAGACTTATGGTAATACACGACGGTGAGATAATCGACATAGTAGACCCCACGACCGTCACTAAGGAAGACATAGGTCTTATGATGGTGGGCGACCATATCAACAAGGGAGAGGAGAAAGCCGTATGAGCATGATACAGATTTCAAAGCGGCAGAAAGGCACATCAAAGCTCGTTGACGTTCTTATAAGAATAGGCGCCATCGTGCTGTCGCTGATATTTATCGGCATTGTTCTTGCCATAATGGGTTATGATCCTTTCAAGGTTTTCGGCAAAATAATACAGACCCCGTTCAAGCGTTTCAAGGACGTTATGAACAAAACGATAATGCTTACCACTCTTTCGCTCGGTATAGCGATAGCGTTCAGAATGAAGTTCTGGAATATCGGCGCTGAGGGTCAGTTCTATATGGGTGCATTCGGTGCGGCATCAATGGCTTTTATGTGTCCCGATCTGCCGCCTATACTCCTTTTACCGCTTATGTGCATTGCAGGCTTCATCTGCGGCGGCTTATGGGCGCTTATCCCTGCGGTTATCAAAGCTAAATTCGGTGCGAGCGAAACGCTTGTAACGCTGATGATGAACTATATTGCGATAGCCTTTATAAGCTACCTTCAATACGGTCCGTGGAAAGACCCTGCGGCACTCGGTGCGGCAAAGGTGCCTAACTTCTCGGAAAATGCGGTACTGCCCGATGTATTCGGCATTCACGCAGGCTGGATAATAATGCTGGTACTCGTAATTATTATGACGATACTGCTCCGCTACACAAAGCTCGGCTATCAGATTGACGTTATCGGCGAAAGCGAAACCACCGCAAAATATGCCGGTATGAATACGGTTAAAATACTGGTGATTGCAGTTCTTATCTCCGGCGGTCTTTGCGGAATGGCAGGCTTTATGCAGTCGAGCGCCGTTGAGAAGTCGATAACCGATTCGATGTCGGCAGGTCTTGGCTTTACGGCGGTAATCACCGCCTGGCTTGCAAAGCTGAAGCCGCCCGTTATCGTGGTTGCGTCTTTTATGTTCTCGATACTTCTCCAGAGCGGAAGCTCGCTTCAGGTAATGAAAATACCCTCGTCCATTACAGAAATAATGCAGGGTGTCATAATATTCTTCGTTCTTGCGTGCGAGTTCTTTATAAACTATAAAATATCGCTCCGCAAGCATACCGCAGTAAAGGAGGCTGAATAATGGATATTCTTCATCAGATAGGTCTGTTTTTACAGACCGCCATTCAGACAGGTACTCCGATACTGTTTGCCATTGTCGGCGGTATACTTTGTGAAAAGGTAGGTCATATGAACCTCGGTGTCGAGGGTATGATGCTTATGGGTGCGTCGCTCGGCTTCACAGTTGCGTGTGCTACGGGAAATCCTCTGCTCGCTATGCTGGCGGCAGGTGCTGCGGGTGCGGCAGGTGCGCTTATATATGCCTTTATAACCGTCACGCTCAGAGGAAACCAGGTCGTTACCGGCCTTGTGCTGACCATATTCGGCACGGGCGTTTCCGGTCTTATAGGCGGCTGGGTATCAAGCGAACAGATACCCCAGTCGGTAAGCTCGGCATTCCGCCCTGTAGAAATACCTGTTCTCAGCAATATCCCGATACTCGGAGAGGCTGTTTTCTCGCAGGATATATATGTATGGCTCGGACTTGTCATAGCCGTGCTTGCGTATTTCTACCTCAACAAGACAAAGCTCGGACTTTATGTAAGGGCGATTGGCGAAAATCCCGGTGCGGCCGACGCTTCGGGCATAAATGTTACGCTCCATAAGTATATAAATATTCTGCTCGGCGGTTTCCTTTGCGGACTCGGCGGCGCTTATCTGTCAACCGCATTCCTGACAACCTGGCAGGATAACGTTACGGCAGGCGCAGGCTGGATAGCCGTTGCTCTCATCATATTCAGCACATGGAATCCGCTCAAGGCGATATTCGCCGCCTACCTTTTCGGTATGCTGAGAGGTCTTAACTACAAGATGCAGGGCTGGGAGATACAGATACCCTCGCAGTTTTTAACAATGCTCCCCTACATCGCCACCATTATAGTGCTGATTTTCATAGCAATGAGAAAGAAGAAAGAGAATCAGCCGCCTAAGGCGCTCGGTGAAGCGTACTTCAGAGAAGAAAGATGATATAAAGGACGGGTTTTCCCCGTCCTTGCAGTCTGTCGAAAAACCTATATTTTTTTGAAAAAGGGGTCGCAGGGGCGAAGCCCCCGTACAGGTCGTCAGCCATTTGTGTCACTGCGTCGTGCAGTGACTTTATACGGCTGACTGCAAGCGTCCTTGCTTGGACTGGGCGGTAGCCCCAGTAATATAGCCCCTTCCCACGGGGAAGGGGTTTGGGGTTTCGGCAAGGATGCCGAGATAGAACGCCCAAAGGCTTTGCAGGACGCAAAGCCCACAAAGCGTTCTTATAGGGATAGAGAATTTGCTCCATTTTTATAAAAATGGACTTTTTCTACAAGCTGAAAGGACGGGTTTTCCCGTCCTTGTTTTGCGGTTGAACTTTCAACCGCATTTTTTTATTCTCCGACAGACAAAACACATCTGTCAGTTGTATTACATTCAAAGAGAAAAACTCAGGGGGAACGATTTATGACGTCAGATTATTCTTCCGAGAGCATAAGAGAGCTTTATGAACGCAATTTCGACACTCTCTACAGGGTGTGCTATATGTATATGAAAAATATACAGGATACAGAAGACGCTGTACATAACGCTTTTCTGAAAGCAATCGAAACAAGAAAACAGTTTGAAAGCGAAAATCACGAAAAAGCATGGCTTATCCGTGTTGCTTCAAATATCTGTAAGAATATGCTCAAGGCGGCGTGCAGAAAAAACGAGCCGCTCAACGACAATATTCCCGACAGCAATATAAGCAATGAAGCAAAAGAGCTTCTGAGCGAGCTTTCAAAACTGCCCGACAAGCTGAAAATACCCGTGTATCTGTTTTATTATGACGGATACTCAAGCGAAGAAATAGGACAGATGTTGCACATAAGCTCTTCTGCGGTCCGCACAAGATTGCAGAAAGCGAGGGAGCAGCTGAGAAATGTCCTCAGTGATGAAAGGAGCGTTGAATAAAATGACAATTAAACAGGCATTCGATGAAGTAAACGCTACAGACGAGCAGAAAAAAAACTGCCTTGACAGGCTGTTGCAAAGCGACAAGAAACGCAGCTTCATACCGCAGATAAAACGTTATGCCGCAGCGGCCGCCGCAGTAGTTGTCGCCGCAGGCACGGCAGGTGTCGGAATACATTTTGCGGTAATAAATAATCAGGGCGGACCTATCAACGTATCGATAGGCGGCAACAGCGCCGCCGACAGCATAGTTACACCCTCGGAAAACACAAAGGTACATTCCGAAAAGAGCGGAATGACTTTTGTTGATGACAAGACATTCTGGGCACAGCTTGGCAGAATAACATATTTCCCGGTAGACATAACAACGGCTGTTAATACAGAAATCTATGCGGAAGATGATTTTGACAGCATTTTCTGCACGGATAAGCAGGTTCAGAGCGAAATACTTGATCTGTTCGATAATGCAATTGAAATCACAAACAAATATATCGTTCTTACCGACAGCAATGCGGCGGTAGGCATATCATCGGATATGAATGCGCAGAAAATAGAAAGCTTCAAAAACAACAGCGCCAACTACTTTGTCGGCACGGGCTATTATGAAAATGAACGTTTTTATTATGCCGACAAAGCGTATTTCGGTTTTGACACCTCAGAGGAATTTATAAACACCGTATCACAGGTATATACGGGAAATTACTCAGATAATTTCACGAAAGATTTTTATGATTACTGCCCCGATTACATTCAGCCGGCGGATAAAAATAACATAAAATCGAATTTCGGTATAAATATCGGCAAAGAACTTCCGATAACAGAACCCTACTCAGCGCATACACAGTATTGTGCGGCTGTTTATACCGATGAAAGCCATAATTCTTTGATACTGTTATCGCTTACCGCAAAAGAGGGCAATAACGACAGCAAAACGTTTGAACTTAGATATATACCTATGAAATATGTTGACGGAAAACTTCGTATAGTAGTTGAGATATACAACACGATTTTTATGGACGTAAACGCATTCTCCGATAATTTTATGTATAATTGCGGAATGGCAAGCGAAATAGAATCAGACGCAAAAACCGTTGATATAACCTCTGTGGTAAGTGACAGTGACAACTTATCAAAGCCTGAAGCCACAACGGTGACAACAACAGTTACCACAACAACTTCAACAACGACTGCCGCAGCATCTACAGCTCCCAAAACCGAGAGCACGACCGCACCGCAGACAACTGCCGCGCCCGAAACCACAACTGCCGAGCCCGCACCCGAGCCGACAGGTACTGCGACTAATGTAACGCTCAGAATGACAGGCAACGCAGCCGATCTTGACAGAAGTATGCTTTACTATTATAAGGTTGACAAAGCGTTCCTTACAAATGATGAAGTCATAACCATAAAGCAATCCAAAATATCAGAAATACCCTATTTTAATACCGATGGCAGTGATCACACATTTGACAGCATAGACTACGGCATTTACGTTATAGCCGCTCCTATGATGACCACTACAGGCGACAACGGATTTGCCGTATTCACCGTGACCGAAAGCAGCAGTAACAGCATTATAAATATCGATCTGACAACCGGTACTCTTCCTGCCGACAAATTTGAGGTTGTAGACGAAAGTATTCAGGAGGAGGATACTCTGCCCGATTACAGCGAACAGCAGTATGCGCTTGCAGAAAAATCCTACACATATGAGGAACACACTTACATACCGGTTGAGCTTATCCATTATGGCGATACCTATATAGACGATAACATATGGCAAGGAGCACGACTGATCGACACTGTTGACGGTCGTAGGATTACGGGATGTAAAGTGAAAAAGACTCCGGTAAGCTATGCAAGCATAAGTGTTGACGGCAAAATTATCACCGGAGAAGAAGTAAATGATTATATCCTGCTTGTAAGCATAGATAATATCCAAGGCGAAAACAATCATATCTATAGCACTATAATGGTGCGCAAAGATCTTGTAAAGAGCAGTAAGCCGAAAGTCATACTCGGGGATAGATTTTACTCTTCATACATTGCCACCGACTATGGCGATATTGACATCGACATGGTGCTTAAGGATGACAACGGAAAGCCTGTAAAGAACTGCGAAATATATTTTGTACATCTTGATGATATAGACACATATAATCTGGAACATAACAACGCAAACGTTCACGCTTCAGGCGACTATTGCATAGCTAACACGGATTCTGAGGGAAGAGTCAGTACGTTTACCGGTCTGTACTGTGGAAAGAACTATCTCTCGGTATCAAATGCCGTTGAAAAAGGTTATGTATTCAATAACGATCGTTATTATGACATTATCCCAAAAGATCCTGTGCCAAAGCTGATAGCAGAAATTCCGATTACAAACGAATAAGTAATCTATACAGCAAACAGTGTCCTGCTTTTCAGGAAAAGCGCTGAAGTCTGTCGGAAAATCTATATATCTACTAAATTAAAACGGGTATTGAGTGTTGCTTGCTCTGTAGGCTTTGTGTCGCGCAAAACTTTTGGCAAGCAATCAAAGCGTCCTTGCTTTAGGCAAAGCTCTTCACCTAGGAGAATGGAGTTTGGGTTAGGGATTGAGATCAGGCTATATTTTTCAAAACAGACTTTTACTACGAGCAAACACACGGCGGGAATACTTTCCCGCCGTGCTGTTTTATTCGATTTCTTTATAAAAAGTACTTGCATTTTATCCGCTTTTTTGGTAAAATAAATATGAGCGCAGAAGTATAAAAATATGCGTGAAATTTGTATTTCTTGAGGACAGCCTCATACAAATAAAGTAAAAGCGAAAGGATCATTACCATGAGCAAATTAAACAAGAAGAATGTAGAAGATTTACAGGTAAAGGGCAGAAAAGTCCTTGTTCGTGTAGACTTCAACGTACCTATGAAGGACGGCAAGATCACAAACGACAACAGAATCCAGGCCGCACTTCCCACAATCAATAAGTTAGTTGAGAACGGCGCAAAGATAGTTCTTTGTTCACATCTCGGCAAGCCGAAGAACGGTCCCGAGGACAAGTTCTCTCTTAAGGCTGCTGCAGAAAGACTTGCAGAGCTTGTTAATACAAAGGTAGTTTTCGCTAAGGACGATACGGTAGTAGGCGAGAACGCAAAGAAGGCAGTTGCAGAAATGAAGGACGGCGAGATAGTTGTTCTTGAAAACACACGTTTCCGCGGCGCTGAAGAAACAAAGAACGGTGAAGCATTCTCTAAGGAGCTTGCAGATCTCGTTGACGACGATGTATTCGTAATGGACGCTTTCGGTTCTGCACACAGAGCACACGCTTCTACAGTAGGCGTTACAAAGTTTGTTAAGGAAACAGCAGTAGGCTACCTTATGAACAAGGAAATCGAGTTCTTAGGCAACGCTGTTGAAAACCCCGTAAGACCTTTCGTTGCTATCCTCGGCGGTGCTAAGGTTGCAGACAAGCTGAACGTTATATCAAACCTCCTCGAAAAGTGCGACACACTTATCATCGGCGGCGGTATGGCTTACACATTCTTAAAGGCTAAGGGCTATGAAGTAGGTACATCACTCGTTGACAACGAGAAGATCGACTACTGCAAGGAAATGATTGAAAAGGCTGAAAAGCTCGGCAAGAAGCTCCTTCTCCCAATTGATACAACAATTGCAAAGGAATTCCCCGATCCTATCGACGCTGAGATCGAAGTAAGCGTTGTTGACGCTGACAAGATTCCTGCTGATATGATGGGTCTTGACATCGGTCCTAAGACAATGGCTCTGTTCGCTGATGCCGCTAAGTCAGCTAAGACAGTTGTATGGAACGGTCCTATGGGCGTATTTGAGAACCCCGTATTAAAGAAGGGTACAGTTGCTGTCTGCGAAGCTCTTGCAGAGGCAGACGCTACAACAATCATCGGCGGCGGCGACTCGGCTACAGCTGCTATCAACCTCGGTTATGCAGACAAGATGAGCCACATCTCAACAGGCGGCGGCGCTTCTCTTGAATACCTCGAAGGTAAGGTACTTCCCGGTATCGCTTGCATTCAGGACAAGTAAAAATAACGAGGGCGGATATTCTCCGCCCTTATTGTTGTGTAATAAGCAATTTATAATAAAAAACGAAAGGAACACTGTATCATGAAAAAGACAGTAAGAAAAGCAGTTATCGCAGGTAACTGGAAGATGAATAAGACAAGACCCGAGGCTAAGGCTCTTTTAGAAGAATTAAAGCCTATGGTTGCTGACGTAAAGGACGTTGAGGTCGTAGCCTGCGTTCCCTTTACAAACCTTGAAACAGCTCTCGCTGTAACAGCCGGCACAAACATAAAGATCGGCGCTGAGAACTGCCACTTTGAAAAGAGCGGCGCTTTCACAGGCGAAATTTCAGCTGATATGCTCGCTGAAATGGGCGTTGAATATGTTGTACTCGGTCACTCCGAGCGCCGTCAGTATTTTGCTGAAACAGACGAAACAGTAAACAAGAGAACAAAGGCTGCTCTTGAAGCAGGCTTAAAGCCCATCGTATGCGTAGGCGAGCTTCTCTGGGAGCGTGAATGCAACATTACAGAAGAAGTTATCGCACGTCAGATTAAGCTTGATTTCTTCGGCATCTCCGCAGACGACCTCAAGAAGTGCATAATCGCTTACGAACCCGTTTGGGCTATCGGTACAGGCAAGACAGCTACAGCAGATCAGGCTGAAGAGGTTTGTGCTTTCATCCGTGCTACACTCGCTAAGCTCTACGGTGCAGATGTTGCAGAAACAATCACAATCCAGTACGGCGGCTCTATGAACGCAAAGAACGCTGAAGAACTGCTCTCAAAGACAAACGTTGACGGCGGTCTTATCGGTGGTGCTTCACTCAAGGCTGCTGATTTCACAACTATCATCAAGGCTGCCGTAAACGGCTAATCAAAAATCGGATATTTACGAAAGGACGACTAAACAAATGGCAAAACCCGTTTTACTCGTTGTTATGGACGGCGTAGGCTTTTCAAAGACAGGTCTTGGCGACGCAGTTACACTCGCCAACACTCCTACTCTTGACAGACTTTTAAGAGAATGCCCCAACACTCGTTTAAAGGCTCACGGTGACGCTGTAGGTCTGCCTACAGATGATGATATGGGCAACTCAGAGGTAGGTCACAACGCACTCGGCTGCGGTCAGATCTACTCACAGGGCGCAAAGCTCGTTAACGAATCTATCGAAAGCGGAAAGATGTATCAGTCTGAGGCTTGGAAGGAACTCGTTGACAACTGCAAGGCTAACAACAGCACCCTGCACTTCATCGGTCTTTTATCGGACGGTAACGTTCACTCAAATATCAAGCACCTGTTCAAGATGCTGACAGAAGCCAAGAACGAGGGCATCAAGAAGGCAAGAGTACACATTCTGCTCGACGGCAGAGATGTACCCGCTACTTCTGCTCCGATATATATCGAACAGCTTGAGAGCTTCCTCAAGGAGCTTAATGCGGACGGCGCTTTTGACGGTAAGATAGCAAGCGGCGGCGGACGTATGAAGGTTACTATGGATCGTTACCAGGCTGACTGGCCTATGGTTGAGCTTGGCTGGAAGACTCACGTCAAGGGCGAGGGCAGACAGTTTGCATCAGCTATGGAAGCTGTTGAAACCTACCGTAAGGAAAACGACGGCATCATCGACCAGGATCTCCCTGCATTCGTAATCGCTGAGAACGGCGAACCTGTAGGCAAGATAGTTGACAAGGACAGCATTATCCTCTTTAACTTCAGAGGCGACCGTGCTATCGAGCTCTCAATGGCATTCGACGATGACGACTTCACTGCATTTGACAGAGGCGCAAAGCCCGACGTATGCTTCGCAGGTATGCTGCAGTATGACGGCGACTTAAAGCTCCCCGCACGCTTCCTTGTAAATCCTCCCGAGATTACAAACACTCTCACAGAGGTACTCGTTGCCGCAGGTCTTAATGAATATGCCGTATCCGAAACACAGAAGTACGGCCATGTAACTTACTTCTGGAACGGCAATAAGAGCGATAAGTTCAGCGAAGAGCTTGAAACATACAAGGAAATTCCTTCCGACAACGTTTCATTCGATCAGCGTCCGTGGATGAAGTCTGCTGAGATAACAGACGATCTTATCGAAGTAATAAAGAGCAAGAAGTATGACTTTATCCGTTGCAACTACCCCAACGGCGATATGGTCGGACACACAGGCAGCCTCGACTCAACAATAATCGGTGTTGAAGCGGTTGACCTCGGCCTTTCAAGACTTATCAAGGTTTGCGATGAGTACGGTGTTACACTCGTTGTAACCGCCGATCACGGCAACGCAGACGAGATGCTTGAAAAGAACAAGAAGGGTGAGATTCAGGTAAGAACAGCACACTCGCTCAACCCCGTTCCTTTCATCATCTATGATAAGGAAGTCAAGTACACTATCAAGGACGATACAAAGTACGCTCCCGGCGTTCCCACCAAGTACGGTCTGGCTAACGTTGCTCCCACCATCGTTAAGATGCTCGGTCTTACAGCGCCTGACTGCTGGCAGGAAAGCATGATCTAAGCGGCTGTGAGCCTGTCTCTTATACACATCTCCGAGCCCACGAGACAGGCAGAAATCTCGTATGCCGTCTTCTGCTTGAAAAAAAAAAAAAACAACACACTCTTATAAACATCTCCGAGGCCACGAGAAAGAAATAGACAGGTAAAA
>OJJT01000775.1_pt1 | contig 12309 bp, 10 predicted proteins | sample 1596281 | NCBI WGS metagenome assembly OJJT01 (sample SAMEA4350145, study PRJEB24818) | metagenome | biome: human; feature: gut; material: faeces | place: Denmark | collected 2013-09
CTTCTTTTGTTTTTCTCTCCTTTTTTCTTTTTTTTTTCTCTCTTTCTTTTTTTTTTTTTTCAAGCAGAAGACGGCATACGAGATTTCTGCCTGTCTCGTGGGCTCGGAGATGTGTATAAGAGACAGGTGCAAGTCTGAGCCTCGCTTACGCAAGGCTCGTGCACTCCGCTAAAGCTCCGCTGGACTAGGCGCCCAGTGAAGCAAAGCGAAACGATTGAGCACTTGCCAAAGGTTAGTGCTCAGCCCTATACCCTGTCCCTTAGGTTTTCTCCCAAATCAGTTATTCCTCTTGAGCAACATGAGGAGCGGGAGCATTGCTAAAGCAATGCTCAGCTTGGCATCCCTCTTTCCTTACCCACACCCGTACCCCGCTGGGGTGTTGGATAAACTCGAATAACCACCTGAACATTGTACATCCTGTCAATCCAGGGACGCTTAACGCTACACGTCCGCAGGTTAGTACATATATCTCAGGTGAGTGGCGTTTTTTTTAAGGGTCAATGTCAGTGCAGTTGCATTGATAAGGTCACGAAATTATTAACGCCTTGTCGGTACGGAAAGTGTTTCAGGTGGTGTTGGTGATATATTTCACTGTGTGGCTTCATTAATAATCAGTTTGTCGATAGCCTGAATGCCCGTCCGTTGAGGGCGGGCATCGGTTATAAACAGGTTATTTTCTTCCTATAATCTTCAGGTAAATTCCCGAGGTTATTTTATAGGCGAAAATGTAGAACAGGGCAAATACGGCAAAGCATATCACGTTTGCGATAAGAAGAAGAGTGCTGTCGGCAAAGCCGAACATTTTAACAGCTTTAAGTATTATCGGAAAGGCGAATGTAAGGTGTATGCCTGCAAAGATAAGAGGAGCGAAGAACACGGTCAGCACCTGCGAGTTTATGCTTTTCTTTATTTCCTTTTCCGTCATTCCGACACTTCTCATTGTTGCAAAGCGTTCTCTGTCCTCGTAGCCCTCCGAAACCTGCTTATAGTAGATTATAAGCACGGTGGCAAAGACAAAGACAAGTCCTAAGAATATTCCGAGAAAGAGAAGTCCGCCGTAGGTTGCAATCATCACATCAAGGTTTTCGGTTCTGCTTTCGGCAAAGGTGAAGATATTCTCCATATTCCGTGAACTTTTTGCCAGAATGTCCGTGAGGCTGTCGCACAGGGCTTGCTTATCAGCGTTGCTTCCGTCAATGTCAAAGCCGAAATAATGCTTTAACCAAGATGCGTTTTCGCCGTAAGCCTGACGGTTCAGCAGGAATATATCATAAAGGGTGTTATTATCGGGGAGAATAACGAAAAATGCACTGTAAACCGTTTCGCCGTAGGAAATATTTTTCGGCATAGGAACTGCCCTTGACTTATATTTCTTGCCGTTTAATATTATTTCGCCGTCGGTGCTGTCGGAGCTTGCCGTCAGTATTTCGCCCTTGGAGAGCGTTTCGTTCCTGCCGCTCGTTTTGTTATAATCATCAAGCGTGATGAAGAAAAAGTCCTTTATTTCAGATTGGCTGACATCTGCGGAATCTGTCGCTGGGGCTAAGTGGACGGTATTATCTGAAAAATAACCGCCGACTTCAAGATAATCATACGAAAGAGCGTTTACGGGGTTATGATCATTACTTTTCGCTGTGTCAAGCGCTGTGCCACACAGGTCGGAAATATTGCGTATCGTCTTATCTTCAAAGCTGTTGTAAGTGAGCGTTACCGAGATGTCACGGCTGCGGATAAACGTGCTTGTCTGTATCCCCGAAAAAAGACTTATCGTGGACGAAAGCATTACAAGCACCATAGTTGACAGTATGCAGACAGAAGCCAGTCCTGCGCCGTTTCTTTTCATACGGTATGTCATTCCGGAAACGGATACAAAGTGATTCGCTTTGTAGTAATATCTTTTGTTTTTCATAAGAAGCCGGCAAAGTGCGACAGAGCCGCTGACAAACAGCATATAAGTACCGATTATTACAAGAAGCACCGCAAGGAAGAAATATCCGACAATTTCAATGCCCGCCTGTGTCGTGACGGCAATATAATAAGCGATAGCAAGCAATATCAAGCCGACTAAGGCAAATACGAAATTTGCCCGTGGCGGTTTTTCGCCCTGCTTTTCGCTTTGAAGCAGATTGATTGCGCTTAGTCTGCCTATGCGGACAAAGGCACTCAGCAGAAGAATTATCGTAATGGCTGTGAATACTGCGGCGGTGATAGCTATTGCGCCTGCATCGACAGACAGATTTCCGACAGGTTCAATGCCGAGAAGTCTGAACATATACAGCTCAGCAAGACGTGACAGGAGTATTCCTGCGGCAAGTCCGCAAAGAAGCGATATAATAAGCGTGAAAAGGCTTTCGCAAAGGAGTATGCGTGCAATGTTGCGTTTGTTCATTCCGAGAATATTGTATAAGCCGAACTCTTTGCCACGGTTTTTGATAAGCACAAAGTAGCTGTAGAAAAGAAAAATCAAGGAGAAAATGCCGATTACGATTATTCCGAGCCAAAGACACCACTGTGCGTAAACGCCTCTGTTTGTGTTTGCGATGTTTTCGCTCCTTGCAAGGTATGCCGTAATGTACATCATCATCACCATTGCAACTAAGGTTAGAATATAAGGCAGATAAAGCCGTTTGTTTTTCTTCATGCCGTTCACGGCGAGCTTCGGGTAGAACAGTGTTTTCATCTGCGGTCACCGCCTGCCACAAGCACCGTCAGCGTATCGTTTATCTTTGCATAGAATTCTTCCGTTGCGGAAATGCCCTTATATATCTGGTGGTAAACCTCGCCGTCCTTTATGAAAAGCACCCGTGAGGCACTGCTTGCTGCCTTTACCGAATGTGTTACCATAAGGATAGTCTGACCGTCACGGTTTATTTCACCGAACAGATTGAGAAGCTCCTCCGATGCTTTTGAATCGAGTGCGCCTGTAGGCTCGTCCGCAAGCAGAATATCGGGGTTTGTTATAAGCGCACGGGCGACAGCGGTACGTTGCTTCTGACCGCCTGATATTTCATAAGGGTATCTGTCGAGCAGGTCGCTTATACCGAGCTTTGCGGCAAGAGGGAGAAGCCTTGAGTTCATCTCATCGTAGCTTTTGCCCATAAGCACGAGCGGCAGAAAAATATTGTCACGCACGGAGAATGTATCGAGCAGGTTGAAGTCCTGAAACACAAATCCGAGATGCTCACGTCTGAAAAGCGCAGAGTCGCTGTCCTTTATCTTTGTTATGTCAACTCCCGAGAGCATTACAACACCTGCGGTCGCCTTGTCAAGCGTTGCGAGGATGTTGAGCAGGGTAGTCTTGCCTGGCCGCTTTCGCCCATAATAGCGATATATTCGCCCTTTGCGGCAGAGAAGCTGACGTTTCGCAGTGCGACATTCGGCTTTGCGCCGAGCCGCTGTGTGTAGACCTTTTTAAGTCCCGTTACTTCAAGTAAATTCATATTGTACCTCCTTTAAGCTATGACAATATTATAGCTGAAATAACGGAAGTGTGCCATTTATCCGTCTTACGATAAGAGCGTCCGTCTTACATTTTTGTAATATTGCGATTACTCGTGCCTTATTTTGCTTTCCGTAAGGTCGAGCATAAAGACAGAGCCTTTTCCAAGTTCGGACACGGCGGTAAGAGTAATGCCGAGCATATCGGCAATACAGCGGCAAAGATAAAGCCCTATACCGCTTGCCTTCATATCATATCTGCCGTTAAGTCCTGTGTAGCCGTTGTCGAAAATTCTCGGCAGGTCGGCAGGGTCTATGCCTATTCCCGTGTCGGCAATGCAGAGAATCTTTCTGTCGGTGTCGGGCTTCATATAAATCGATACCGAGCCTTTAGCGGTGTATTTTATCGCATTTGAGAGCAGTTGTTCAATAATGAAGGACAGCCATTTTTCATCGGTGAGAACATCGGTATCAAGCTCCTTGTAATCAAGGCTCAGCTTCTTCCCGATAAACTGCGTGGAGAATTTACGAACCGATTTTTTTACTATATCGTCAAGGCTGTAATGCTTTATCACAAGGTCGTTGCCGGAGCTTTCAAGCCGTACATAGCACAGCGCCATATCGACATACTGCTCAATCTTCATAAGCTCATCGGACAGCCTGCGGTTACTTTCGCTGTCTTCTGACTGAAGCATAAGTCGCATTGCGGAGATAGGCGTTTTTATCTGATGTACCCACATAGTGTAATATTCGTTTGTCGCCTGCAGGCTGTTTGCGGATTTTTCCTTAAGGGAAATGCAGTAATTGCTGAGTGTATTTATCAGCCTGCCGTAATCCTTGTCATCTGCCGATACCGCTTTCGGAAGATTGTCGGCACTCACGGTTATCTCGTTTGTAAGACGGGTGAGGATATTATGCTTTCTGTACGCCTTTATAAAAGTTACCGCACCGATAGCCGTAACAGCGGCAAGCGACAGCAAAAGCGCATACAGCACAGGCTCTGAGGGAAGGTTATAAAGCGACAGCACCACAGCGAAAATTACAGCCGCAATAATAATGCAGACAAGCGTTATTATGCGGCTCCTGATAAAGTCAAGAAAGAATTTCATACTATCATATACCCCATTCCGACCTTGGTTGCGATGTAGTTTTCAAGTCCTATGTTTTCGAGCTTTTTGCGAAGCCTGCTGACATTTACCGTAAGGGTGTTCTCGTCAATAAAGCAATCTGTTTCCCATAATCTCTGCATAAGCGTATCACGGGAAATTATCCTGCCTGCGTTTTCCATAAGAGTGCGGAGTATGCGAAGCTCGTTCTTTGTAAGCTCTGCCTTTTTATCGCCGTTTGTCACAACCGCCGATGAAATATCAAGTATAACACTGCCGTGGGATATAAGGTCGCTGTTGCCCGAAAAGGAGTAGGCACGGCGAAGCACTGCGTTTATCTTTGCGGTCAGCACCGAAAGATTGAACGGCTTTGCTATAAAATCATCTCCGCCCATATTCATAGCCATAACTACATTCATATTATCGGAGGCGGAGGAGAGGAAGATGACCGGCACTTTTGACAGCTTTCTTATCTCGCCGCACCAGTAGTAGCCGTCATAGAACGGTAGCTTTATATCAAGAAGTACAAGCTGAGGGTCGAAAGCGGCAAACTCCGCAGTGATATTGTGAAAATCCTTTGCACACTCTACTTTATAATCCTAGCCCTCAAGGTGCTTTTTCAGCGTCTGCGCTATCGTGGGGTCGTCTTCAATGATGAAAATTCTGTACATAGTCAAATTTCTGCCATTCTTATAATAAGTTCGTTGAATCGCTTGGAAAACACGGGAGGAATGTTATGGGCGGCTTTGTCCCATATCTCGTATCTGCAATTTTTATTCATAGCGGCAAGTCCTTTTACGCTGTCGTGTACTTCTGTCTGTTCCTTACTGCCTGCAAGGGCAATCATCGGGAAGTATGCGTTTTCAAAGCCGTTTATTGTTTCAAGCGTTATTCCGTTGTCAACGGAGCTTCTTACGGTTTCGATACGCACATTCTGCATCTGTGCGACAAATTCTTTTCTTTGCTCTTTGGGCAGTCCGTTTATAAATCCGATGAAACCGCATAATCGTTTGTTCTTGAATGACGCAAACTGCTTTTCGTTCATAGCCATGACATTTGAGAGCATAGGCTCTTTCTTGATAAGCCACGGACTTACTATTATCGCAGAAGTAAAATACTGCGGATATTCCGCACACAGCTTAACGCTAAGCTGAGCGCCGAGCGAAAAGCCGACAAGCGTTACCTTTTTGCCGATGTCGGCTATGAAACTTGCAAGCTGTTTTACTGCTGTTTCGGTATCGAAAATCTCATCTGCGGCATCTCCGTAGCCCATGATATGCGGAATAATAAGATGATATTTTTCGGCAAGCGGATATTGCCTGCCGAAGCTGTGGACAAAGTTTGCCCCGTGCAGAAAAACGATTGTCTTATCGTTTTCTTTGCCGTATTCATAATAGTGCATACATTTCCCTCCGTGATTTTTCTTGTTGCTGTAATTATAGCACGGGTGAAGGTGATAGTCAAACAGCAGAAACATAGAATTTGCTTGAACGTTTGACTTTTTGGAGTAGAGTTGTTATAATAAGTTAACGGCTAACTGTATTTGTTTTACAGCAATATAAGGAAATGAGGCAATTGTATGTGCGATGTTTCAAAATACACAAAGGTATATGAAGATTTTAAAAATCTGCATTCCGATGATTTTTTACAGCTTATAACAGAAGCTGAAACACAGGAAGAAAAGAATTTCTTTGAAACTGTCTGGAACTATTTGCTACAGGAAAAACAGAAAAAGGTTATCGAAAGGAATCTTTTCTGAATAAATTGTTGATTGAATTTTACAATAGAAAGCATAAAAATACAACCTGCGGAATTTTTCCGCAGGTTGTATTTTTATATTTTATCCTATAACCTTCTTCGCAATATCTACCGTTTCCTTAGCGTCCTTTGCGTAGAAGTCTGCACCTATCTTTTCGGCGTACTCGGGTGTTAGTACCGCACCGCCGACAACCACCTTGCAAGGAAGTCCGTTGTCACGGATAAGCTTTATGGTTTCTTCCATGGATTTGAGCGTAGTGGTCATAAGTGCGCTCAGTCCCACCAGCTTTACCTCGTGCTTTCTTGCGGCATCGACTACCGCCTGATATTCAACGTCCTTGCCGAGATCTATTACGGTGTAGCCGTAATTTTCAAGCAGTACCTTTACTATGTTCTTGCCTATGTCGTGTACATCGCCCTTTACCGTTGCAAGCACTATCTTGCCCTTGCTCACCGTTTCGGAATTGTTCTTTGCAAGGTGTGCCTTGATAACATCAAAACAGCTCTGTGCAACGCCTGCTGATAAAATCAGCTGAGGGAGGAATATCTTTCCCTGCTCAAACAACGTACCTGTCTTGTCAAGCGCAGGGATAAGCCGCTCGTTTATTATTACCATCGGGTCGGTGTCGGTAAGCAACTGTTCGGTTATCTTCGCCGCCTCGGCTTTTAAACCGTTGTCGATGGCATATTCAAGCGTTACCTCGGAGGATTTCGGCTTTGCGACTGCCGTTGGGGTGTCACTGCCGTAAGCGGCAATGTATTCTACCGAGTTCACGTCTATCGCCTTTAACAGCTTGAACGCTCTTACAGCGCCTGTCATAGACGCTACGTTGGGGTTTATAATCGGCAGATCAAGCCCGTTTTCAAGCGCCATTGTAAGAAAAATATGGTTTAAAAGCTCACGGTTTGGCAGACCGAATGATATATTCGATACACCGAGTACCGTTCTTACTCCGAACCTTTCCTTTACCGCACGCACAGCCTTAAGCGTTTCGTTTACCGCAAGCTGTTCTGCGGACGCTGTAAGCGTAAGGCAGTCTATCGCTATATCCTCTTTCGGAATACCGATTTTCTCGCAACGCTTTATTATTTTTTCGGCAATGGCTACACGCTGTTCGGCTTTAGGCGGTATGCCGTCCTTGTCAAGTGTCAGACCTACTACTGCCGCACCGTATTTCTTTACGAGCGGAAGAACGTTTTTAAGGCTCTCCTCCTCGCCGTTTACCGAGTTTACCATAGGCTTGCCGTTGTATACACGCAGTGCCGCTTCGAGTACCTCCGGAATGGTGCTGTCTATCTGGAGAGGTACGTTCGTAACGCCCTGAATACTCTTGACAGCCTTTATCATCATTGCCTTTTCGTCAATGTCGGGAAGTCCTACGTTAACGTCAAGTATATCTGCTCCTGCGCCGACCTGCTCTATAGCCTGACCTAAGATATAGTCTATATCATCGTTTATAAGTGCCTGCTTGAACAGCTTTTTACCGGTAGGGTTGATACGCTCACCGATTATCCTCGGCTGGCTTACCTCTACAACATTTGTGCCGCTGCATATCGTGCAGACACGTTCTATCTTCTTAGGCTCGTACTTTCTGCCCTTTACCTTATCGGCTGTACGGCGGATAAATTCGGGTGTTGTACCGCAGCAGCCGCCGATTATTCCTGCACCGAGATCAGCTATCTCAACGGCATAGTCGCTGAATTCTTCGGCATCTATAGAATATTCGCCTGTGGCAGGGTCGGGAAGACCTGCGTTCGGCATTACGATAACGGGTATCTTTGACTTTTCACAGAGCGTTTTGATTATAGGCATAAGTTCCTTCGGACCCAGAGAGCAGTTTACACCGACAGCACTTACACCAAGTCCCTCGCACAGCAGTATTTCTGCCTCGGCGGGACAGCCTGTAAAGGTACGTCCGTTTTCCTCAAAGGTCATACTGCATATTATCGGAAGGTCGCAGTTTTCCTTTGCGGCAAGTATAGCGGCTTTAAGCTCGTATAAGTCGGTCATCGTTTCAAACAGAACAACGTCCGCACCTGCCTTATAGCCTGCAACTATCTCCTCCTTGAATATGTCATAAGCCTCCTCAAATTTAAGGCTTCCCGTAGGCTCAAGGAGCTGTCCTATAGGACCTATGTCAAGAGCGCAGAAAACGTCCTTTCTGCTTTCTTTTATCGCTTCTTTACAGTTTATTATTCCTGCGGTGATAATTTCATCTACGCTTTTACCGCTGTGGCTTAGCTTGTAGGAATTTGCGCCGAATGTATTTGCGGAAATTATATCCGCTCCTGCGTCTATATAACTGCGGTGTATTTCTTTGAGCAGATCCTTAGCGGTAAGGTTTAAAAGCTCGGGAGTTTCGCCCGTCTTAAGTCCCTTAGCCTGCAGCTGAGTACCCATAGCACCGTCGAAAATCAGCAGTCCTTTTTGTTCAAGTAATGTTTTAATTTCCACAGTGACCTCCGCTTTTTCTGAATTTGCATCTGTCCTTCATATTACAGCTTTCACAGCCTCTTGTACTTCTGTCAACTTCGCCCTCCGACAGCCCTATAAATGCCGTTACCGATTTTGCAGGCACCATCATATTGCTGTTCATTACGGTAAGACCTATTCTTTTCTGAGCCTGCAGAAGCGTCAGTAAATCAAACTGTATATCAAGGGGCAGATCACCGTAGCCGGGAGAATATCTCCATGTACGGCTGCTCGAGTGTACTTTTTCGAATATCTCTGTTTCAGCCCTGTTGCAGACCTGCTCTATTGCCGCACCTGCAAGGCTGTCAACGATAACTGCGCTTGCCATATCAGAAACCTGCAGATGCCTTAAAAGCACGTCTACTCCTTGTCCGAGCGTGGCGCACATAAGCACTATCCTGTCGCAGTTCTTTAAATGAGCGGCGGCTGAATTGCCTTTAAGTATTATATCGCTGTCCGAAATTCTGACACCATCGTCCGTAAAGCTTATCGGGTATACGGCATAGAGGTATTTCGGGCTTGCGGCTTTCAGCAGCTGTTTCTCGCAGAAATCGAGCATTGCGAGCATCTGCTCGTTATCCGTGCCGTCCTTGCAGCCGAGATAACGCAGAGCCTCGTTTCTGTCTATCGGCTGAAGTATCATAACAGATCCTTAATCCCGTTGTAGATGCGTGATGCGACAGCGGGGTTATTCATAGCGTAAAGGTGTATGCCCTGCACATCGTTTGAAATAAGGTCAACTATCTGGTCGATAGCATAGGCTATTCCTGCACTCCTCAGCGCCTCGGGGTCGTTCTCATACTTCTGCATCATCTTTACGAATTTTGAGGGCAGACTTGCACCGCAGAGCGTTACCATACGCTCAATCTGCTTTTTGTTTGTAACGGGCATAATTCCTGCGGCGATAGGCACGTCTATGCCTGCGGCTCTTGCACGCTTTTCAAAATCGTAATAGCAGGAATTGTCGAAGAAAAGCTGTGAAACAAGGTGAGATGCACCTGCGTCAACCTTTATCTTCAGGTTCTTTATATCTTCCTCGGCGCTTTCTGCGTCAACGTGGGTTTCGGGGTAGCACGCACCTGCAATATCGAAATTTCCCTTTGACGCTATATATGCCGTAAGGTCGCTTGCGTGGGGGAAATCGTTCTTCGGCTCCTCGTCGGGCTTGTTGTCGCCTCTTAAGGCAAGAATGTTCTCTATTCCGTTTGCGGCGAAATCGTCAAGCATAAAATCAACATCGTCACGGGTGCTGTTTATACAGGTAAGGTGCGCCATTGATTCGATACCGTATTTTTCCTTTATATGCGACGCTATCTCGCAGGTGGAGCGGTTTGCACGGTTTCCGCCTGCGCCGTATGTCACGCTGATATATGCGGGATTTATTGCCGCAAGTCCCTCGATGGCATCATACACCGTTTCGATGGGGAAATTCTTGTTGGGAGGGAAAACCTCCAGCGAGAACACCGTCCTGCCGGGTGTGTATAAGTCTTTAATTTTCATCTTTTTGTTCCTTTATGTCACTCGTTGTCTTTTGCGAATGTTTATCTTACCGTACTGCCGTTGGGTGTATCCTTGTCGAGGAATACTACCTGTACCTTGTCTCCTGCGTCACAGGCAAGAAGCATACCGTTGCTTTCTTCGCCGCAGAGCTTTGCGGGGGCAAGATTTGCAACGAATATAATTTTCTTTCCGATAAGCTCCTCGGGAGTGTAGTATTCGGCAATGCCCGATACTATCTGTCTGCCGCCTCTTGCATCGTCCACCTGTATTTTAAGCAGCTTCTTTGACTTCTTTATTTTTTCGCAGGCTGTAATCTCGCCTGTTCTGAGCTTGACCTTTGCAAAGTCGTCTATAGAGATTATTCCTGCCTTGTCAAGATCCTCGTCCTCCTTGATTACGGTCTTGGGCTTCATAAGGCGTTCAAGTTCTGTAATCTCGCTCTTTATGTCGATTCTGGGGAAAAGAACTCTGCCCTTCTTTACTGTAACGTCTGCACGCAGAACGCCGAATGTGCCGAGCTTATCGAAAGCGGTATCTTCTGCACCTGCGCCTATCTGCTCCCATACCTCAGGCATTGTTGCGGGCATAAAGGGGCTGAGCAGTGCCGAGCAGATACGAATAGTTTCAAGCAGGTTATAGAGTACGGTCGCAAGACGGGCGTTGTTGCTTTCGTCCTTTGCAAGTACCCACGGTGCTGTTTCGTCGATATACTTGTTGGCACGGGAGATTACCTTGAATATTTCCTCAAGTGCCTTTGAGTGCTGAGCCTGCTCGATAAGGGGAGTAACCGTATCGCACAGCGACTGAGCCATACCGATAAGCTGATTGTCAAGCTCGTCGGAAGCTCTGTCTGTGGGCAGTGTTCCGCCGAAATACTTGTCTGCCATTGCTACTGTTCTTGAAACAAGGTTTCCGAGATCGTTTGCAAGGTCTGCGTTTATTCTTGTGAGCATAAGCTCATTTGTGAAGTTGCAGTCACTGCCGTAGGGCATATCACGCAGTATCTGATAACGTACAGCGTCAACGCCGTAACGCTCGCAAAGCACAAACGGGTCAACAACGTTGCCCTTTGATTTGCTCATCTTGTCGCCGTTGAAATTTATCCAGCCGTGACCGTAAAGGTGCTTGGGCAGGGGCAGATCAAGCATCATAAGGATTATAGGCCATACGATAGAGTGGAAACGTACAATTTCCTTAGCGGTCATATGCATATCTGCCGGCCAGTATTTTTCAAAATCGTTGTACTTCTCGTTGCCGTAGCCGAGCGCACTGATATAGTTTGAAAGTGCGTCTACCCATACATAAACAACGTGCTTGCTGTCAAAATCAACGGGTATGCCCCAGGTGAAGCTGGTTCTTGATACGCACAGATCCTCAAGGCCTGGCTTTATGAAGTTGTTTACCATTTCGTTTACACGGCTCTTAGGCTGTAAATAGTCGGTTTCGGTAAGGAACTTTTCAATCTTGTCGGCAAAATCGGAAAGGCGGAGGAAGTATGCCTCCTCGTTTGCTTCTTTTACCTCACGTCCGCAGTCGGGACACTTTCCGTCTACAAGCTGGCTCTCTGTCCAGAAGCTCTCGCACGGTGTGCAGTACTTGCCCTTGTAGGTGCCTTTATAGATGTAGCCCTTTTCGTACAGCTTCCTGAATATTTTCTGTACGGTTTCTATATGATAGTCGTCCGTTGTTCTGATGAAACGGTCATAGCTTATGTGCATTGTTTCCCAAAGACGCTTGAAGTTGGCTACTATCTCGTCAACGTATTCCTTGGGAGTAACGCCCTTTTCGGCGGCTTTAAGCTCTATCTTCTGACCGTGCTCGTCCGTGCCTGTAAGGAACATTACGTCATAGCCCTGCATTCTCTTGAAGCGTGCTATCGTGTCACACGCAACCGTTGCTGTCTCTTATACACATCTCCGAGCCCACGAGACAGGCAGAAATCTCGTATGCCGTCTTCTGCTTGAAAAAAAAAAAAGACATACAAAAAAAAAAACCACACCTTACCCAGCGTCTATCAACTGTGCTCATGGGTCG
>OJJT01000783.1_pt1 | contig 12224 bp, 7 predicted proteins | sample 1596281 | NCBI WGS metagenome assembly OJJT01 (sample SAMEA4350145, study PRJEB24818) | metagenome | biome: human; feature: gut; material: faeces | place: Denmark | collected 2013-09
TATTCTTGTTATCTCGTGTCGTCATGTTTCGTCTTCCTTCCTTTTTTTTATTTTTTGTTTCGTTATTGTTTTGCTTTTCTCTGCGTCTCTTACTTACTGTTTTTTTTTGTTTTTTTTTTTTTTTTTCAAGCAGAAGACGGCATACGAGATTTCTGCCTGTCTCGTGGGCTCGGAGATGTGTATAAGAGACAGATAATAAATCTTCTATTAGATAATTGGTGGAAACAGTGAAAATATTCAGGTTTGTTTGATAAAAAGAGATAAAATTGAGCTGCGATAATTAGGATATAGTAACACCCATTTTCAATATACTTTAGCGTAGTATATTTGATATATCAAATAAATTTATATAAATTATTTTTTGATATTTTTATATTGATATTATTATTTTCTTATCATTACTCCAATATTATAATAATCTGAAAGTCAGGTAAACCGGCAGCTTACTAATCTAGTATATTGTCCAATACGGACTTAATTCTTAAAACGAACATCGAAGTTTGACGCCGCATCGCTATCTCAGACAGCCGCTTACAAGCGGCTGTCTTTTTAGATTAACTTCTTCCTGCTATCCTTAAACCAATCTGCTTAATCTTTTTCTAATAACCTGAACCAATACGTATCTTTTCTCTAAATTATTCCTAATATCTCGCTATTATCTTCCTTTTCTTTCCTGCTATGTCTACAAAATATCCTCTGCACAAAAAAGTCTGCTACCATATTTACACCTCTTTTGGCAGATTTCTGCTTCTTGCTAAAGCTATTTTCCTTCCGTAATAAAACATGAATATTATTTCTACCGTTAAAGTCCAGCAAAAAAGCCTTCCGGCTGTATTAGCAGAAGACTTCTTTGCAATTTTCTTTTATCCATATGCCAGCGGTTCACTTGAGATTTCCTCAATCTCACCATTTTTGTATACGTTGACTATTTTTCTGAGATTCTCATTTTTCAATTCAATCTGAAGCTGATAATACTCAGTTCCTCCTGAATTTGTCTGAAGCTGAAGCCCATTGGTATCATAGTTAATCGTTATACCATAATGGTCTTCAACAATCTTAACAGCCTCCTGAGGAGTATATCCGCTTGAAGATGAGCCTCCGGAATTCTCGTGGTTTTCTAAACGGCTTTCTATTGACTCGTATTGAGTGAGCTGACTGTCGCTCAATCCACTCTTGTCTATAGAATTCAACATTTCACGGGCGTCTGTATACATTCCTGAATTCAAAAATGACTCCGCGTCATCAAGTTCGGACTGAGACTGTGAAGGCACCGAATTGTTAGAGACGGAAGAACTCCCTGTCTTATTATTAGTGCCTGAATCAGCGCTTCCCGGAGACGAACTTGAATATGGTCTCTGTGTAGTCTGAACTCTTTTTTCTGGCGAAGCAGACTTTTTATCTCCGCTGAACTTGGACGTTGTTGTCTCCCCCTCGGCTTCGTGCTTTGCTGAAGCCGAGCTCTCCGGCTTGCTGTCTTTTGGCTTGTCATTTCCGCAGCCAAACAGCATAGAACATGATAAAACAACAGCAGCAGTCACAAGTCCGGCTTTTAAAAGCTTCTTATTCTTCATTTTATCACAACCTTAAAACATTAAATATTTTCATCAGTCGGCTCCGTGGCTTCGCTCAGTTCTGTATCTTCGACTGATTCCATTGTTTCTGTTGGTTCAGAAGTTTCAACTGTACCTTTGCTCTCTAAGCTGTCTACCTCTTCTTCAAATTCCTGTTCCTTTTCAACTCTGGCTATCGTTGCTACCTTAACGCCTTCAGCCAGTCTCATAAGCCTTACGCCCTTTGTTACCCTGCTGTATGTGCTTATGTCTTCTGAATCAAGCCTGATTATAACGCCTTCTGATGTGATTATTATAATATCATCTTCCGGCGATACAACTTTTATACCGGAAACATTGCCTGTCTCAGGTGAAATTTTATATGTTGAGCAGCCTTTTCCGCCTCTGCTTTGGGTCTTATATTCTTCAAGTTCTGTCTTCTTTCCGAACCCATTTTCTGATACGACAAGCATTTTACCGCCATCGCGGTATACACTCATGCCGACAACATAATCATCGTCTTCAAGCTTAATAGCCCTAACTCCTCTGGAAACACGCCCCAGTTCTCTGACATCCTTTTCATTGAACCTAATCATCTTTCCTTTATGAGTTCCGATAAACAAATCAGTGTCTCCGTTTGTGAGTTTTACTCTGAGCAATTCGTCATCGTCGTCCAGTTTTATAGCTATCTTTCCGCCCTTCGGAGCGTTTTGATAATCCATTATATCTGTCTTTTTAATAATACCGTTCTTAGTGCACATAGTCAGATACTGCCCTTCAGTATACTCGCGTATCGGAATGAGCGCTGAAATTGTCTCCCCGGGCGCAAGATCCAAAAGATTGACAATAGCCGTCCCCTTTGCCTGGCGGCTTGCCTCGGGTATTCTATATGCCTTTATCCTGAACATTCTTCCTGTGTTGGTAAACAGCATAATATATGAATGTGTAGAAGACACAAACATAGTTGAGACAAAGTCTTCCTCCTTTGTCTGCATTCCCACAATTCCTTTTCCTCCGCGGTGCTGGCTCTTATATGTGTCAACAGGCAGTCTCTTTATATATCCCTGATGTGTCATTGTTATGACATTGTCTTCCTCGGCGATTAAGTCCTCAATATCTATATCGTCCACAACCGGCTCGATAGATGTGCGCCTTTCATCGGAAAATTTATCTCTGATTTCGGTTATTTCTTTCTTTATAATGTCAAGCACCATCTGTTCGCTGCCTAATATTTCTGCAAGGTGCTCAATAAGCTCAGTTATTTCTTTCAGCTCGTTCTCGACCTTTTCACGCTCCATGCCTGCCAAACGTCCAAGACGCATATCAAGAATAGCCTGCGCCTGTATATCAGTGAAACTGAATCTCTCGATAAGGCGTGGTTTTGCGTCATTATAGCTGTTTTTAATTATATCAATAACCTCATCGATATTATCAAGCGCTATTTTGAGACCTTGAAGTATATGAGCCCTGGCCTCTGCCTTTTTCTTATCATATTTGGTCCTGCGTACTATGACCTCTTTTTGGAAGTCAACATACTGCTCCAAAATTTGTTTTAGAGAAAGCACCTGAGGCGAAGTTCTGTCTACCAGCGCCAGCATAATTATACTGAAAGTATCCTCAAGCTGAGTATACTTATACAGCTGATTCAAAACGATAGAAGCGTTCGCATCGCGTTTTAGCTCGATAACTATTCTGAGACCATCCCTATCGGACTCATCACGGAGGTCAGAAATACCATCAATTCTCTTTTCGTGAACAAGATCGGCTATCTTTTCAATCAACCTAGCCTTATTAACCATATATGGAATCTCGGTTACGATTATACGTTCTCTTGTTTCCTTCCACGGTTCAATCTCTGCACGTGCGCGTATTTTAAGCTTCCCTCTGCCCGTAGTATAAGCCGCACGAATTCCGCTTGTGCCCATTATCTGCGCACCTGTAGGAAAATCAGGTCCCGGAATATATTCCATAAGCTCGTCTACAGTAATATCCGGATTGTCAATAAGCGCAATGACGCCGTCTATAACCTCGCCCAAATTATGCGGCGGTATTTTTGTAGCCATTCCGACCGCAATACCGTCTGAGCCGTTGACCAGCAAATGCGGTATACGCGACGGAAGCACTACCGGTTCCTGTCTGCTTTCATCAAAGTTTGGCATAAAGTCAACTGTCTCTTTGTCAATATCGGTCAGCATATTGAGAGAAAGCTTAGACATTCTTGCCTCAGTATATCTGTATGCTGCGGCGCCGTCGCCATCGACTGAGCCGAAATTTCCGTGTCCGTCAACAGTTGGGTAACGCATTGAAAAATCCTGCGCCATACGTACCATTGCGTCATATACCGACGCATCACCGTGCGGATGATATCTTCCCAAAACATTTCCGACAGTGGTCGCACACTTTCTGTACGCCTTGTCCGGAGTTATTCCGTCCTCATACATTGCATAAAGTATTCTTCTGTGAACCGGCTTAAGTCCGTCCCTCACATCCGGCAGTGCACGTCCAACGATAACAGACATAGAATAGTCAATATACGACTTTTTCATCTCATTATCAAGGTCAACCGGTATTATATTAAGCTTGGCCGGGTCGAACATAGGTTCATTTGATTTGTCTCTTGACGCCATATTATGTATTCTCCTTTTCTTTACGGCTGAAAAAGACGATTGCCGTCAGAGTTAAAAATTTAATATTTAAAACGCAAACCGTCTTTTTCGTACCTTTATAAAATTCGACATTAGGAAGTAAATCCCTTCTAAAATCAAAAATTTTATATCTTTTTCATTACGTATATAATATTTTATAATTATGCAATAAAATAAGCTATAAAAGGTTTGCTTGAAATAGATATTCTCAACATTTTTCACCTGTCAAGTCCAAAACATTAAGAATATAAAACATACAAGGAAGCAAAAAATCAGTTATATATACTTTTATAACATTATAACAATACAGTAAAAAATAAAACCACCGCAAAGGAATACCGGTAACAGTATATTAATCAAAATAAAATATTTTTACCAAACCGGTATTTCTTGTGCTGTCTATAAAAATTTGAGCTGTCAACTCTAAATTTTAACTTAGCTTTTATATGATATTTAATTTAATTTACTTCACTTGCAGCCGCAAAACGATTAATATCTTGGAACAAAAAAACTTTAAGTAAACTGATTTAAAAAATTTCTCTGAACTAAAAATACAATAATTAAAATATAACTAATACACATGATTTTTAATTCTATAAACAACTTCTATTTTATAGTATTACCGCCTTATAAAAGCTTTTAATTAATATAAAAAACTGCCTAGCCTCAAAACCTCAGAAAAAAGCAACGCTACATAATATTATAATCAGATAAATTTATATTTTGCCGTCAATGTCTTCTCCTTTTCATTATCATTGTTGTCAGCAAAAATTTCTCTTTCAAATTCTATATTTTCATGATTAAGACACAAATCCATAAAACACAGAAAAATTCCAATATCTATTCTGTTATAATAATTCACTTTATCCGCCGGCATTATCCCGCGCTTACCGGGCTTTTTGTATCTAAAAACCTCTATATACCCATTTGTGTTCTCCGCTATCCATGGCTGTGTATTACAAGCGCTCGGTGCAAACCTAACAACCTCTGTTACGTTTTTAATTTTATCGCCTGTCCATATTTCTTCTTCCGTCTTTCTTTTGCTCTTATACATATTTTTTCTGAATTTTGTTTCCCCGACTTTTGCTATGGCTATCATAATTACAAAATCCATACCGTTATACGATTTTTCTTCTGTCTTTCCTATTCCAAACCATAGAGAGCCTATATTTTTAGAAGCAAGATATAAATCCAGCTGCTCTCCAATATAACCTATGTTTTGCAGATAGTTATCCTTCTTTTCGCTATATAAAAGAATACAGTATTCCTGACCGCGTCTGCATGTTGTTGCTTTGGCAGGAACAATTCTGACAGCTGTTTTTATGTCTTCCGCAAGCGGCAAAAAACTTCTATATTTTTCCTCTATTTCACATAATTCTGCGGCAGAAATGGTTCCTATATCCTTAAAAATATGAAATGATTTTCTCTTAAATATCATGTTGTAGAGCATATCCTGCATAAAATAAAACCTCGCATTCTAATTTGACTAATTCCACGATTTTAAATTATATAAAATATAAATCAATAAAAAATCCGGAGCATAAAATATAACAAGAAGATAATCCCTTTCGTTAAAAAATATGAGCTGCTGTTAGCAGCTCATAGAACAGTTATTAATGAATGGAATACAGCTGCTGAGAATTCCGGTACTTGTGTCCTCGTAAGAGAAACAAAACAATTTCCGCGCCTCTGACTTGATTCATAGTACAATCATTATATCAATCTAATATTATTGTCAAGACTAATTTAAATTCAAAATTAATTATTAAATATTTCTAATATTTAAAATCTTTAATATAAAACCATATTTTACAATCAAATACAAACTCTATTTTTATTTTAAAGTGCTTTAGTTTCTGGCCGGTTCCAGCCTGCTGGTCCAAAGATACGTTTTTATGTTTTTATCGCTTTTTAACGTTACGTTTATATCCTGAGGAATATCAGACTTAGGGATTCTGACAATTTTAACGTCTGTCATTATTTTTCCGCTTTCATCATATGAACATGCCGCAAATACAGCACCGCTCTCATCATTTTCATTCACAATAGAGGCGGTAATATTTGCACCGCTTATCTCAGGGGATTTCGCATAATATATTCCTCTGGCAGGCGCGCTTGTAGGTAATGGTGACGATGTCGGATCCTCAGTAGGTTCAGGCGGATTTTCAAGTATGTCAAATGAATACGCCTCTATATTAAGGTATCCGGTATATTTTCCGTCATACTGGTTTTCATTCGCTATCTTCAACGAGTCCGCCGGATTGTTTTTATTTAGCTCGTGGCTATCCTCCCAATCGTCAGGAATACCGTCGCCGTCACTGTCGAGCTTTCCGGTTCCATAATATTCAGGCTTCTCTAAAAGTATAAACTTGTCATAGTTTAAAATTCCATTTTCTCCGACCGTTGATATTCTTTTTACCGTGTCATTTACCGCCCGTTCATCGACGCTATCTCTCGGGAAATTATGTCCGGCGCTTTGAACAACACTGCCGAAAGCTTCTATAGCACTCTCTGTTGTTATGGGATAATCTTTGATATACTGAGTATGCGACTTTTCAGACGGTTCTGCAGTCTCATCGTATTTCTCTAAATTATAAGTTTCTGTATAATTATCAAACTCTACGCCAAAAACATTATCACTGTTAATCAATGCAACCTTTTCAGATGGTTTTATTGCGTCATAATAGTTTCCGTCTATTGCTAAATCTGTTGCAGCGCCGACTATCGGATAACTGCTCTGATTTTCAGGCTGAGTCCCCATCATTTTATAGAACCTCTTTAAGTCTTTGCTGGCAGGCCCCATTTTATAATAATTGTTTACCAGATTAACCCTAACCATGTTCTGACCGCCATGCGACGAGTTGCTCTGCCAATTATAAAAAACATTATTCCTTATATCCAGCAGACTCATATAGTCAGGTTCATAGTTGTAAGAATGAACAGTTGCGGATGTCCCGACCAGCGGATAACGGCTTATAGACGACGCTACAAGGTTATGATGATACGACATATTCTTGCCGCCCCATATGCCGCCGTAGCCATGAGCCTGGAGCTGCCCTTCCTCATAATGGATTCCTATATTTATAGGCTCAGTTATTATACACCACTGAATAGTGCTGTCCTTAACTGCATACACCGAACAGCACTCGTCGCTGGACCAGCTCATACTGCAATGGTCCACAATCAGGTTTGAAGTATTGTAAGTACCTCCGAAAGAATCAGCGTCGTACTTATGATTTTCATAATCATATACTCCCATTCTGAATCTCATATATCTTATTATAATATTATCAGCGCTTACCGTTGTTGGAGCTCCTGAAACACATATACCGTCACCGGGTGAGGTTTGACCCAATATAGTTATATTAGGGGCTTTCAATGTCAGACCTTTTGTCAGATTTATCGTTCCAGCAACATCGAAAACAATTATCCTGTTGCCGATGGACACAGCGTCACGCAGTGAACCCGGCCCGCTGTCGTTCAGGTTTTCAACATGGTAAATTTCAGGAATCGGAACGGCACGAGCTCCTGTTGTATACATACCTCCGCCTTCGGCTCCCGGGAAGGCCGGCAGCCCCCCCGGCAATATATCAACAGCATACACCGCATTGCTCATAACAAGCAAGCTCAGCAACAAAAACATAACAACAGCCTTTTTCATAGTAAAGCCCCCAAACTATTCTTTTTATAACATGGCCAAAGCCAAATATTTTTTACTGTTTTCTATTTTTAATCTTCAATATATAAAACTGTCTTAAAACCTATCTCTTTTTCAATTCTATTTATATTTGTTATATTAAATTTAATTAGTATTTTTCTATAGCAGTACATACAGCTGTCTCACCTTAATATAAAAACATATATCTAATTCATCTTTAATAAACGGCATACTTTTATATCTTTTATAATAATTTCACTAACCATTTTGATAAATTAATATTTCAATTCTATTGATACTCGTTTCATAGTAGTCTCTGATTTGTTTTTTCCTATCCCTATATATGATTTGCATTTCACGCTATTTCAGAAACACATATAATTCCGCCGTCCTGTAAAGACAAACTTTTTTTATTTATGCAAATTGTTTCGTGCATGGTCTATGTTATATAGTAATAAAAATTTATAAAATCCTACTTTTTCAGAATAGTTAACTTCAATATCTTGATTATTGAAATTTTCTATGCCTGGCCACATAACACACACAATTCCATTATCGCTAGATTTGGATACCTTTGTTAATCCTGCGGAACCATTTCGCTGGACCATAAAAATGTTTTTATATTTCCGCCCTTTTTCAAATCTATTGATACTCGTTTCGGTATATCTGATTTTGGTATTATCTCAATTGCAGCGTCAGTTAAAACATCCCCTGCATCATTATAAGAGCATACTATAAACATAACCCCATTATCATCAGTTTTATTAACTATTTCAGCTGTCACGTTCAATCCGTTTATTACCGGAACTTCTTGATAATAGATTCCGCTCGGCGAACTGCTTGGTTTTGGTGTCTCCGATGATGCCGGCGGATTTGTCGGCTCTGTTTCCGGTGTAGCAGTCGGAACAAATGACGGAACAGCAGTAGGGGATACTGTAGGAGACGAACCCGGATCATCAGTTGGTGAACTTGTGGGCTCTGCCGTTGGCGGTGCAATCGGCTCACTTGTTGGACCTGCAGTGGCACTGGGCTCAGGTACCGGCGTACTTGTAGGGCTTGAGGTCGGAGATGATGTTGGTTCTGCTGTTGGTGCATTCGTCGGCTCCGCTGTCGGAGGAGATGTCGGCACCGGTTCAGCATTAAATACAACATCTAAACCTATATTTTCACTGGGCATAACAAACGTATTGTTATATACTACAGAATTGCCATTTGACGTACGCATAGTAATCTGCGCGTTCTGCCCTGCAATACCCGGCACTGCGTCAACTAAAACCACAGACTTCTCACCGATACTATACTTATTTGAATTATCCGCAGAATAGCTAACTCCATATATCGGTGGTTTTGAACCGTTTAAAAAGAAATAATATGTGCTTCCGGCTTCCAAATCAATATTCAAAACCATATCTTTCTGGCCTCCGCTTGAGGTATACGCCTTATAGTTAACCCCGGTCAGCGCGTCTGTCATATACGCACCCGGAACACCGTTTTCAGTTACTCTGACAAAATTCATCGGTTTTGCAGTGTTCCAGCTTATCGCCAGTTGAAGCCGTCCCGTCTCACTTGGTGAAAACTTCAAAAAAGCTCCTCCGTTCGGCGGATTGTCATACGTTCCGTTTTTGCTTCCTGAACCACTATAATACATTGCATTTTGTGAACCTGTGAGCGTTGCTGTATATGTTACGCCGTCGATTTCAACAGGTTCTACCTGTGCGGTGGTAAACACATTTTTTGTGCCGCCCTTATCGTCTGCTTCTCCGAACACAACACTGAGACCATCACCAGCCTGAACAGTCTTACCGTTTTCATATGAAGCAGCAGTATCTATTTTATATATCTCCCTTGCTTTCGGAAACTCAACGCCAGCTGCATCCGTAAGCTTAACATACCCCTCGCCGGACACGTTTATTTCCGCATCATATGCAGGAGAAGTTGGGGTTGGCGTTTGTGTTGGAGCCGCCGTTGGAGCCGCCGTAGGTTTAGCCGTCGGCTTAGGCGTTGGAGTTGGCTTTGTCGGATCAAGAGTCGGTGCCGGAGTCATCGTAGGAGACGGCTCATCCCCAGCTATATCGAATGAATATACTTCTATATTATAATACCCTGTATACTCCGGATTTGAAGAAAAATACATTGAATCTGCCGGATTGTTCTTATCAAGTCTGTGGCTGTCCTCCCAGTCGTCCGGTATTCCATCGCCATCGCTGTCAGCTTTCGGTGTTCCCTTATACTCATATCTATCCATAGTCTTTAATTCTGACCAGTCAATAATTCCATTTGTCCCAACCGTAGAAGTTCTTTCTGACGCATTTGCTACAGCACGGTTATCAACATCGTCACGCACTATATTTGCCCCGGCTCCAGCCAAAACCTTATCGTATGCCTCTTGTGCTGTATCGGTTGTTATCGGATAATCATTTATATACTGAGTGTGCGAGAACTCTGCCTCCGGGTCATCAGAACCATTATACTCCACTATATTATAAGTCTTAGCTTTTGAATGCGCAACTCCCAAAGTATTGTCAGCATTAATTTCATCAACTGTGGTGCTGCTCTTCTTTGGGTCATAGAAATTTCCCGCAATAGCCAAATCAGTACCGGCTCCAACTATAGGATGCTTGCTGTTGCTTTTGCTTTCAGTAGCATACATTTCATAGAATCTTTTAATACTGCTGCTCGCGGGTCCTTCCTTATAATAATTGTTAACAAGATTGACCCTAACCATATTTTCGCCGCCGTAAGATGTATTAGAACGCCAATTATAAAAGATATTATTTCTTATGTCAACCAAACTGTTTGAATCCGGCTCGCTCTTATACGATTTTACTGTAGCGGAGGTTCCGACACGCGGAAATCTGCTGTTAGCGCTTGATACTAGGTTATGATGATATGTAGAATTAACCCCTCCCCATATTCCGCCATATCCATGCTGCTGGAGTTTTCCCCCCTCGTAGTGTATAGATGTATTTAGAGGTTCTGTTATTATACACCATTGTATGGTGGAATTCTTAATCGCATATACAGAAACGCATTCGTCAGTAGACCAGCTCATACTGCTGTGATCTACAATCAAATCTGAGGTCTGGGATATTCCGCCGAAAGCGTCGTCATCATACTTTTTATTTGCCTCGTCATATACTCCCATTCTGAAACGCATATAACGGATAATTATATTGTCCGCATTTATAGTTGTAGGAGCGCCGGACACACATATGCCGTCTCCCGGCGCAGTCTGTCCTAAAACAGTTATGTTAGGCTGACTGAAACGAAGATAATTCGTCAAATTTATTGTTCCCGCAACATCAAAAACCACTATTCTACCCGGCTCCGATATTGCGTCTCTCAAAGAGCCGCTGCCGCTGTCGTTTAGATTGGTTACATGATAAATCTCGGGAGAGCTGTCCCCTCTCGCTCCTGTAGTATACATTCCGCCGCCCTCTGCTCCAGGGAATGCCACTAATTTTGCTGATTCTAAAACTGCACTTTTTTCAGGCTCCGCATATCCGGTTCCAAAACAACCGAAAAGGGGTATCATAACAAGAGCCATAGCTAAAAACAGTGATGTAAACTTTTTCATACTAACCTCCATAAAGTAAAATTTAATTATGTGGATTTTAAAAAGCAGTACCAAAAAAGACTACAACACAATAAACGCCACTCTTGGCACCCATTGAGTTGTAGTCTCGCAAATCTATAAAAAAGACTGCAGTCTCCGGGTGCTGACCGCACCGTGATGACGAAAACCGCAACAGATATAATCTGTATGCTACTCCCTAAAACCATATCTATTTTATCACAGTTTTACGACAAAATCAATCTTTGTTATACTGAAAGATTGCCACAAAATCATAGTATGTTATGTAAAAAAAACTGTACATAATTATACAATTGAATAAATCGCCGTGATTACGGGCAATTCTCTAAATTACTAACATTCTCAGCACAAAAAATTTACAATAATTACATATTCTTTTCTCACTTAAAACTCAAAATGTTAAAAATAAAACGGCGTTTAATCCGGCATATGCAGAATTAAACGCCATAATTTTATTGTTTACCTAAATAAGTAAAGTGCATATAGTCATATGTACCGCTGACCCATGCGTTTCCTCCCCACAGCCAGCCGTATTTTGCAAAAGTCTGCACAACAACGCCTGTTGGTGAAAATGAAAACACTGAAGTCGACGGGTCATAGAATGTTCCTATCTGCTGTCCGTTTTTGTAAACACAATAATTTTCATTATAGTTAAGGTCTATAACCGTACCAAAATTATGTTCTGATACGCTTCCTCCTGAAAGAGCATTTCTCCATGAATACCCTACCGCATCCTTTATTGGCTGTCTCTTATACACATCTGACGCTGCCGACGA
>OJJT01000784.1_pt1 | contig 12206 bp, 12 predicted proteins | sample 1596281 | NCBI WGS metagenome assembly OJJT01 (sample SAMEA4350145, study PRJEB24818) | metagenome | biome: human; feature: gut; material: faeces | place: Denmark | collected 2013-09
TACCGGTCAGCATTTTCAATGTGGTAGATTTACCAGCGCCATTCGGTCCAAGCAGTCCATAAATCTGTCCCTTTTCGATATTAAGTGAAACATTATTTACCGCTTTCTGTTTTCTAAAATATTTACATAGATTTTGTGTCTGTAACATCATTTCCATCTTTACTATCCTTCCTTCTATATTTCATTTCTTACTGAAATATAACCTAACAGAAGAAAATAAAGATTTGATGAAGATTTATTCCCGTATGGAATAAACCATCAATTGAATATCATTATCAGAACTCGGCTTTCCACTGAAATCAGCAAAGCTGTTACAAATACGAAGTCCTAATTTACAGAATATCTCCGTGATTTCATCCAAACTATATAACCTTATAGGATTTCCTTCTTTCATTTCAGGCTTATAAAGTGCTTCTCCATACATATAGTCTAGCATCAACGTAAACAGTAAACAGTATGAGGGCAAATATCGTTCTGCTATGTATGCGGCAGTAAAGGCAGCGAATCCTAACTGGCAACCGGGACAGCCGTTTGATTCTAGCATATTAGATAGCGTTACAAGGGAATTGGTGGAGAGCAATCTGGTACAAAGTGGCAATCAGTTTGTCAGAAAATCTATTGATTACAGTGTTTAAGTTCATGCATATATTGAGACTTTTGTTTCAGAGTGTTGTTATACTACCAAAAATGGAGCTGCATAGTAATTTTGTGTAGCTCCATTTTATGGGATTCAGGCTTGTTAAGAGCGGTATACGCCTGCTGTAAGAAAAAGTATTGATTGTAAGTTATATGAGGAAAAGCTTATGTGTAGAGTAATCGCAGTATCAAATTCACACCAAAAAGTTCGGTATAGCGATTAGGATTTCTCGAATCCGTAAACCCATTTTCCACGTAAGAACAGATACAGAAAAATCGCGGAGCTGATACCCCAAGTCAATGGGTATGCCCAGAAAATCACTCGTATATCCGGGAGAATACGAACTGCCACAGTAATGTAGCTTACGCGAAACAAACACCAGTCACAGAGCATAACGATCATCGGAACGGATGCATTACCTGATCCACGAAGTACTGCTGCGATGCAATGAGAAAACGCCAGCAGACAATAAAATAACGCAATTGTTCTGGACTGCATGACTCCATAATGTACAACATCAGGATCTCTGTTAAACGCTGTGATCAGTACCGGTGCTGCCACATATATGATAATACCGATCAACTCTGCAATAGTAATCGAGCAGAAAACTCCAAATCTTGCTCCCTTTTTCGCCCGGTCATACTGTTTTGCACCCAGATTCTGACTGACAAAGGTTGTCAGAGCCATTGTAAAACAGGTCACCGGCAAAAATGCGAATCCCTCTATCTTGGAGTAGGAACCACATCCTGCCATCGCCATTTTTCCAAATGCATTTATATTTGACTGTACAAAGACGTTCGCGATCGCGATCACTGAATTCTGAAAACCGGATGGTACACCATTCTGGATGATCTGCTTCAGCATAGAACTGTCAAAACGAATCTCTCGCAATTCCAAACGGTATTCTTCTTCCACACGCAGCAGATGAACCATACAGAGCAGTGCACTGACAAACTGTGAAATTGCGGTTGCAAGTGCTGCTGATCCGACTCCCATGCCAAGACCTGCGATAAAGAAAATATCCAGAACGACATTGACACAGGAAGAAATAATCAGATATATCAGTGGATGGCGTCCATCACCGACCGACTGCAGAACTCCAACAAAGATATTGTACATGACAGCACCCATAGACCCTGCAAAATATGTACGGAAATACACAATAGATTCCGGGAGCACGTCCGCAGGAGTTCCCATCAATACCAGGATCTTTGGAGCCAGAAGCATTCCCAAAACTGTCAGCGCAGCACCGGCCACAAGTCCAAATGCAACCGTTGTATGGATTGCCTTTTGCAGGCAGTCTCTTTTTTTGGCTCCGTAATATCGTGCAATAACAACACCTGCACCCATGGCAATGCCGTTAATAAAACCTACCATCAGAAAAATCAGATTTCCAGATGAACTGACTGCCGCCAGTGCATTACTTCCTAGAAAATTTCCTACGATCAGGGAATCAGCAGTATTATACAATTGCTGGAACAGATTTCCCAGAAACAATGGAATTGCAAAAAAAATGATCTTTTGGGAGATACTTCCCTCTGTCATTCTCAGACAATTTTTCATAGCTAAAATTACTCTTCCCTTTCCTGTGTTCTTTGAATCAATAGAGATGAAGGACTGCTCTTCGTTATAGTTGCCTCTCTACCTTATTATTTGCACCATACCATGCATATGTTGCTGATGTCAATGTAAAGACTGCTTGTAGAGCTGGAATTTGGAACGTGCTTTATAAATTTTTTCCGATCCCCTCAAGTTCGTTCATGGAATCTTTGTTTTTTTCAAGTTCATCTCTGGCTGTTGCGTAATATGATTTTTGGAAAAGCATATCCCATGAAAGATATTTTGCCATACAGTCAAACTGCTTATCAATCAGCTCATACTGGATACTGTCTACGGGAGAACCGCCTACAACAATCGTGCCAACTTTTTTATTTTTTAACTGCAATCCACGGCAGTAGCACTTATCAATGATAAGTTTCAATTGTGCTGACATTCCCCACCAATAAACTGGTGTAGCAAAAAGAATCATATCTGCGGCAGCAATTTTATCAATTGTAGGATTTGTATCATCCTTATCGACGCATCCCTTAGAGCATTGACAGACACCACATCCCTTGCATGGTGCAATGTTGAGTTTGTCAGGTTCAATGATTTCAATTTCATTCTTTTCTGATGCTCCTTTTATAAATGCATTGATTGCTGCCAACGTATTTCCTTTTCTGGCACTTCCATTAATGATTACAATTTTCATGCGTGTATCCTCCAACTTCCGATTTGTATTTCTGTTTGTTTTAAAAATGGGCAACTCCGGTTGGAATTGCCCACTCATTGCACTAATTATGCGATTTTTTCTTGCTTGCACCGATTTCTGCATCAAATGATGTAAGTTTGATGTAAATCGCTGTTTTTTTAGTTTTTTATCAAATGAAGTACGTCCCGTCTATTTGGTAAAACGGTACATCTTTACATCATCTTAATAGAGCTTTGCACCTGCCGGAATGTGGTCATCTACCATCAGAAGATGAAGCTTTTCTTCGCCTTCTTCTTCATGAATAGCACTGAGGAGCATACCGCAAGAGTCAATGCCCATCATCGCTCTCGGTGGAAGATTTGTGATAGCGATAAGAGTCTTTCCAACCAGTTCCTCCGGCTCATAAAAGCTATGAATACCGCTTAAAATGGTTCTGTCTGTGCCTGTTCCGTCATCAAGAGTAAACTGTAACAGTTTCTTTGACTTCGGTACTGCAACACACTCTTTAACCTTTACTGCACGGAAATCTGACTTGCTGAATGTATCAAAGTCTACCATTTCCTCAAACAAAGGCTCAATCTTTACTTTAGAAAAATCAATCTTTTCAGACTCAGTTTTTACATTTTTTTCAGGTGCTTCAGAAGCTGTATTATTTACATCATTTTTCTTATTTACACCATCTAAGGACTTCATTGTCGGGAATAAAATTTTGCTCTCTCCATCCTGCCCCATGCCGCTCTGTAGGGGTTCAAAACTCGCACAATACTCGATTCGTGAAACTTTTTTCATTCGTCTTGTGTCCTCTTGTGCCGTCCTTTTCGCCTCAAAAGTTGTAGAAAAATTGTAGAAAGTTGTAGTGCGTCTGTTATGGCATATTACTGGCACAGGAATGGCAGCATTCTGCTATGCTATCCCAGTATGCCGTATCCACCATAATCTCTACATGAAGAACGGCTTGTTTGTTTAATCGCAGACGCATACATATTATATGATAACCTCCAAGCCCATCCAAGTCAACGGTTTTTATTGAAACATTTTATGACTTTTATTTCCCTACCTTTAATAATTAGTAAAGAGGAGACTGCTATGCCTGAATACCAACTTCAAATTAAACAAGTGGTAGATTACCCACGATGCCGGATTTATCGTGAGTTCATCCACAAACTGATCAACGACCGGAGCATCCGCATAAACGGAGGCTCCGGCCTTTTTCATTTTACTGTACTTTGCAGCTATGCAAACTTCCGCACCTCATACCGCCGTATTGACGGAATCAGTTATACAGTCTCGCCCGGCGAATGGGTGTGCACCGTCAAGGAACTGTCTTGCTGGTTCCGCACCCGCTTTCATCGGCAGGCGCTGTCCATGCTGGATACCCTTCAGAAGCAGCACTTGATTTCCTATACACTGCTGGGCCGCGGCAATGTAGTCAAATATAAAATCCTCCACTGGGCCCGCCACAATTCCGCACTGGAGTACAATGCCCCCTGCCAAAAGGATACCGGTTTTTTCTTCCTGCCAGTCTCTGTTGCCCTGGAACTGGTCAGCTCTGCCCGCTGCTCTGAAATGGACATCGTTCTGGATCTGTGGGTATCCGCTGTCTACAACGATACGCAGGTGCAGGGGTCAGAGGTCGGTCCGGTAGCCTACTTTCGCAATGGTACAGGAAACCCGTTGGTCAGTTATACCGAACTCTCCTGCCGCTGGGGGCTGTCACGCGCTACCGTATGCCGGATACTGAAAAAGCTGGACGGTCTTGGGTATATCTCTATCATGTCGTTTCCCGGCCGGCATGGAAGCGTGATCTACCTGCAGAACTACCTGTCCACCATGTTTGAGATTTCCGATGTTTTAATCGACAAGGAGGAAGTTGCCATGACCTTAAACATTCATCTGGAGCTTCCGGAAACTGCTGAAACCGAAGAGAGCCATTCCATCTCTGAGCATGAGGTCATTGTTTCGGATGCACTTTCCAGCGTTTCAAAATCGCACATTGAAACGATACTCCGCAAGATGGCTGACATCCTATCTACGCAAGGGATTTCCTGCTTTTCTTGCCCGCTCTCCCGCTATAAGTTATATCCCTTATCGGACGACTGCTGGGAAGAGTTGATTCCGCGTGCGCGAGGGAAATCCACAGCCCACTTTGGTCTGACCATCCTCTGCGGCACAAACACTTCAATCGCCACTTTTGAACTTACACTCACTCCCTTTGAGGAGCACGAAAATAGGAGGAACCTGAAATGAGAAAATTTGTTGAACCTGATGTTGCTGATAATCCCCTGTACCATGATACCTGGAAACTGCTGAAAAAATACCGGGATGTTGTGTGGAGCCTGGAGCTTTCTGTCCAGCATGTCCGCACCAAGTTTGAGATCGAGTATGGCACCTCCATCGAGGATTTTCTGGATTCAGTCTATCTGGCTGGCGCTGATTTGGCCGGAAGCGACATCGAGCATCATGCCAAATGCATTGAACGCAGCCACAAAATGCTCAAGCTGCTGGATTCCGCAGTCGAATTGCTGCGTACCAAGCACAAAAACGGTGAGGCATATTACTGGCTGCTGTACTACTCCTTCCTCTCGCCGCAGCAGCTCAAAAATGTTGAGGAAATCATCGATACCCTACGACCGCATATTCGTGACATCAGTTTCAGAACCTACTACCGCAAACGCCGGGAAGCTATTGAAGCCCTCAGTTCCGTCCTTTGGGGCTATACCTCCAAGGACAGTTTAGACATGCTGGAACAGTTCTTTCCAGAGACAAAATCACCTTCCGGACAATCGGGCAAATAATTGGCACAATTCGGGAACAAAATTGGCATGGTTCTGCTCTTTCAGTGTAAATACCGATGTGTTAAACTGAATATGCTCAAACTTGCACCCAAAACCGAACAGAACAGTAACGGCACCTTTCATCAGGGTGCTTTTTTGCTGCCCAGATGGCCGCCCGGCCATTTGAAAGCCCACATTTGTTTTGACAGGTGTGGGTTTTTCTGTTCCCTATTGAGCATCAAAAAATCATTCAGAATTGGAGGATCGCAAATTGAAGAAAACGAAAACCCCTCAAACTCCGCAGCTTCAGGAGCCGGATACCCAGTCCAAGCGCAGGCTTTCGCTGCCCAAAGTGGCTTACAGCGCCTTCCTGTGTGTGATGATGTCCATGATATTCTGCCAGCCGGCTTATGCGGCAACAGATGTATGGACCAAGGCCAAAGAGATCATGCAGGATGTATACACCCAAATCCTTGCCATCTCCACTATCGCCGCCATCGTCACTGCTTCGGTAGCCTTGCTGCTCATGAACTTCTCCCGTTCCGGACGGACGGTGGATGAAAGCCGCGCCTGGCTCAAACGAATCTGTATCACCTGGGCTATCCTCAATGGCTTGGGCTTTATCATGGCGTATGTGACGCCGCTCTTTAGTGGCGGACAATGGACAGGCTGATTGACCGTCTGACTGCTCGCCGGAAAGGAGGCTTGCATTTATGGGCATTTTAGACGGCATAGTGGAATGGATCGCAGAACAGGTAATGGCCGGTCTTGATCTGGTGACCACATCGGTTTTGGGTGCGCTGGGCTGTGATATGGCTGTATTTCTGCGTTATTTTCCCGCAGCAGAGACTATGTACTCTGTTTTCGTGGCTCTGGCAATCGGGATCATCCTGCTCAACTGGGTCTGGCAGTTATTCAAAAACTTCGGTCTTGGCGCAGGTGTGGAAGCAGAAGACCCTGTAAAGCTGAGTATCCGTTCCGTTATTTTTATCCTGCTGACGCTCTTTTCAGATGAAATCGTCAATATTGTTCTTACCATCGGCGGCACCCCCTACCACTGGATCATGGAGTCCGACCTTCCTGCATTAAGCTTTGCAGACTTCAATTCCGTGATGCTGGTCATCATTGGTGTGTGTGCCAATGGGGCTGTGGCACTGATTACCTTGATTTTGGTTCTCATCCTGGCCTGGAACTACCTAAAACTTCTGTTCGAGGCAGCCGAACGGTATGTGCTGCTCGGTGTACTGGTCTACACGGCTCCTGTGGCTTTTTCTATGGGTGCCAGCCAGACCACAGCAAACATCTGGAAATCCTGGTGCCGGATGCTTGGCGGTCAAATTTTCCTATTGGTCATGAACGCCTGGTGCCTGCGCCTGTTCACAAGCATGGTGGGGTCCTTCCTTGCGAACCCGCTTTCGTTGTAAGGAGGTCTTATCCTTGAAGAAACTCAAAAAAATTTTGTTTGCGGCCTTTACAGTCGCAATTCTCTCCTGCCTGCTCTGCCAGCCGGCTTTTGCCGCTATCTCCGAAAGCGATGTGCAGGCTCAGGTAGACGCTGTGGGAAAAGAAGCCGTTTCCGGCAATGTGTTTATCTGGTTTCTCTGTGCTATCGGCTTTCTCAAAGTCGGTCAGAAAATCGATTCTTTCCTCTCCAGCCTGGGTGTCAATGTAGGACATACCGGCGGCAGCATGTTGGCTGAGGCTATGATTGCTGCCAGAGGCATCGGCGGCATCAAGAACTTTTCCAGTCACCACTTTGGCGGCGGGAGGAACAGCAGTTCCACCAATGTCAACGCAAACGGTGGTAAAGGCAGCGGCGGCTTTGGAGCAGGGTTTGCCAGCGGCGGTCTTGCTGGAATGGTGAGCCGAAAAGTCACAAACAGCGCCATCAAAACAGCCACCACAACTCCCGGCTCCAAGCCCTCCGGTCTTGGCAGTCTTTTAGGCGATGCTGCAGCCGGAGGGATCGGCGGCCATATGTACGCTTCTTCCGTCAGTAAGGGCGGCAATTTTGCCAACAATGTAATCGGCAGCGTAGCCACTGGCAGTATCAGCCAGATGGGTTCCATTTCCGGTGAAAAAGCCGCCGAAGCCCTGCACTCTTACATGGGATATGCGGCACTGGAATCCGGAGCTGAAAATGTTCCGACCTTCCAGAATGTCGAAATCGGCGGCGGCCGCATCACCGGTACAGAAGTAACTGCAGAACATCCCGAAGGCATCTCCTTTGGTATGTACCACGCAGACCAATATGTTGCCCCGGAAGGCCAGTACACCACCGTTCATGCCGTGGATGGTACAGCATGGTATAAGCAGTACGCTGTGGATGCTGTTGACAAATCGCCCTATATGGCCCCTGACGGTTCTATCGCCTTCAACGAGTCCATTGTCAAAAAGCTGCCTCCAGCCCCGAGGAGAAAGGACAAGATATAAATGCCAGAAGATCAGAAAAGCGGTTTTTCCGAAGCTGTGGAGACCGGCGCCTCCGCAGCGCATACCATCCGCGGTGCAATCAAAACCGGAAAAGCTATTTCCTCCGCTGCCAAAGGCGCTGCCGCAGGCGGTCCTTACGGTGCAGTTGCAGGCGCAGTGTGGGCAGGTCGGAAGCATATCGGAAAAATCATTGTGGCAGTCATTGCCCTGCTTATGCTGCCGGTATTATTTGTTCTCATGCTCCCCGGTCTTATTTTCGGCGGACTGACCAATGCCTTTTCGCCATCTGACCCCGAAATTCCGATTTTGAATAGCGAAACAGCGATTATTGAGAACGCCAACGAGATCACCTTTACCCTCAACGGCATCTTGGGCGAGGCACTGGATGATGTACTTGCCCGGATCGAAGCTGACTTTGCGGCATCGGGAGCCGACCATATGGAGGTCAAAAATGCTTATTCCGGCGGGCCTATTTATAACGCCAACCTGTTTATCTCTCAGTATTGTGCGGCCAAAGACAAGGATTTTGAAAGCATTTCTCTGAATGACCTTGCCGCTACCCTGCGGGAAAACAAGCAGCATCTATATTCCTACACCAGCAAGCAAGAGATTCGTGAGAGCACCGTGACTGATCCGGAGACTGGGGAAGAAACAACGGTGTCCGAAACTTGGATGGTCTATACTGTCCGTTACAACGGTGAGTCCTATTTTTCTGATGTTGTATTCCAGCTTACCGATGACCAAAAGGAGCTTGCATCTGATTACGCTTCCAACCTAAGCCTGTTCTTGGGCGATGGTCTGCTGCAAAATCTGGAAGCGTGGACCGGAAACAGCATCACCGCTCTGGGCGATGTTACTTTCACCGACGGGATCACACCTGTTGTTTACTACAATCAGCTGGATGAACGCTATGCCGGTAAAGCATATGGTACGGACAATATTGGCGGTTATGGCTGCGGCCCTACCGCTATGGCAATCGTGGTGTCCTCTCTGACGGACGATATGGTTGACCCTGTGGAGATGGCCGAGTGGTCTTACAACAACGGCTACTGGTGTAAAAGCAGTGGTTCTTACCATGCGCTGATACCTGCCGCCGCTCAAGAATGGGGGCTTCCGGTTTCCGGCTGTACCACTGCGGAACCACAGCGCATCACAGACGCACTGGCTAATGGTAAACTGGTAGTAGCAATCATGTCTGAAGGCCACTTTACCTCTTCCGGTCACTTCATTGTCCTGCGTGGCGTAAAAGACGGCAAGATCATGGTGGCTGACCCTGCCAGTTACACACGGAGCGAACAGCTCTGGGATCTGTCCATTATCTTAAATGAGGCCAGCCGGCGCGCTGGAGCTGGCGGTCCGTTCTGGATTATCGGCTGATGTGCCCGCCCGGCTTCGGAAACGAGGTTAATCATGAATCATAAAATCGACCGAGATACCTACATAATACCACCGAATTTCATCGAGTCTGATACATTTTGTCAAGGTGGTTTTAAGAAATTTTCCCGCAATCGTTCATAATAAGCCGCTTGATTTTATCGCTCATAGTTTCCTTGCTGGTGGTGCTGAAGTGGATTTTCACCCGATAGGTCGTGTTTCCGATTTTCTTCACAATATCGGGCTGTTCTGCTTCCTTTACGGTCAGAGGGGAAGCGTTTGCGGGGGTGCTGGCTTTATTGCTCATAGGCTCTCCTTTCCATGAAAAAAACCCTCATGCTACGGCGCACAAGGGCTTATAGTCATTCTTCTATAACTCTGAAAGTGCGAAAGTGCAAAGTGCAAAGGGTCTGCGTTTTGCACTTTCAGCTTGCGGGTTCGGGTGGCTGCTTCTTCTTGATGAAGTTGTACCATTGACCGCCGACACGCCTTGCGCCTAAAATGCCGCCCATGTTGCGCTTGGCGTTCTGTACCGTCCTCTCGGATATTCCGGCTTCGGCTGCGGCTTTTACAATGTCCTCGCTGGCAAGCTCTTTCCCGTCTGCCAGTAAATCCAGTATCAGCCGTTCCGCCTGTTCGGTCTTGGTGGCGGTGTTCCCGCCCGCGCCGGACAGCAGCTCGTCGGCGGTTATATCATATTCGCCTATCCACGAAAAGCCCGTTTCCGGGTCAAGGCAAAAGGCAACGGGCTTGCCCTCCGGCGCAAGGGAAGATTTGTCATGGACGATAACGCGCACATTCGGTTCTCGCTTCACGCGCCCGATCAGCAGGACGCTCCTTGCTGCGGCGCGGAAGTCGATAGAACCTAAGCCCCGGTATGCGCTCTGCCCTCCGGCAGCTTTGTTGAGATGTCCGATAAGGATAACGGCGCACCCGGTACGCTCGGCAACATCGGCAAGGCGGCGGAACATGGGGCGCACTTCATTTGCCCGGTTCATGTCGGTTTTTTCGCCCATGTACGCCTGTATGGGGTCAAGGATAATCAGCCGCGCCCCGTTCTGCATGATTGCTTTCTCTATGCGCTCGTCGGACAGGGTAAGCTCCCGTTTTGCTTCATCAATCACAAGTACGCGGTCAAGGTCGGCTTCTGCTTCCATCAAGCGGGGCTTGACGGTATCGCCCAAACCGTCCTCGGCGGTCTGGTAAATCACTTGGAATGGCGGCAAGGGCTTCATTCCCGGCAGCGTTCCCCCGGTGGTGCAGGCGGCGGCAAGGCGTAGGGCAAAAGTGGTCTTGCCCTCGCCGGGATTGCCCTGCACAATGGTTACTTTCCCAAAGGGGATATACGGCTCCCATAGCCATTCAACGGTCTGTGTGTCAATCTCGCTCATGCGGATAATCTCAACGGTTTCTTCCTGCGGCGGCTCTTTCAAGCCGTAGATTGCTTCCCGCAAATACTTCCCGTCTGTGATTTCTGCCCGGTGCTGCAATACCTCGTTCCAGTCCTTGAAAAGAGGGATAAGCCGATGGACGGTCAAGCCCTCCGGCACAAGCTCCGCAAGGCGGCTGCAAGCATCGTTTCCGGCGTTGTCGTTGTCAAGGCAGAGGTAAACCGTCTTGATGTTCGGACGGTCAGAGAGGAAACGCAACAGGGCTTTTTCGCCCACGCCGCCCAACGCCAGGTAGCTTTGCTTTTGCCAGTCCTTTTTGAACAGGCAGAGGAAAGAGAGCAGGTCAACGGGGCTTCAAAGACAAACAATCTTTCACCCTCGCCACGGTAGCAGAAGTTAAAGGCTTTGTCGCTGCCTTTCACATCAAGCCGGAAGCTCCCGGCTGTGCCGCGCTGGTGGGCGTATCGCGGTATGCCGCTTTCATCTCTGCCGACGAATACGGCGTTATGGTGGGCGGCTTCCTCGTAAATATCCCCGGTGGAAAAGAAAAAGCCCGTCACATCTTCATCAATGCGGCGGGCTGCGGTAAGGTAGCTTTTCACTTGTCCGGCGGTGTCGCTGTGGGGCGGCAATCGGAAATCAGAGAGGGGCGCGGGGCTTGGTCTGTCCGGCGCGGCCGCTCCCTGTTCCCCTGTGAGAAGTTCAACGGCTTCGGTGAAGCTCTTTCCGAAAAACTCCATGACAAAATCAATGGGTGCACCGCCCTTACTCTGGCTGTGCCTGTACCATTTGTTTCCCCGGACGGTCAGGCTGTCGTGCCGCTTCCAGCGGTATTCATTTCCGGCACGGGTAAGCTGCTCGCCCTGTGATTGCAGGAAAGAAACAAGGTCGGCTTGGTTGGCGCGGTCTATTTGTTCTTGGGTGTAATACATAAAAGTTCAACTCCTTTCAGCGGTCTATATCATGCCGCTTGGTGCGGTTCTGCGTCTGCTCCGGTTGGTCGGCGCGGAGTGCAATATCCACACACCTGCGGATTTTTTGAAGCTCGGAAACATCGGCGCGGGTCTCTTTCAGTTTGGTATAATCGCTGTCCCTCTGTGTTTTGAGGTCAGCATATTCCTGTTCCCATTCCGCAATAGGCAAGGTCTTTGTTCCTTTCGGCAGATTTGCATGGAGATAGCGGCTTGCTGCGTTCCATAGGGTCAGCTCGGCGCGGTGGGCTTCCTCGTACTTGTCGCGCTTGTTTGTCCAGCCGTTTTGCAGCTTTTTCAGCTCATCGTGAATGGGCTTGTACTCTGTATAGTTCTTCCCGTATTCAATTAGCTTTTGCAGCTTCTTCATGCGTT
>OJJT01000785.1_pt1 | contig 12189 bp, 10 predicted proteins | sample 1596281 | NCBI WGS metagenome assembly OJJT01 (sample SAMEA4350145, study PRJEB24818) | metagenome | biome: human; feature: gut; material: faeces | place: Denmark | collected 2013-09
AGTGATTCATGTATAGTGAGGTATTCGTTGGCTGAGTTGTGTTTTTTTTTTTTTTTGAGTCTTTTTTTTTTTCAAGCAGAAGACGGCATACGAGATTTCTGCCTGTCTCGTGGGCTCGGAGATGTGTATAAGAGACAGCCTGGTGCTGGCGTTTCTGCGGTCCCTGTGAAGTGCCCCCCCCTGCCTGCGACGGAAATGGATAAGGATTGCGATTGATTTTAGGCGTAAAACAGCAGCCATCGGCTTTTGGTCGATGGCTGCTGCTTTTTTATATTATTGATTTTACTTTTTGGCTTTATGCTTTTTAATGACTTTTACCAGTACAATGATAACCGCGGTCAGCGCCGCCAGGCCGGCAATGCCGCCGCACAGTGCGGGAATAAAAACATTCTTATATTCATAATAGCCATGCTCTCGGATATAGGGGTTCTTCACTGTATAATCCATCAGCTTGTCGGCGGGGATCACCTGGGTTTGAAACGTAGTCAGGTTGTTTTCATCCAGGTCAATGGTGCGCACACCCCGGTAATTGCCGTAGCTGTAAAAGGTGACGGCAGGCGCAGCCAACAGGCGAATGCCTTTATATGTACCGGCGTAGTCGTTCACATGGTCGTGGCCAAAGATCGCGCCTAAAATATCGCCCTGCTTGACCCAACTGTCCAGCTGGCCGTCATTGGCGGTATTGGCGGGGCAGGGACCCTCGTTCAGGTGGCCGGCGTCGATGTAATCCGGGTTGGTCACATAATACTGTTTGGTATGGTTGGCGTTGCCTCGCACGGCGCCTTTGGTGCCCTTGGACACTTCGGTAAACATATTGTACACCTCCGGCACCACAATATGCTGGAACAGCAGCGAGGGGACGGGCTTGCCGCCATTCTCCGCCTTTAAGGCGTTAGAGGTGCGCTCGTACCAGTCGATCTGGTCCTTGTGCACATAGCCGTAGCCGCCGCCCTCGCTTTCGTCCGTATAAGGATTGGAGTCCATAAACCACAGATTAAAGACGGTTTTGTTCCCGGCGGTGTTGAGAATGGGCAGATTGTAGTTGCCCACGCCGGTCATCTCTTCACCGTCCACTGCCATACAGTATTCGTAAGCTTGGAACCAGGCCATCAGTTGCTTTTTGGCCTGCTCTTCGGTCATGCCGTTTTGCTCGTCACACAGCCCCTCATGGTCATGGTTGCCGAACACCAGGGCAAAGGGGATCTTGCGGTCGTTAATGGCTTTGCCCACAATATCCACCGCCGCCTTGGTCTCCTCCGGGGTGACCCCCTTCCACCAACCGGCAATGTTGTCACCGGTCAGGGCGATAAAGTCCGGCTTCGTTTGGTCAATGGCGTTGTTCATCAGGTCTACGGTGGCCTGCTGGGGGGTGTTGGTGTCTTGAATATCGGATAAGATTAAAATTTTGAATTTGCCGTTTTTGAATTGCAGGGGCGCGCCGGCCGTGTTGTCCGCAGCCAGTGCCGTAAAGGGCAGGGTGCCCAAAATCAGCAGGGCGGTCAATAGGGCTGTCAGGGCGTTACGCAGGGTTTTCATCTTTAGGTTCCTCCTTATCTGCTTTCTTTTTCTTTTTGAATTTGGCTAGCAACTTTTCCGCTTTGGCCCACTCGGCCTCCGCCTGGTCGGCGTCCGCTTCCAGTCGCTCTTCCATATTGTAGTTCATAATATTGCAGCCGCACTTGGGGCATTCCGGCTTTAAGTAGAATACGCTTAGCTTGGCACCGCACTTGGGGCATTTGTTTTCCATAAGCTCCTCCTTATTCTGCGTCTGCGGCAGCGCCGGTCAGGTTTTCTCTCCGCTGTGCCAGCTCCCGGTGGATGGTGTCCAGCTTTTCGCCCTCCAGGTCATAGAAAATAAACGGGATCAGAGACAACAGATTCAGCACGGCGGGAATGATGGTCACAATGGCCCAAAGCAGGAAACGGGTATTCAACTCGCCGCCCTCCGGCAGCACCATATCCTGGTTCACCTGTTGCAGTCCGATCACCGGGATCAGCGCTGCGGACACGGCGGTGGCCAAAGAGCCGGTGAGCTTGCTGACGAAAGTGAGCAGAGAGAAAGAGGTGCCTTCGCTGCGCTCCTTGGTTTTCCATTCCATATAGTCCACCGTGTCGCCGATCATTTTGGTGGGGATCACCATTTTTATGCTGCTTATGGCGGAGTTGAACACGCCCCACACCATCATCAGCGGCACGATCACCCGGGGATCACGATACCAGTGGGCGCCGATCAGGAAGATGGCGCTGGATACCACAGCCTTGACGATTACCGCGCGAATGACGATCTGCTTGGAGGTCCAGCGCCGTTCCAGCGCCGGAATAAAGGTATAGGCCAAAAATCCGGTAATAGTGCCGGGAATACCGGCCACAATGGACAGACTGGCGCTGCCCAGGGTAAAGAGATAAAAATACTGGGTAAAGGCGTCTGCAATGCTCTCCACCGTGCCCAGCACATTGGAGCACACGATCAGCAGCAGCGGCTTGTTTTTTACCAGGCACTTAAAGCAGTCGGAGATTTTTGGCTCCTCGCTTTGCTGCATTACCCGTTCTTTGGTGCACAGCCCGGCCAGGGAGAACAGACCCATACCGAATGTGCCGGCCACAATGCCCAAGATAAAGAACAGCTGCCGCATATCCATGCCGATCTTGCCGCTCTTTTGCAGGTCAATGAAGATGGAGATAACCGGACCCACCAGGCCGCCGATGGCACCGGAGATCAGACGGGCCGAGGTAATGACCCGGCTGCGATCCTTAGGGTTCGGCGAGATGGCTGCCGACATTCCCCAAAAGGGAATATCACCAATGGTGTAAAAGAACTCCCAAATAAAATAGGTGATACACATGTAGACGATCTTGGCGGTGGTAGACTCCACCCCGCGCAAAAACTCCGCGCCGCCGAAAAAGAGGATGGTGGCGACACCCAGCGGAATGGGTACAAAGAGCAGATAAGGCCGCAGCTTACCGTAGCGGGTACGGGTCTTGTCTACAATGGTGCCCATGATCGGGTCGTTCATGGTGTCCCAGATCCCCATAAAGAAGATCATCAGCGACACGGCCTGGCCGGGTATGCCGAATACAGTGACCAGGAAAAAGGTCAGCTGCATACGCACCAAGTTGTAGCCGATCACTTGGCCGCCGTTGGCAACGCCGTAGATCAAGGTTTCGCGAACGCCCACATAGCGTCGCTCTTTCAGTTCCGTTTGTTCCATAGCATATCCCCCTTCTTTTCATGAATGGAAACGGTTTGTATTCTTGCCCGCCACAGGCGGTAATTTATGCTTTAGGTGCCAGACAGTTCTCTGTAAACCGCTCCAGCGCCAACTGATAGGCAGTCGGGTCGGTGTAGTAGCTTCTGGCGTGGACGGCTGCCGGTACGGTCAGCTTTGCCTTTTCCGTGGGGCAGGCGTTATAGAGTTGATCCCGCATAAAGAAAGGCACAAAGTCGTCCTTCTTGCCGTGGATAAACAGTACCGGCACCCGGGCTTTGGCTACCGCCGCAATCGGCGCAGCTTGGTGGAAGGAATAGCCGGCAAACAGCTTGCAGTATAGATTGCAAATGTGCAGAATGGGAAAGGGCGGCAGATGGAACGAGGTGCGCAGTTGGTAGCGGAATTCCGCCCAGGCGCTGGTGTAAGCGCAGTCGGCAATGATGCCTTTTACTTGCGCCGGGTTTACCTTGTCGCTCATCATCAGCACTGTGGCACCGCCCATGGATACCCCAAGCAAAAATACCGGCAGGTCCGGATAATGGATCTTTGCATAGTCCAGCCAAAGCAGGGTGTCTCGGCTCTCGTGGGTGCCGTAGCCCATATATTTGCCGTCGCTTTCGCCGCAGCCCCGGTGATCCGGAAACAGTACCGTATAGCCTTTTTTATACAGATAAGGCGCCATAAGGGCAAATTCGCCGGTGCCGCAGCTGCGTGCGCCGTGGCAGGCGATCAGTAGGCGGCCGTTGGGCTTCTCCGGAGTCAGCACTTTGGCTGCCAGTCGTGCACCGTCCGGCGTGTGCAGTTCCACCGATCGAATCGGCAGCTGCGAAAAAGCTGCCACGGCAGCGTTATTCTTTTTTTCATACGCGTCCGGCATAGCGTTGCCGGCAATGCGGTCTGTGATCCAGCGGGGTACGGACACGGTTTTGCGCCATACCAGCTGGTTAAAAATAAAGCCGCATACGAAAAACAGCAGCACCACCGCTGCGGCGGTCACTGCCAACAGAATGCCGATTGCTTTCATATTTTTTCTCCATCAGCCGTCGTGCCGGCCGAGTAGGGCATGCGTGGCGAATTTCGCGCGTAAACGGCCAATGCCATCATAACTCATATTGCACAAAAAATCAAGTTGATTACAATATATTTTGTATAAAATGTCAATACTCGGCTTGTGATTTGTGCACTTTGCTAAGTTTTTGATTTGCAATCCAAAACGGTTGTACGGCTTTACATAGTGGGATCTTTTGGGTGGCAAGTGGGAGAATTGCCATTGCTCTGTACGGGGAGGTATGGTATAGTGTAGATACTTGTAAAAGAACCCGGAGGGCGAAAGATGATTTTTTACTTAAAAGAAAATCGCATTTTTGTGCTGGAGACGGAGAACACCCACTATGTGTTCGGCATTGACTCGGCAGGGTATAATCGGCATTTGCACTGGGGTGCCAAGTGTGACCCGGCGGATTATGCTTTTACGGAGATCGGAGACGAAAACTCCAATCATTCCATGCTGGACGAATACCGACAGGAGCTGACTCCCTTTGGATCCACCGTGTACCGCACCTGTGACCTGAAGGCACAGTTTGCAGACGGCTGCCGGGAGGTGGCACTGCGCTACACCGGCTATCGGCTGGAGGACGATACCCTGCGCGTTGCGTTTGAAGATGCGTACTATCCCTTGCAGGTGCGCCTGGGCTACCGGGTGTATCCGGGGCTGGATATCATCAAGCGCTGGGTGGAGGTGGAGAACACCGGCTCTGCGCCGATTTCCTTTGAGCGGCTGTTTAGTGCCGGGTTCTCTCTGCCCGGTATGGATCCGTATACTTTTGAGAATACCAACGGTGCTTGGGGCGGTGAATTCCTGCCCTGCCGCACGGTGCTGGATGGAGGCAATTTGGTGTATGAGAGTCACCGTGGCGCATCCAATCATAATCAGTCGCCGTATTTTATCGCCCACCGCGGTGCCACGGAGACCCGGGGCGCAGTGTACTTTGGCTCCCTGGCGTACAGCGGCAATTTTAAGGTAATTGCCGGGCGGGATCTGTACGGTATTACCCGGGTGAGTCTGGGTATGAACGACTTTGATTTTTCGCACACTTTAGAGCCGGGGGCGCACTTGGAGACCCCGCCGGTGTACTGCGGCAAGACGGAGGGATTGGGCGAAATGTCTCGCCAAATGAACCGCTTTTGCTTGGAACACCTGTTGCCGTCCCGATTCCGGGCAGAGACGCTGCCGGTGCTATATAATTCTTGGGAGGCCACGGAATTTAATGTAAATGTGGCGGACCAGACCCGCTTGGCGGAGATTGCCGCGGGGATCGGAGTGGAGCTGTTTGTGATGGATGACGGCTGGTTCGGTGCCCGCAACAACGACCGTGCCGGGCTGGGGGACTGGATTGTGAACCCGGCAAAGTTTCCGGGCGGCCTGGACGAACTGATCGGCAATGTAAACGCCCTGGGTATGGATTTCGGCCTGTGGGTGGAGCCGGAGATGGTGAACCCGGACAGCGACCTTTACCGTGCCCACCCGGACTGGACCTATCACTTCCCACACCGTCACGCAGATGAGTTGCGCCATCAGCTGGTGCTGAATATGACCCGCAGCGATGTGCAGGCGTATATTTTAGATTGCCTGGATCGGCTGCTGACGGATCACAATATCCGCTATATCAAGTGGGATATGAACCGGCCGTTCTCCCAGGTTGGGGCGGAGAATTTGGCGGATCCCAAAATGTATTCTTATCTGCATACCATGGCAGTGTATCGGATCGTGGATGAACTGAAACGCCGTCACCCGGCGGTGCAGTTTGAAAGCTGTGCCTCCGGCGGCGGTCGGTGCGATTTGGGAGCCATCAGTCACTTTGACCAGGTGTGGACCAGCGATAATACAGACGGTATTGACCGGATGACCATACAAAAAGGCTATTCCATGCTCCACCCCATTAAGACTATGCGAGCGTGGGTAACGGATATTGCCGGGATCAACAAGCCCTGCTCCCTGGACTTCCGCTTCCATATCGCCATGCAGGGGGCGCTGGGCCTGGGCGGTAATTTGGAGAAGTACAGTCCGGAAGAGCTGGAGATCTGCCGCCGCAATGTGGCGCTGTATAAGGAGATCCGCCCGCTGGTGCAGTTCGGCGACCTGTATCGGATCCTGGATGCGGATCGGGACGAGGTGCTTTGCAATCAGTATGTCAGCCGAGACAAAATGCAGGCGGTTTTGTTCCTAAGTGCCCGGGGCACCCGATTCTTTAAAAAAAAGATGAACCTACGCTTTGCGGGTTTGGCGCCGGACAGGGCGTATGCTTTTACATTGGACGGCGTGGCGTATAAGAAAGGCGGCGCCTTCCTCATGGAAGTGGGTTTGCCCGTCTATGTGCGTGGTGCCGATTATAATCAAATCGTCCGCTTGACCGCAGTAGAATAAGTGAAAAAGAATAGAAAAAGACCGGGTATTGCCGGCGTCTAACAGGCGCGGGTGTTTACTCGGTCTTTTATTTCTGTATTCCGATTTTAGTGCCAGCCGTCACAGTAGTCTTTGTTGTGGGCGATGTAGGCGTCGGTCAGGGCGCAGGCCAAGGAATAGCTGTTCACCAGCGGGTGCAGGGTCAGGGCCTGCACGGCGGCGGCGCGGCTTTTCTCCCGAATGGCTTTGGAGGCCAGACGCTCGTAGTTCTTCACCCGGCGGATCAGCTCCAGATTTTGCTCGTCTACGGCGCCGATCCGATGGGGCGTGCAGCCCTTTGGCCCCACCTCACAGGTGACCTCCACTACATCGTCCGGTCGCAGGCCGTCTATGGCGTTGCCGTTTGGCACGCACAGGATCATGGGGCCGGTTTGGCCGCTTTGGGCGTTTTCTATGAATTTCAGCGCCACGCCTGCGTAGCCGCCGTCGTCTTCTTCATAAATATCAAAGTGCCAGGGCTGACTGCGTTTCTCGCCGGTTTCGCTGGCCATATAACTGCCCTCTCGCATACCGTACCATTTATTGAATACCGCCAGGCAGCCTTCAAAGTCGTTTTCAATATCCATTTGGCTCAGCTGGGCGGTCATTTGCCGGTTGATATCCAAAATCTGTTCACCACGGGTCTGGGGCGCTTTCAGAATATTGGCCACCGCCTGTTCCCGGTAGTAGAAGTAGTAGAGATATTCGTTGAGCACCGCACCCCGATCCCGCAGCAGTTCTTTGGAGAAGTAGCGCATATCGCTGTTCTTGTAGGCGTCATCGTTCTCGATCAGATCGTGCAGAATCTCTTTGCCGTTTATGGTGATGCTTTTGAAGTAGGACAGGTGGTTGAGCCCGTACACCTCACCGGTAATGTTCGCCGGGTTCGCCCCGTATAGCAGGGCAAAGGAGCGGAGCATGCCGGAGGGCGCGTCGCAAATGCCGTAGGTAAAATCGTAGCCCATATCCCGCAGGGTTTGGGACACGACCCCGGCCGGATTTGTAAAGTTGAATACCTTTACGCTCGGCTTCGCATATTTCTTAATCAGCTCGCAGTAGGCAGCCAGCGCCGGTACGCTGCGCATGGCAAAGGACAGCCCGGCAGCGCCGGTGGTTTCTTGCCCCAGTACCCCGTGATCCAGGGCAATGCGCTCGTCCTTGGCACGCATTTCATCCTGCCCCACCCGAATGGTGGTGATTACATAGTCCGCGTCCTGTGCCGCTTCCACCGGGTCGGCAGTGAGGGAAAAGCGCATTTCCGGGCACAGCAGGCGCGCTACATGCGCCGCCATACCGCCGTAGATGCGCAGCTTTTCCTCGTCATTGTCCATAAAACACAGTTCGTCGATTCCCAGCCGCTTTGCCTTTTGGGCAATGCTTTTTGCCAGGAACATGGAGCGCACACCGCCTCCGCCAAGTACCGTGATCTTCATAGAACCCCTCCTGTATTCCCGCGCGCTCGCGCCAAATTTCCAATCTTATAGTACCCAATTCACCGCCCCTTTGTCAAGATGCAATCTCCGCTCTTCCAAACCCGGGCATACAAAAACGCACAGACAAACTGCCTGTGCGCTTTTTGTTCCAATCCTGCAGATTGTGCAGTATCACAGCTTCTCCAGCAAGGGGAGCAGATCCGGTAGGCGGTGGATCTGGTATTCTACGGTGCCGTCGGTGGGGAGGGGCAGGCGGTTCGGGTTGTACCAGCAGGTGTGCATACCGGCGATTTTGCCGCCTCGCATATCGGAGGTCAGACTGTCGCCCAGCATCAGGCTCTCGCTGCGTTTTACGCCCGGCAGGCTGGCAAAGCAAGCGTCGAAAAAGCCCAGTTGGGGCTTATTGGCGCCCAGGTACTCGGAGATAAACACCCGGTCCAGCAGAGGCAAAATGCCGCTGTTTTTCAGCCGCCCTTCCTGTACCCAGCCGGTGCCGTTGGAGGCCAGACACAGGGTATAGCGCCCATGGAGGTCGCAGAGCAGTTCTTCTGCTCCGGGGAGAAAGAAGTGGCGGCTACTCAGCCGTTCCATATAGTAGTGGTTTACTTCCTCCCGATCCAGGTCGCTGCCCAGGTGGGTCAGCAGCAGGTCAAAGCGGCGGTAGCCGATCTCCGATCGTTGCACTTTGCCTTGCTCCAGCAACTTCCACTGGGCGTCGTTACCGGCACTGTACAGAGCCAAAATCTCATCTGAATAGGGTAGGCTGTAGTGGCGCATGGTTTCTTCCAGTGCCACTTGTTCTGCCTGCTGAAAGCTGAACAGCGTATCGTCTAAATCTAAAAAAATCGTGGTGATCATAGCGAGCTCCTTTGGCTCCAGTATAGCACAGCTGCCGCAGGGTGTGCAAGTCCCAAAAAACGGACGGCAGCTTGTATGCAGGCCCATTTTATGATATGCTTTTTACCAAGGAGGTAGAGGAATGGATGTAATCAATTTGATTTTATTTGCGGTGCTTTTTGTGCTGCAGGTGGCGATCCTCATTTTGCTGCTGCGCCGCCGCAGTGGGGATGCAGGGCACCAAACGGAGCTGCTGGCGCGGCAGCTGCAAGCTCAGGACAATGAGCGCCGTGCCCAAATAGAGCGGTTGGAAGCGGCAGTGCAGACTCTGCGGGAGGATAACTACCGTCAGCAGGTGAAGCTGCTGGAGCTGGTCCAGAACCAAAGTGACAGCCAAACCCGGCGGTTGGGTGCCTTTATGGCCGAGATGCAAAAGAGCAATGAGCAAAAGCTGGACCAAATGCGTCAAACGGTGGACGAAAAACTGACCGGCACCTTGAACACCCGGCTGAATGCGTCGTTCCAGACTGTGTCCCAGCAGCTGGAGAGCGTGTACAAGAGCCTGGGCGAAATGCAAAAGCTGTCCTCCGGGGTAACGGAAAGCGTCAATGGGTTGAATCGGGTGCTTACCAATGTAAAGAGCCGAGGCACCTGGGCGGAGGTACAGCTGGGCAATATTTTGGACCAGACGGTGCCGGGTATGTATGACACCAACGTGGCCACCAATCCCAAGTATAACGGTCGCGTAGAGTTTGCGGTGCGGATCCCGGCGGCAGACGGCAGCGGTCACGCCTGGCTGCCCATTGATTCCAAATTTCCTATGGAGGATTATGCACGCTTGACCGCAGCGGCTCAGGCCGGGGATCGACAAGGCATGGAAAGCGCCCAAAAGGCGCTGGAGCAGCGGGTGCGTGACGAGGCCAAGCTGGTGCGGCAGTACATTTCTGCCCCGGAGACCACACCCTTTGCGGTGCTGTATTTGGCCACCGAGGGGCTGTATGCGCAAATTCTGGGCAGTCGCAGCGGACTGGCGGAGAAGCTGCAGCAGCAGGGCATTTTGCTGGCCGGGCCCACCACGGTGACAGCGCTGCTTAATGCGCTGGCGATGGGCTTTCGCACCCTGGCCATCAACCGCAAAGCCACGGAGGTGTGGCAGGTGCTGGGCGCTGCTAAAATGCAGTATGAGAAGTTCGGCGACCTGCTGCAAAAGGCACGCAAAAAGGTGGATGAGGCCGGCAAGGTGCTGGACGAGGCAGATCACCGCAACCACATCATTCAAAAGCACCTGCGCCGGGTGGAGACCCTGGACGACCCGACGGCGGCGGAAGCGGTACCGGAATTATTTGACTGAACAAACCCGATAAAAAGGGCGCCTGCTTACAGCAGACGCCCTTTTGCTTTACGCATACGCTTTGATAATTTCCCGTATCATACGAACATTGTCCTTGGTGTGCAGGGCGTTTGGAGCCTTGTATTCCAGCAAACAGCAGGGAATGTTCAGCTTTTTGTGTACCCAACCGATGGCGTAGCCTTCGTTTGCGGCATAGACGCCGTCTTTCATTTTGTTTAAGTGCAGGGTGCGATTGACGATTTGGCACAGCTTTTTGGTGCCTAAGGTTTCGTTAAGCCAGCCGTGGGCATTGATGTACACATTGGGCTTGCTGCGGAGAATAAAGTCTCGCAGGGCACGGGTCTCTTTGCCCTTAAACGGACCGAAATCCCGGTTTATATCAATATGTGCGGCGGTGCAGCGCCCAAAGGCATTCTTGCCGGAGCGTTGTGCGTTTTTGCCGGCAATGGCACCGTCCGGATTGGCGCAGGGTACAATAACCAATCGGTAATTGCCCAATTCCTCCGGGTGGGAAGCAAAGTGGGCTATCAAGTGGTTGGCAATGGCAGTCAGACGCTGCCCGTCTCTGGCATAATCGTCCTCAAAGCCGTGGATGGCAAAGTCAATAAACAGCGTCTTTTTGTACTTGCCGTTTGCCGGGGTGATGATATAGCCTTCCAAATTGCGATTTTGTACGGATTTGCCATAAACCACTTGGGTCACATGGTTGTGGTCTAAGGCCAACTGTGCGGCATTTGCATTCAGCGGCAGCGCCTTGTTTTGTACGCGAACGGTAATCTGTGCCGTAACACCATTATAGGTGCGTACGGTCAGTTGGGTTTTGCCGTTGGCTTTGCCGGTAATGTAGCCTTGCGGAGTGACTGTGGCAATGGCAGAATCCCGGGTTTTGTATGTAACGGTGTAGGCTGCGGTGCCACGGGCAAATTGCAGCTTTATCTTATGGTTGTTGGCACCCTTTTGGATAATCACATTGCCGCCTTTAACGGCTAATTTGGTGGGAGCGGCCTTAACTGTAACGGTGCAAGCGGCGGTTTGGCGTCCGTAACGCACGGTCACTTTGGCTGTACCGATTTTTTTGGCGGTAACCACGCCGGATTTGCTAACGGCCAGTACGCTTGTGTTTGCTGAGCGATAGGTGCAGTCGGTAGGGTGGATACGAGAATTATTGAATTGAATACAAGCGGCTTTTTCGCCTAAGCCCAGCGCAACGGTGGTGCGCTTTAATGTTAGATTTTCTGCAGCATAGGCTGTGCAGGTGTTGCTGAGCAAAAACATAAGCAGCAATAGTGCTGCCGCTATGGAAGTGTGGTGCTTCATAACAGAATCTCCTTCTTTTCTGATTTGGCAGCGACCCGGGTGCCACTACTGTAACAGTGTATCATTTCTTGCAAAGTGTGACAAGTTGTTTGCGCTTTTTGCCGTATTTTGATATTTGCGTTTATACGCTGCGGTTTTGTGTACGGCAAAGTGCTGCAAAATTGTGCCGCAAATGCAAAAAAATTTGTTTTTGCGTTTATTGCGCCGCTTTAGACTTTGTGGTAAAATAAAATCGAGGTATTTGATTATGGAGCAACTTTGGAAACAGAATTTGCGGCAGATTGAACCGTATGTGCCCGGGGAGCAAAGCAGCGATCCGGATCGGATCAAGCTCAATGCCAATGAGAACCCGTATCCACCGGCCCCCGGCGTGGAGGCGGTGCTGCGCAGTTACGACCCTGTCTCTTATACACATCTCCGAGCCCACGAGACAGGCAGAAATCTCGTATGCCGTCTTCTGCTTGAAAAAAAAAAAAAACAAAAAAAAGAAACATAAAAAAAAAAAAAAGAAAAACACAAAAAAAAAATACAAAAACAAGAAACCGACAACAACGCAAAAAGAAAACAAACACACAATAATCAAGAAGAACACTGCAACAC
>OJJT01000789.1_pt1 | contig 12079 bp, 9 predicted proteins | sample 1596281 | NCBI WGS metagenome assembly OJJT01 (sample SAMEA4350145, study PRJEB24818) | metagenome | biome: human; feature: gut; material: faeces | place: Denmark | collected 2013-09
CTCTCGTTTTTTCAAAATGTTCACGATGGTAGATGATCCCCATCCATAGGGGTCTTTGACCGGCTTTGAACGGTTCACACCCTCGTTGAAGCGGGCAAGGTGTACGACAGGAATTTCAATCCGGTCTGTGGATAATTTGCAGGCGATCTGGTAAGGCCCATATCCCTCCAGCGTGAGGGAGAATATACGGCGTACCACTTCGGCAGCTTCCTCATCTACCAGCCAATGCTCCCGTTTTTCGTCCCATAAGTAGCCGTAAATCACAGTGCCGGTCAGGTGCTTGCCGCTCATACCTTTTGACTTAAACACAGAGCGGATTTTCCGGCTGGTATCACGGGCGTAAAATTCATTCATGATGTTGCGGAACGGGGTAAAATCGTCATCACCTTTCAGACTGTCTACACCGTCGTTGATGGCAATCAGACGAACGCCTCGCTGCCGCAAAACTTCCATAACTTGACCGACCTTTAGATAGTCGCGCCCCAACCGGCTCATATCCTTGATGACGATTGCCTCTACACGCCCTGCCTCCACTTCCTCCATCATCGCCAAAAATCCGGGGCGGTCAAACCGGGTGCCTGAGATACCGTCATCTGTAAAATGCGTAGGATTTGGCAGCCCGTTCCGGCGAGCAAAATCCTCCAACATCTGTTTTTGGTTGGATATGGAATTGCTCTCGCCCTGTAACTCATCGTCCCGGCTCAGGCGTTCGTACAGTGGGGTGATTTTTTCGTTTCTCATAGCTGTACCTCCTGAAACAAAAATGCTCTAAGTGATTGCTTCACTAACCATGACAAAATCATGATTAAGAAGTCACTTAGAGCATATATCACCTGCAGCCAGTTTGTATTTTTTATACTGCCTTACTGCAAAGTGGTTCGGCTCGTCCCTTTCCAACTCCTCAAATAACAGATCCACAGCATTTTTAAACTCTTCATCTTCTTCCCTGGTTTCACTGGCATTGATAAATTCCAGCAGGGTTGAGAAATTCTGTTCTTCTTCTGGTGCTTCATAATAGATATAACCAATCAAAGCACAATACAGCAGACGTTCCGCTTTCGTCCAGAAATCCTCGGAAGATTTTTCTCCCTCGCCCTTGGTATTTACCATGATTGTATTTACCAGTTTCAGAATATCTTTTTCAGAACGAATGTAATGAAATGGATTATAATGCATACTCTTGGAAAAATTGATGGTATTCAGCACCTTGATTTTGTAAGGAGCCATTACCACCCTGCCATTTTTATCACGCAAAATTTTTCCGTTTTTATCTTTCTTCGGTGTCCCTCTTGCTAACATTTTACCACATTCCACGATAATCGTTCCCTTTGGATCGGTGACCACAAAACTTACATTGTCCGGCATCTGCATAAGCTGCGGTTTTACATAAAATCGAGTCTTACCGCTTCCAGATCCACCTATCACTATAATATTCTTGTTTCTGGCGTACTTCGGTTTCTTTGGTCTACTGTTCATGGTCAGACGTTCCGTTTGTGTCAGCAGAATATTATTCTCAAAAACCGGATCAATAAAAGGTGCTATATCCTTTTCATTTCCCCACCTGGCAGAACCATATTCCTCCCCCTGGCGAAACTTCTTTCCATTCTTTCCCTTGAAATATACCACTGCCCATATGCCAACTGCTGCGATTGTTCCCGCAACCAGACTTTTCAGCTTCATGCTTGGCAACAGCTTCTTAAAAGCTAATGGATAATTCATAAGAAGAATCATCAGCCTGTCTACTACTGTACTGCCCCTGCAATACTGATAAAGCCAGGTACATTTATTTACCACATAAAACACAACCACATACGGTATATGTAGCAGAACCTTTTTTATTACTTCCACATTCGGGGGACGCACCTGAAAACCTTTCAGTTTTTTCTTTATATTTTTTATCCCACTCATAATGTTGGCTCCTTCTGCTTCTCTTTTGATTTCTCCCGTTCTCTCTGTTTGTCCTGGTTACGGGCTGTGATTGCCTGCTGTAATTTCTTACGGACAGATGGTTTCTTGGTTTTATTCAGTGTCTTTCCGGTAAACTCCCGAAATGCTGCTGTCATCACCTCCACATCTCTCGCCTTAAAGAAAACAAAATATCTTGGTGGATCTACAGACTTATCACGTTTTAGGCTGAAATCAATACCATATTTTTTTGCAACCTTTTCAAAAGCCTTAATGTTATTATCTGTAATCTCAATGTTGGAAAGTTGAATATTCTGCTGTGTCAGCTTCTTTAAACTCTGCTTTCCATGATATTCTTTATCCGGAGGTGCCTTTGTCTGCTGTTTTCTTGCTTTCTCTGCTTTTTCTTTCTCCACTGCCGCCAGAAAACGCATCATTGCCTGTTTCAATAAACGGACTGTCACTTTTCCACCAGTGATACATAACGATACGGTTTTCTCATTTACTTCTTCCTGCAATAGAATCACTCCCTTCCTGAAAATCTAAAATTCATATATTCCCTTCGTACATATCATGCTGCACCAAAGATGAGTAATAATTGCTGATGGTCAGCGGTGCATTATATAATACTGCCAACAAATACTGACGCATATTTACTACTTTACTGGTATTTTCTTTCATGCAATGCAATACGAACCGAATATGCTCTGCATCCAGTTTTAAAAACTGGCTTTTTACTACGGATAAAGGTTTTCTGTCCCCTCCAACCCGTATAAACTCCTGTTCCGAACACACCACATCTACCATTAGCCCCACAATCTCATCCAACATATGCCGGTTGAAATCATCTACGATATAGTCATATCCAATGTGTTCAAGGATAATCTGCTGATAAGCATTCCTTTCAGCTTCTTTCCTTTTCACTTCACTGGCATCTGAATAGAAAGAAAGATACTCTGTATCGTTATTCTCAGTATTACTATCCTCTATATCATTACCTGGCAGTTTACACCTGTCTGCATCGGTCATTTGTATCTTTCCTGAGAAGTCATTTTGACCTGTCTGGAAGCTCTCTTTGAACCGTTCTGGTGATACGCATTTTTTTACATAGATTCTATCGGGATTTCCCAATCCCTGTCTGACTCTCGTGATCAATCCGATTCCTTTCCGGTCATCCAGTTCCTTTAACAAGCACCGGACTTTTTTTACTCCACATCCCATAAGCCCTGCTATCTGCTCCTGCGAAAAATATATATACACTTTTCCCTCCGAATCCATCCACCGATTCTTCACAGATAGCTGCATCCGGTCTAGCAATAGACCATACAACAACTTAGCTTCACAGGTCAGTTTTCCAAATACCGGACTGGTAAAGAGAATCTTGGGAATCCGATAGAACGTATACTGTTCTGCTTCCTCCCCGTAGTGATACGGGAATATGTATGCATCCTTATCCAGATTGTTTTTTCCTCTGCTCTTTTAGAATTTTAGCCATGCAATAGCCAATACAGGGATTTTTTCCATACGGACAGCCTTTGCATGGAACCCAAAACCTGTGTGCCAGATCTGGGTCAGGTGGCTTTTCAGGAAGTTGATAAAAGCATCTCATCTGCCTGCATTCCTTTTTCTTTTCATTCCAGAAATAACAATATTCACAGGATTTCGGCTTGTCCTCTGCATATCTAATCGCCATCGCTTTCTGACTCCTTTCTCCTGCTCAGTTTTTCCAACATCTGATCTTCCTGTGATGCTACTCTCAGACAGCAGTACATCACAAAATTAACTGCTACAATAATTGCTACAACCGCTATAATTAATACCTGTTTCATAATACATTCTCCCTTCATTTTTCCTAGTATTAACCAGAAAGAGAGCATTTATGAATCTTTTTCATCCATAAATGCCCTCTTAACTAACTGATTTTTATTTCTTCTTTCTTGCCACCCATACCGCTGACACTACACCTGCCATACCTGCTACTGCAAGCAGAATCCAAAGCAGCATATGTGTATCATCTCCGGTTTTCGGTGTATCTGTTACCTGTGTAGATGGTGTTTCCGGTGTTGATGTTTCTTCCGGTTTTACCTCATCTTTCATCACAACTTTCTGAATCTCCCCGGTATCTTCCACTGTAAACTTCACATCCTCAGCTACCAGATAGCCCTCAGGGGCAGACTCTTCCCGAAGTATATACTCCCCGATCGGAAGCATTTCAATGTAATGCGGTTTTTCCTCAGAAGTCCAGCTCTCTACCGTTTTACCGTCTTTGTCGAGAATTGTCAGTTTTGCGCCCGGCAGTTCTTTACCAGAAATATCCGTCTTGGAGATTTCCATCTTGGTCACATCGTCTTTCATCTCGATTTTCTGTGCTTCTGCGTTATCTTTAACGGTAAATGTAATGCTTTCCGCTGTCACAAAACCGTCTGCCGGTTTTGTTTCTGTCAGGGTATACTTCTGTCCGACTACCAGTTCTTTGATGATATGAGCTTCTTTGCCGGAAGTCCAAGAATCTACAACCTTACCGCTTTCATCCGTTACCTGTAACTTGGCACCTTCCAGCTCTTTTCCGTCTGTCAGGGAAGTCTTGGTAATCTCGATTACTGTCGGTTCATCCTCAAAAGTAAAGGAGTATGATACTTTTTCCTTTTCTGCACCTTCGTACTCAAATGTAAACTCCTGTGTTTCATCTGTCTTTGCAAATCCAGGTGCCGGGGAAGTTTCCTTGATATAATACTCAAAACCAATCGGTAAATCTGCTGTAAAAGTCAGTTTGCCTTCTTTATCCGTTGCCAGTTCTTCAATCACAGTATCCGCTTCCAGAATAACTTTTCCGTCTGCTCCTGTAATATCATTCTTAGCACAAAGGGCAAATACTGCACCTTCCAGTACACGATCAGAATCTTTCTCTTTTTTCACAACTTCCACTTCCGCTTTCTGGCGGTTGTTCTGCCAGTCAGCAGAGTAAGTGACTTCTGCAGTATCCTGGTCACGATATGTCAGGTCAATCTCTCTTGCCTCATTATCCAGTACAAAACCATCCACTGTAGCTTTTTCTTTGACATAATATTTGCCAAGAGGAAGTCCGGATAACTTTGCAATGCCGGTATCATCCGTTGTAATGGTTGCTACCAGTTCGTCTTTTTTATAATAATCTTCACTTTCTCCGTCAGCAGATTTCACGTCCTCTAAAGCAAATACTTCAAAGGTAACATCTTTCAGACTGCCTGTTACATACTGGAATAAATGACTGATCCATCCTCCAACAGAATCCAATGCCGTTACTTTATCCAGAAACTCTCCATTTTTATTGATGATGATCGTTCCTGCCGGCACATCATCTTTCATTTCCACTTTCTGGATTTCCCCGGTATCTTCAATCGTAAATGTGATTTTTTCTGCCTTGAGGTATCCATAAGGAGCCATTTCTTCCCTGAGAGTATAGGTTTCCCCTACAGTAAGCCGTTCAATCATATGCTGCTCACCTTTTACAGACTTCCATGTATCAACTACATTGCCATCTTTGTCCAGTACCGTAAGAGTAGCACCAGATAATTCCACGCCAGTAGTCAGATCAGACTTGGAAACCACAACTTTTGTAGGCTGATTCTTAAATACAGACGATAACTGCACGACCTTAACATCCTGTCCCTGGTACTCTGCTTTTACTTCCAGAACTTCATCTGAAGATACATAGCCATTCGGCGCTGCCAGTTCTTTGATATAATACTCTCCAAATGGCAGATCCTGTGTAAATACAGCTTTTCCATCTTCTCCGGAAACAGCTTTTCCAAGAAGTGTGTCTGCTTTCACAATCACAGTTCCATGAGCTTCCATATCATTCTTCGCATAAAGTCCAAATTCTGCCCCTGCAACTGCTTTTTCTGTATCAGCATCCTGTTTTTCCACCGAAATTTCTACCTTCTGGCGTTCATTCTCAAAAGTAGCTGTCTGCTCAATGACAGGTGTTTCCTGATCTTTGTAAGTAAAAGTGACTGTCTGTGCTTCGCTGTTTAAAACAAATCCTATTGGCGCAGACGTTTCCACAATCTTATAACTTCCAAGTGGAAGATTCTTCAGGACCGCTTTTCCCTCTTTATCGGTTGTAACAGTTTTTACAAGTGTTCCGGCTGCATATTCCAGAATACGGTTTCCATTGTCATCTTTCTGGAAATCAGCGGTATAAATATCCTCCGCAGCATAAATGGCAAACTCTGCTCCTTCCAGATTTTCTGTCTGATATGTAAAGTCATCCTTGAATCCGTCCAGAACTTCGCCCTTTTTCACGATAGTCAGTTCTCCCTTAACTGGATGGTTCTCATAAATTGCTTCAATGATCACATCCCCGGAAGTTCCATCCATCTGATATGCAGTATTAGAATCAACTGTTACCTCATAATAATTTTTATTCAATGTGTAACCGAACGGGGCATTCACTTCCTCAATACGGTAATTTCCGATTTTCAGATTCTGCGGAAGAATCAAATATCCCTGCTCATCTGTAAAATAAGATTTGTGCTTAACCGTTGTCGGATAGGTTGTAACCTGCTCCACATACTTCTTATGATCCAGGTCATAAATCTTAAACTCTGTATTTTTCTGTAATACTGGTTTCTTAGTTTCATCATCCTGTTTGATGATTTTCAGCTTCGCTTCAAACTCATCATCCAGAAGTACTCTCCACGTCTGTGGCTGGTTCGGATTATTCTCTGTGATACGCACTGTAAAATCATCTACCGGAGTATAATTGTGAGGAGTTGTAGTTTCACGCACAATATAAGTTCCATATGGAAGTGCGATACTGCAAGCATAACCCTTTTCGTCTGTGAACATTTCTGTTGCACCATTTTCCCCGATCACAACTGGTGTTGCAGAAGCAAACTCATAGTTTCCGTCTGCTTTCTTTGTCAGGGAAGATTCCAGATATGCCGTAAATCCGGCACCTTTTAACAGATCAGCGTCTGTTTTGCCATTATTGGCTGCTTTGATAATCTGGAACGGCTGTTTCATTACCTGCTCCAGTGAAGTGCAGTCACGTTTAACCTCTGCTACCAGATCGCCTTCATAATTGCAGACCAGATCATGTTCTGTTTCGTCTGCCAGATAACCCACTGACGGACTGATCTCTTTCACATAGTAATCTCCAAGATACAAGCCATCTACAGAAGCCTGTCCATTCTTATCTGTTGTAAGAGTAGCAACCTGCTCCCCGGCTTTATAGATCACACCGGTAATTCCGTCCGGATGAACAATATCATTACGGGCGTACAGTCCATAAATTGCTTTTTCCAGTGTCGCATCTCCCTGTGCAACTGCCTGTTTCGTTTCCGCATCTCTCTTTTCCAGAGAAATCTTAGCTTTGACTCTCTCATTTACAAATGTATGAGTGAATGAAACTTTCGGCTCGCTGTCACTGGTATATGAGAACTTAAATGTATAAACATCTTTAGAATTTCTCAAATATCCCTGTGGTGCCTGTTCCTCTTTGACTACATAAGAAAATTCAATCGGAAGATCTGCGGTAAATGCCGCTTTTCCATCTGCTCCGGTTGTTGCCTTTTCAATCAGTGTGCCTTTCTTCACTACCACAGTTCCATCTGCATCAGTAATGTCACTGCCTGCATACATAGCAAACACGCCACCTGACAATGGATTTTCTGTATCCTTGTCTTTCTTTACAACACTCACATCAGCTTTCTGTCTGTCATTTGTGAATGTCACATCAGAAAAGACTACTTCCACATTCTGTCCTGCATAGGAAAGTGTGACTGTTTTTTCCTCTCCAGCATTATAAAAATTCTCTGGTGCCTGCATTTCTTTGACAACATAAGTTCCAAGATGCAGATTTTTCAGGATACAAGCACCGTTTTCATCTGTAGAAAGGTTTTCTTTTACCAGATCGCCTTTGCTGTAAATCTTCGCACCATAGGCAGAGATAATATCTTCTCCTGCGTATACGTTATAAACAGCACCTTTCTGACGTCTGTTTTCATACTGGAATACAGTGCCATTCTCACTGACATCAGCCCCCGCAAGGATCTGTCCTTCCTTATATACGGTCAGTTCTCCAAGCTGTTCTTTATCCGGTACAGTTGTTGTCGTTGTCTTGCTTGCTACCAGCTTCACATTGTAAGCGGTTGTATTTACCACATAACCTTTCGGTGCTGTGATCTCTTTCAGATATACGGTATCCTGGGTTTTTACAATCGTTGCAGAAGATTTTCCATTGCTGTCCGTTTCTGGCATAGTTGTAATCAGATTTTTACAATCTGAATCACTATAAATACCAAACACTGCTCCCGCAAGGTTTACATCTGCTGCTGAATCTTTCTTCACAACTTCTACAGTTGCAAGTTCAATCCAGGATACTTTAAAGTCCACATATTTCTCATCATCCACGCCTTCTCCAAATACCAGAGCCAGATCCTGATTTCCAGAACCTGTTGAAATCTTATAGGCGGAATAATCTTTGGTAATACTTCCTTTCATGGTTGCTGACCAGCTCTCTGCCACATCACTTACCTGTGTTAATGGTGCAGACAGATAAAACTTTGTACCACCACAAATTTCCACGCTTTCTCCAGCTTTGCTAGTTTTTCCTGTTGTCAGGTTATGAAGCTGAACACCTGCCGGGAGTTTCATGGTAATGGTCTGTAACGCATCTGCATTGAATGTAATATTCTTTGTTCTCTGGCTGTTGCCATCCACATAGGCTTTTACATTTGCATCTGAAAATGACATTGCCACATCTGGGATTTCCGGCTGAGAAACACAGTAATTGTAAAGTTTCATTGCCAGATTCTGTGCAGTACTGTTTGCACCTGAAAAAGCATCTCCACTGCCATTTGCATAAGAAGCAGCTAGATGCACCAGGATAAATCTGGCTCCTGCACTTAAATTTCCATATCCATTCTCTTCTGTGAAAAATCCATCATCTCCAGAAGCTTTTGTGCCGTAATAACATACCTTAGCAAGTGCTTTTCCATCTCCTACCTTATTGATTGTATAAGTTCCACTTCCTGGTCCCGGCTTGGATGGCTGTACACAGTATGCTGTGGCAGATACATTACCAAACTTCACAGTATACTGATAAGTAAGGTAACTACCATATCCATAATCTGCATAACGATACATGGTTCCCCTTGTAACAGAAACCTGCTGTGAACTTCTTGCATTTCCTGCAGAAGCCATAAAGGTTACGGTTTCTCCTGCATCCATTGCATACAGATCAATTCCATTTGTTTCTGCCTGTTCCAGCACTTCAGACACCGTAAGTTCAGTTTCCGTATCAACTGTATTTTCCTGGTGCGACTCTGAATCGTCATCACTCTGCTCTGTATCTCCAGTACCGCTGTCATCGTCAACTGCAATCTCAGAAGAACTCTCTGACTGCGTTTCTGTTTCAGACTCTTTTACAGTGATATTTCTGCTGATTCTGTAAGACGGATGACCACTTACCGGCTCTACCGCATATACTGCCTTGTAGGTATCCGGTGTATGGGTATCAAACTCGGCTCCGGCTTCATTTTTTGCTTCATGGAATAAAATCTTCATTTTACTTTCATCCACTCCGTCAATACCGGACAGATCAACTTCCACTTCAAATTCATCTCCATAGGCAATTTCAATGTCATTTGCTGTTACAATCTCATCCGGATCAAGAGAATCCTGTACCTCTTTTAATTCCGGATACTGCTGTTCAAACGGTATTTCTTCTGGTTCTAACTCCGATGCAGAAACAGCTATCGGCTGAACGATTACAGATGCCAATGTCGCAACTGCCATAACTCCTGATAAGAATCTTTTGAATTTCATTTTCATTTTGACTTAATCCTCTCTTTCTTCACTTATCATCGTTTTTCTTTTCAGCAGGTCTATACCTGCACTATTCAATCATTGGAACCACCTCCTGATATTTTTGTTACTGATACCTGTACATTTCTGAAAAGATAACAGCACATGCATATGGCGGCACCTGCACTAAGCGAAGCACCGCCACATGGTATCTGCTGTCATCTCCAATAAATGGAAATAACAGTTTTAATAAGGATCAAGCATTTAAGCCGCAAGAGGCCGTTCCTTGTAAAAGTGCCTTTCAGCCGTTTCCCTTTCACGTTCTCTCCGAATCCTGGCCGCTGGTTATTATGCGTAGCTGAGTTTCCGGGTATCCCCTCTTGCTATCTATATGAAATTGTCAAGGTACAAGTCCGGGCTTTTTCTTTTTGAAGAATTAACCCTTCACCTATAAAGCTCGGTAGAGGTTGTTTACCAACCCCCTTTTGCAAACTTTTTTATTTTTTTCTCAGTTTCTTTTTCTCATTACTTTCTGCGAGTTCTTCTAAACTGGCTCTCAGCTTGGCAACTGCCTTATTTCTCATGTTGTTGACTGCTGCTGAACTGATTCCATGAATATCGGCGTATTCCTGATAAGTCTGTTTCTCAAAATAAAGGGCATAAATAAGTTCCTTCTGCTTATCCGTCAGCATATCCATCATGTTTTCTGTCATCATTTGCTGAACAATCATTTCCTCCATGTCCGGTGCAATGCTTTCTCCAAGCTGCATTTCTTCCATAGCAGAAGATAAAGAAATACAGCGTTTCTGATTGCAGCTATCCAGATTGATGCTCAGGCGATCTTCTCCTCGAAGAACAAAACGCAGATACCACTCAGCCTCTTCAAAGTAAGATTCCGTCAGATTACATCCATATCCATTTCCAGCCACAGAAGAATAGCGATAACCGGAAATATCTTCGATAGGAAATACTGTTACCCGATTCTGTGCCTGATAGACCACATATCCGTTCTTATAAACAGTGATCGTGACTACGCCTACCTTGTTCTTAATAATCTTCTGAGCAACAACCGGGTATTTCCCCTCCCGTAAACTTTTACAACTCGGTTTCTTTTCGCCTTTCTTTGGAGATTCCACCATTTCTTTCAATTTTCTAAGTGTCAGCATGACAACCACCTTTCTGCCTTTCGGCTCCGGGCTGTCAGCAGACAAAAAAAGCAGCAAAAAAAGACTCCGATCTGCCCGGTTTTTTTTATACCGAGCGACTTGCGAAGCCTCTCCTTGCTGCTTTATGTATCAATCAGCTATACAGGAACACTCCCTGTACGCAGATTAATCAGCGTTCATGTTTTCATTTTCTACCGTAGAGTTTTCAGCCTTATCAGACTTTTCATCTAAAAGGAAACTAAAATCTCCCATTGCGTCATAGGGCTGATGTGTGATAAATTCTAAATATTCATCCTTACTCATTTCTGTTTGCCTCCTCTCTGTTCGATGTATTAATGGTATCAATTCTCCCCTCAAACAACCAGCCCAGTACTGTCCGAATTAAGCTGAAACAACGGACAAAACTGTCCGAATTTTGAGCGTAAAAAAACGACCATCCAGATTATCCTGTAATGATCGTCACCAACTTACTTTTCCATTCATCAATTCTATTAATTCCATACTACCCTCAAAATTCTTTTCAGCATTTTCCATCAGTTTATTTCTAAGATTCTTGTCCGGAATATTATAAAGTCTTTCAAAAAATGCCAACGCTTTTTCCACAAATTCCTTATCTTCTTCTGTCACATTTTTAGCTTCAAAATGAACAGACGTAACCTCTTCTTTTCCGCACTCTTCCCATGTAATATTTTCCTTAAACCATGACTCTGGCTTACCTGTAATTTTAGCTAAATCAGAAGCATATTTAGTAATAGGCCCCTTTCCAGCAACCATTCTGTCAACTGTTTTTTCAGAAAGGTTGAGTAGCTCTGCAAGTTTGGCATGTGTCATATTATTCAAATCATCCAAACAGTTTTGTATATCTTTTCCAATATCCATACGTGTTCTTAGTTTTTTCCCTGCCGACCCCAAGACGAGCTACCTCCTTTCTGAACCGTTTTTTGTATTACCGCCATATAAATGAAGACAATTATAGCCGGACGAAATGATTGACATTTCTATTCCGGCTATCTCATACATAAAATCCGTTCCAGAAAAAAGTAGTGCTTACGTTTTCAGACTTTTATCCTGTAATACCTTCGCAAAATAATTTGGCTTAACTAGCAATTTGGTGACTTTGCTATAATTCTGCGTTTTATCACTTACACGAATAACCACTCGTTTTTCAAATCCTTTAAGCGAGTGATTTTATAGATGTTTTTCAATCTAAGTAGTAC
>OJJT01000792.1_pt1 | contig 12052 bp, 10 predicted proteins | sample 1596281 | NCBI WGS metagenome assembly OJJT01 (sample SAMEA4350145, study PRJEB24818) | metagenome | biome: human; feature: gut; material: faeces | place: Denmark | collected 2013-09
TTCTTTTTCGTTGTCTGGTAGTTGTTACTAAGAGACAGGTATTTTCTTGTTTTGTTTTTTTTTTTTTTCAAGCAGAAGACGGCATACGAGATTTCTGCCTGTCTCGTGGGCTCGGAGATGTGTATAAGAGACAGACAGAGAGGCGCTCTTTGCGATAGGACTTGTGCTGTTCGTGTTCATTATGATAATAAATCTGATACTCAACGGCATTCTCAAAAAGGGCGGCAAAAAGGAAAAAGCGGCAAAGACCGCAGGAAAGGCGTGATAGATTATGGCAAAAGCAGTTACGAATTCTCTTACTAAAAAGCGCAGAAGAGTAAGCGACATAGTGCTGAAGGCTCTGATTTTTCTTTCGTCCGGCATAGTCGTTGCGCTGACGCTCGGCATGATTATATACATAGCCGTAAAAGGCACAGAGGGAATGAGCCTGAACTTCCTTACAACTCCGGCGTTCTCATATCCTTATGAAAACTACGGCGTACTCGGCAATATAATCAATACGCTTTATCTTGTAGTGATTACGCTTATCATCGCAACGCCTGTCGGTGTAGGTGCGGCAATATATCTTACCGAATACGCAAAGCAGGGCAGACTTACAAGAATAATCGAATTCACTACCGAAACGCTTGCAGGTATCCCCTCAATCATATACGGACTTTTCGGCAGTGTGTTCTTTTACAATATCTTCAAGGTAAACTACTCACTGCTTACAGGTGCGCTGACATTGTCAATAATGGTACTGCCCACCATAATCCGCACCACGCAGGAGGCGATAAAGACCGTTCCTATGGGATACAGAGAGGGTGCTGTCGGACTTGGCGCACCTAAGTGGCATACTATAAGGACCGTTGTTCTTCCAAGCTGTATAGACGGTATACTGACCTCGGTAATTCTGTCCATAGGCAGAATAGTAGGCGAGTCTGCGGCGCTTATCTTTACAGCGGGTATTGCCGCTGAGGTAGGTATAAATTCGCTCGGCGATATTTTCGGCAAGGTGATGAATCAGGGCGGCTCGCTCACTGTTCAGCTTTACCAGTACGCACAGCGTGGCGGTGCCGAAATGAAGTACGCATTCTCTACAGCGCTTGTACTGCTTGTAACAGTACTTATAATCAACATATGCGCAAAGCTGGTCGCTTACAGAATAAGAAAGAAACGCTCGGTATAATGCCGTAAAAAGAAAAGAGGATAAACAATGTCAGATATAATCGTACCTCAGAGCGATGTGAAGCTCTGTACAAGAAATGTGAATCTATATTACGGAGAAAATCACGCTCTCAAGGACATAAACCTTGATATAAAGACAAATAAGATAACCGCCTTTATCGGTCCTTCAGGCTGCGGCAAATCCACATATCTGAAAAGCCTTAACCGTATGAACGATCTGATACCGGATTGTAAGATAACAGGCAGGTTCCTGCTTGACGGCGAGGACATCTACGCTGACGGCGTAGACACAAACGTACTGCGCCGCAGGATAGGAATGGTGTTCCAGAAGCCCAACCCCTTCCCGATGAGCATTTACGATAACATAGCATACGGACCGAGAGTACACGGCATAAAGAGCAAGGCAAAGCTTGACAGGATAGTCGAGGAGAGCCTTATCGGTGCGGCTGTTTTTGACGAGGTAAAGGACAGACTTCATAAATCCGCACTCAGTCTTTCGGGCGGTCAGCAGCAGAGGATCTGTATCGCAAGAGCGATCGCCGTTCAGCCTGAGGTCATTCTTATGGATGAGCCTACATCGGCGCTCGACCCTGTATCGACGCTTAAAATCGAGGAGCTTATGAACACGCTCAAGGAAAAGTACACGGTAGCTATTGTAACTCACAATATGCAGCAGGCAACAAGAATTTCGGATTACACGGCATTCTTCCTTGTAGGAGAAATGGTCGAGTACGCACCGACAGAAGAACTGTTCTCACGTCCCGTTGATAAGCGGACGGAAGATTATATCACAGGACGTTTCGGTTGATTTTATACGTTATGTGTGATATTATATTAGAAAGGGTAAACAGAAATGAGAGAAACATTTGAACATAAGCTCGGAAAGCTGAATAACGATCTTATCCGTATGGGCGGAATGATAGAGGAGGCAATAGCTTCAGCTATCACAGCACTGCGTGACAGCGATGCCATTCTTGCAAAAAAGGTAGTAGACGGCGACAGAGCGGTAGATGAGGAAGAGAAGAACATCGAGAGCCAGTGCCTGTCTATAATACTGCGTGAACAGCCTGTCGCAAGAGATCTTCGTAAGGTTTCAGCGGCGCTCAAAATGGTAACTGATATGGAGCGTATAGCCGACAATGCCGCAGATATTGCGGAGATCAGCCTTACCGCAGACGTATCCGCTATCATGCACATAGTAAAAGAGATTCAGACTATGAGTGAAAAGGTAATAATAATGGTTTCGCACTCTATAGATTCATTCGTAACAACCGATATGGAGCTTGCGAATGAAACGATAAAGGCTGACGATGAGGTTGACGAGCTGTTCGTTTCTATAAGAAACCGCATAGTAGAGCTTATAAAGAGCGAGCATTGCAGCGGCGATGTTGCGGTCGATGTCCTTATGATAGTAAAATATCTTGAAAGAATAGCCGACCATGCGGTAAATATCTGCGAGTGGGTGGAATTCTTCAAGACGGGAGAATACAAGAATACCCGTATTATATAAACTTTGGAGGCTGATATAATGGCTGAACGTATCTATATAACTGAGGACGACGACAGTATAAGAGAGCTTGTGACGGTAGCTCTTTCGGCTTATTCATACGAGGTGGAGAGCTTTGTCAGTGCTGAGGATTGCCTTGCCGCAGCCGAAAAGCAGGTGCCGGATATATTCCTGTTCGACATAATGCTGCCGGGTATGGACGGTGTGCAGGCAGTGAAGATTCTTCGTGAAAACGAGCAGACAAAGAATACGCCGATACTTATGCTGACAGCAAAATCGGCCGAGATAGACAAGGTGTTCGGGCTTGAAAACGGCGCAGACGATTATCTCACAAAGCCGTTTGGCATTATGGAGCTTGCCGCAAGAATAAAGGCGCTTTTAAGGCGTTCCGGCAGAAGCGCATCAGACAGTGCTTCCGATAAGATTACTGCAGGCGGCATAACGGTAAACACATCTCTCAGAGAGGTGAGCCGTGACGGCAGACCGATAGAGCTTACGTTGAAGGAATACGAGCTTCTTTTGTATCTTATTAAGAACAGGGCGAGAGTAGTCAGCCGTGAGGAGCTTCTCACGAAAGTGTGGGGCATAGATTTTGTCGGTGAAACAAGAACGCTCGATATGCACATAGGAACGCTCAGAAAAAAACTCAGCGATGATGCCGAGAACGCTCATCTTATCAAAACGGTAAGAGGAGTAGGCTACAGATTTATAGGAGAATAACAGGAGGACGTACAGATGAAAAAAGCACTTATAGTACGTTTTCTTATAGTAATTGCGATAGTTATGTCGGTGTGCGTTGTATCTGCTACCGCACTTCTTTCAAGCACGGAGCAGAACGTCAGAAAAAGCGATATGCTGACCTCTCTCGGACTTATCCGTGTGATATATGAGGACGAAGCTAACCACGACTATGACCTTGCGAACAGATTAAGCTCACTTGTCGGAAACGCCAGAGTGAGCTTTATCAATAAGGACGGAACTGTATTTGTAGACACCTATATCGACGGTGAGCCGGACGATAACCACAGCACCCGTGAGGAGATAAAGCAGGCAGAGCTTACAGGAAGCGGAGTAGCCGTAAGATATTCAAAGACGCTCGGCAAAAATCAGATTTATGCCGCTATGAAGGTTAAGGATGACGATATAATCAGAATAAGCTACAATATAAACAGCTATATGGATTTTGCGTCAATGTTCATAGCGCCTATGCTGATAGCCGCCGCAATAGGCATAATAGCAGGGCTTATAGCGGTGAGCAGTGTTGCCCGCCAGATAATGAAGCCGATAAACAGCATATCAAAGGCTATGAGCGGTATGAAATATGTCGGTGACGAAAAAATCTCTGCGGAGCTTGACGAGATACCCTCGCACAAATACCCCGAGCTTGATGAATTTGTCACAATGTTCAATTTTATGCGTAAAAGCATACAGGATAATATGAAGACGCTTGAAAACGAGCGTGAAAAGGAACGCTTCATACTTGAAAGCCTTCAGGACGGTGTAATTCTTTACGATAACGATCTTTCGGTAATTTCGATAAACCGTGCAGGTCTTAAGCTGCTCGGTGCTTCTGAGGAAAGCGGCGCCTTGACCGTACCCGAGCTTGCAAGAAAGCCCGAGATAATCAGCGGAGCGGAAAAAGCGGCAAACGAAGACAGGACGGTAACTATAGAAAGCACCGTTGACGGCAGGATTTTGCTCGTGCAGGTATTTCCCGTATCCAAGAGCGGAATAGATGCAATGCACGGCGGACTTATGGTTATCCGTGACGTTACCGACAAGCGTATGTCCGAACAGCTAAAAGCCGACTTCTTCGCAAATGCCGGTCACGAGCTGAAAACGCCGTTGACGGCAATTTCGGGCTTTGCCGAGCTTCTTGAAAACGGACTTGTGCCTAAGGATAAGAAGGATTATTACATCGGAAAAATTCTTACCGAAGCCAAGAGAATGTCAACAATCATCAGCGACATTCTTGAAATATCCTCCCTTGAAAATAAGACCACAGCCGAGGAAGTGACCGACTGTAAGCTGTCCGAGATATGCACAGCGGTAAAGGAATGTCTGGAGCCTGCGGCTTGCGCAAAGAACGTCACGGTAGAACTGTCAGGCGACAGCTTTACCGTCCGTGCCGCATACAAGCACATATACGAGCTTGTCGAAAACATAGTCAGCAACGCCATAAAGTACAACAAGGACGGCGGCAGAGTAGAGATAACGCTTCACGATGTGGGCGGGACAGGCTGTATCTATGTAAGGGATAACGGCATAGGCATCCCTAAGGAGTCACTTAACCGTGTGTTTGAGCGTTTCTACAGAGTGGATAAGGGCAGAAGCACCAAAGAGGGCAGTACCGGACTCGGCCTTTCCATAGTAAAGCATATCGTCAACTGCTACGGCGGCACGGTGACGCTTGATAGCGAGCTTGGCAAAGGCACTCTTGTCTGCGTAAGACTTCCTGTTGCAAAGAATATTTCGGAGTAACGGCATATTTGATTTTTCGCTTGACACAGCGTTGCATTTATGATACACTAAACATATAATGAAGCATAAGTGCAAAGACCGTGTATGGCAAGAGTAACCGGAAAATGAAGTCTTACAGAGAGCCGTGTAAGGTGAAAGACGGCAGACGGATTTACGGTGAAGTGCGGCTGTACGGATTATTTATCCGGGTCGGCAGAGGGAACGTTAGACTTATCAGTATCTCTGCCCGTGTAGTCTGCGTTAAAGACATAAAGGGAGTGTAAGCTCCGAAGCGAAGTGGAACCGTGATAGAAATATCGCCTTCGTCTGTTATGCAGACGAGGGCGTTTTTATTTTCGGAGAAGGGTAGGAAACATATGTTCGATAAAATTAAAGCGGATATAAAATCGGTCAGAGAACGAGATCCTGCCGTAAAGAGCGATCTCGAGGTGTTTTTCCTGTATCCCAGCTTCAAGGCTGTAAGGGCATACCGCAGGGCGCATAAATGGTATCTTAAAAAGCATTATTTCATTGCAAGGTGGATATCACAGCGTGCTTTGCGAAAAACGGGTATAGAGATACACCCCGGCGCAACGATAGGAAAGGGCTTGTTCATCGACCACGGAAGCGGCGTTGTAATAGGCGAAACTACCGAGATAGGCGACTACTGCACGCTTTATCAGAACGTAACGCTCGGCGGTACGGGTAAAGATACCGGTAAACGTCACCCCACGCTCGGCAATAATGTAATGGTAGGCTCAGGAGCAAGGGTTCTCGGTCCTTTCAAGGTGGGCGATAACGCAAAGATAGCCGCAAATGCCGTTGTGCTGTCGGAGGTACCGCCTAACTCAACTGCGGTCGGCGTTCCTGCAAGGATAGTCCGCCGTGACGGTCAGAGGGTAAATGCCTGCGACCTTGACCAGATACACATTCCCGACCCTGTGGCACAGCAGATATGTGCCTTGCAGAGCAGGCTTGAAACAATGCAGAGCGAGATAGATCTGCTAAGAGAAGAATTTAAAGAAAACAATATTAAATAAAAGCGAGGATAAGAAAATGCAGTTATATAATTCACTGTCACACAAAAAGGAAGAATTCGTGCCGAATGTTGAGGGCAAGGTAAATATGTACACCTGCGGACCTACAGTGTACCACTTTGCACACATAGGAAATCTGCGTAGCTACATTATGGAGGATGTGCTTGAAAAGTACCTGCGCTATGTCGGTTACGATGTAAAGCGTGTAATGAACATTACCGATGTAGGACATCTGACAAGCGACGGCGACACAGGCGATGACAAGATGCTTAAGGGCGCAAAGCGTGAGCATAAGACAGTTATGGAGATAGCGAAGTATTACACAGACGCTTTCTTCGAGGACTGCACTAAGCTGAACATCAAGCGTCCCGACGTTGTAGAGCCTGCAACGCACTGTATCGCAGATTTCATCAAGGTAATTTCTTCCCTTATCGAAAAGGGCTACGCTTACGAAGCAGGCGGAAATATCTATTTTGATACCTCCAAACTCGAAAAGTATTATGTTTTCAACGATTTCAAGGAGGAGGATCTTGCGGTTGGCGTCCGTGAAGGCGTTGAGGAGGACGGCAACAAGAGAAACAAGGCCGACTTCGTTCTGTGGTTCACAAAGTCAAAGTTTGACGCTCAGGAACTCAAGTGGGACAGCCCGTGGGGAGTAGGCTACCCCGGCTGGCATATCGAGTGCAGCTGCATAAGCATGAAGCATCTCGGTGAATATCTTGACATTCACTGCGGCGGTATCGACAACGCATTCCCCCACCACACAAACGAGATAGCACAGAGTGAGGCTTATCTCGGTCATAAGTGGTGCAACTACTGGTTCCACGTTCACCACCTTAATACAAACAGCGGCAAGATGAGCAAGTCAAAGGGCGAATTCCTTACGGTATCCCTGCTTGAAAGCAAGGGCTACGACCCCGTGATATACCGTTTCTTCTGCCTGCTGTCACACTACAGAAAGTCACTCGTATTCACTTACGAGAATCTTGATAATGCAAAGGGCGCATACGAAAAGCTGGTCGCTAAGATAGCACAGCTTTTAAAGGCGGAGCAGGGCGAGGTTGACAAGGCGGCTTACGATAAGCTCCGTGAGGGCTTCACCGCCGCTATGGACAACGATATAAACACATCGCTTGCAATCACTGCGCTGTATGACGTATTAAAGGCTGACACAACACCCGCAACAAAGCTGGCGCTTATCGCCGACTTCGACAAGGTGCTTTCACTGTCGCTTATCGAAAAGGCAAAGGCGGTAAATGAAAAGCCTGCCGATACAAATGATGAGCTTCCTGCCGAAATTCTTGAGCTTGCCGAGCAGAGAAAGCAGGCACGAAAGGATAAGAACTTCGCACTTGCCGATGAGCTTAGAGATAAGATAACCGCAATGGGTTACACCGTCGAGGAAACAAGACAGGGAACGGTTATAAAGAAGAAGTAAGATAATTAAAACGGGAGGTTGTTGCCTCCCGTTTTGTGCTTTATTCACTTAATTTCGGCTGACCGCACTTTGAACAAACCTCATTCTCTTGCGGATTGGCTTCCTTGCAATTTTTGCATATCCAACTCGGATTAGCCGGTTTTACTTTCGGAATAGAGGTCGGAACGGTTTTTGATATCTCTGAAACAGAATTGTTTTTTTTCGTAATCGACATTTTTGACCGCATCATTTCCGTCAGTCTGCAGAGTGGCTGACTGAGCATCTGTAAGTGTCTGAATATTGCTGTTTATGTAGTGGCAGTATTTGAGCATTTCTTTCTCTGTTTCAAGCTGTTCAGCTTTAGCCTGCAGAGAAAAAGAGATTGCCAGTGACGATATTAAGAGTGAAAAAGCAATTACAAGCGATGCAACAAGAACATACCAGCTGATTCCTGCTGTAGCGTCGAATCTGCACAAATCAGTAAAAACAGTCAATCCGGATAATGTAATGATTATTGAACTGATTACTCCTGAAACTATTATCACTGTTGACAAAGTGTCGAGTTTCGATTCCATATTTTTACCTCCGATATTTCGTATAAATTTGCAAATAATTCCGTAAAAGAATTATAAACTAATTATAATTCTTTTACGGAATTTTGTCAAGCGTTTTTCCATTATAATTCTAATTAAGAATATAAGGGGGACGGCGTATGAAAATCCGCAAGAAAGAATACGGCACGGCAAATATGGTTGGCAGAAATATTGAGCATTTACGCAAGCAAAAGGGCATAAAGCAAAAGGATTTCATCGCTCGTATGCAGGTGTGCGGCTGTGATATCAATTCATCAAGCTATTCAAAGCTTGAAGGTCAGCTTCGGCTCGCAAACGATAAAGAGCTGTATGTTATTGCGAAAATACTCGGGGTAAGCGTTGACAAGCTTTTTGAATGTTCAGACGGAGAATAAAATCATTTATATAATTTCTTAATACTCCGCCATAACCCCAAACTGCACTTTCGGATATATGCCTGACCTTACCGCCAACAATTATTTTGCTACAGAAAACAAAAAATAAGAGGTATAAATTATGCTTACTATGAGAAAAGGTTTTTCGATTCCCTTTGCCGATAAGCTCAGCGAAGGTTATAAAACGGACGGAAAATTCTTCACCGCAAACGTATCGGCACAAAAAACTCTGCCGTTGCTTGAGGATTTCATAAAACTGCACGAAAACGAGAGGCTGTTCTTTATTCTGGAGCTTCCCACTCCCCAAACCGCCGAGCCTAAGGACGAAAACGGAAATATCATCACTTTCCACAAGGATATTTATTATCTTGACGATTGCACCTCCGCTATGATAAGAGATGTGCTGGATATTGTCGGCAAAATACTTCTCGATGACGGAATATAGCAGTTCGGCGTCGGCTCTCATATAACAAACGATGAAATGATGATATGCAAGTACAACATCGTCAATCTGTACCGTAATGATGAGCAAAACACCCTTTATGACGGATTTTTTGAAAAACACAGCATAAATAAGACTGACAACCTCGTCACCGCATCGGATATGCTTTCTCCCACAACTCCCGGCGAATGCACGATGTGCGAACAGGACGGCAGGACAGTTTATGATATACCGCCCGTGTTCGCCGAGCTTGGAATGTATATGGCGGAAAGATGCGAGGAACAAGAATATTCACAGCGTGACATAAAAAGCATATAATACTAAAAAAGCGACAGAAGTTACGGTGGCTCCGCCCTTGAATTGCCGTACATGGCTTTACCTGTCGCTTTTTTTGATTTCAGAACCCGTACAGGCGGTAGTTTTTACATGAATATTGCGAGAAATTTAAACTTATGTTGCAAAAATCCACCCGTTATTCAGGATAAACACCGAAAAATGAATTAAAAATGCAGGAATTTGCAGTATGACGGATATTTACATTCATACGTCATAATTGGCAAAAAACGTCCCGATTCCGATAAAAAGAAGCGAAAAACCCGAAAATCAGTCGCATTCGCAATCCGATTTCCGATATACTGTTGGCACAACTGCATAACTGCTTTATGAAAAATTCATCAAGATATTATGCAGATTTCACAAAATGCAAGAAACAAATAAAAAACTTGCAAAAAAGCGTTGACAAATCACCCCGCCGTCAGTATAATAATACTTGTAAGCAACGGAGCTACACGAACACAAAAAGTTCGTGCGGCTCCTTTTGTTTTAAGCGGGATTGCAAAAGTTCTGCAGTATCTGCAAAGGCGCAGAAGGGTGCAGATAGAATTTTTTCAGACCCGTTTCAAGAAAAAAGCGGCACAGCCGCAGTCAGAAAATTACCTATTGAAAGGGGCGGTTATCAATGGATTTCTTATCCACGCTAACTCTTGCTGCCGAGTCGGCAGACAAAATTCAGGAAACCGTTAACGCCACGATGTTCAACGTCGGCGACGGCAACGGTATATGGTACCTTATCGGTGCCGCATTGGTATTCTTTATGCAGTGCGGTTTCGCAATGGTTGAAACAGGTTTCACCAGAGCAAAGAATGCCGGCAACATTATAATGAAAAACTTAATGGACTTCTGCCTCGGTACGATTGCATTCGTACTTCTCGGCTTCGGTCTGATGCTTGGCGAAGATACATTCTTCGGACTTATCGGTGTTCCGAATCTTGACGTTCTTACTCAGCTTTCAGACTTCAACAGATGTGCAGAGTTCGTATTCAACTTAGTATTCTGCGCTACCGCAGCAACGATAGTTTCAGGTGCTATGGCAGAGCGTACAAAGTTCATCAGCTACTGCATCTACTCATTCGTTATCAGCCTTGTCGTTTATCCTATCGAGGCTCACTGGATCTGGGGCGGCGGCTGGCTCGCACAGCTCGGCTTCGTTGACTTTGCAGGTTCAACGGCAATACATATGGTCGGCGGTCTTACGGCTCTTATCGGTGCCGCAATGGTCGGACCCCGTATCGGCAAGTTCAGCAAGGACGGTAAGCCCAGAGCTATCTTAGGCCACTCTATCCCTCTCGGCGCACTCGGTGTATTCATCCTCTGGTTCGGTTGGTACGGATTCAACGGTGCCGCAGCTTCCAACGTAGATTACCTCGCAGATATATTCCTTACCACAACAATTGCTCCCGCAGTTGCAACGGTAGTAACGATGATATTCACTTGGCTCAAGAATGGCAAGCCCGATGTTTCGATGTGCCTTAACGCATCGCTCGCAGGACTTGTAGCTATCACAGCTCCCTGTGCAGATACAGACGCACTCGGCGCAGCAATAATCGGTATTGTTTCAGGCTTACTGGTTTGCTTCGGCGTTTGGCTGCTCGACTACAAGCTCAAAGTTGATGACCCTGTCGGCGCAGTAGCAGTACACTTCTTCAACGGTCTATGGGGCTCGCTCGCAGTAGGCTTATTCGCAACAGGCAAAGGTCAGAACGGCATCACGGGTCTGTTCTACGGCGGCGGTTTCAGCCAGCTTGGTATCCAGTTACTCGGTGTTGTTTCGGTTTGCGCATTCACAGCAGTAACGATGTTCCTGACATTCTATATCTTAAAGCACACGATCGGCCTCAGAGCTTCAAGAGAAGAAGAGCTCAAGGGTCTTGATACAACAGAACACGGTCTGCCCAGTTCCTACGCAGATTTCGTTATCGCAGGCGACAGCGTATACAGCGGTTCTTCCGCAGAAGATACTGCAGTTGTTACTACGGCTGCTCCTGTTGAAACCTCTGTACCAGTACAGCACGTTTCAAAGGCAAGAGCTCCTATCAGCGACAGCGATGTAAAGATGACAAAGGTAGACATTATCGCAAACCAGGAGAAGTTCGAAGTTCTCAAGCACGCACTTTCATCTATCGGCATCACCGGTATGACAGTATCTCATGTAATGGGCTGCGGTATGCAGAAGGGTTCAACTGAGTTCTATCGTGGTGTTCCCGTAGACGCAAGACTTCTTCCCAAGATGAAGGTCGAGATCGTAGTTTGCAAGGTTCCTGTTGAAAAGGTCGTAGAGGTTGCCAAGAATGCACTCTATACCGGTAAGATAGGCGACGGTAAGATTTTCGTATACGACGTTGAAAACGTAATCAAGGTTCGTACAGGCGAAGAGGCTTACGAGGCTCTGCAGGATAACGATTAACGGTAATCCGGAATTTAACATTGGTTCTTCCTTGAATGTTTTGCACCGTCCTTTTTATAAGGGCGGTGCATTTTTGCGTTAACCACTTGCTTTTTTCTCCGAAATGTAGGATAATATACTATAGATATTTCAGACTGTGGAAAAATCTCTATCGTTATCAAAAAAATGGGGTTGAGGGGCGTAGCCCCCGTACAGGTCGTCAGCCATTTGTGCCACTGCATCGTGCAGTGGCTTTGTGTGGCTGACTGCAAGCATCCTTGCTTGGTCTAGGGGCGGTAGCCCCAGTAATATAGCCCCTTCCCAGGGGGAAGG
>OJJT01000797.1_pt1 | contig 11984 bp, 14 predicted proteins | sample 1596281 | NCBI WGS metagenome assembly OJJT01 (sample SAMEA4350145, study PRJEB24818) | metagenome | biome: human; feature: gut; material: faeces | place: Denmark | collected 2013-09
TTTTTTTTTTTTTTTTTTCAAGCAGAAGACGGCATACGAGATTTCTGCCTGTCTCGTGGGCTCGGAGATGTGTATAAGAGACAGTGTACAGACTCATCATACAAAAGTCTTTGCACTATTCTACCTTTTAAGAGATGCTCTTCAACAATCTCTTTTACATCTTCCTTTTTTACCATGCTGTAAAATGCGCCTTCAGGATAGACAATAACTATTGGTCCCAGCGCGCACAAACCAAAACATCCTGTCTTAACAACTTTTACCTCATCATATAAGCCGTTTTCTTTCAGCTGTTTTTCAAACTCGTCTATTAGCAGTGCACTGCCTGAAGAAGTACAGCCGGTACCTCCGCAGACAAGCACTTGCGATCTATATATGTTCATTGGTTATTTACCTCCAGTCTGTGCCGCACCAATAGTATATTCCATGACCGGCCTGCCGTTTACTATATGTTCTGTCACTACCTTAGCCACCTTATCCGGCGTCATTTTAACATATGTGACCTTCTCCTCGCCGGGTTTAAATATTTCAACAATCGGCTCAAGTCTGCACATACCGATACAACCCGTTTGGGTAACGGTAACGCCGCTTAATCCGCGCTTGTTTATTTCCTGCAAAAATTCATTCAGCACCGGTCTGGCTCCTGCTGCGATTCCGCAGGTTGCCATACCAATAACAATCCTGGTATCATTATCATTGTCATTACGCATATCCATCTGGTTTTGAACCCTGTCACGGATTGCTTTCAATTCTTCCAAACTCTTCATTTTTTGACCTCCTACTGTCAATAAATCTATATATGGAATTTATTATTTACTTATTTGTTTGTCTTCTCTTATCTTTCCGAGACCCTCTGTAATATAATCCATTATCCAAGACAGAACCTCTGTTGAATCCAGTGGAACATCGCCTAAAATTTCTTTTATTTCCTGGGTGTCAAACACAAACTCCGAATTATTTACCCTATGTATATAAATAAAATTAATCTCCGGATTAACAGACACTAAAGTAACCATTGTTCCTGCCATATCGCCGACAGGCGCTCTGTCGATATGATTATACTGAAATCTGGCAGTGACACAGGTGCCAACGCCCTCGTCGGAAGTAATCTCAAGGCTTCCGCCTGCCTGCTGTGCGGCAAGTTCAAAAAGCGGTATTCCCATACCAACCCTTCGTGTAGTTCTTGTCGTTGTAAACGGGTCTCTGACACGGCTTAAAAACTCAGGACTCATTCCGCATCCGTTATCAGACACAACAATCGTCAGTTTATCATCATCAATATTTTCATCAATAATTATTTCAATCAATGTCGCTTCCGCTTTTACTGAATTCTGAACAATATCCAAAATATTAAGAGATAGTTCTTTCAATCAGCTCACCACCAATCAATTATTTATCAAATAGTTCTATTTATTAAACAGTTCATCAACACTGTTAAGTTCAAGAAAATTCTTTTGTCCCGGCATGCTCTCAAGATAGTGAGCGTCCGAGTTTCTAAGTATTTTATACTTTTTTAGATCGGGACGTATACTCAGATAGGCTTCCAAATCCTCGACATTCTTTGAAACTTCTATCCACTCCACAGGTATGTCTTCCGGGATAAATCCCAGGTTAGACAGCACGCTATATGAATCCCTATCGACATGGGCCGGCGAAAACAATCCGCCCGCTTCATTAACAATATAAAAAAGCTCGCTTATAGATATAGAAGCCGACGATATGAGCAGTTTTTTCTCATAGTCAATAATATTGTCGTTTTCATCCATATAAGCCTGAATTCCAAAAATCTCCGGCTTATTTTCTATATCCGGAAGCCGGCTGTATACAAAATTCGAAACTTCCCTAGCACGCTCCATATTCGGATACAGAGTAAGCACATGAACACCCTCGGAAGTTTCCACCTCCATACCCGGAACAACAGATACGCCTATACTTTTTCCTGCCTTCATAACAGCTTCAGCATTTCCAATAGTGTTATGGTCAGTTACAGCTATGGCGTCAATCTCTAAAAGCTTAGCCATATTAACTATATTGCCCGGAGTCATATCCATACTGCCGCAGGGCGACAATGCCGAATGAATATGAAAATCATAGCTAAACATTTTTACTGCTTAATTTATAATAATCAACAGCCGCTTCATAACTCGTTTTTGCTGTCTTCAAAATAACAACGTTTTGGGAATTGGCCTTATCTATAATTCCGCTTTCAACATCCACATCCTCGGCAAGAACAATACATGAAGCGTCTGACAATGTGGCAACAGCAACAATATTTATATTGCTCATAACTGTAATCCACATATCTCCGCTGTTAGCTCTGCCCATTACCCAGCTAAGCAAATCACCTATATAACAGCCTGTGATTTCTTTATCCTCATAGTCAGGATTGGTTAAAATCTCATACTCGCCAAATTTAACTAAATCTGATATTTTCATAGAGTTACTCCTCCTCTTCACGGTTATCTTTATCTGACGCCAAAAGCTCAGTAGCAAGTTCCTGAACCTTAGCTTTCATATTTACTATACAAAAACTCTCATCGGCAAAACCTCTCACTATATCCTCGGCCAAAGCTTTACAGGACGGAGCGCCGCATGATCCGCAGTCCAGCTGAGGCAGAGAATCATATATTTTCTCAAGCTCATCCATCATTTCCATAGCCTTGTCAAAATCATCATCCAGTTCCATAACCGGCTCATACTCCAGCTTTTTTGAACATGACAGAGAACCCAAATCTATATCTTTTGTTTCGCATGGTCTGTTGTGTAAAGTTTTTGATATATTCTTTATATGATTTTTAGCTACATAGCTATTGACAACATTCAAAACGCCGCCCACACATCCGCCGAGACAAGCTGACAGTTCAATAAAGTCAATACCGGAAACCTTATCGTCTTCGATTTCCTCAAGTATTTTAATAACATTTTCAATTCCGTCAACAGCTATATAATTTTCTATAGCCGCGCCGTCCGCTTCCCCTCCGCTTCTGGACCAATATACTCCGCTCAGGGAAGATTTCATAAGAGCTTTTGGCTCCTTTATATCTCCTATAATCGGAAAAAGCTTTGCAAACACATCATTAACTGATATTGCCCCGCTTATTTCAGATTTATCCAAAGTCAACGGAGATTTTATACTGGTCATTTTGGCTGGACATGGGGTTATAAAAAACACCCCAATTTCTTCATTTTTAAGTCCGGTCTTTTGGACGGCTTCTTTCCTTGCTAAACGGCCGGCAGTTTCCATTGGTGAAATAAGGTCAATAATGCTGTCAATCAGATTAGGGAATCTGACCCTGATAAGCCTTATAACAGCCGGACACGCGCTGCTTATAAACGGCTTTGAACCGCTCCGGTTTTTATATATCTCTTTCGTCGCCGCGCTTATATACTCAGCGCCCCTGGCAACCTCAAAAACATCGTCAAATCCTATTTTTAAAAGGCCGGTGAGTATAACGTTTATATCGCTTATGTCGCTGAACTGTCCGTATAAAGAAGGCGCAGGCAAGGCGATATTATATTTATAATTTTTCAGTTCCTCAAAATCATCTGTTACCGCCCGTTTTGCATGGTATGGGCAAACCCTAATACATTCGCCGCAGTCGATACAGCGGCCTTTTATTATCTTGGCTTTTCCGCCTCTGACTCTGATAGCTTCAGTAGGGCAGCGCTTTATACAATTTGTACAGCCCCTGCACTTATCTTTATCAAGTGTGACGGAATGAAAGTATGACATACCCTCACCTCATATATTTATAATAAGTTCTACCGTTGTACCTACCCCAACTTTTGAATCTATATTCATGCCGTCCGTATATTTTTTTATATTAGGAAGCCCCATTCCGGCGCCGAAACCCATTTCACGAATTTGGTCGCTGGCGGTTGAATACCCTTCCTGCATGGCTAAATCTATATCTTTAATTCCGGGACCATGGTCTCTGAAAGTAATCGTAATTCTGTCCTTTGACACCTCGGCGTCGCATATTCCGCCGCCGCCGTGTATTATTGTATTTATTTCAGCTTCATACATCGCTATGGCAACTCGGCGTATAACCTCAGGCGCTATACCCAGCTTCTTAAGATAACTTTTAAAATTGCTGGAAGCTTCCCCTGCTATCGAAAAATCATGGCCGTCTACATCATAATGTTTCTGCATCTTTCCTGCCCTCCAAACCCTTTCTGTAAAGTCTGCCGCATGCGGTATACATAGGCAGCTTTGTGCTCAGAAGGACTATTCCCTGCTCTTTCGCAAGCTCAATAAGACTTTCGGGCGGAGTTTTTCCTCTAACAAAACATATAGCTATGATATCCATCATCTCTGCAGTTCTAACGACCTGTGGATTAACAAGCCCGGTAAGCAAGAGACTTTGGTCTTTAACAAAAGCCAACACGTCGCTCATCAAATCACTGCCGCAAGCGTTATGTATATCAACCGCTCCAAGGCTTTCATCATTTTCTCCGGTCAAGACCTGAGCATTTATTTCCGCTTTAACATCAGATAATAGCATAAGCCACCCCTTTATACTTGGTTATAAACAGAGTTCAAAAATTTGAACAAATATATTAACTTAATGCACAACTCACAACTCATAATTCATATATAAAAATGAATTATAAATTATGCATTAACTTTTATTCTACTGATACTGTTTTAATATATCCTCAACCTGGTCGGCGGTCAATCTGCCGTGAACATCGTCACCAATAGTAATAACAGGAGCTAAGCCGCACGCTCCTATACACCTGGTAGCGTCCAATGAGAACTTGCCGTCAGCTGTGCATTCTCCAACATCTATGCCTAATATTTCCTTCATTTTATCAAGTATTTCTCCGCTGCCCTTGACATAACAGGCTGTTCCAAGACAGACTCCTATAGGATAAACCCCTTTAGGATTAAGAGAAAATTGGGTATAAAAAGTAACGATTCCATATATTTCTGCAAGAGGCACGTCAAGACCCTCAGAAATCATTTCCTGAACCTCAATAGGAAGATAGCCATATATCTCCTGGGCTTCGTGAAGCACCGGAATAGTGGCACCTTTCTCTCCCTTATGAGATTCAATCACCGCTTTCAGCTGTTCCTCTTGTTCCTTTGTTCCCTTAAATGGTATAGCCATTTTATGAGACCTCCCGTATGTAATATTTACTGTATTTCCTATATTTAGAATGGTCTGAAAACCACATTCACAACATAGCCCAGACTTTATAAGTGTATCACAAAAAATTACCTTTTGCAACACTGATTTTTAATTATATGTTATATATTTAACACATTACTTTTTATAAATTAAAATAATATATATACCTTCAATACAAATAATATAACTAAAATATAATTAAGGTTGACAAGCTTTTGCCTTGATGTTAAAATAATCTCACATGATGTATTATGAAATGGAGAAAACAAAATGGAAACAAGATATAAATCACATTTATACGTATATTTAATAATCTGCGGAGCATTGTACGTAGTCTTTTCTACTCTCAGAAGCGGCGGAGATTTACAAGGATGGTTTAAAGGCGTTTATTTCTTTTTATCATTAATGGTAATGGTGTTTGCATATTTTGACATCGCAAAAAAAGGGGATAAATACATAAAGACTTATCATCACGACCTATATGACAGATATTATAACGTTCTTGTCACCGGAAAGAAAGAAGTTAAACGTCCTATTTTCATTGGTCTTCAAACTTTATTTAATACGGATTATGAAAACGACCCAAACTTAAAGGCAATACGAAAAGAAGCTAAATTATATATCTGTGCTTTGATAATAATATTTATACTAACGTTAATGAATGTTGCACTGTAACAAAAAATATTATTGAATCTGTTATTATATTAAAAAATATAATAAATTAAAAAGAACCAAACAGAATATAAAAAGACTATAATCAGATTGTCATACAGCACAATAAAATATATAAATAATAAAAAACCATTGTATTTAGACAATAAAAGTCTTTTTACAATGGTTTTTATTGTTTTTCTTAAAAATGACTTTTTACAGTCCTTTTAGAGTTTCCAAAACTTATTTCTTATTCGTACTCTACCACGTTAACCCATCTGTCTAAAAATTCCTTTTCTTCAGGCTTGCCCTTTACAGACTGCGATGCCGCAACAACAGGCATCCATTTCTGAACATACTGTTTTGCTGTGTCGCTCTTTTTGCAGAACAAATCAAGATATTTGTCAGCAAGCTCCTCTTTGCCGTCTAAACAAAACAGCAAGTATGTTCTTGCAACATCAGCGCTGGCATTTCCTTGTGTAGCGTGTGACCAGTCAAGAATATATGGGGTTCCGTTATCGGTGACAATAATATTGCTCGGGTTAAAATCACCATGGCAAAGCTTTGTATGCTTTGGCATACTCTCAAGGCGGGTGTGCAGCTCATATCTCGTAGTAGCGTCGTACCCGGACTCGCTTATTTTTCTGTTCATCTTATCTTTTAACTTGTTCAAAAGAGGAACAGTCTCCTTATTCATTTCCAGCTGCAAATCAACAAATAAGTTAAGATATTCATCAAGTTTCTCAGGATTCTCATCCATTAACTGGGCAAGCGTTTTTCCTTCAATAAATTTTGTGGAAATAACCCACTGTCCGTCAATCATTGTAACCTGGTTCAGCGCAGGTATATTTAATCCAGTTTCCTCAACTCTGGCCTGATTCAACGCTTCGTTCAATATATCTGCTTTAGAATAATTGGAATTAAAAACTTTTAAAGCATTTTCGCCGTCTTTATAAATAACCTTATCGGGTCTCTCGGCAAGAATTTTTTCGTACTTCATAATTGTTTGCTCCTTTCAGAATCAACGTGACCTATTGTTAACAATATCAAATAATGGGTTTTGCCCTTTATCCAATGTATCAGCGGCGGTTTGCGGCGCTGAAAATTTAAGCGGAGCTGCCAACGGCAGGATACTCTTAAATTAATTCAATAAGGGGTTTTGCCCCGTTATTCAATGTTTCAGCGGCGAATTTTCGACGCTGAAAATTTAAGCGGAGCCCGCCAACGGCGGGATTCTCTTAAATTAATTATAACAAACCAACAACGGTTAATCAATATTTATTTGCCGTAGTAAGCCCTTAAATACATCTCTTTAATTTCTTTCATAAGCGGATATCTCGGATTTGCTCCGGTGCACTGATCATCGAATGCCTGCTCTACCATTTCGTCAAGCGTATCCAAAAATACTTTTTCGTCCACTCCATAATCTTTTATTGTCTTCTTGATTCCTATTTTCTCTTTCAGTTCATTTATGCCTTTGATAAGATTCTCAAGTTTTTCTTCATCAGTCTTTCCGCCAAATCCCAGATAATCAGCAACTTCTGCATATCTTGCCAAAGTATGAGGGTGGTCATACTGCGAGAACGTTCCCATCTTTGTAGGAACTTCACTAGCATTAAATCTCATAATCTCTTCAAGCATCAATGCGTTTGCAACACCGTGCGGCAGATGATGGAAGGCTCCAAGCTTATGCGCCATAGAGTGACAGATACCTAAGAAAGCATTAGCAAACGCCATACCTGCCATAGTAGCGGCATTTCCCATTTTTTCACGCGCTACCGGGTCATTTGGACCATTATCATAGGCTCTCGGCAAATATTCAAATATCATTTTAAGACTGCGCAGAGCCAAACCGTCAGTATAATCAGTTGCCATAACCGAAGCATAAGCTTCAAGAGCATGTGAAACAGCGTCAATACCTGACGCGCTCGTTAAACCTTTGGGCGCATTCATCATCATATCAGCATCAACAATAGCCATATTCGGCATAAGCTCGTAATCAGCAAGCGGATACTTAACACCGCTGTCGCCGTCGGTTATTACTGCAAAAGGAGTAACTTCACTTCCGGTACCGGCAGATGTCGGAACTGCTACAAACATAGCCTTTTCTCCCATTTTCGGGAATGTGTACACACGCTTGCGAATATCTATAAATCTCATTGCCATATCCATAAAGTCAGCCTCAGGATGTTCATACAGAACCCACATAATTTTACCAGCGTCCATTGCGCTTCCGCCTCCGATTGCTATAATACAATCAGGCTCAAACGCCGTCATAGCTTTGGCGCCGTCGATAGCGCAGGCAAGGGTCGGGTCAGGCGCTACATCTGAAAATACGCTGTATTTAATCCCCATTTCATCCAACTTGTTTGTAACCGGGTCGGTATAACCATTGCTGTACAGAAAACTGTCAGTAACAATAAACGCCTTTTTCTTACCCATAACGCCTAACTCTTCAAGAGCTACCGGCAGACAGCCTTTCTTAAAGTAAACCTTCTCAGGAGCCCTGAACCAAAGCATATTCTCTCTCCTCTCAGCAACAGTTTTTATATTAATAAGATGCTTAACTCCTACATTTTCGGACACAGAGTTGCCGCCCCATGAACCGCATCCCAACGTTAGTGACGGGTTTAAATCAAAGTTATACAGGTCTCCTATACCTCCGTGAGATGACGGGGTATTAACCAATATACGGCAGGTTTTCATAGCGGCCTGGAACTTGTTGAGTTTATCTTTTTCAGTAACCGCATTCAGATAAACGCTTGAGGTGTGTCCATATCCGCCGTCAGCAATCAAATGCTCCGCCTTTCCTATCGCTTCATCAAAATCTTTCGCTTTATACATCGCAAGAACAGGAGACAGTTTCTCATGCGCAAACTCTTCGCTGAGTTCAACACTGCTGACCTCACCAATTAATATCTTAGCAGTTTCAGGAACATCAACTCCTGAAAGTTTCGCTATTGTATAAGCAGACTGACCAACAATCTTTGAGTTAAGCGCTCCATTTATCAAAATGGTCTTTCTAACCTTGTCAATCTCATTCTTTTTGAGGAAATAACATCCTCTGTCGGCAAACTCTTTTTTAACCTTTGAATATACGGAATCAAGTACGATAACCGACTGCTCAGAAGCACAAATCATACCATTGTCAAAAGTCTTTGAATGAATTATTGAGCTAACTGCCAAAAGAATGTCGGCAGTATCATCTATAATCGCAGGTGTGTTTCCGGCTCCGACACCGAGCGCCGGCTTTCCTGATGAATATGCGGCCTTAACCATTCCAGGACCACCGGTTGCCAAAATAGTATCAGCTTCTCCCATAAGCATGTTTGTGAGCTCAAGCGACGGAACATCTATCCATGAAATAATATTTTCAGGCGCACCCGCTTTTACAGCGGCTTCATATACAATTCTCGCCGCGTCAATAGTACATTGCTTTGCTCTGGGATGAGGGCTTATGATAATACCGTTTCTTGTCTTTAAAGAAATCAAAGTCTTAAAAATAGCTGTTGAAGTCGGGTTAGTAGTCGGTATTACTGCAGCTATTACGCCTATTGGTTCAGCTATTCTCTTTGTACCATAAGCGGAATCTTCTTCAATAACACCGCATGTTTTTGTGTTCTTGTATTTATTGTAAATATACTCGGCTGCATAGTTGTTTTTTATTACTTTATCCTCAACTACTCCCATTCCGGTTTCTGCAACCGCCTGCTTTGCAAGCGGCAGTCTTTGTTTATTGGCGGCTATAGCAGCAGCCTTAAATATTTCATCAACCTGTTTCTGTGAGAACTTCGCAAACTCCTGCTGAGCTTTCCTTACCTTTTTTATTTCCTGCTCAAGTTCCTGAACTGTACTTACCATAAGTTCTTACTCCTCTCAGATATATAAATTAATTAATTTTCTTAGTGAAGCCTAAATTAGGCCTAATAACAATTATATCCATAATATGCTAATCATAAATCACTTTTCTGTAAATATTATAAAAACTTAACTTTTACTATAAATAATTAATGAGATTCACAGACTAAAGTGTTTTGCTTTTATTCTTTATTACGGAATAAATTGTTAAATATTTATCAATCTCTTTACAATACACATTATACACACTTGTTAAATATTTGTCAATCCAATTTAAAAAACATTTTTCACAAAAAATAATTATGACAAATCAGCCGCTTTGTTAAACTTTTATCTAACTTATTGTTTAGATAAACTATCTTATAAATTCTGAAATTTAACAATAGATGACATATGTTTTTATGATATAGAAGTTAACTATAATTAAAATAATTCCCGTTACCACTCATCTTTCACGACACTTATCAATTTCTTTTAAATACGCAGTGCGAAAGCAGTTTGCTGCGTAAAGTACTCAATATCGGAAAAATTTATTAGTAAAAATATTTATAACAAATAGTTTTAAATATTTTCACGCTAAGCGTGATATTATAGCTCACCTAACGAGGTGTGCTTACGCACACCCTGCCGATGTTCACTAAAAACACCTTCTGATACTAATCTTTCGTTTTAAATTTAATATAATTGAAAAAGTATTGTATTTATACAAGCATTGTCAGATCAAAATTGTTTGTCGCAGTTGAAATGTAAACAATTTTTTCTAATATAAAACTTTATAAAACATCTACCGCCGCTTCTTTCTGTAATCGGAATGATAAAATCTTCAAATAAATCATATAAAGATTTTAAAATTCTATCTTAAATAATATTAGTAAATATTTTGTAATATTAAAACTAAAAATATGGATTGAAAAAAATATCAAAAAGCGATATAATATATAATGTATTAATGTGGCAATTTAAACATATATAGGAGATAAATTATGCTTTCGAAAAAAATAATCTGGAAATTAAATATAATAGATATCTTGCTGCTTGCAATCATTATTCTCAGCGTCGCCGCTCTTATATACAAATCAGCTTGGGGCAGGGGAAACAATAAATATGAAACCTACACTATTACCTATGTATGTGAAAGCTCGCCAATCGACCTGTTAAACAAAGTTGAATACGGCGACATTTGCATTGACGGAAGCTATGGTAATGAAATAGGTGTGCTTGATAATATAAATCTTACTCCAATAACTGAAAATTATTCCGTAGCCGCAATATCAAACGGGAGCGCTGAAAATAATGAAAACGATGATGAAGACCAGCCGTCTCCCACACCTTTTCCAACGCCTGAGCCTGTTCGGGCTAAAGCAGAATTTGTTACAACGGTTGAATGTATGAAGACAGACCACGGTATAAAAATTGATAAAAACATTTATTTGATGGGTCAATCTGCTCAAATCATTATTGGTGACGTAATTTTTGATGTCTATATCAGCGATATTCGTTAATGAGATTTTTGGAGGATATAAATGTGAGACAAGAGATAATAGACATATATAAAAACAGTTTTTTATATGAGATAATTATGTGGATCACAAATATTCTGATTCCGCGTCTGAAATACGATTTTATTCATAGTAAGACTTTAGCAATTATAACTTGGTTTGAAAAAAAAATTATGAATAATAAGTATCTTGAAATATTTTTTAATACTAAAGTTGTCGGCGAAGCCTGGTATGCAAGTGCGTTTTACAGATATACCACAATAGGCATACGCCGGTTTGCTTTTTATATTCCCCGTTCAAGGCTCAAGTTTCATCCTATATATATAGGTGTGTTTCTGCTGTTTGTGCTTTTATTCCCATCATCTCTATGGGATAATTTTTATATGGTCCCGGCTTTCATGCTCGTATCGCTGATTTATATTTCTCATAACTCCACTCAGCGCACAGGCGTTATATTTATTCTGATAAACATAATTATATTCATGTTTATAGCTATGATGAGCATGTCAATACCGATTGCGGCTTGCAAATCCCTTTCATACTTTTTATTGGCTGTTGATTTATTTTTTCTGATATCATTCACAGTCAGAACTCAGGATGATTTAGAATTAATTTTAATGTCTCTTTTCCTGGCAATGGTCGTTTTGTGTATAACCGGGATAGTTCAGGCTTATCATGCCGACAATCCGAGCATAGCTATACAACTGTCTCTTATACACATCTCCGAGCCCACGAGACAGGCAGAAATCTCGTATGCCGTCTTCTGCTTGAAAAAAAAAAAAACAAAAAAAAGAAAAAGATAAAAAAAAAAAATCACAACATAGAAGAAGCACAGAAAACAAAA
>OJJT01000798.1_pt1 | contig 11961 bp, 16 predicted proteins | sample 1596281 | NCBI WGS metagenome assembly OJJT01 (sample SAMEA4350145, study PRJEB24818) | metagenome | biome: human; feature: gut; material: faeces | place: Denmark | collected 2013-09
GTCTTTTTCATTTTTTCTTCTTTTTTTTTTTTTTTTTTCAAGCAGAAGACGGCATACGAGATTTCTGCCTGTCTCGTGGGCTCGGAGATGTGTATAAGAGACAGGGAGACCTCTTACCTTAAATTCTATATTTTCCAGATCATCGAGGCATAACCTGGCCAGAAGAAGAAGGTAGACGGGGAATACAGGAAACCGTTTGGCGAATAGCGCGGTAAGGAGAACATGGCAGTTATGGAGCAGGAGAATTTATTATTACAGAATCTGGATCAGCTGCATACGACGGCAATGGGCGCTGAGCGGATCCGCAGAAACTTACAAATCAGGGAGGAAGACGTCGTCGGCTGGTGCCGTAAGCAGATCGCGTTGCCGCAGACCAAGATTCAGCGCAAGGGAAAAAACTGGTATGCGCTGACGGAAGACTGCCGGATTACGATCAACGCGCACAGTTACACCTTGATCACGGCTCATCGCGAGAAAGCAGGAGAGTAGGTTTTCCAAGGAGATTGGGTCAGCGAGAAGTCCCTTGCCGGCGGTACTTTTGTCCTTTATAATGGGGATATGGGAAACCGTTAAAGAAAGTGGGGGCATGATCGGCATGACAGAAGTTTTAGTGACAGGCAATATTTTTGTTCAAGTTTTTTTGAAGTATATCTTCGATCTTGTAGAAATTGTTTTATTAATCATGATTTATCGCTTATTGAAAAAGAAATGCGGCTGACGCTTTCAACAGGCATTCGGATAACGCTGATCAACGGTGTTCCGGATGCCTGTTTGAATCTAGGATGTCTGTATTTCAGGAAAGGATGGAACGAAGATGGAAAGACCGGCTTTAAATCGATCGCTGGATGCGTCGACCTTTAGGAACCATTATTATCTGAAAGAAGAATTGGTCCGTTTTTGCCGGGCATCGGGCTTGCCCGTCACAGGCGGAAAAGCAGAACTAACGGAAAGAATCGCCTGTTTCTTAGAAGGCAAACCGGTTGAGCGCGTGAAGGTGACGAAAGTCAGAACGAAGCTTGCCGGCACGCTGAGCGAAGAAACGCTGATCGAATCGCCGTTTGTCTGTTCTGAAATCCACCGGGCTTTTTTCAAAGCGAAGATCGGTTCGTCGTTTTCGTTTAACGTCGCTTTCCAGAAATGGCTGAAAAGCAATGCGGGCAAAACGTATGGCGATGCGATTGAAGCCTATGTCCGGATTCGGAATGAGAAAAAAACGAAACAAACTTCGATCGATCCGCAATTTGAATACAATACCTATATCCGTGCTTTCTTTGCCGGGAATCCGGGCCGTTGCTTAAGCGAAGCGATTGCTTGCTGGAAATGGAAGAAAAGCCAGGCTGGAAGTCATCGCTATGATCCGGCGGATCTGATGGCTTTGAATGAAGAAAAGGGACGTCCGGAAAATGGAAAATGAAACGTTGGACACAGCGCTGAACGAAATCTCTTTGATCCTGCGGAGATGCGAGAAAATCCAGCCTCAATTTGCCGAGGGCAGCGCGCAGCACAGTCTGTTGAAAAACCGCATAGCAGCGCTGCAGGCTGCGGATCTCTTGCTAAAGCGCGAGCGGTGGGGTGAACATACGGAACAAGGAAAGGGCCAGCCCTCAGCTGCAAGCGACGCTGTCAGTCAGAGAATTAAGAATCTCACGCGTGAGGATTTTATGAAAGCGCTGGCTCCGATTCAATCGATCATCCATAAATGCCGTGCCGCTCAAGTGAAGCACGCGGAGACATCCGCAACCTTTCGCCGCCTGCAAAAACAGATCGACGCAATGAACCTGGCGGAGACTTTAATTCATAAAGAGCTAGCTGCTGACAATTCGTGGAATGAAGCGGATAAATTGTAAAAACAGTCTTAAAAAAACAAAAGTTCCGGTGTTTTCCGCTGGCGGATTTGGAATAAAACTGAATGAACGGCGAGCAGTGGTTCAGATTCTTCTTTTAATCTTTCTGTCTTGTAAAAAGGAATTGATTTTTCAGAAAGAGGGATTCGAAATTCTTTGAAAATAAGTCTTTTCTGCGCACTTTTCAAGAAATTCTGCTAGAATGGTAAGGAACCTATTTTCAATGAAGAAGAAAAATCAGGGAGCGGGGGAGCGAGAGAATGATAAAAGATTTTCGTTTGGTCATCTGCGATATTGACAGCACGTTAATCACGTCAAAACGGATTTTAACGGAACGGGCGAAGGAGGTCATCCGCCGGCTGCACGATCATGGCGTTTATTTTGGCATCGCATCGGGGCGTTCAATTGATCAGCAGCTGCATAAGCAGGCGCGGGACTGGGGCTTTGATTTTGATTTTGAAGTGTTGATCGGAATGAACGGATCCGAATTGTGGGATGGTGTGCATCAGAAACGGTATGATTATTACAAACTGAAACGAGCGTGGATCAAGGAAATCCTGGAATTGATGGCGCCGTTCAATCTGAATCCGTTTATGTACGTTGGCGATAAGATGATGTGCCTGCGCGTTGATGAGGCAACTGAGCGTTCATCCAAGAAGAACCGCACGGATCTGCTCGTTGTGGATAATATTTCCGAATTTTATGCGGAGGAAAACGCGAAGATTATGTTCCGGATGCCGGAGGAACTCATGCCGGAGGTGGTTGAATATGTCAGTAAGCATCCATCACCGAATTTCAAAGCGTTTAAAACTCAGACGACGATGCTGGAATTTACGGATCGGCGGGTTTCCAAAGCCGTCGCGCTGAAACAATATTGTAAAATGAATCAATTGCCGTTAGGAGAAGTTATTGCATTTGGGGATATGAGCAACGATAATGAAATGCTGGAATGCAGCGGCTGGGGTGTCTGTATGGCTAACGGCAGCGAGGATACCAAGGCGATTGCGGATGATATCACGGAAAATACAAATGATGAGGACGGTTTTGCGGACTATATGGAAAAGCATTTTCTGCTTCCGCGCGGATGGTAGCTGCGGATTTGTTTAAACGCAGGTCAGAGAGCGTTCGAATCGAGGTCGGAAGAACAGAAGCACGAGCAGCGGGGACAGGTTTGTTCCTCCTCTGCCCGGTTTCTTAGCCGGCGGCAGTCAATGGCCGGAAGGAAGTCGGGGATGGTATGCGAATGATGGTTTAAAGTTTTCATCAGCGTTGACAGAAAGCACCGCGCAAAGAAGAGTTGCTTCAATCGGAAAGGAAAGAGAAGCGGATAAAAAGGGGATAGGATCTCAACCTTTTTGTGATTAGGTCTTGAAATCTTTCCGTCAATTTGTTAATATTTATAAGCAATGGGGTTGTAGCTCACCTGGGAGAGCGCTACACTGGCAGTGTAGAGGTAGTCGGTTCGAGCCCGATCAGCTCCACCATTAAAAAAACAGAGATATCCACCGATCGGACAGCCGACTCGCAAGGATATCTTTTTTTGTCTTCCCGGTAAAATGAAAGGTCGACTGGCTTCTGAACAAGCTGATGGCATTGACGGTCTGTGAAATCAGGTTTATCCTTAGAGAAAGGAAAGTTAGCGCAGCGCGAATTAACCGTTTGAAAACCCACTCCTTAAATCAGGAAAATTCAGGTTTCTCGACGTATTGAAATTCATGATCAGCTCCACGAATGAAAGGCGAAGCAGTGATTGGCTTTCAACCGGGACGGATCATGAAGTTCTTCGGCTATTCCGCATCTCGGCTTTCCAAACAGGAGGTCTGGCAATGCAAGAAAAATGGACTGAAAACGATCTGTTTCTTTTCCAACATCTGATTTCTGACGACAATGATTTAGAATATGCCGTACAACAGAGCCATGATAGACAGTTTCCGGAACATGAAGTATCGAAGACTCAGGGGATGCTTTTATCACTGTTGATCAGAATGAGTAAATCAAAACGGGTCTTGGAATTGGGAACACTTGCGGGTTACAGTACGATCTGGATGGCAAAAGCCATCCCTGACGGCGGACAAGTGGTCACCCTGGAATATGAACAGGAAAGATTTGAATTGGCTTCTCAAAATATCAGACATGCAGGTCTGCAGGATAAGGTCCAGCTGCTTTGCGGTCCGGCGGCGCAGTCGCTGCAGACGTTGATTGACGCCCAGACAGAACCGTTTGATTTCATCTTCGTCGACGCGGACAAGCCGAATAACCCGTTATATCTGAAGCTGTGCCTGCAGCTGAGTCATCCGGGAACGGTTATCTTTGGGGATAATGTGATTCGGGACGGTGAGCTGTGCAACGCGAATAGCGAGGATCCAAAAGTGAAGGGGGTAAGGCAGTTCATCGAAGATTTAGGACTCTCTGACCGCCTGGATTCAACAGGCTTGCAGACCGTGGGAATCAAAGGCTATGATGGATTTACACTGACCTTCGTTAAAGCTTAATCGGTAAAGAGAGGCAAAACGCCGGCTGAAAAATCTGAAAAGGGATCAGGTTCTGATCGAATAGAATAAACAAAGGTACTTGGAGTCTGCCGCACACGCGGCAGGCTTTTTCAAACTATCCGGCATTGAGGGAAAAAGCAGAACTGCGGCTGCATAAAAAAACCTTTTTTCCGCAGAGAACGGGTCAAAAGGTTTTCTAGATTATTTCAGCCTTTGCCGATACCTGATTTTCGTATCAGCGGCTGATTTTCTTTCCTTACCGAAGGTTTAATGGGAAGAGAATGACAATCGGTTTCTACTTTTTGTTTAAAAGATGCTTTTCAACCCAATCGGCGACGCCGTCCTCATCGTTGGAAAGCGCCAGATCGTCAGCGTAGGTTTTTAACTCGGCCGCGGCATTGCCCATCACGACGGCATGACCGGCCGCTTTCAAAATATCCAGATCATTGTAATCATCGCCAAAGGCGATCACGTCGGGGAAGGACACGCCCAAATGGCTGCATAAATCAGTCAAACCGGTAAGCTTGGAAACTTTGCTGTTAAGAATCGCAAAATAATTGGGATCCTTGGCGTTATCGACTAGCTTGCAATGGTAAGTTTCGAGATCGAACTGACGGATTAATTCCGGGTGCTGGGTAACGATGGAAATCTTGGCAATTTCAAAGGTATCGATCGTTGTATAATCGGTATATTCATGAACGTGATCACCGGTGACCAGACTGCGGTTATTGGTCAGAATTACATCGGGGTAAGTAACATTCACATGGGTATCCGGCAGGGTAAGCAGTTTGCGGATCAGCTGTTCCGCCTTGTCCGCTTCAACTCCGTATTCGCTGAGAATCTGATCATGGTAGATCGTCTTCGCTCCGTTCAGGGAAATGATGCCGTCTGCTTCAATGGCGTTCATGTATTCTTGGGCGCGCATGACCGCCCGCCCGGTCGCCACGATCACCTTATGATCGGTTTCCGTTTTCAGCCGGCGGAAGATTGCCTGCGTGTACGCGGAAACTGTCTTGTCGGTGTGAAGCAGTGTCTGATCTAAATCAATTGCCAGTACGTTCATAAATAGTTCCTCCTCTTATCACTGATGACATTATAGCACTAAAAAAATGAAAAGGGCGGATAACCGAACAATCGCGGAAGCAATAAGACGCGTGCGGGCAGGGCGGGCGCATCGTCTTCGGCGCAAGTATAAAAAACTGGAAGATCCGCGTCGCGGCGAAGCTTCCAGTTTAATTTACTTGTTAGTTCTACGCAGCATCTGACTGGATAGTGCAGTGACCATAGAACGGTGTCAGTCCCCACATTTCAACACCCTGGACTGCAGTGCTCTTTAAGCCCGGCGTGTTGTAGTTGAATAACGGGATCAGATAGACGTTTTCTTCGATCAGATAACGTTCCGCGGCATGCAGCGCGTTCATGTATTCTGTATGATCGACCAGATATCCCGCTTCATCGACCATCTTATCGTAAGTCGGGTCATCCACGGAAGCAACGATCTGCTGCCCGGTTGTCCATAAATTGAGGAATTGGGAAGGATCGTCGCCGGCGCTGTAGCCGTAGCGGGAAACTTCATAATCCCCATTATCGACCTGATTGTAGAAGACGCCGGATTCGACGACCGTCAGTTCGCAATTAATTCCTACCTTTTGCCACATTTGCTGCAGAATCTGCGCGACATCCGCATGCAGCTGGCTTTGCGAATACTTGTAAACAATCTTCAGCGGATTGCTTTCATCATATCCTGCTTTGGCTAATAACGCTTTCGCTTCTTCCGGATTGTACTCCAGATATTTTTCTTTAGCATCTTGTTCCTTTCGGAAATCGCTTTCTGCTCCAGCTAAGCCCACCGGGACATAACCGTGTAAGACGCGGTAGTATTCTTCACTTCCGACAGCGCTGACAAGAGCGTCCTTGTCGATGGAAAGGGCTAAAGCCCGGCGAACGTCAACATTTTTCAGATAATCCGGACCCGTAGAGCCTGAATTTAAAGCGATGAAATAACTGGAAATTTGCGGGATTTTCCAAATTTCTTCAGGATTTGGATAACCTTCGGCAATGGTGGCGGTAATGTTGAGCGCCATATCAATTTCCTTGTTTTTGAACGCCAGGGACTGCGCGTCGGAATCTGCCATCACTAAGAATGTGATCCGCGGCATCGTGATGCTTTCGGCGTCATAGTAGTTGTCGTTTTTTACGACGACCGCTTTTTCGTTTTCATTGCATTCTTCCAGCGTGTAGGGACCGACTGTCGGATACCCTGGCTTGAAGGCCCATGACGATTCGTGGGCATCGGCGATATCCGCGCGCAAAGGCCGCCAGACGTAGTTGGTCAGCATCTGCGGGAACCAGGCGCACGGCTTGATCAGCGTGAGAACTAAAGTGTTATCATCCGGAGTGCTGACGCCTTCAATTTCAATCTGGGTCGGATCGAGATCCAGATTGCCGGCAATTGCTTCAGCGCCGGCCAGATAAGTCATCGGATAGTAGATCGACCAGGAATTGTCTGCGCCATAAGTCAGATTGCGCAGGATACCATATTTGAAATCACCGGATGTCAGCGGCTGACCATCACTCCAGACAACACCTTCGCGAAGGGTGAAGGTATAGGTCAATCCATCGTCGGACACCGTGTAGTCCTGACACAAATCATGAACAATCTGATTGTTCTCATCCGCCCGGAACAGTCCGGCTGTCAGATGACGCAGGACGTAATCGTTGACGGTTTCCTGAGTTAAGCCTGGATCTAAGGTTGTGATCTGGCCGCCGATGGCGACGGTCAGTCCGTCTTTCGGATCCCGGTTTCCCTGCGCAGCGTTTTGTGACGAACAGGCCGTTGTGAATAAAAGCATGACAGCGCACAGAAGGGTAAGCATTTTCTTCATCATTTTTTCCTCCTCAGAAATGAATCTGACAAACAAAAACCGCGTACTATTACATACGCGGCTGATTCACCGTTTTCTATGCAATAGCGCCTCTTCATTGAATGAAGGAGTGCTGCGGGTATTTCCTGCAGCCCCATAACAGACTTCTGCCAAAGTCTGTTATTCGGCGGTGGTTGCCTTTCTGAAAGAGTCATCGCCTGCCGGCTTCTCATTCCTACTCATCTGCACCGCTACCTCTACATGTTTCTGTTGTATGTTATTAGTCTATCTGTTATTCGCGGAAAGTCAAGCGATTTTAGAGAATTTCCAGAAATTAAAATGAAAATTTCCATTAGTTTATGAAAAAGCAATCATTTTTGATGTCATGTTTGACAGATAGCGGGAATAAGGAGCCCGGTAAGAGAAGGAGTTATGAGAATAGGATGGGAAAATTTATACTGTGTTCAAAAATTGAGGTCATAAAGTTGTGTTGTGTGGATCTGAAATTGGAAAAAATAAAAAGCCCCGGAATCCGGAGCTTTGTTTTCATTGGAGCAGATGAGCGGAAACGTTTGATCGCACTTTTTGAGTTTTGAATCATTGGAAAACCCTTTGTTTAAAGGCTTTTCGATACATGTCGCAAATATAGATTTTAGAAAATCATGCCACGGATCATGCCACGGATTCTTTTAATTCTTCTAATTTATCCACTAATTCATCCGCATTTTTTTCTAATAAGTGCGTGTATACTTTTAACGTCATATTGATGTCACTGTGGCCAAGCCTTTTGGATACAGCGACGATGTTAACACCGTTGTTGATCAGTATTGTTGCATGGCTGTGCCGTAAGTCATGGATGCGGATTTTTTTTAGTGGATGTCCGTCAGCGTTGGCAGCAGCGATGGCTTTGTCAAAAGCTCTTTGAATAGTGGTAATTCCTAATGGTTCAAAATCTCCGAATAAACAGGGCCCATCTTTAGCCAGGAGCGGTTTTAATATCTCAAGGGTATATTTATCCAACTTTATTTTTCGCACGCTAGACGCTGTCTTAGGGGCTCTCACGCCTTGCTTATTATGCTTAATAGTTTTGTCGATCATTACCCATCCATCTTTGATATCTGATTTCAAGACCGCTTTTCCTTCCGATCGACGGCAGCCGGTGTAGAATAGAAAGGTGAAGTAAGCACGAATTGTATAATTATTGATGTAAGACGCAAAGAGATTGAATTCTTCGATTGTCCAGGTTTGCATCTCTTTTTTATCTGCGGCAGTCGCACGGAAAGGCTCAATGATTTTGGCGAAATCTGGTGTGTCGTAGTATTTATATCCGAATGCGGATACAGAACGGACAAATGAAATAACATTGTTTTTTGTTCGAGTGGCTAATTTTTTTTCTGCTAATTCGTTTCTCCATTTTAAAACATCTTTCGGTTTAATCTGGTTCAATGGCATATCCATAAAAACAGCTGCGTATGTTTTTGCAAGATGGTACTTGCTTCGCTTGGTTTCTTCGTTGGCGGATGTTCTGCTTTTCAAATATTCCTCCATCATAATGCCAAAGGTGGCAGAGGACTGCACTTCCTGATTATTTGCACGGATTTCTGCTTCCCATGCTTGAGCTTCTCTTTTCAGCTCAAAGCCTCGCTTTTTCTTTGTTACCAGCTTTCCAGTCAGCGGATCGCGCAGCTGCACCTGTGCGAACCAGGTACCGCGATCTTTATCTTTGTGAACGCTCATTGTTTTTGCCCTCCTCTTTTGATATAATGAGCGCATAGAAAAAGCATTGTCCGCACGACAATTTTTCTATGCTGCGAGCGGTGTTACCAGCACCAGCTCACTATTTCTCGGAGTTACCAGCTCCGGGATTTTTTATGACATACTTTAGAAGATTTGTGGTATATTACAAATAGAGGTGATAAATATGTTTGCTGATAGTTCAGTTACTATTTGTATAATCGTTATTTTTATTGTCTTTCTTAAAAGATTTGAGGAACAAGACAAGGAAATTGCTAAGCTGAAAATTTATCTTGAAGATGCGAAAGAAGAAATTAAAACCTTATCTCAAGATTGACATTACTGCCTTTGATTGATTTCTGTTAATCTTGTTTTAATATCCTCTAGGTGAATTTGATTCGCTTCATCATAACTTTCCGCTATATACTTTGATAACCATGTTTTTTTCAGTAAAGGCAGCCCCGCCCATATCAGAATGCACAAGAATATTCCCCAAAGTCGGTTAATATCACAATCTATTAAGTAGTTGATCCCTTCGTCAATAATAATTCCCCCAAGTACGCTTTTGATGCCAATTCCCGCGTTAAACTTGATTTTATTTATTTTAGCACATATAAAATCATACTCTATTTTCATTAGCTTAACTTCATCGTGCGAAGTCAAACTAATGACTGAAGGTTTAGTAATTTTGTAGTTTTCTTTTTTCACCATTGTCAATCGTCTGCCTTATTCCAATCGGGATTTTCCAACATTTCTACAGTTGCTAATTTAGCGTTTAATACATTAACAAAGTGAATGTAACCACAATTTTCGCATGTTATGGAAATAACAGGAGTGCATTTTGTTTCTTCCGGGTACTCTATTAAGGCAAATACATAATCAGAAACTTCCCATTGTTCATGATCACATAAAGGACATTTACCTAATGTGATCTTTTTTAAATAATCACTTAATTTGTTTGAATCTATTCGCATAGTTAATTACCTCTTTTCTAAATTAAGCTATCGTACACTTTAACAGCGATCTGCTCAGGTACACCTTTACTGATCAGTAAAGCTATAACATTCTGATTAAAGATGTCCTCACCCTTTAACAAATTTAACGCGGCGAATGTATTTGCTTCCCGTTCGGTTTTCCATGCGAACCGAGAGAGATAGAAGTTGAATTGCATGTTTTCATCATAATGGAGTTTGAAGTGTCCGTATTCGTGCCATAGCAAGAACTGGCGATATTCCTCCGGTAGATCTGGTTTGATGAAAATCCCAACAGATCCATCAGAGGCAAGGATGGCTGAGTCACATTTTCTTTTCAATAGGCGCTGATCCTCTATAACTTCGATGTCCTCATTATAGAGCAGCTCGTAGATACAAACATCTGGGACTCCGTCAGCAACTTCCCGGATCTGAGCCGTATTCACTTCAATCACTCCTACTTCTTATACTTTTTACCTAATAGTTCGATCATGCCTGCAACATCATTTGCAAATTCGATAATTTCTTCATCAGTCATTTTGTCGAGGTCATAGCCGCCAAACTGTGCCACCATAGGCTGTTCAAGGATAAACTTAACGGCGTCTTCTGCGGAAGAAAAACTTGTTTCGTCTTTATCTTCCTGTTCATCAGTTAAATCACGCATACTTATACCTAAAGCATCTGCCAGACGTTGCATACTATCAACTCTCGGATAACTTTGTCCATTATACCAACTAGAGATAGTTGATAAAGGAAGTCCTAAGATTGATGCTAATCTACTTTGCGTCATTTTCTTATTAAGCATCCACGTGTGAAAGTTTTCAACGAATATATCTCTTGCTTTATTACTCATTTTTTCCACCTCTATTGATTATATTTCTATATTACAGTTAAACTGTAAAAAATTCAAGGATGTATTTAAAAAACTACATTTTAAGCGTTGACGCAACGATTAAATCGTAGTAATATAGTGACGAGGAGGTGGTTATACGTGTCTTGCGATGTAAGAATCAGTTATGCAGCTGCAAGAGTAAACAAGGGAATAACGCAAGAAGAAGCTGCAAAAAGCTTGAAAATAAGCGTTTTTACACTGATTAACTACGAAAATGGTAAAACAGTGCCAACCTGGGATCGGCATAACAAAATGGCTGATTTCTATGGAATTCCAAAAGAAATGCTCTGCAGCCCTAAGAAATGAATTTTTTTTGAATCGTAACTACGATTTAATCGTAGTTACGAGCTGAGCTAGTGAGTGAGGTGAGAAAGTGGATATAAGCAATGACGTTTTTGATTTTGCAAGGTGCATTGAAATCCAAGAGGATTCAAGGGTAATAAAAGGTGAAGATGTGGATTGTACAGTTCTTACCCTTACCTTGGATAAAAAAAAGGACGAACAATTTCCATTCGTCCCAAGAGATAAGAATTTTTACACAACAAACTGTCTCCAACTTTTTAATAAGGAGAGACTTAAAAAAATGATAAAACTTGGATTACTCGATGTTGAAATAACAGAAGTTAACTCAGGTCTTTGGATTGATTTCATTTTTTCAGAATTATCAAATCCTTTTTCTTTAAAGGATCTGCTGTGAAAACAGCGGTTATCCCATTCTTTTTTAGATAGTCAGCATATTCCTTCCCCAGCAATTCAGCTACTTTCTCATACTGTTTTTCAGTTATAGGAGTTCTTCGTATGTGATTGTAGTAAATAGCTTCATTCGGAAAAGGAGAATGTCGGATAGCTGTACGAACAAGCCTTCTACCTTCCTGCAGAGTGTGATGCTGAATTGTAACGCCATCGATTGGAATCTCAATAGCGTGTATGGCTTCTTTGGTTCTTTTGTAAAAGTCCGTAAACGAATACGTATTGGTATCTTGCAGTTCATTTGCATAGTTCATGAACCTTCCCATATATCCGTTGATGTGAACACGGCCTGCTTTAAAAAGAAACGGCTGTCTCTTATACACATCTCCGAGCCCACGAGACAGGCAGAAATCTCGTATGCCGTCTTCTGCTTGAAAAAAAAAAAAAACAAAAAAAGAAAAAACAGAAGAAAGT
>OJJT01000799.1_pt1 | contig 11960 bp, 10 predicted proteins | sample 1596281 | NCBI WGS metagenome assembly OJJT01 (sample SAMEA4350145, study PRJEB24818) | metagenome | biome: human; feature: gut; material: faeces | place: Denmark | collected 2013-09
CGAGTTTATCCAACACCCCAGCGGGGTAAGGGTATGGGTAAGGAAAGAGGGATGCCAAGCTGAGCATTGCTTTAGCAATGCTCCCGCTCCTCACGTCGCTCAAGAGGAATAACTGATTTGGGAGAAAACCTAAGGGACAGGGATAGGGGCGGCAGTCCCTCTCCCTGATTCCTTTGGTTGTCTCCCTCTTTCATATTGACAGGTGCATTGATTCGAATAGCGAACCCGAGAAGTGCTGTCCGACAAAAAGAACTATCAGTAGTTTACTATCGTAGGCACAACTGAACAATATAACAGAAGTACATCAAGCAAAAGACTTTTTCTACAATCTGAACCGTACTGCTTAAAAACAGTACGGCTTTTCATTTTGCATAATCCGCTTTTTTCTGCGAAAGCTATCTCTATGAACAGTAAACGTAAACGAAAATCCGACCGCACAGGAAAGCACGCCCATCTGCTCTACGGCTCGATTTGCGGCTTTCTGAACGGTCTGTTCGGCTCCGGCGGCGGAACTGTCGCCGTACCCGCCTTTGAGAAAAACGGCACAGAGCCGAAAAAAGCCCACGCTTCCTCGGTCGCCCTGATATTCGTACTGAGCCTTGTCACCGCCGTTATATATTTAATGAACGGAAAACTGGATTTCGGCACAGCGTGGGAATATATACCCTACGGTCTTATCGGTGCAATACTCGGCTCTTTTCTTCTCGGAAAAATCCCCGACAGGCTGATAAGGATAATATTCGGTCTGCTTATGATTGCAAGCGGAGTGAGGATGATATTATGAATATTTTAGTGGGAATACTCACCGGAGCCACTGCGTCAATGGGGCTTGGCGGAGGCTTTATTCTGCTCGTGTATCTTTCGGTATTCACTGAAATACCGCAGGATATTGCGCAAGGGATAAACCTTCTTTTCTTTCTCCCAATTGCACTGCTCTCCCTTATCATACACATAAAAAACAAACTGACAGACTTAAAGCTTGTGGGGAAATATCTTATACTCGGACTTCCCTGTGCCGTTGTCGGTAGCTATGTCGCAGGAATTACTGATGTGGCTGTTCTGCGAAAGCTGTTCGGGATATTCGTTTTATATATCGGCATAAATCAGCTATACGTCAGCTTTACAAATAAGCCGTGCAAAAAAGGATCCGACAGCAAGTAATGCCGTCGGATTACAGACTGTCAAAAAACCGGTTATTATTAAATCCTCACCGTTAAACATATCGCCAACACTGCTTAAAACAGTTTCCATACCGATAAGGTATTAATATTTTCGTGAGTATACCGGTACAACTGCACTGACATTGACTCTTCAAAAAAACGCCACTAACCTGAGATATATGTACTAATATGCGGACGTGTAGCATTAAGCGTCCCCGCATCGACAGGATATACAATGTTCAGGTGGTTATTCGAGTTCAGCCAACACCCCGACGGGGTGTGGGTATGGGTAAGGAAAGTGGGAGCAAGAGGGAGAAAACCTAAGGGACAGGGAGAGGGGCTGTCAAGTCCAGCGGAGCTTTAGCGGAGTGCACGAGCCTTGCGTAAGCGAGGCTCAGACTTGCACCTAGTCTCTTTGGTTCTTTCCCTCGTTAATATTGACAAGTGCATAGATTCGAATAGCGAACCCGAGAAGTGCTGTCCGACAAACAGAACTATCAGTAGTTTACTATCGTAGCCGAAGCTGAATGATATAACAGAAATACATCAAATACAAGACTTTTTCTACAAGCTAAAATCCGACAGCAAGTTAACGCCGTCGGATTCTTTTACTTCTTCCCTTTTATCTTATCCCAATACGCTTTTGACTGCTGTTCGAATTTGTTATCACCGAACGTATAATAAACCCTGTCCTTTATAGCGTCGGGCAGATACTGCTGTTTTACATAATGATCCGGATAGTCGTGCGGATAAAGATAATGCTGACCCTTCACCGCATTGCCCTCTCCGTCATAATGCTTGTTCTGAAGCTGTCGGGGTATATCTCCTGTTTTGCCGTCCTCAATATCCTGCATAGCGGCATTTATACCAAGATACGCACTGTTGGACTTCGGCGATGTCGCAAGCAGAACGACCGCTTCGCCCAGCGGTATCCTCGCCTCAGGAAGTCCAAGCTGTAACGCACTGTCAACGCAAGCCTTTACTATCTGCACCGCCATAGGATACGCAAGCCCTATATCCTCGCTCGCTATAACAAGAAGCCTCCTGCAAAGCGAGGTAATATCCCCTGCCGCAAGCAAACGTGCCGCATAATGAAGCGCCGCATTTTCGTCCGAGCCTCTTATCGACTTCTGCAGCCCGGACAGAATATCATAATGATGATCGCCGTCACGGTCGTAGTTCATACTGCTCTTCTGTGTAAGCAGCTTTGCGGTTTCCATCGTCACCGTATCGCCCTCACTTGAAAGACAGCAAAGCTCAACCGTATTCGCCGCCTTTCTCACATCGCCGCCGCAGCCGTAAGCAATGTGGCTTACAACGCCTTCCTCAAGCGTGAACTGCGTGTGCATCTCCTCGCCCATAAGCCTGAAAGCACGTTCCACCGCAGGAAGTATATCCTCCGCCGTCACCTGCTTGAATTCAAACACGGTACAGCGTGAAAGAACGGCACTGTATACATAGAAATACGGATTCTCCGTCGTAGATGCAATCAGCGTTATTTCTCCGCTCTCGATATATTCGAGCAGTGTCTGCTGCTGCTTTTTATTGAGATATTGTATCTCATCAAGGAATAGCAGAATTCCGCCTGCCGCACCGAATGTCCCTAAATTTGCAACAACATCCTTTATGTCCGATGTCGATGCCTGAGTACCGTTCAGCCTGTACAGGCTCATACTTGTTTTTTGGGCGATAATATTCGCCACCGTGGTTTTGCCCACTCCCGACGGCCCGTAGAATATCATATTGGGTATCTTTCCCCTGCTGATGATATTGTAAAGCGGTTTTCCCTGCGCTAAGATGTGCCTTTGTCCAACAACCTCATCAAGCGTTGAAGGACGTATTCTGTCTGCTAACGGCATAATTCATCTCCTGTAAAATATAAGCCTCCGCCCGTCACAGAGCGGAGGCTGAAATACCATATTACCTTATCAGTCGTTCTTGTGCTTTTCAAGTAAAGCGCTTATCTTCTGGTGAGGATCAATTACCTTGCTGATAGACATATCGTGGTTAAGAGCCATAATCAGATATGACAGATACTTCGATACGTCAACCTCGCAGAACCATTCCCTGCTGAGCAGTTCGGGCGTTCTGTAGGAAAGGTTTGTACCGAACACATAGTCGATCTTGCCGTCGGCGTAGGCCTTGTCAAACGCTTCAAGACCGTTTGTGAAGATAGGATATGTCGCATATGCAAAAATTCTCTTTGCGTTACGCTTCTTAAGCTCGATAGCAATATCAAGCATAGATTCGCCCGAAGAAATAATATCGTCCGCAATGAACACATCCTTGCCCTCTACCGAGTTACCGAGATATTCGTGAGCTACGATAGGGTTACGACCGTTCACTACCCGCGAATAGTCACGTCTTTTATAGAACATACCGAGATCTACACCCAGTACAGATGAATAGTACATATTTCTGTTGAGCGCACCTTCATCGGGGCTGACAACCATAAAATGATCCATATCCATCTTGAAGTCATTTACATACTTGAACAGAGCCTTCAGCACCTGATATGTGGGGATTATATTATCAAAGCCCATCAGAGGAACTGCGTTGCACACTCTGGGATCGTGAGCGTCAAACGCAACGATATTGGAAACGCCCATATTCTGAAGCTCCTGAAGCGCTACAGCGCAGTCAAGCGACTCTCTGTAGTTTCTTCTGTGCTGTCTTCCGCCGTAAAGTATAGGTGTGATAACGTTGACACGGTGAGCCTTACCGCCGATAGCCTGTATGATACGCTTGAGGTTCTGGAAGTGATCGTCGGGCGACATACGGTTCATTCTGCCGAACAGCGGATATTCAAGGCTGTAGTTGCCGAAGTCGGCAATAATATAAACATCATAACCTCTTACAGTATTCTTGATAAGAGCCTTACCGTCACCGGAAGAAAATCTGGGGCATTCGTTCTCAATGAGAAAATTATCATAATCGTAGCCTGCTTCCCTTGACCATGTTACAAGGTAATCGTTGACCTTCTTGCCAAGTTCCTCAGAACCGGGTATGGCAATAAGTCCGAGCGGAGCTACTCTCTCCGAGTGATTAAAAATAATATCTCTTGCAGATGCTGTCATTTACAAATTCCTTTCTATATTCAACAATTAACCGATATTTTATACAACACGAAAACGAGGGAATCAATCTCTCGTTCTCGCTTATATGCAATTATTCGTACAGAGGATACTTTCTGCAGATTTCAGTTACTGTTTCTCTTACCTTGTCGGCGTTGTTGTCAAAGTCGGTCGCAGTAAGATAGATGCACTGTGCAATCTGCTTCATATCGTCTTCCTTTAATCCTCTTGTGGTAACCGCAGGTGTACCGATGCGCACGCCGCTCGTTACGAAAGGACTCTGAGGATCGTTGGGTATAGCATTCTTGTTAACTGTGATATACACCTCGTCGAGCTTCTTCTCAAGCTCTTTACCCGTGATATTGAAAGGCTGGAGATCAACAAGCATAAGGTGGTTGTCTGTACCGCCCGATACAAGATTGAATCCCTTTTCAAGCAGAGAATCGGCAAGAACGGATGCGTTCTTCACAATCTGCTTTGCATACTCGGTAAATTCGGGCTTCAGCGCCTCGCCGAAGCAAACAGCCTTAGCGGCGATAACGTGCATTAAAGGACCGCCCTGTATGCCTGGGAATATAGCCTTGTTGATCTTCTTTGCAAGCTCCTCGTCATTTGTAAGGATAAGTCCGCCACGAGGTCCTCTCAGCGTCTTATGCGTTGTAGTAGTCACAACGTCTGCATAAGGCACGGGCGACATATGCTGACCGCCTGCAACAAGACCTGCAATGTGCGCCATATCTACCATAAGATATGCGCCAACTTCCTTAGCAATAGCCGAGAGCTTTTCAAAGTCAATTGCTCTGGGATATGCGCTCGCACCCGCAACGATCATCTTGGGCTTATGTTCCTTGGCAAGTGCAAGTATATTGTCGTAATTCAGTCTGCCGGTTTCCTCATCAAGTCCGTAAGGTACGAAGTTGAAGTATTTGCCCGAAATGTTTACGGGAGAACCGTGTGTAAGGTGTCCGCCGTGAGCAAGGCTCATACCCATTACCGTGTCGCCGGGATTCAGCAGTGCAAAATAAACCGCCGTGTTAGCCTGTGCGCCGGAGTGAGCCTGTACATTCGCATACTTTGCTCCGAACAGCTTGCAGGCACGTTCAATAGCGATATTCTCAACTATATCAACGTCCTCGCATCCGCCGTAATAACGCTTGCCGGGGTATCCCTCAGCATACTTGTTCGTAAGAACGCTTCCCATAGCCGCCATAACAGCAGGAGAAACGATATTCTCACTTGCAATAAGCTCAAGATTTCTTTTCTGACGGGCAAGCTCCTTGTCCATTGCGTCAGCAACATCGGGATCTATTCCCTTGAGAAAGCCGATCGTGTCAACTAAATTACTGTACATTTCATTTTTCCTTTCGGTTATTTTAAGCACGCTCTCAGAGCGGCTTTAATTACTTCTGTTTGGAAGTGAAGCCTTCCCAGTCCTTAAGGAACCTGTCAATACCGTTGTCGGTAAGGGGGTGCTTAAGCATCTGGAGAAGTACGTTCATAGGAACGGTTGCAATATCACATCCGAGTCTTGCCGCCTGTGTAACGTGCATCGGGTTACGGATAGATGCAGCGATGATCTCTGTTTCAATGCCCTGTGCATTGAATATGTCAACGATCTCTTCGATAAGGTTCATGCCTTCCATGCCTATATCGTCAAGTCTGCCGAGGAACGGGCTGACAAATGTAGCTCCTGCTCTTGCGGCAAGAAGCGCCTGAGCGGCTGAGAACACAAGAGTAACGTTTGTCTTTATGCCCTTTGCGGTAAGCTGCTTGCAGGCCTTAAGACCCTCCTCGCACATAGGGAGCTTTATAACGATATTCTTATGTATAGCGGCAAGGGGCAGAGCCTCCTCAACCATCTTGTCTGCTTCAAGCGAAATTACTTCGGCGGAAACAGGACCGTCTACGATTTCTGTGATTTCCTTTACTACCTGCTTGAAATCTCTTCCCTCTTTAGCGATAAGAGAGGGGTTTGTGGTAACACCGCAGATAATGCCCATATCATTGGCACGTCTGATGTCATCAACGTTGGCTGTGTCGATAAAAAGTTTCATAGGTACTCCTTCCCGGTTAACCGGACTTAACATAATATTCCTACGGATTACGGCAACACACAAAAGCCGTATTCCGTTACTGACAATAATACAAATTATACATCAAGTGAAGCCAGCTCGTCAAAGTTTGCCTTCATAGCGGGATACAGCTTCTTGTAAAGCGCATATACCTTTTCATACTTGGCACTGTTTTCAGCTATAGGCTCCTGTATCTTTTCGGGCTTGATTACCGCCTTGCACGCCTCGGGAACAGAGCTGTATATGCCTGCGCCTACTGCCGCAAGAAGTGCAACGCCGAGTGCGGGGCCTTCCTTGTTTGCTGTAGTCTTTACGTTGCAGGCATAAAGATCTGCGAGCATCTGCCGCCACAGCGGTGATGTTCCGCCGCCGCCGCAAGCCATCATATCATCAATGCTTATATTCATCTCACGCATAACCTCAACACAGTCACGCAGTGAATAAGAAACGCCCTCCATAACGGCTCTGAGCATATCCTTCTTCTTGTGCATTGTGGAAAGACCTACAAATGCGCCTCTTACGTTGGGGTCAAGGTGAGGTGTTCTTTCGCCGTTAAGATAAGGCATATAGAGCAGTCTGTTTGCACCTATTGGCACACTGCCGGCTTCCTTATCCATAAGGTAGTACGGGTCAACACCCATAGAAGCGGCTGTTTCCATCTCGCTCCACGCAAAATTATCCCTGAACCACTTGAGCGACAGACCTGCGGACTGAGTAACGCCCATAACGTGCCAGCATCCCGGCACAGCACAGCAGAATGTATGTACTCTGCCCTTGGGGTCGATAGATATATCGGAAGTATGAGCAAACACAACGCCGCTTGAACCGATTGTTGTGAAAGCCTTACCGTCCTCTACTACGCCTGTTCCGACAGCGGCAGCCGCATTATCGCCTGCACCGCCGACTACGGGCGTACCCTCCTTAAGACCTGTAGCCTGCGCTACAGCCTTTGTAACAGTACCTGTTATCTCAGGGCTTTCATAAACCTTGGCAAGAAGCGACTTGTCGATGCCGAGCTTTGTCAGCACCTCGTCAGACCAGCATCTGCCGGGAATATCAAGCAGCTGCATACCCGATGCGTCTGAAACCTCGGTAGCAAACTCGCCCGTGAGCATAAATCTTATATAGTCCTTGGGGAGAAGAATATGACGGCACTTTTCATAATTTTCAGGCTCGTTATTCTTTACCCACATTATCTTTGCGGCTGTAAAGCCTGTTATAGCAGGGTTTGCGGTGATAGCGATAAGTCTGTCGTGACCTACCTTTTCGGTAATCTCGACAACTTCCTTGCCTGTACGCTGATCGCACCAGATAATGCTGTTTCTTATTACCTTGTTATCCTTGTCCAACATTACAAGTCCGTGCATCTGTCCCGAAAGACCTACGCCCTTTATCTCGTCTGCGGGAACTCCGCTCTTTGCAACTACGTCACGGATACTGTTAACGCAGGCGTTCCACCAGTCCGCAGGATCCTGCTCGGCATAGCCGTTGCAGGGAGTGTAAAGAGGATAATCGTAAAGCGCCGATGCAACAGGTGTGCCGTCCTCGCTGAAAAGCACTGTTTTTGTACCGGACGTACCTATATCGACACCGAGTATGTATGCCATATCTTTTCTCCTTATTTTAAAAAAACTTCATAGAATTTTACCGTGCAAAATCTTACACGCTCCTTACATAATTATAATCCATCACAACGCAGTTTGTCAATAGAGAAAACCGAAATATCACGTTAAAAGTGCCGACCGTTCAGCCGCAGTTTCCGTGCTTTCGAATCTTCTGGCTTGCATCGGTCAAAGGAGGGTAAATATTAATATTGCAATACACTGCCAAAACGGTTACAATTCCGCAACTTTTATTGACTTTACCAAAATGTGCTATTATAATAAAATCAGAAATTATTTTCCGTCTGTGGACAATCCGGCTTATCGTATTGACCTCTCAAAACCGCACTATCCCTCGCCTCGCACTAAACTTGCCTCCCTTGTCAAAGGTGAGGTGCTGTCGCCCGAAAAAATTCGGGCGACTACCGGAGGGATTGTTTTCCTACCGCACTCTTTCCGTTTCTCTGACACCTCCGCTAACAATCCCTCAATAGTTGGCAGTGCTTCGCACTGCAACAGAAGCTCACCTTTACACAAGGGAGCTAAAGGTGATACTGCTTTACCAACCCTTTCCAAAACCGCACTATCCTACGAAAAGCACAATATCCTTGCCCGCCCTCGAAAAAGGGTGAACTTCTGTTGCTCGGCTTGACCAAGCCAACTATGGATGAAATTAAAATCGATAGAATCCCCACCTTAAAAGCTTCCAAGCATTAACAGTCCCACCTATCTAACTTCCAATGACTTTACCAAAATGTGCTATTATAATAAAATCAGAAATTGTTGTCCGTCTGTGGACAATCGACATCTCTGCGGTGTATTATATACAGAAAGCATTAAATTGCCTTTGCGAAAGGAGAACAGTATGAAAAGAAGAATTTTATCAGCAATCATCACAACCGCACTGACCTTATCGGCACTCTCACTCTCAGCTTGTCAGTCGGAAAAATCCCTCGAAACAACGGATCTTATGACAGGCATCAAAGCCGCAAGCCGCGAAACTGTAAAACCCGACGATGCTTTTAAGAGCGCATACGGCAATTTCTCTGTCGAACTGCTTAAGAAATGCTTTGACGGCAAATCAAACACTCTTATCTCTCCCCTGTCGGTATCATCCGCACTCACAATGACAGCAAACGGTGCAAACGGTCAGACCAAAGGTGAAATGGAAAAGGTACTCGGGAGCGGAATGCCCCTTGACGAACTGAACAAATATCTTTCATCATTCAGCGGCTCGCTTACATCAGGCGAGGACTTCAAGCTGAAAAACGCAAATTCGATATGGTTCAGAGATGAAGAAAACAGACTTACCGTTGAAAAGGATTTTTTGCAGAAAAATGCGGATTATTTCGGTGCGGCGATATACAAGCGTGCATTTGACAATGCAACGTGCAAAGAGATTAACAATTGGGTAAGCGACAATACCGACGGTATGATAGACAAAATACTTGACAACATCCCCGATGAAGCGATAATGTATCTTATAAACGCCGTCAGCTTTGATGCAGAATGGGAAAATGTCTACAAGGAAAATGATATTGCGGACGGAAAATTCACAAATTCCGAAGACAAGCTGATGAATGTCACCATGATGCATTCAACCGAAAGCATTTATCTTGAAAGCGACGGCTGTAAAGGCTTTATCAAGCAGTATAAGGACGGAAAATACAGCTTTGCGGCTTTACTTCCCGATAATGATATAGCCTCCTTCATATCCTCCTTATCCGGAGAAAAGCTACGCAGGATATTAAGCAGTACCGAAAGCTGCAGCGTAGAAACAAAGCTCCCGAAATTCAGCTATGAATATTCAGACACACTGAACAACGCTTTGTCACAGCTTGGTATGCCGACAGCATTTGACGAAAACAATGCGGATTTTTCGGGTATCGGCAAATCAACTGTAGGCAATATATCCATCGGCAAAGTCATTCACAAGACTAAAATCGAGGTAAACGAGAAAGGTACTAAGGCAGGTGCCGCCGCTCTTGTAGAAATGGTTGACAATGCGTGTGCTATTAACGAAAAACAGGTAATCCTGAACCGCCCGTTTATGTATATGATACTCGACAACGAAACGATGCTGCCACTGTTCGCAGGCATATATACAGGCGTATAACGCACAGAAATTGTATAATCTGCATAATCCGAGCTATAATATTTTCTTGACTTTTGGAGTATGTATGCTATAATTTAATTAGCAGAAAACAACAAATCTTTCAGGAAAGGCTGGATGTACAAATGGCAAAGCGCAGAATAGGTATACTGACGAGCGGAGGCGACTGCCCCGGACTTAACGCTACTATAAGAGGTGCGGCAAAAGCCTGTTACTCCATGTTCGGCGAGGACAATGTTGAGATAGTCGGCATATCCAACGGTTTCCACGGTCTGATCCATAATAACTGCCGTATAATGAAGCCGGAGGATTTTTCCGGCATACTCACTCAGGGCGGAACGATACTCGGCACAAAGCGTACTCCGTATAAAATGATGCAGGTTATCGAAGCTGACAACATAGACAAGGTCGCTGAAATGAAAGCCACCTATAAACAGCAGAAGCTCGACTGCATACTGACGCTCGGCGGCAACGGAACTCATAAGACCGCAAATCTTCTTTCCGAAGAGGGTCTGAATATAATCGGACTTCCCAAGACAATAGATAACGATATATGGGGAACAGATGTTACATTCGGCTTCCATACCGCAGTAGATATAGCGACTGAGGTCGTTGACAGAATCCACACGACTGCTACTTCCCACAGACGTATTATGGTAATCGAGATAATGGGCAACAAGGCAGGCTGGCTGACGCTTTATTCCGGTATTGCAGGCGGTGCGGATATTATTCTTATCCCCGAGATTCCTTATGATATTGATAAAGTCATCGACGCTTGCGAAAAACGTGCGCAGTCCGGAAAGACATTCTCTATAATTGCGGTCGCAGAGGGCGCAATGGATATTGCGGAAGCCGCTATGAAGAAAAAGGAACGTGCAAAAAAACGTGCCGAAGCGGGTGAAACAACAGTTACAAACCGCATAGCAAAGCAGATTGAAGCCGCAACAGGCTTTGAGTCAAGAACAGTTGTTCCCGGTCATATATTAAGAGGCGGTTCGCCCTCCGCTTATGACAGAGTGCTTGCAACAAAGTTCGGTGCAAGAGCCGCAATGCTTATAAAGCAGGAAAAATACGGCTACACGGTCGCAAAAATCGGCAGTAAGATTTCCGAAAACAAGCTGTCCGATGTAACGATGAAGACAAAGTTCGTTCCCGAAAATGACGAGCTTGTCATCACAGGAAAAAGCATCGGCGTATCTTTCGGCGACTAAGCGGCTGTGAGCCGCTTCAAATTCCGCCTTTGGAATTGTTATTGTTCAGCTAAAGTTGTTGAACGGCGGAGTTACACAAAGCATTAACCAAATCAAAGAGGTCAAAGCGTTTGGCAACGCCAAATAAGGAAGCTTTTATGTTGGGTACGGTGTAACTCAGTAAAATTAGTTACACCGTACTCTTATTTTCGGAAATAGTCAATACAGTTTCCTTGCTTATTACGATATGGGATATATTTGATGAAACTAGGAATTGATACTGTATTGTAGATTAAAAAAACACGAAAACATGACATAATATTGAAAAATCTGCCCTTCTGTGCTATACTTTTAATGGCTGATTGTGGTCACGCACAGGAGGGCTATTTCAACTATAACAGGCTATGGACACTGTTGATAGATAAAGGCATAACAAAAACACAAATGCACTTGCAGGCTGATATCAGCACGAACATACTTGCTAAAATGAGAAAGGACGAACCTATTGCGATGGAAAGCCTCACAAAGATTACGACAGTCCTGCATTGTGGGCTCTGTCTCTTATACACATCTCCGAGCCCACGAGACAGGCAGAAATCTCGTATGCCGTCTTCTGCTTGAAAAAAAAAAAAACAGAACAAATAACATAACAAAACAAAAAAAACAAAAAACATGAACATACTCACCACAAAGAAAAATCTAGTACACTACAAACTACGACAATTCAAAAAAGAATAGATATAGAGATGA
>OJJT01000803.1_pt1 | contig 11874 bp, 10 predicted proteins | sample 1596281 | NCBI WGS metagenome assembly OJJT01 (sample SAMEA4350145, study PRJEB24818) | metagenome | biome: human; feature: gut; material: faeces | place: Denmark | collected 2013-09
GCTTACCTTATGGATGTCTCAAGTTATAATGATTAACTTCTCTTCAGTGATATGATATCACTTCTAAATAAAATAAAAAACTAGAATTATTACTTGAATAACTTCTAGTTCTATAATACGAAAGAACGTTTATCCTTTAGATTAAGGATTCACGCTCATTTTGTGTTGTACAGTTGTTAAAAAAAAATAATTTTAATATTCAAAGAAAAGATTTAGGAACTTTGAATAGTTATCCTCTTTTATTAAAGCCTCTGCTTTTTCAGGATTATCCAATATACTAACAATTCGATCAAACAGTTCATCAAAGCAAGATTCTTGGCTATCTTTATTTAAGCAAATTAAAAATATCAGTCTAACTTTTTTATCATCCCAATTTATACTTTTATTCAACGAACAAACAGCAATTTTATTTTCAAATCCTTCTTTTTTTATCGGATGAGGCATCGCAAATAAATTACCATACGCTGTTGGAGCCACTATTTCACGATTTAACACTAAAGATTCAAATCTTTTGTCTGCATAGCCCTTCTCAACTAATTTATCACTAAGAAAGTGAATAACCATTTCTTTTGAATCAAAATTCTCTTTAGAAAAAAACAATTCTTCCTCAAAAAAGTCCGAACATTTATTTCCTTTATGATTTTGGTGTAACATATTATAAATATTTTCAACATCTTCATCATTTAAAAGATTCTTGACGTAGTAAATCGGATACTCCTTAATTTTAATGGAGTCATCAAAACTAATAACTAAATCAGGATGATAAAGTTGAACTTTATCATATTCGAAACACGATAATATGGATTTAATATAAACGTCATATTGATGCAAATGATTAAGTCTTCTATTAAAATACTGCATACCAGATTTACCTACAGGTGAGATGATAACAATATTTTTGCTTTCTCTTTCTCCGTTACGTTCCAAAGAACCCATTAAATGAAGTGTAAGATAACTTATTTCTTCCTCATATAGACGAACATGATAAAAACTTTGAATTTGATCCGCCATATAGACACTAATATCAAATAATATAGGAAACCTACGTTTTATATCTTCTATCATGGGATTCATTAAAAAAGTATTATATTTAATTCGATTTTGTAAACCAATTAGATGTGCAATTAAATTATCTTTTAACTGTTCATCTGATTGAAAATCTATACCATACATTTCATTTATATCTTTTAACATAAAATCAATTAACATTTTAATTTTATCCGTATTTTCACTTGTATTAATATCTACCTTACCTGCAAATAAAGTAGCCAAATAATTAATTTCACTGTCATTAAATGTAACACCACTAATTTGCTGCAACAAGCGTAGATATCCATTTGCTAAATCTATAAAATATGAGTCTATATTATTGTAATTATCATATACTACATTATGCTTATTTTTTATACGATCTATCATAATTACTACGTGCAATAAAAAGCTAATCAATTCAATATCTCTCATTTTGATGTTTTTTTCATTAAGATATCCAATTGTCTTTTGTTTCAGCAAAGTTAAATTTAAGCCTTGAAAAAAATTCGCGTAATCATTAATATTTAAAACATTTGATGTGAATTCATGAGATATTGTGAATGAGATTGCTTTTCTTTTTTCCTCTTCACTTCCTATTAAATAAAGCTTGTTATCTCTCCTTATGATTGATAAATTAAAATCTTGTTTTTCCAACAAATTATTTATTTTTTTTATTATTTTTAAAAGCGAAGTACTACTAATAAACAAATCATCGGATAAATCGTCAATGTAAGTACTAGTTCGAGACATTAAATGTTTTAATACCAAAAATTCAACATCTGTATTATTTGAATTAAGCTTTGTTTTTTTTATAAGAGCAAAGATTTCATTGTTCGTCAATTTAAAACCTGAAGCCTGCATAGCTTCAATACTATTTGGATACATAGCATTTATCGCATGAATATCATTTCGAATTGTTTTTGTAGAAACATGTAAAGATGATGCTAAATTTTGTGCAGTAAGTTTGTCCTTATCATTTAATTCTTTTATAATTTCAATTTGCCTTTTCGTTAGCATTCTTATCACCTTCTACTAAACATAATATTGAATAATCAAGAAATTTCAATACATTTTTATTTTTACAACCTACAATTTAATTAAAGATAGCTTTAGGATGCATGTTACCTACCTATTTATAGTAACATTTATTTTCATCATTATTATGAAGTAACATCCAACTTTGAAAAAAAGATCATAAGAAGCCACCCTACAGGTGGCTACGATATCCATTTCATAATTTCTTCTTCACTTTTCGATACACACTTCGCAATTTGAGATATACTCATACCATTCTTAAGCATCATTTGGACCATCAAAATTCTTTCTTGATTCAATTCTTTCACTTCTTTTTGAGCTTCATTTGCTTGTTTTTGAGCTTCTTTTGCTTGTTTTTGAGCTTCTTCAAGTTCAAGCTGTCGTTCCATTCGTTCTTCATTTTCATGCAGTTTTTGAAAATCTTCTATTATTTTCTTCCAACCATCATCCGATATGGTTTCTACACGCTTCTCTAACATTTGAATCACCCCATCACTTTCTATCATTACCTTAATTTTACTATCATCCATTCCCTTGTGGCAATTCAAAAAGTAATAAATCATCTTTTCCTGTTCATTCATGTCTTCAAGTGGCTTATGTATATTCAACTTTGCCATTTCAACCGTTCGTAACTTCATACGATCCTGACTTTCTTCTACAAAAGATAAACCTTCTTCATTCCTTAATGTAAATGTGTTGCACATTCTATTATTATCAATTAGATTCACATTAAAGAACACTAAAACGATTGTTTCCTTTAACTCTCCATAATATTTTCCTTCCAATTCTTGTGACCCATGAAGTCTAGCCAAATAATAACTAAAGCGAATTGGCAAATTATCTTTGGTTTGTCTTAACTGCATTTCTAAATCTACAGTTGTTTGATCATCAAATTCGACTAGTAAATCCAAACGTGGACTTTTCATTTTACTATAGTCTTTTACCATTTCTGAATTCTTTACAACAACATAATTTACCTTCCTTTCTAAAAATACCGTGAGTAATGATTTTAAGGCATCATTGGCCTCTTTACAATCTTCGCCAAACACATACTTAAAGGCGAAATCATTTAATAAATTAGCGCTTCTCATAAGCACCTCATTTCTAGTAGGAAGTTTCCTACATACTCTTATACGAAAAAAAAGACACTTTTTCTAATAAAAATTAAAAAAAGTGCCTTTTAGAGCCTTAAATCCACTCCATTTTCTTACAAATCTTATAAATTCCATCATCCACATTGGTATCTGTGACTAAAGTTGCGATATCCTTTAATTCCTGGCACGCATTTCCCATCGCTACACTTGTCCATTGTGGATCAAACATAACCATATCATTGGTGTCATCCCCAAAGACAACCACATCTTTTAATTCACCGCCAACATGCTGCATCATATCCAAGATGCCTTGGTGTTTGGCATCATATTGAAACATTAGATAATCAGGTACAAAACGCATATTTCCTAATGTATCCTTTAAAGTCAATTCGGATTCTTTCTCTTTAGGGATTGAGATATACATTTTATAGATTACATCCAATGCATCTACATCTAAGTTCTCATCATAAATATATTCCGTAGGCTCCTTACGATCTCCAACTTGATTCTGGAATGTGTGATCTTGAGTATATACCTTAATTGAATCGTCTAGCGCAAATAAAACACCATACCCTAAAGATAATGCTTGCTTGGCAATTGCCTTTGATTTTTCTAAATCTAAAGGAATATTTTGAACCAATTCATCATGAATGACTAATCCGCCACCACCGCAACAAACCATATCATGAAGACCCACACTTTCCATAAAGTTACGTGCTTTATAGTGAGCACGACCTGTCGCAATAGCTACAAAGTGACCTGCTTCTTGAAGCTTATTTAATGCGACTTGGGCACTTGGCACGATTTTACCAGTCGCCCTATCTGTAAGTGTTCCATCAATGTCAAAGAAAAAATATTTTTTATTCATGTTCCTTCCAACTTTCCTATATCTTCGTCAATACATCCATCACATCTTGAATATATTGTATATTTGTTTGTCCATTTAAACTTGAAACGTATTCTTCCATATCACGAATCTCATAATTTAGTGCCAAACGTCTTTCTTGACAAGTTATCTCTAGCGTATGTCCATCACTTGTATATGTGATTGTCGCCTTTTCAGCTCTAGGAAAATTATACACCCCAATATATCCGTTTTCGCAAGCCACAAAGCCTCTTTTGGCTGCTTAGCACGCATCGTTAAAGAAATCATCGCAATCTCTATCCCTTTATTCTGTAGCAAGATACCACTTGATTCATCAACACCCGTTTCAAATGGTGTCATCGTTGTTAATACGGTATTTGGTTTACTCGACATAAACCAACGCACAGAACTTACGGCATACACACCAATATCAAGTAGTGCTCCACCAGCTAAGTCTGGATTAAAGAAACGATTGTTGACATCATATTCTTTAAAACTTCCAAAATTAGCTTGAATCATCTTTACTGGACCTAAAGAATTGGATGAAATTAGTTTTTCAACTCTTTAAATAAAGGCATTTGCCATATCATGCGCAATCCATCCAGAACCAACAATTCCCCAATTATAATGCACAGAATTCTCCATTTTTTTCCTTTTTAAACACACCCTTCTCATTGACTAGAATCATTCCCGTAAGGATATCGACAAATAGACTTGTATCCACAATACCAGGCATCATCAATAATGTTTGATTCAATAAGCCAATATCTTGTACATCATTGAAATAAACATCCAATAAGATATTTCCTTCATCACTTATTAAAAATCCATCTTTATTCGATGCTGTACGTAATTCTACATTCCCATTTAATTCTTCTAATTTCTTTTTCACAATACTAAATGCTTTAGGCAACACTTCCACTACAACAGGTACTTGAAAAGCTAAAGTATCATGAAATTTAGTTTCATCCACCAATACAATATACTCATCGGCCATAGACGCAATGATCTTTTCTTGTGTATGAATACCACCACCGCTTTTTAAGGCATTTAAATGCGAATCCACTTCATCACAACCATCAAAGGCAATGTCAACATGATCCACATATTGTGTATTCAATACAGTTAATCCTTCTTTTTGGGCTTTTAAAGCTGTTTTTGCAGAAGGTGTAACCACTTGAATATCTTTATCCTTTACATAATCAATCAAATATTGAATGGTACTGCCACCGCCTAGGCCTACAACCATTCCATCCTTCACTAATTTTGATGCATACAATGCACATTTCTTTTTCATAATCATCACCACCTTCAATATATCATGTAATTTATTTTCGTCAATAAATACTTTATGTAATTTTAATTCATACGCAAAAAAGAAGAACTATACCTTCAAAGAAGCATATAATTCTTCACATTGACTGATTCGATCATAACTATCTGTGCGTTCATTCGTTAAAAATAAATATAAAATTTCAATGACGGTCGCCACAGAAATTCTTGAAAAACAAAATTCATTTAAAAATAGCTTTTCACGCGTAGACGTCTGAATATGATATAAACATTCTTTGGCAACAACTGAATCCTCATTATTCGTAATTCCAATTGTAGGTACTCCACGCTTTTTCATTTCCCTGCAAACCGCTAAGACTTGGCTGCTCTCCCCACTATTTGAGATGGCGATCACTACATCACTTGCATCTAGTCCTAGCGCATAAGAGGCCTGATTCTCCCAAATTGTTGAAGTAAATGTTGGAATACCAATCTCGTTAAATTTGAACATACAATCAAGCGCTACCGGAATCGTATTTCCTACGGCACACACAAGTACGTGTTTGGCATTTTGAATCAAAGAAAGAATCACACTCAATTGATCCACATCTATATTACGAATTGTAGCCGTAAGTTCTGAAATCTTATTGGAAAGAATGGTTTCTAATGAACCTGAAATATCCCTTGTAGAAATGGTATTTGATTTTTGTTCGATTTCATTGACACAATCCCTAGCCAAATTCACCTTTAAATGATGAAAACTATCCATCTGACATTTTCTGGCAAAACGCGAAACACTCGCCTGCGAAGTATTACATGCTTGGGCAAGCTCCTTAATCGTCATATTCACCACTTCTTTTGGATGTTGGATTATATAATCCGCAATCTTCTTTTCAGAGTCAAAGAAGGAATTATAATGTCCATGAATTGTATCGAGTATCATAAAATCACCACCAATTCTATATTATCAAAAAAGAGATCAAATTACTTGATCTCATGTACGTAAATATTATTAACACGATCTGGTCCTACAGAAATCATAGAAACACGTACGCCTGTGAATTCTTCAATGAAGTGTACATAGTCTAAACATTCCTGAGGCAATTGATCGACTGAAGACATCTTAGTGATATCTGTCTTCCAACCTTTGAAAGTCTTATAGATTGGTTTAGCTTTGGCAACATCTGCCTGATCACTAGGAATATAATTATATTCTTTACCGTCAATTTCGTATCCAACACAAACCTTGATTTCATCTAAACCGTCTAATACGTCAATCTTAGTGATAACGATATCTGTTAATCCACTCATTAAGTTTGCGTGTTTTACAGTTAATAGATCCAACCATCCACAACGACGAGGACGACCTGTAGTAGCTCCATATTCTCCACCGTGTTCACGAATCCATTCACCTTGTTCATCTAATAATTCAGTAACGAATGGTCCTTCACCAACACGTGTTGAATACGCTTTAACAACACCTACAACAGTCTGAATACGACTTGGTGCAATACAAGCACCTGTAGTAACACCAGCACTTGTTGGACTTGAAGAAGTTACATATGGATATGTTCCATAGTTGATATCAAGCATAGCTGCCTGAGCCCCTTCAAACAATACTGTCTTATCTTCATCCAATGCTTCATTGACTAAGTGTGTTGTTTCTTGGATCATAGGGACAATACGATCATAAATAGCTTCAAAATCAGCTACCATCTTATCGTAATCCATAGCTTTTCCACCATATACAGCAGTAAATAATTTGTTTTTGAAATCTAAACAGTCTTTTAAACGAACTTTAAAATGTTCAAAATCCTTAAATTCATGATAACGAATACCATGACGAGCATACTTATCTGCATAACATGGACCAATTCCACGTTTTGTAGTTCCGATTTTATTAGATGCTGCTTGCTCTTCTAATTCATCTTGATATTGATGATATGGCATTAACATCTGTGCACGGTCACTAATAATGATGTGTTTAGTTGATAAACCATCTTTTTCTAATTGTTCCATTTCTTTTAATAATACGAATGGGTTACAAACAACTCCTGGACCAATAATACAAGTTGCTTCTTCATGTAGAACACCACTTGGTAATAAGTGCAATACATGTTTCTTACCATTTACAATGACTGTATGACCTGCGTTATCTCCACCTTGGAAACGAACGATCATATCCGCCTTTTCTGCTAAAACATCGACGATTTTTCCTTTACCCTCATCGCCCCATTGGGTACCTACAACTACTTGGCTTGACATAAGAGCCTCCTTTTAGGTATGTTCTTTACAATACCTAATTAATTATAAGTAACCCTCATATTATTGTCAATTGAGATTTTTTAAAAAAAGAGCTTGCACAACCATTTAATTCATGATATCATTAACGGGCACTTAGGGGTATCGTCCAAAGGCTAAGATAGCGGTCTCCAAAACCGTTGATGTGGGTTCGAGTCCTACTACCCCTGCCAGTTTGAAACTTAAAACTCTCAAAAAAAACACTTTATATAAAGCGGATTTGAGAGTTTTTTTGTTGTTGAAAAGTCGATTTTTACCCGTTTTGGCAAACTTTTTGGCAAACAATTCGAAAAAAATTATTTTTTTTACTTTTCGAAATGAATTATTAAAAGTTCAAATAAAAAAATTTTTATAACAGAATAGTCTCCCAGATTATATATAGATCAACCTATAGCCAAAACAAATTTCAATCAATCTTCACACAATAACCTGAGATTGTTTTCATGAAACTAAGAATTACGTTTACTTATTCGTGCTCAATAAAGCACAAAAAAAACAAAGAAACATTAAGTCTCTTTGTTCTTATGCGTTCGAGATGTAATCACAGATGTTCTTAGATGCAGGTGCTTTCGATGAAGGTCTTCTCTTTTTACAACTTGGACAAACCATCCTCACGGAAACTGAAAAAACTAAACTGGAATTTGTAGAAATCCTGATCGGACATATTGTCGTTCTTGGTCTTCCCGGCGGTTTCCATGACAGCTTCCACTAGCGGGCGAATATCCATAACAGAGGTGTCCTCCTGGTGCTGGGTGCTGATAAGAAATGTGATGATGCGACCCGTATCACAATCATAGGAAACTTGCGCTTTCGCATCCGACAAGAACAGTGCAAACTTTTCATCAGAATTAACTTCTTTGTTTTCCTAATCGTGTTTAATGTATTTAGTGATAGTATCGATTAATTCCTCCATGTTAATCGGCTTGGAAATATGGTCATTCATGCCTGAATCCAGGGATTCCTGAATATCATCTATAAAAGCATTTGCAGACAAAGCTATAATCGGAATCGTAACTGCATCGGACCGCTCTATACCCAAGGTTCGAATAGCTTTTGCTGCTTGGTGTCCATCCATGTTTGGCATCATAATATCCATCAAAATAAGATCGTATGTGCCTCGTGGATGATTTTTAAACAAATTCACAACTTCTTTTCCGTCTGATGCGCGTGTTACGGTCATACCAGCATCTTCCAGCATTATCGTAGCAAGTTCAGCATTTAGATCATTATCCTCAGCCATAAGAACATGAATACCCGTCAAATCTCTATGCAGATGTTGTTTTTGTTCTGATTGAATAACTTGTTCTGCCAACTCCAGTGGGATCTCCACTGTGAATGTAGAACCTACACCTTTTTTACTCTCAACAGCAATTGAACCGCCCATCATATCCACATATTTTTGTGTGATTGCCATGCCAAGACCAGTTCCCTTATAGTTGGTTCTGGCATTAGCATCATCTTCTTGTGAAAACGGATCGAATAATTTTTTCTGGAACTCTTCGCTCATGCCAATACCATTATCTCGAACAACATAACGAGTTATGATATGTTTCTCATCCGCTCCTGGGTAACTGCTGATATCCAAAGTAATCTTTCCGCCGTCCTTTGTGAATTTCACAGCATTGCCAAGAAGATTCACCAAAACTTCCCGGATACGCACAACATCCGCAAGGACATATAGGTTCTTTGGGATTTCTCGATGTAATTCAAACTTAAGATCTCGAGTATAAAGAAGTCCATTCATAATCGCCTGGACGTTATCTGTCAATTGAGTAATGTCCACTGGCTCGGGTGAAATAGTAACTTTTCCACTTTCAATGCGAGTAAAATCCAGAACGTCATTCAACAAAGAGAGAAGATGATTCGAACTTTTTTGAACTTTCTCCAAGCTATCATGAATATCTGAAACTGTGTTCTGGTGAAGCGCAATGTTTGTAAATCCAATAATGGCATTCATCGGCGTTCTGATGTCATGGCTAATACTAAGCAAAAACGCAGATTTTGCTTTGTTGGCAGCATTTGCTTCCTCAGCGGCGGTCATTAATAATTGTTTTTGTTTTTGCTCTTCTGCCTTGTTTTTCTGGTAAACATAATAGGTATATAGACAAATTAAAAGCAATACAACTCCTGCGACTAAACCGCAGATGATGGAAATATGATTCGTCTTTTCAACCATTCCATAAGCTGATTGCATATCCATTTCAATGCAAAATGCGCCAATGATTTCTCCTGTCCCATCATGATTTGCTCTTACAGGATAGCAAGCCGTAAAAATCGGACCCCATGTTGTATCGATGATATCCTGAGAGTACACAATCTCCCCAGAAATAGCCCTATCAATATACGGAACCATTTCTTCCTCAATATAATCTCCAGGGTGTCTTACATCATCCGCATCCGGATCCAAACCGTCTACCACATAAACGAGTTTTCCTTCTTCATTTTTTGTAGCGGTGTAAATATATCGAGTAGAATTCAATGTTCTGATTTCATTGAAATATGAAGAGATATCTTTATATATTTGCTTCTTTTCATCAGATTGATCTTTGATTTGATCAAAATCTTCTTTGCCGATTCTTCCATCCACAAGTTTGTGTACTGCATCTGCACTCACTGTGTCACGTGTGATTTCTGTTTCAAGGGCGGTCTTAGTGTAAGAACTTTGCAGAATATATGTGTACGACGCTATTACCAAAATTATCAAAAGTCCCGCAATCACAAAGATACTGCCTGTATTCTTCAGCCTAAAGAGTTTTTTCAAATTAATTCCTTCTTTTGTTTTCTTCATGCTGTTCATTCACATCCTTCAAATTCCGATTTTTTAGTTTATTTTAACACAAAATATAAGTGGTTTGTAGAGAGGAAACATATCGTGTTTAATTTTCATACAAAAAATCTGTAACACCATCATATTACCAATAAAAACTTGTAAAAACCTATATTGCTTTATAACACCACCGTAATACCGTGAAAAACTGAATGAAACCGACAACGAGCCAGTCGTAATACCTTCGTCGGCTATGTCGACAGAGCAACTACAAATGCCTGTTCAACCAATAGTTGACGGAGGTATATTTGATTTTACGACATTTTGCAGGCGTACTTGTTTTTGCAACAAGCAGCGAAAACAGGTGCACTTTTTCTATATCCGAAATTAAGTACCATTGCCGTTCTCCACCTTCGGCATTTTGAAACTTCATTCACAAATTATAAAAGAGAAGAACCCGATGCAAACAGAATTATTGTGATTAGACTTAAAACACTTGGAGCTTATACAAACATAAAAATTGGATACACTTACACAGATTTAAACGATTATTCATATTTCTATACTCTACATGACATTGAGAACTATTATGACATGACATTGAGAACTATTATGTTTATGACCGTGCAAAATTCACCTATTTAATTGATAAATCCAAAGTCGTCTTTAAACAACGCTTAATAGATGATATAGATAAACCTTTCAAATACGTATCTATAGAATTATTAGAAGGCCATTATATAGATGATTTATCTTTAAATGCTTTAAAAATATTTTTAGAATAATATTCGCTGGCAGCTATAACTATTCGTTATACATAAGGCTCTTCTTATAATTGTCATACTAAGCAATCAACAGAAATAAAGGTGTTGTTCGAAACCCATTTCGTTACAACACCTTGTTTTTTTATTTATAGCTTCTTTTACTGTACATAGCGCTTTAAATAATCTACATCTAAAATTAAGATTTTATGATATACCATCGTAATAACGTTTTCTTCTCTTAACCCACGCAAGATACGATTGACACTGTTTCTTGTGGATACCCCACAGAAATTGGCAATATCATCGTTCGTGATTTGTAGATCAATAAATACACCTTTTTTAACTTGTCTACCAAATAATGGAATCAAATGATAGATAAATGCACACACAGCTCCATTTTTCCCATTCATTGTCATGAGTTGCTGGCGATAAATAGCTTCGGTCATCTTTTTACGATAATACGAATCTATATATACCTGTAATTCTTCATTTTCTTTCACATATTGTTCAAACAATTTTCTGTTGATTCGATAGAAAGTTGCCGTATCACTTTCGATACGAGCATGAAATGATGCCGTAGTCATTTTATTGATTTCATCTTTCAACAAAGAAATCATTGGTACTACGTCAAGAAAAAGGACTCATAAAATAGATAAATTTTAAATTCTAATGTTTTGAATAATAATTATTCTCATATTGATTTGGTGATTCATAACCGCAATGGCTATGGATTCGTATTGTGTT
>OJJT01000806.1_pt1 | contig 11810 bp, 9 predicted proteins | sample 1596281 | NCBI WGS metagenome assembly OJJT01 (sample SAMEA4350145, study PRJEB24818) | metagenome | biome: human; feature: gut; material: faeces | place: Denmark | collected 2013-09
GGTTTCATATCGTAGAATATTATCCGTCGTTTGCCTCGTGTCATTTAGTGTTTATGCTATATGCTGTATTCTTTGTCTTTTTTTTTTTCAAGCAGAAGACGGCATACGAGATTTCTGCCTGTCTCGTGGGCTCGGAGATGTGTATAAGAGACAGGTATAAGCGCAGCACTTCTTCCTGCGCCTGAATTTGGGCGGTGATGTCGTAGCACACCGACGAAATGGCCGGACGTCCATCCTCCGCCTGCAGCCGCCGGCCTAAGTCGTGAACCCAGATATAACTGCCGTCTTGTTTCTTCATCCGGTATTCGACTGTATATTCGTCCCCGGTTTCCAGCTGGAAGCTCACTTCCGCATCGACGCGCCGGCGGTCGTCCGGATGCATGCAGTTGATAATCTTTCCCTGGATATCCGCGATGAATTCCGCTTCATCCTGATACCCCAAATAGGCCAGCATCTGATCATTGATGAAATAAAACGGAAAATCCTCGGCTATGTAGCCGCCCATCATTCCGCCCGGCAGCGTGTCGTTGAGCAGTTCCTCCCGCTGACGGCGCAGTCGTTCTACGACCAGCGTCTGCGGATAATGCTCGCCCTGCTGCTGGCTGCGGCCCGGCTCGGCAAAATGCAGACTTAAGATCCGCCACCCCTCGCTCTGCCGCCGCAAGATAAAAAACCCCCGAAGATGCCAGGCATACTGGGAGTTTTGAAGAATCATTTCAGTAAAAACAGAACCCAAATCCGCTTGTAAAAGGCGGCATTTCATCACGGGAAAAGCAACTGAAAACGATTCATCCAGTTCTTGAATATCCGTGATGATATAAGCCCGCATCGCATCCAGTCCGCGGGCAGTTTCCTGTTCGCCGGTTCCGATAAAATCAATGTCCGCGCAGAGAAAACCGGTGGTTTTCCCGACGTCCCGTGTTTCAAACCAGGCATTGCAGAAGGCCCGCACTATTTTTTCACAATTTCGCTCCTGATCCCCCATACATTCGCTTCCTCCCATAAACGGCAGCGGCTCTGACATCCGACCTTCGCGCATTTCAATGCGCTGTCCGCCCGCGCCAAGACTTCGTCGAGCGTTTCACTCAGATCCCACATCGCGATGCCGGCAGAAACCGTCAGCGGCACATCCTGATTCCACCCGGCTTCGACAAACGCCTGCCCCAACGCTTCCCCTTTTCTGACGACCGCTTCCTTGCGCGCCGTCTTCTTCATGACGACGATGAATTCATCCTGATCCAGCCGCGCCAGAATGTCACTCTGCCGGAAATGGGAACGCAGCAGATGGCTGAACTGACGAATCCGCTGATCCCCCTGATCGCGGCCGAGCTGGTCGTTGACTTTTTTCAAATTATCGAGATCAAACCGGAACAGCGCCAGCGGCGCGTCATCCTGCCGCAGCGCCTGGCAAACCGCGGACAAGCCGCGGCGGTTTAACAGTCCTGTTAAATAATCGCGGTAAGCTTCCTCGCGCAGAATTTGTTCCTGCTGCCGCAAAACGCTCAGACTCTGCGTCCGCTGCACGCGTTTCCATAAACTCATCGGGGTGTGCGGCTTCCCCGCAAAATCATCCGCGCCGATATCCAGCGCCGCTTCCTCCCATTGATCATCCCAATAACCGGTCGCGATGATCGGAATATCGCGAACCTCAATGCGATGCTGCAGCGTCTTCAGCACGTCGATTCCCTCCGGGTCCTTTAAGTCCAGACTTAAAATAATCAGCCGGATCTGATTGGCATACATATCCAAATACTGCAATACACTCTGACCGTCACTAACGCACTGGACAAGATACTGCTGACTTAAGACGCCGCGCATTTCTTCACAATACCGGACGTCCCCATCCGCTAACAAAAGCATCGGCTTCTGCTGATCGGGCAGAGGCAGCGAATTTTCCAGCGATTTTTTTGACGCCTGTTCGTATTGCTTCTGCAGCAGCTTTTCAAATTCCTCACACGGCATCGGCCGGGCAAAGTAATAGCCCTGCACATAATCGCAGCCGGTTTCCCGCAGCCGTTCCAGCTGTTCCCGGGTTTCCACGCCTTCCGCGACGACGCTTAAATTCATCCACCGCGCCAGGCTCATGATAAACCGCAGAATTCCCTGGTTCGTCGGTTTGGCGGTTTCATTCTGGATAAACTTCATATCCAGCTTTAGAATATCCAGCGGCAGCTGGTTCAGCATATTCAGCGAAGAATACCCGCTGCCGAAATCATCCATTTCGATCACGAAGCCCAGCGTCCGCAGCTGTTCCACCGTCGCGATGATCTGACCGGGATTTTCAGTATAGGCGCTTTCCGTGATTTCCAAATGCAGCCGGGAAGGCTGCAGCTCATATTTTTTCAGGATTCGAGTCAAAAAGTCGATCAAATCGCTGTTGTAGATATCGGCCCGGGACACGTTCACTGAAACTGAAATCTGCGGATACCCCGCCTGATCCCACCGATGCAGTTCCGCACAGCTCTGTTCCCAAACATACTGATCCAGTTTGGTGATAAATCCGTTGCGTTCAAACAGCGGAATAAATTCCGCCGGCGACTGAAACCCCCATTGCGGATGATTCCAGCGCACTAACGCCTCGGCGCCCGCCAGCTGATCATCTTTAATCTGGAACTTGGGCTGAAGATAAATCACAAACTGCCGTTGTTTCAGCGCAGCTTCCATACTGTCGGTAATCGCCTGTTCCCGCAGCAGCTTATTGCGCAGCGTATCGTCGTAGGCCGCGACGTAATTGTTATACTGTCCTTTGATCCGGCGCACCGCCAATAAAGCCCGGTCGCACATCTGTTCCACCGACACCTGTTTATCGTGAATGACGTAAACGCCCCACTTCACAACAACGTTCTGCATGTTCGCCAGCGTGTTGATCTCACTGTTGGCATGAATAAAATATTCCTGCGGATAGGCTTGCGGACGGCGGATCAGACAGGCAAACTGGTCGGCGCTCAGCCGGCCGCAAATCCCGCGCTCTCCGATTTTTTCCTGGATCATCTCGGCGACGCTGATCAGCAGCTGATCGCCCGCCGGCACCCCCAGAATATCATTGATCAATTTAAAGTTTTCGATATTGGAACACAACATTTCATATTCCCGATCCGGATGGGCCTGCAGCTCCTCGCGCACCCGCCGGTAAAAGAATTCCTTACTGTAAAGACTGGTCAGCCGGTCGTAGCGGAACTGATTGATCATCGCAGCGTTTTCGCGCAGGCTGATGATACTGGCGACGCGATGCAGGATGATCTGCGGCCGATATGGTTTGGCAACGAAATCCGTCGCTCCATGAGAAAGCGCGGCCACTTCATCGGATTCGTTATCATTCTGCGTCGCAACGATGACCGGAATCGAGGAAATTGACGGATCGTTTTTCAGGATCGACAAAAACGTATAGCCGTCCATGACCGGCATCACGATATCCAATAAGATCAGGGAAACGTTATCTTTCTGATCATTCAGCACTTTCAGCGCTTCTAACCCATTCGGCGCTTCCAGGACTTTATATTCCGACTCTAAAATTCCGCGCAGCATCGCCCGGTTAATTTCATTATCTTCTACGATCAGGATTATTTTTTGTGAAGTCATCTTTATTCCCCCGCTTCATCCGCCTTGCTTGGACTGTCGCCAGAAATCGAAAACGAATTGTTAATTTTAAGATTTCCAACCAGTTGTCTGAACTGCTTAAAGAATTAGGGGAGTGTTTTTATCTCTGCCTGATATCTATTATAATAATTTTAGCATAGGGTCATCGGAACCGCAATCTCTTTCCGGGACGAAACTCGTTCGACTATGGTAATAATTCCCTCAAATAAGCCTGTTTTACTCCATCCTTAGAACTTAGGCTTAAGGGCTACAAAGATTGATCGGATTTGTGTTCCCGCGGCGCCGGAACTGAAATTATATTTCAGCCTGAAAAATAATTATTCCGATTTCCTAACGATCCGCTGTCCCGCGGATTACATCCTGATCTCGGGAGAGGAAAAATTGAAAAGGACTGGATAGCCAGTCCCGATTTCGCAGTGGATTTAAGCCCGGACGCCGTGACCGCATTGGTGCTTCAGCCGCGGCAGTTCAGCGAAGCATCAGCCGGCTGCCCTGGTGCAGAATATCCGTGATCAAATTCAGCATCGGATTGTACCGATCCAAAAGGCAAAGACTCATGCCGCCGAAAACGAACATCATCGCGGCAAGCCAGCGCAGATTCTTAATCATCATCATCCGCTTCCTTTTGTTTTTTAAACCACCAAAGCAAGCCTGCCGCCAGGCCTAAACTGATGAGCAGCCATCCTGTTCTTTTTTTCATGAAGCCTTTCCTCCTTGATTTCTGGCTTCATTATAAGAGAGTTGACCACAATCCTCCATCGTTTGAGCTTACAGCCAACTTACAGTTTCGTCACCCGTCCGAAAAGCCCCCGTTTTATCACGGCCCAATTCTCCCCCGCCCGGACTTGATGATGACAGCGATCGAAAAAGAATCACCTGTTGATCTTCTGAGCTTTTTCATTTCCAGAAAACAGACGCGCGAATCGAAAGAGGCAACCGCCGGAATTCTTTCATCCGCCGCTGACCGCAACAGCCTATTTCTCAATAAAAGTAAAATGAAAGCAAAAAAAATAGAAATTCGCTTACCGGGCGCCTTTCTATTTCCATTCCATCAGGAATGATTTTTCTATTGCCAGGGAGTCTGGCTTAACGGGGGAAAGAAATTAATCAAACTCTCATTTGATTGTCTACATTATATCCCCCTCATGTGTGAGGAACATGGATGAATTGTGAAATATTTGTGTAAGCCGAAAGTTTCTTTATTCTTCCTTGATGACAATCCCCAGAACCCGGGCCAGATCCACTGCCTGCGACGGATTGACGATCACGCCCTTTAGCTCATCCCCGCACAGCGCGATGCCTTCAATCGTACAGGTCGACAGGTCGACGCCGTTAAGATGACTGTGGAAAAACTCACTTTCATCCAGCTTGCACCGCTGGATTTCAAAGGCGGTAAACTTCCCCTCGCTGAACGAAGACTGCGTGCAGATGCAGTCCGCAAAGCGGCAGCTCTTAAAGCTGGAAAACGCGAAGTTGGAATAATCGAGCGCACAGTTGAGAAATACGACGTCCTGCAGCACGCAGCGCGACAAATCCGCGCCGGTCATGCGGCAATGATCGAACACAACCCGCCGCAGCGTGCTTTCACTCAGCTGACAGTTGGAAAAATCGCAATGATCGAAAATCACGTCGACAAAATAATTTTTCTCGCTGATCGCCGCCATTGTCACTTTCGTCAGCCGGCACTCGCTGAATTCCTTCCCCAGCGCTTTTTCCTCCGGCCACAGATCGTCGTTGATTTCCAAGCCGATCAATTTTTCCTGAGCGGCCAGCGCGGACGTCAGCACAACGGGATCTAATGCCAGCGGCAGGCGCGGGGCCTGCGGTTCTTTTTTGATTTGTTTCATGAACTCATCCTTCCTGATTCTTTTAATCTTATCACAGATCCAATTTCTTGCAACGAAATCATCAAGCAATCCAATCGCTAAAAGAAAACAGGAGAAATCGGCGGTGATCCCGTCAATTTCCCCTGTTGCTTCTGATTTTTAAATCAAGTCCGCGTCCATTTACAACACAAGCTTCACGACTGCACGGCCGGCTTTCGGCTGGAACGCGGTAATCGTGATTTCCGCACCCTTGCGCGCCTGCACCAGCCAGCGCAGAGTGTGCGTCAGCGGCGCGTGAGCGCCGGTGGTGACTTCACAGGAACGATACTCGGCGTTGACGCCGGAATAGCCTTCCAGATCGCCGATTTCCATAATCGCATGCCCGGCGATGAAGCTCTCAATCTGCCCCTGCAGCGAAACCTTGACCGGTCTGGCCGTGCCCAGAAGCTTTGCTTCCCGGCTTAAATAGGTCGGCAGATAGCCGTCGTTAGAAATCGTGACGGTCACTTCCGCCAGATCCGCGCCCAGCCAGTTCACGTTTGTCTTGTCGATCGCCAGCTGCGGCAGCGACTGAGCGTAGCGCAGACAGAACTTCGTCGTTTTTTCCACTTCCTGCAATAAGAAGGCATTCGGACAGTTTTCCTCTGTGAATTTCAGATTCAGGCCACCGATTTCGACCAGTCCCAGCTGCGGATGTTGATACGGCGTCCACGCTTCCATGCTTTCCGGAGCGTTTTCCGCGCACCATGCCAGCACCTTCGCCATCGTGTCCAGACATTCCGCTTCGCTCTTGGCGTCGCGGCGGTCCCAGTCGATCTTGCAGCCGGCTCGTTCCAACAGATTCCACAGCTCCAGCGTATAGGCAGGAATGCCCTGATCCTGGAAACACCAGTCGTCAAACGCACCCGAGGAATAATTTTCCTGATCCGTCATGAAGTGATCGAAAATATTGATCGCCGGATAGCCCATTTCTTCCGTCGCCATCGCCGCGATCTCGCGCAGCCGGCGCATATCGTCAGGATCCGCGCTCTTTTCCGGGCGGGTTCCCGGCGGGTACAGAATCACGCCGCCGCTGGTATGATGGGTTGCGACCGCGCCGATGTTATGATGAGCTAAGACAAAATCCACCACCGCTTTATTTTCCGGATTGCTTAACGGATAAGCCCCGGCCCCGGCTTGGCGGGATTCATGGAACCAGCCAAACGGGTAATTGCGGTTGAAGTCCAATCCCCATAATGTGGGAGCCGGCTGAATCTCATTGCCGTTGGCGCCCTTCAGCACGCCTTCGCTGACGACTGTGTAGAACTCGCCTTCACGCTCGTCCGGCTTGCGCTTTTCCATTAACTGCGGGTGTGCCTTGCTGATCTTCCAGGCGCCGTGCTTGTCCTTAATCCGCATCATCCGGATTACGCCGTCCTGATCCATGTCTTCCGGCACCAAACCCGGCTGCTGCACCGGCGTCAGATACGGCCGGTCGGCGGAACGCAGGTCATACGGCGAAGTCAGATACACCTCGCTGCCGTCCACGCTGATCCGCGGAATGACATAGAACGTCAGGGTGTCCGCCAGCCGCGTCAGCTGCGCGTCTTCGCCATAGTTGGTGCATAAGACGTCGAGCGTATGCAGCGCCGCCATCGAACCGGTCACTTCCCCGGCATGCGTATTGGCGTCGATATAGAACGCCGGCTTCGCCAGCGGATCGCCCGTCTGCTTATTAGTCAGCGTCAGCGCCCACACGTCGCGGCCCTTTTCACTCTTGCAGATCGATTCCATCGTGAGTAAATCCGGATGGTTTTTGACCAGCGTCTGCAGCGCTTCGGTCAGCTCGGGATAAGTATAGTAATGATCGTACTGAAAGGTTGTTTTCATTGAGGCACCTCCGATTTTAGTTTCGTCTTTGCGGCTGCGGGGTATTCCTTTTTTATTCCGGTTTGCCCCTGGCCTTGTCCTGATCCTGTCAGAAACGTCTGTTTCTTAAAGCACTTTGCTCAGGAATTCAATCGTCCGCGGATGCGTCGGGTGATCGAAGATTTCCGCCGGGCTGCCCTGTTCGGCGATCACGCCCTCATCCATAAACAGCACGCGGTCGCTGACTGAACGGGCAAAGCCCATTTCATGCGTAACGATCACGCACGTCATGCCGCCTTCGGCCAGCTGCTGGATAACCTCCAGAACATCCTTGACCATTTCCGGATCGAGCGCCGAGGTCGGTTCGTCGAACAACATGACGTCCGGCTCCATCGCCATCGCCCGCACGATTGCCAGCCGCTGCTTCTGACCGCCGGAGAGCTTGCGCGGGTATTCCTGCGCCTTGTCCTCCAGACCGACCTGCTTCAGCAGCTTCATCGCCTTTTCCTCGGCTTCCTTCTGCGGAACCTTCTTTTCCAGCGTCGGAGTGATCGTGATATTTTCCAGCACGGTTAAATGCGGGAAAACGTTGAAGTGCTGGAACACCATGCCGATCTTCTGGCGATGGTGATCGATGTTAATCTTTTTGTCGGCGATGTCCACGCCTTCAAAGATAACCTGGCCGCTCGTCGGCTTTTCCAGCAGGTTCAGACACCGCAGAAACGTCGATTTGCCGCTGCCGGACGGGCCGATGATCGAAACGACCTCGCCCTTATGAATTGTTTCGTTGATCCCTTTTAAAACTTCCAACGATCCGAAATTCTTTTTCAGATCCTTAACTTCAATTAATTTTTCTCCTGCATTAATCACTGACGCTCATCCTCTTTTCCATATATTGAATGCCCTTCGACAAGACGAAGGTCACGACGAAGTAGATCGCGGCGATGATGATCAGCGGCTGCCAGGCATAGAACTTCGTGCTCATTAACAGCGTCCGCGTATACATCAGTTCACCGATATAGAAGGTGGAAGCCAGCGAGGTTTCCTTGATCATCGTAACAAACTCGTTGCCCAGCGCCGGCAGAATATTCTTGACTGCCTGCGGCAGAATGATTTTCATCATCATGTGCCGGTTGGACATGCCCAGACTCTTGGCCGCCTCACTCTGGCCCTTGTCCACGGCCTGGATGCCGGAACGGATAATTTCCGCAACATAGGCGGAGCTGTTGAAGACCAGCGCGATAACGACGCAGGCATATTTCGACAGGTTCAGCCACGGGAAGGCCATCGGCAAGAAGAAGCGGAAGATATACAGCTGGACGAGGATCGGGGTGCCGCGCAGCACTTCCACATACACCGCCGTGATGAATTTCAGCAGCGGATTCTTTGACAGCTTGATAATCGCGATCAGCGCCCCGAAAATCGTACCGAAGAAGACGGTGATTGCCGCCAGCTTCAAGGTTTCCCACAAGCCGCTCATGAAGATGCCGGAATTCTCCTGGAAGACCTGGATGACGCCCGGCGACTTCTTCGCGACGCCTTCGGAGCCGTCGAATTCAATGCCCAGCTTGGAAGCCAGCGTCTTGGCTTCGTTTTTCCATTGTTCGTACAGACCCTTTTCGTTGATGTCCGCAATAATGTTGTTGATCGCGGCAATCAGCTCCGTTTCGCCTTTTTTGACGGCGAGCACGTTGCCGGCGTGCTGATCTTCCAGCGTCGTATCGAAGCGCGCATCCGCTAAGATCAGCGAATTGTCCTTGGATACATAGCCTTTGGCCACGTCGCAGTCGGAAGCCAGCGCATCCACCTTGTTGGTGGTTAAGCTCAGGATGCCGATGTCCATCGACGTAATCGTTTCCAGCGTTGCCTGCGGCAGCTGGGTCTGCACATAGTTTTCCTGCAGCGAGCCGGCCTGCGCCGCGATCAGTTTTCCGTCGAAGCTGGCCAGATCCGGATACTTCTCCGCATCCGCGCGGCGAATCATCAGCCCCTGACAGGCCGCTTCTCCGGTTTTGTTAAACCCGTCGGATAATTCAAAGGAATCCTCGCGGTCTTCCTTCCAGCCGAAGCCGCTGATCGCCATGTCGCTTTCGCCCAGATCAACCGAGCTGAGCACCATCGCGAAGTCCATCGCCTGAATTTCCAGCTCGACGCCCAATTGATCGGCAATATACTGCGCCATCAGGATATCCGAGCCGACATACTGCTCCTGCCCCTTCTTGGAATCGTCGATAAACTCCTGCGGTGCAAAGTCCGGCGACGTCGCGACGATCAGTTTGCCCCGCTGCAGGATTTCCTCCAGCCGGTTGGCGGGATTGCCTTGAGCCGGCTGTTCCTCCTCAGCCGCCAGCGACAATCCGGTTGTGATCCACAGGCAGAAAATCATAACGGCCAGGATCAACGTGTTTTTCATCTTTCTCATATTACCCCTCTTTTCCAAACAAAAAAGCCGTTCCTCCAATCTAGGAACGACTCACATCGCGGTACCACCCTAGTTGCCGGAAACCACTGTTCCGACCCCCTCGTTCGTTAACGCAGACTCACGTTTCAGACTACTTTTTTCATCTGAACTTCTCCCAGGTGCGCTTCGCTTTCGACAGTGCCGCCAAACTTTCACTCTGTTTTGGCTCGCTGATGGATATCTTAAGCTACTCTCCTGTTCACTGAATTTTGAATATGGATTCAGTTTAAGCGAAACTGAATCGGTTGTCAAGACGGAAATCGCCATGTTTCCGATCAAAAGAGAATTTTTACATTTCGCAGTGTAACTTTTTACATTTATCCCTGTTTCAACCTTGAACGACCCTCGCCGCCAGCCCGGAAAAGGCCGGCTGAAATGATCCGGGGATTCATCTTGAATCCCTTCTGCCCTGCATTTTTCCAAGCCGAGGTTAGTTCCGGCGTCCTTCGCTTTTATTTATCATAGATATGCGTGATGTTTTTCAGCAGAATGGACAGACTGCCGTCGGGATTGGTGATGAATTCCACATGGCTCTGATCGTGCATATAATCGATCGGCAAGACGATCGATATCCCGCTGTCCGTCACCAGCTTCTGCTTTTTCAGCTTGGCGTCGTAGGCGGAGCTGGTCACGACCATCCGCTGCTGATCCAGACCGCGGTCCTGCAGCTTCGCTTTTGCTTCAAACAGCGTTGAAGGATCGTCGACATAGATTTCCTCAAAGACTTCTTCCAGGTTGACTTCCTCTTTTTCCTGCAGCGATTCCGCGACTTTCTGTTTGAATTCGACCCGACGGTTCATTTCGGTGAGATCGTCGCTGGGATGAATTTCCTGCACGATTTTCTGCGCCGCCTTGATCTTCTCCTTCGGCGTCATTTCAAATTGTTGGTTCAGCAGCAGCTCTGAAAGCGGTGTAAAGCCTTTTTCCTTCTTCTCGATCAGCTGCGTCAGCCCGGTGAACAGATCGGTGCAGAACTCGAAGCTTACCCCTGCCGACGCGCCGGGCAGCGTCGTCTGATACTCAACCAGCTCCAGCCGGGTCTGACGCTCATCCTGGCTGAGATGATGAATCAGCGAGCTGCGGTAATCCAGAATTCCGACATATAAGCTTAAATGCCGGTCGATTTCCAGCAGCGCGAACAGGACGTCCGCGCTCTGACCGCCGTTGCTTTGGCGGTAGTTGAACAGCTTTTCCAGCAGCTGCAGCGTAAATTCATAAAATGCCTGCCAGTCCGAGGCTTTCAGCACCTCATCCAGACTGACCCCGCCGATGCTGGCCGTCGTGCTGGTGCGGCAATGTTCGCTGCCGGCCAGACGCTGCAGCCGTTTTTCCAGATAGGTATTCAAAAAATCCGTCGGTTCCAATTCCACCTGCGATACCACCGGCATCCCCAGATTCATATCCAGGCTGTGCAGAATCGCGGTTTTTAATTCCATTGTTTCCACAGGCGATTCCTCCTTTATCCAGCGCTTAGTTTACCTTTTTTCACGCAAAAAGAAAAGACATCTCCTTTCAGAAATGTCCTGTTTTACTGATTACAGCTGCGGCGTCCCGGCCACCGCGGCGATGATGTCGTCGGTGTTCAGCGTGCTGAACCGGCTGCGGTTAAAGCGGATCGTCTTTGACTGCATATCGACGATGACCGACAAATCAATGTTCATGTAGAACCCCTTAACTAAACATGTGCGGATCGACTCTTTCGCCAGATCATGCTTGACGATCGCCAGACTTTCCACATCGGTATAGACTGGAATACCCCGGTCCTCCGAATACATCTGAAGTTCTTCCAGCCGAATATAATCCACAATGAACGCGTCTAAATTCGCAATCCGGTCAGCGTACTCCAACAGCTGCAGCGTCGCGTTTTCCTCTGCTTTCAGCGGCACGGCATATTCTTCCACCAGCGTATTGCCGATGATCTTTGTTTGTTTCTTATTCATCCTGCTCACCCATCCTGTTCCTTTGCTTATCATCATTATACTATGTTTTAGGAAAAGTGAATATGATGAAATGAATAATATCCTTATTTTTTTAATTTCGACAATGTTCGTCACAGAAATGATCACAGCGCTTACATT
>OJJT01000813.1_pt1 | contig 11734 bp, 7 predicted proteins | sample 1596281 | NCBI WGS metagenome assembly OJJT01 (sample SAMEA4350145, study PRJEB24818) | metagenome | biome: human; feature: gut; material: faeces | place: Denmark | collected 2013-09
TTTTCCATTTGATAATAAATCTTTGGAAACCAGACGATTTTTTCCCTTGATCTGCTTTGCAGGTCAGTAAAAAAACCGCTGTCTTGTACGGTATCGGCTTCATACCACTTATTTTCCAGTATCATTCTTGCCAGCTTTTGACGGTGCAGTAGCTTCTTGAAACTGTCGTAACAGAAGCGGTAATACAGAAAAGCGACCAATGCACAAACACCAGTCGCTATCAGTATGGTTATGAAGTTGTAAAGGGAAAGCGTAAAGCCATTGTCTAATAAGCTGAAATGTTCCCAGTCGGTACGCATGAGCTGTTTGCTATTCAGTAGCAGGAGAACTGCCACGAACACAAACAGAAGCGTCTCTATGGAAAAATGATAAACAAGGTGCTTGTCGCTGGCTCTGATACGGTGTCCTTTGTTCCAAATCATACGCATAAATCAATCACTCCTTTCTGGGTATGAAAAAAGCAGTCAATCCTAAGACTAACTGCTTTGTGTGTAGGGATATAAAATTGTAAAACTAAGATTGCATTTCAGATATGGATTTGAAACCCCTCATAGCTGAATATACCATTCCCTTGTTTTAATTTCCCTTCATTTGACAAGTTGTGAAAAGCTGTCTCTATCTTGTCAATTATAGTAACTGGAATAGATAAATGATGATGTCCTGGCAAAATTCGACTTATCTTTAAAGATTGAATTTTTCTAACAGACTTCCAAAATTCTTGTGGGTTTGTTGATGGATAAAAAGCATCAAGGCAACCGCTATATATCAAATCGCCGGAATACAGATATTTTCTATCCGCTTCATAGAAACAACAATGTCCGGGAGAATGACCGGGCGTGTGAATAACTACCAACTTTCTGTTCCCTAAGTCAATACAATCTTCATCATGTAAAATCATTTGCGGAACCCCTTGAAAAATCTGATATTTCTCTACCTTAAAATCCGAGGGGAAATCACATGGATTGCACATAATATTGTTTTTTACCACTTGCAAAGGTATAGGGAATTTGACCGATAGCCATTCTTTTTCTGCTTCATGAACTGCAATAGACCGAAAATATTTATGTCCACCGATATGATCCCAATGAACATGAGTAGTGATTACTGTAACGGGCAGTTTCGTCAATCCATCAATAACCTCTCTGATGTTGGAAACACCTAAACCTGTATCAATCAGAATGGCTCTTTTTGTCCCACACAATAGATAACAATGTGTTTCTTCCCAGTGTTTGTATTCGCTGATGACGAATGTATCTTGGTCTATTTGTTCGACGGTAAACCAACTGTCCATATACTATTCTCACTCCCTAAAAATTTTAATTTGTCGCTTTCTTCATACCCATATTATAACAGTTCCGTATATCCTCTACAACGAAAATCTATTCAGCAAGTCTATTTTTTCGGTTGTCCCTGCGGTGTATGGTTCTGTGTATTGCCTGCGTTCTGGTTGCTTTTATTCTTCAATACAATATCCTCTGCCTTTACATACCAGTCCACATCTGCACCCGTATAGGTTTTTCTTGATACCGTATCGGCTACTGGATTGACAAGCTCCACAACCGCATTGTACGGAAATTCCCTTAACGGTACTTCTGGCGGTACGGACACGGGGATAATTCCACCATGCAGACTGCACTTCAAATCATAGATACGCTTTTTAAGCTGGGTACTCGGTGTCCCGTCCTCATTCTGCAAGAACACATCTCGCACCGCTGTAAATTTTAATTCTCCAAATGTTTTCTCTTTGTCAATAACAAACCCGTTTGATAATCTCATAAATTCTTCACTCCTTTACTTTTCTTCAACTGCTACAATATCATCAGCAAGCAACACATAATCGGTATGTCCCATATCCCCGATTGCGTAACCTCTGCCATATAACTTCGGATTGACAAGTTTTACTTTCTGTTCATACTTGAAATGCTTTTCGCCAGCCTGCACGGGAATTTCTACCACAACATTTTCGCCTTTTTGTACGTCAGAATAAAGGTTATAGCTTCGTCTGGCTAAGACCCTGCGGTTATTTTTATCTCTTTCAAAGACTGGCTCACTTTCGCCTGCAAATTCAAGAGTTCCAAAAGACTGTGCCATATCTGGCACGACATATTTCATTTCCATAGTGTTTTACCTCATTTCTTTCTATTTTTGATAAGTTTTTTGATTGTGATTTCTTATTCTGGCGGTTTGGGAAGTACCAGCAATCCCCCAGATAGTAAAGGGTAAAATCAATGCTTACGCACCCTTGACTATCCGTGTTCTTGCAGGTAAGTAGCAGACAATCCAGAATAAGCGGAAGTCTGCCGACACGGTATCGGCGGAGAACGTGATTTTTCTTTTCTCATACCGTTACCGCCTTATGATTTCTTCATTTTACGGCGTTTGCAGAAGAAGATACCTGCCAGTCCAGCACCAGAAGTCAAAAGAAGTGCAAGCAGTCCGTAAAGGTTTGTGCTATCGCCAGTTTTTGGACTGTCTGTTTTATGCGGTGTATCTGGTGTCTGTGGTGTTTCGGGTTTCTTTGGTTCTTCTGGGACTTTGGTTTTTTCCTTAAAGGTAATCGTCTGTCCCTTATCCTCAATATCCTTATGCTCGGTAACTTTCTTCGGCTCGTCTGGATTGCTTAAATCGTACAATTCTTCAAAAGTTACAAGCTGTTTGCCGTCAAGAGAAGTAGCGTCAAAGGTAAAGGCAACTTCCACTTTCATAGTTTCGCTGTCAGCAGTAAAAGTGTAATCACTTTTCACACGTTTTCCATTGATAAGAAGCTCTGCATTTTCTTCTTTCAACATCTGCCAGCCCACAAGTTTGTACTGTGTACCGACTTCTAAGCCCTCTAAGATTACGGTATCAATGATTGTAACGTCTTTTCCAGCTTCAAGCTCTTTGTTGCCGTCCTTATCCGTAGCAGTCGTATGAATTTTGACGATACGCTCTGTGATAAGTACCGTCTGTCCGTCGTCCTCAATGTCTTTATGTTCCGCAACTTTTACGGGTTCGTCTGGATTGCTTAAATCATACAATTCTTCAAAGGTAACAAGGTTTTTGCCACCTAAAGCAGACGCATTAAATGTATAGGAAATTTCCACTTTCATTTCTTCATCATCAGCGACAAAGGTATAATCATTTTCCACACGTTTTCCATTGATAAGAAGTTCTACATTTTCTTCTTTTAACATCTGCCAGCCTTTTAACTGATACTTTGTGCCTTTTGTAAGTCCGTCTAATTTGACAGTATCAACAATCGTAATCTCTTTTCCTGCAAGGATAGTCTTTTCGCCGTCTTTGCTGGTCGCTGTGGTATGGATAGAGATTTCTTTTTCGTATTCATCAGTCAGCGTTCCTAAATCAATCACAAGGTTATTTCTTGATACCACGATTTCAAAAGGTGGGATAAGTTCAAAACCTTTGTTACTATCAGAGCGTAATTCTTCAATGATATAGGTATCATAAGGTAACGCACCTTTGCTGTCATCTGGTTCAGAAGTTCCAAACCACACACCGTCCTCGCTGGTCTTTCCTGCGTTTGTATTGTGCTTATGAGAAGCCCATTCAGCAGAAGTGGAGAATTGCCCGTTATCATCAGTTACCACGACATGATTTTCGCCCGTCATCTTGCTTGTGATCCTAAAGGGAACATTAGCAAGACGCTTGTGTGTACCTGCACCGATTTTTACACCCTCAATATCTCCACGCTTAATCTGATTATAGATAGAATGAGCTTCGTCGGTTAAGTCCACGATTTTTCCGTTTTCTGTGATTGTAAAATCAATCGGCTTTGCACCGTCAGTTAAGTAACCGTCGGGAGCTTCACTTTCAACGATACGGAATTTTCCATAAGGTAAAAGGTCAGAAGAAGTAGAAGCGACACCCTCAATATCGGTATGGATTGTTTTTACCACTTCATTTTTCTTGTATAATTTGCCCTCAACCAATACCGCATTATCATTTAAGGAAATGATGTCAAAAGCAGTATCTTTCAAGGTAGCACTTCCTTGTGGCTTTGTATCGCCCGTTTCTAAATCTCGTTTCTGAATTTTCACACCACCACGGATAACCTTGTCTGATACAGAAAACTGGTTACTTCCAGTAAGTACGGCAAGGTCGCCGTCCTCTGTAATCTGTGTTACATATAAGCCTTTTATCTGTTCGGACTTATCGCCAGCCTGCATATATGCACCGTCTAACAAGTAGCCGTTTGGAGCTTTCGTTTCCTCAACGGTTAGCGTTCCAAGTGGAAGAACCGCCTTGCCGTCCTGCATATAGAAGCTATCGCCAGATACCTTGTATGCGTCCGCTAATTTTGCGATGTAGTGAGTTGTCCCGTCGCTGTCTGTTTCAGCGATTGTCTTTGTAACCCATGTACGAGTAGCTTCGGCAGGGAGATTGTCTTTATTATAGAAGCCTGCATAATACTTCCATGTAAATTCCGCACCTGCTAAAGAAGCGTTCCCTTGCGGATTGTCTTTCTGTGTTTCCATATCAATCTTGAAAAGCTCAATCAAAGTGTCCGTTACTTTTGGCGTATCTGATACTTTCAAAATTGCTGTCTTTCCAGCTTCAACCTTTAAGGAATATATATTTGTATCAACCTTATATCCTGCTGGTGCGGATAACTCCTTGATATAAACTGTGCCAGCCTTTACCTCTACAACATCTGTATTTCCGTTTTCATCAGTCGTAAGGGTGGCAAGCTGTTTCGTACAGTCCTTATCAGAAAAGACACCATAGGTTGCACCTGCAATAGAGTAATTCCCGTTACCGTCGGTAATGCTGGTATTACTGGAAGTCTTTTGCAGTTTCGCATTTCCGACATTCAGCTTCGCCCAGAATTGTCCTAATTCCTGCCCCTCGCCAGAGTAGATATAACCGCCACATTCATAGCGTCCTTTATTTTCTTTGATAAAGGCTTTTGCACCAGAGAAAACTTCGTCCTGTGTTGCCTTTGGAATTTCATCATAAGAAGCTCGCACGTTATCACATTGCCAGCCAAAATGTACGCTCAATCTCTGCCAGACTACACATTGTTCCAACAGATAGACTTGTTTGTAGTTCAGTTCCTTGTGAGCTTCGCCATACTGTTTGACATACTCTAAGGATAACGCCACATCTGAAATCTGGTCAGCACTCATGCGTGAGCTTGCGTCAGCTCTGGTCTTGTAACCGTTCTTAAAGTTTGTGTTAATGTCGATACAATAGGCAGTTTCGCCCTCGACTTTCATATAGCCCTCATTGAATGTCGAACCGATAGAACCGTCATTCATTACTTTTTCAATGATACCGACACGCTCTGCACTTTCCGTCCAGTATTGCTTACTTTCTGCATGGACGGGTGTAGTCGGTAAAGCAGTAACGACAGTTGCAAGAGCTAAGAAGCCCGTACACAATCGTTTTAACATCTTTTTCATAAATCTAATGCTCCTTTCATTTTGGGTAATAAAATAGCCGTCCAATAAGAACGGCTGGAAATAGAAAAGGAACGTCATGTTAGGCGTTCCATAGTCTATGAGTTATTCAATTTTTTCTTATTTTAATACTGATGTGCTGTACCATATCTTTGCATATCTAGGAAAACTTGCGTATCAAGGCTCATTCGTTAGTAGTAAATAAGTAGTAAATTGATGTATTTGTTTTCTTGAAAATGCTGATAGATACTGTGTTTTAGCGGATAATCAGATTTTTATTGTGTTTTTGACATAAATAATGCGGATTTAAAATGTAGATTTAAAAGTGTATATTGGAACTCAAAAAGTGGACATTGGAACTCAAAAAGTGGACATTAAAACCCTTTATAATGAATTTGGGTACAATCAAGTGTTTTGAAGAATGTATACGATTAAATGAGTTCAGATTTAAATTAAGTTGGGATTATTGAACTTGTTAAATGTGAACTAAAGTTTAACACCATTTTAATTGGACATGAATAGTGTATATTCAAAGTGTTTTAACAGGAATTTATGTGCACTTTTTTTGATTTGTTGATATAATAAAGATTACGTTGGAAAGTAGGGATAGTATGCCAAAACAACAATATGATGAAAGTAGTATCGTTATTTTAGAAGGTTTGGATGCCGTAAGAAAGCGTCCAGGAATGTATATTGGATCTACCGATTCAAAGGGTCTGCATCATCTAGTATGGGAAATTGTCGATAATGCGATTGATGAAGCTTTAAATGGCTATGGTGATGAAATCACAATTACACTAGAAAAAGATGGCAGTGTTACAGTAGAAGACCACGGGCGTGGAATGCCTGTTGGAAAACATAAATCAGGGGTGAGTACACTTCAAGTTATTTTTACCATTCTGCATGCTGGTGGTAAATTTACAAGTCATGGAGGCTATACAAGTGCTGGAGGATTGCATGGTGTAGGTGCAAGTGTTGTGAACGCTCTTTGTACATGGTGTAAAGTCATGGTACATGATGGAAAAGATGTATGGAGTATGACATTTGAAGATGGGGGAAGTAAGATTGGAAAACTTGAAAAAGTAGGAAAAACCAATCATACCGGAAGTATTGTTTCCTTTAAACCGGATCCGTCTATTTTTAAATCGGTTCACTTTTCATATTCAACCATTTGTGAAAGAGCCCAAGAAGATGCTTTCTTATTAAAAGGGTTAAAAATGATTGTACGCGATAAGCGAAAAGAAGAAAGAGAAGTCGTTTACCAATATGAAGATGGATTAAAAGCCTTTATTGAAGAAGTGAATCAAGATCATACGCCAATGCATGATCCAATTAGTTTTAGAGGTGAAAGTAACCAGATCATTGTAGAAGGATGTTTCCAATATACAGATGAATATCAAGAGAACATTTTCTCATTCACAAACATGGTTCGTACGCGTGATGGCGGATCTCATGAAACAGGGGCGAAACAAGCTTTTACGAAAGTCTTTAATGAATATGCTCGTAAGAATGGTTTCTTAAAAGAAAAAGATAAAGGATTTGATGGGAATGATGTCAGAGAAGGTTTGACATTAGTTATCAATCTGACAATTCCAGAAGATTATCTACAATTTGAAGGGCAGACCAAAGAAAAGTTAGGTACACCAGAAGCTAAGCCAGCAACAGAAACGGTGGTATCGGAAAACCTTCGTTACTTCTTGGAAGAAAATAAAGAGGTTGCCAATGCTCTAGTACGTAAGATCATCAAGGCAGCTCAAGCTCGTAATGCCGCAAGAAAAGCGCGTGCCGATATTCGTAATGGAAAAGGAAAAAACCGTTCGGAAAGAGTGTTATCTGGAAAGTTGGCATCGGCTCAAAGTAAGGATGCCAGAAGAAAAGAATTATATCTAGTCGAAGGGGATTCTGCGGGTGGTTCTGCAAAACAGGGGCGTGATTCAAAATACCAAGCGATTCTTCCTTTGCGTGGTAAAGTATTGAATACAGAAAAGGCAAGTCTTGAAGCTATCGAAAAGAATGAAGAGTTAAATACCATTATTCATGCCTTAGGTGCTGGTGTAGGTGCAAATTTTACGGCTGAAGATTCAAACTACTATAAAGTCATTATCATGACCGATGCCGATGATGATGGAGCTCACATTCAAAACTTATTATTGACATTCTTCTATCGTTATATGCGTGATTTAATTACGCATGAAATGTTGTATATTGCCTTGCCACCATTATATCGGATTGCCAAGGCGGGTAAAGAATACTATTTATATACAAATGAAGAATTAGATGAGAAAAAAGCCGAATTAAAAAATGGTTACACCATTACACGATATAAAGGTCTTGGTGAAATGAATGCCACTCAGCTTTGGGATACCACAATGAATCCTGAATCAAGAACTTTACTTTGTGTGACCATTGAAAATGCGATGATGGCTGAAAAAAGAGTGACTGAATTAATGGGAGATAAGGCGGAGCTTCGCCGTAACTGGATCGAAGACAATGTTGTATTTACTCTAGAAGATGATTATAAGGAGGTAAATGCGTGAAAGAAAAAGAAGTAAAACATAATGTTTTAAAGAATTCTTTAGAAGATATCATGGCCGATCGTTTCGCCAGATATTCTAAATATATTATTCAAGAGCGTGCTTTACCAGATGCAAGAGATGGCTTAAAGCCAGTACAAAGACGTATTTTATATGCGATGTATGAAGATGGGAATACTTACAACAAGCCATATCATAAATCCGCAAAAACAGTCGGTAATGTCATTGGTAATTATCACCCTCATGGGGATAGCTCTGTATATGATGCGATGGTTCGTATGTCACAAAATTGGAAGATTACTAATCCTTTAATTGACATGCAAGGAAACAATGGATCTATCGATGACGATCCGGCGGCTGCGATGCGTTATACAGAAGCGCGTTTAGCCAAAATCAGTGATTTCTTGTTGCAGGACATTGATAAAGATACAGTGGAATGGGCACCCAACTTTTCCGATGAAAAGATGGAACCCACTGTACTTCCAGCACGCTTTCCTAACTTATTAGTCAATGGTATTACAGGTATTGCGGCTGGATATGCCACAAATATTCCACCTCACAATTTAAATGAGGTGGTTCAAGCAAGTATTTATCGTATTTCACACCCCGATTGTTCATTAGAAGAATTGATGCAGTTTGTGAAAGGCCCTGACTTTCCTACAGGCGGCATCGTGATGGGACTTGACGGAATCAAACAAGCCTTTCAAACAGGACGTGGACGTATTTTAATTCGTTCGAAAGTGGAAATTGTACCAACACGTACAATTAAACAAATTGTGATTCATGAGATTCCTTATGAAGTAATCAAGTCGAACTTGGTAAAGAAAATTGATGAGATTCGTTTAAACAAAAAAATCGATGGCATTTTAGATGTGCGTGATGAAAGTGATCGTACGGGATTAAGAATTGTCGTGGATCTTAAAAAAGATAGTAATGATGAACAGATCTTAAACTATTTATATAAAAATACAGATCTTCAAATATCATACAATTACAACGTCATTGCGATTGTGAATAAGGCACCTGTACAAATGTCATTAGCCATGATGTTAGATGCCTTTATCAACCACAGAGAAGATGTAGTGATTCGTAGAAGTAAATATGATTTAGCCTCTAAAAAAGATCGTGCACACATATTAGAAGGCTTGATCAAAGCTGTAAGTGTAATGGATGAGATCATTCGTATCATTCGTAAATCAAAAGATAAGGCCCATGCCAAAAAGAATTTGATTGAACGTTTTGACTTTACAGAAAAACAAGCAGAAGCCATTGTCGTAATGCGCTTATATCGTTTAACAAATACAGATGTTAAAGAATTAAAGGCAGAATTTAAACAACTACAATGCGACATTGCCGAATTAGAGAAGATTATTTCCGACAAAAATGAACTTCATAAAGTCATGGTGGAAGAATTAGAAAAGGTGAATGAAGAATTTAATACACCTCGTCTTTCGGATATTGTACATGAAGTGAAAGAAATCGTAATTGATGAAAAGGCTATGATTTCCAAAGAAGAATGTATGATCACAATTACGCGTGATGGCTATATCAAGCGTGTATCTATGAGAAGCTATAATGCTTCTAGTGACTCCATGACACAACGAAAAGATACAGATTCATTAGTTTGTTACGGAGCGAGTCATACATTACAGACATTAGTTTTCTTCACAAACCGTGGTACATATGGATATATTCCGGTTTACCAGATTGAAGAGGCAAAATGGAAAGATTTGGGTGGTCATATCTCAAATTATATTAAGATGGATTCAAGTGAAAAAATTATCGCAGCCTATGTATTGGATTCCTTTAAAACAGGAGTTCATGTCATAAGTGCAAGTCGTCATGGTATGATCAAGCGTACCGAATTAAAAGAATTTGAAGTTTCACGTTCCAATAAAACAATGGCTTGTATGAAGATTGGGGCTATGGACGAAATGATTAGTGTATCTTTATCTTATAAACCAGATGATCAAGTCATTCTAGTAAGTGAACAAGGCTATGGCTTGATGTATCCGGTTGAACAAATTCCGTTGGTTTCAAATAAATCCAAAGGTGTGAAGGCGATGAATTTATCAAAGGATGATTGCGTAGCTTCTATTTGTGTCAGTCAAAATCGTGAGGAACAAGTCTTAATTTCTACGACAACCCTTTCTTTAAAGCGTATGAAACAAACGGAGATTGCGCCATTAAATCGTCCGGCGAAAGGAAATCGTATTTGTAAGTTAGTGAAGTCCAATCCAAATGTGATATTAAATGTACATGTGGTCGATTTAAATACACCATTTGAAATTTATGCAGAAGATATTATACGTTTTGAGGCAAAAGAAATCAGTTTGATGAATGCCCAAGCTACATTCTCTTCACCACTAGGCAAGGTGGACAAGTTTGAGTGGGTCTCACCACTTGAAAATGTTACGGATGGTTCTTGGGTCAAACAAGATGATTTTGAACAACCATCTTTATTTGATGAGGAAAAAGCATGAGTAAACAACAGGCTAATTTAGTATGCCTTTTAGTTGCGGCCATTTGGGGTGGCGGTTTTATCGCGACCGATGCAGCTTTGCAAACATTTGATCCTTTTACTGTTTTAATGATTCGCTTTATTGGCGCTAGCATCGTTAGTATTATTGTATGTTTAGTCAGTCGTGTAAAGATTTCTAGGGAAGCCTTATTTCGTGGAAGTATTTCAGGTGTTTTAATGTACTTATCTTTTGCGTTTCAAACCTTCGGCTTATTCTTTACGAATACAGGTCAAAATGCCTTTTTAACAGCTGTCAACGTCGTTCTTGTACCCTATATTGTATGGCTGTTATGGAAAAAGAAACCGAGCAATCATCAACTTGCGGCAAGTGTTGTTTGTCTTGTAGGAATTGCCTGTCTAAGCTTATCTAAAGGGTATTTCTCATTTAGTTTTGGCGATAGTTTATCTTTATCATGTGCCTTTTTCTTTGCGTGTCACATCATATCTTTAGAGTATGCGACAGAAAATTCGAATTCAATTGCGATCAATGCTGTACAAATGAGTGTTGCGGCTATCTTTTCGATTCCACTGGCCTTAAGTTTAGAAACGATACCACAAACAATCACTGCACATGCGTACATGAGTTGTGCTTATATGATCATAGTGGCAACGTTCTTGGCGTTTCAACTTCAGACTTTGGCACAAAAATATACAGATGCATCGAGTGCGAGTGTTCTTTTATGTACAGAATCCTTATTTGCGAATGTATTTGGATTCTTATTGTTGCATGAAGAGAAAAGTCCAATTATGATTTTAGGAGGACTTTTGATCTTTGTTTCCATTATTTTAACGGAATATAGTGGTCAATTCATATTGTCAAAACCTCAAAAAGATAGTAGAATAGATGAGTAGATAGTGAGGTTGACTAAAACATGGTTGCATCAATTTTATATACGATAGTGGGAGCCATCATTGGTGGCTTGGTTACTTTCTACTTCACTCGTAAGAAGTTTGAAAAAGAAATTAAAGAAAATCCACCAATTAATGAAAAGATGATTCGTGCAATGTTCTTACAAATGGGACGTAAACCTAGTGAAGCACAGATTCGTCAAATTATGAAATCGGTAAACGCAAACCGTAAATAATGATAAAGTGTCTTATGACACTTTTTTTCTTTTCTTAGGTTGTTTGCGTAATGAAAGTTTTGGTTATATAATCCTGTCTTTGACAGCTAGAAAAGAAATAAAGTGGTCCAAAGCCCTAGTATAAAGGCATTGAGCCACTTTTTTGCGTTGTTGCGGATTATAGTATTTTTTTCTTATCTTTTGTTTGATGTA
>OJJT01000814.1_pt1 | contig 11731 bp, 10 predicted proteins | sample 1596281 | NCBI WGS metagenome assembly OJJT01 (sample SAMEA4350145, study PRJEB24818) | metagenome | biome: human; feature: gut; material: faeces | place: Denmark | collected 2013-09
TTTTTTTTTTTCAAGCAGAAGACGGCATACGATATTTCTGCCTGTCTCGTGGGCTCGGAGATGTGTATAAGAGACAGATGCGGCACTTTGCTGGATCGGGACAATGTGGCGGGGTACGTGTTTATCCTTCCTTTTATCATCGGTCTCGTCGTATTTACCGCCATTCCGTTCTTTACCTCGCTGTATCTGGCATTTACGAAGTACAACGTCTTGTCCGACCCCAAATGGGTGGGACTTGCAAACTTCAAAGAGATGTTTTTTGAGGACGAGCTGTTCTGGACCTCTTTTAAGGTAACCTTCAAGTTTGCCCTCATCCAAGTACCTGTCAAACTGACGGTTGCCCTGCTTGTAGCCATGGTCCTGGCCCGTGCGACCCGCGTGACCAGTTTCTACCGCGCGGCGTTCTATATCCCCTCGCTGATGGGCGGCAGCGTTGCCATCGCTCTGCTGTGGAAGCAGCTGTTTTCACCCAAGGGCGTCATCAATCAAATTTTGGGCTTCTTCGGCCTTCCGGATGATACGGCATGGCTTGGCAATCCCAAAACCGCGCTGGGAACGCTCATTGCGCTGGGCGTCTGGCAGTTCGGTTCTTCGATGCTGATTTTTCTGGCGGCCATTAAAAACATCCCGTCAAGCTATTATGAAGCCGCCATCGTGGACGGCGCCGGCCCTGTGCGCCGATTCTTTTCCATTACGCTTCCTCTGCTGACCCCCATTATCTTCTTCAACCTCATCAACCAGGTGATCGGCGCTTTCCAGGCGTTCAACTCCAGCTACCTGATCACCAAGGGCAAACCGCTGAACACCACGCTGTATTATGGAGTTCATCTGTACAACAAAGCCTTTAATCAGTTCGAGATGGGCTACGGAAGCGCCATGGCTTGGTTCATGCTGCTGATCATCGCTTTCTTTACGGCTCTGATTTTCCGCTCCTCCAGCGCCTGGGTTTATTATGAATCGGAAGGAAGGTAAAACAGAGATGATCAAATCTATCACACATAGCTTTTCCGCACAGCGCAAGCTCGGCACCTTTTTTTACCACGCTCTGATGATCGTCGTCAGCTTCCTGATGCTGTACCCGGTTCTGTGGCTGGTGGCCTCTTCTTTTAAACCCAACGGTGACATTTTTTCCACCGCTACGTCATTGTTCCCCGAAAACTTTACACTGGAGCATTATATCAACGGCTGGAAAGGCTTCGGAGGTTATACGTTCACAACTTTTTTCTCAAATTCACTTTTGGTAGCGCTTCTGTCTGCCGTGGGCATGATGGCCTCCTCCGCGCTTGTCGCTTTCGGCCTTGCGCGTATCAAATTCAAGGGCCGCAATATCTGGTTCGTGCTGATGGTCGTCACCATGATGCTGCCCGGCCAGGTTATGATGATCCCGCGCTTTGTGCTGTTCAACAGCATGGGCTGGGTGGGTACCTATCTTCCCATGATCGTTCCCTCCTTCTTTGCCAGCGGGTTCAATATCTTCCTCATCATGCAGTTCATTCGCGGCATTCCCCGTGATATGGACGAAGCGGCCAAAATCGACGGATGCAGCTGGTACGGTGTATTTTTCCGTATCATTGTCCCCATGATCGTGCCTTCGCTGGTAACGGTTGCCGTGCTGACCTTCATGTCCAGCTGGGAGGATTTCATGGGCGCTCTGCTTTACCTGAACAAACCGGAAACCTACACCGTCGCATATGCGCTGAAGATGTTCAACGACAGCTCCATGTCGGATTACGGCGCTACCTTTGCCATGTCCGCAGCATCGCTGGTGCCGATATTGGTCCTCTTCTTCTTCTTCCAGAAAAATCTGGTGGAAGGCATCTCCATCCAAGGCCTGAAAGGCTGATTCTCATCAACGATAGACAAGGAGGCACATTTTATGCCTTGTATTGACCGGCTCCCTGCAATCCCTCTGCTGGCGTCCGACCCATACCTTTCCATTTGGATGCCCGCAGACACCATGACCCAAACAGACGCCTGCCACTGGAGCGGCCCCGCAAAGCCGATTCGCGGCGTGCTGACCGTAGACGGCGCGGCCTGCCGGTTTCTCGGTGCGGGCCCCGAGCCTGAGGCCGACCTGACTGAGTTAAAGGTGACAGCCACCCGCACCTGTTTTACCAGTGAATTTGCCGGCGTGCGGCTTGAGACCTGTTTTGCTTCGCCGGCTCTTCCGCAGGATCTGGATCTGCTCAGCATGCCCGTCACCCTGGTGACGCTGTCCGCAGTTTCTCTGGATGGCGCAGAGCATGACGTTCGTGTGAAACTGCATCTGTCCGACCGGCTGTGCTATGATGGAGATATCCGCCCCGCCATGTCCGGCGCGTCTTTTGTTCTCAACGGCAAAAGTACCGCCTGGTGCGGGCAGACTACCCAGAAGCCGCTGAGCCACTCCGCCGACCATTCGACCATCGACTGGGGCTATCTGTACCTGAGCGCCGACGGCGAGACCACGCTTGTGGGCGACGGCCTGCAGACCTGCTGTTCTCTCTCAGCGGGCGGCCCTGCCGCGCATCTCATCATCGCCTACGATGACATCGCCTCTATCAACTATTTCGGCGATCTGTGCAAGCCCTGGTACCGCCGGGACGGCCGGCAGATCACCGATGCGATCCGTTGTGTGCAGGAACATTTTGACACGATCCTGAACGACTGCGCCCGGCTGGACGCGCGGCTGGCGGAGGATGCCCGCAACGCGGCGGGCGAGGACTACGAGCGGCTCGTCAACGCTGCGTGGCGCCACACCTTTGCCGCCCACAAGCTGATTGCCACGCCGGCGGGCGAGATGGCGTTTCTCTCCAAGGAGAACGACTCCAACGGCTGCATCGGCACCGTGGATGTGAGCTATCCTTCCATCCCGATTTTTCTGAAGTATTGCCCGGAGCTGGTCAACGCTCTGTGCCGGCCCGTGTTGGAATTTGCCTCTATGCCGGTGTGGACCGAGGATTTTGCCCCCCACGATGTGGGCCGCTATCCTCTGGCCACCGGCCAGGTCTATGCCGCCCGCAGGCACGTCGGTCAGAGGGAGAGCTATCCGCCCTACTACCTCTATCCCGCCGGGACCGATGTGTGGGACGTCCGCTATCAGATGCCGGTGGAAGAATGCGGCAATATGCTCATCATGCTGGAGGCAGGCCGCGCCTTTGGCGCAGACCCCGCGCTGGCCAAGCAGTATCGCTCCCTGCTGGACACCTGGGTGCAGTACCTTGTAAAATACGGGGAGGACCCCGACGAACAGCTTTGCACCGATGACTTTGCCGGGCATCTGGCCCACAACGTGAACCTGGCCGCCAAGGCCATCATCGGCGTGGCCTGCTATGCCCGCCTGACCGGCGAGGAGTCCTATGCGAAACAGGCTAAGACCATGGCGGAGCATCTGCTGGAGAAAATCGGCGACAAGGGCAATACGCCTCTGACGCTGGACGGCCAGGGCTGGAGCATGAAATACAACCTGCTGTGGGATAAGGTGCTGGGTCTCGGCCTAATGCCGGAGAGTTTTTACGCGGCGGAGACTGCCAGCTACCTGCCCCGCATCAACACCTACGGTCTGCCGCTGGATTCCCGCGCCGATTATACCAAGTCGGACTGGATCTGCTGGACGGCCCGCATGGCGGACGACGCGGCCGTTCGCACCGCATTGATCGCGCCCATTGCGAAGGAACTGCGGGAAACCACATCCCGCGTCCCATTCTCCGATTGGTACGACACCAAAACCGGACGCTATGTGGCCTTTATCGCCCGCAGCGTACAGGGCGGCATCTTTGCACTGATGCTGTGAAATCCATAAAAAGCAGCCGCCGCACAGAACAGCTGTTCTGTGCGGCGGCGTCTTAAACGTTTGAAGCCTTAAGGGCGGGGACAGAGAGGAAACAGCTCCCCCCTTCCCCGCAAAATGCAAAGGAGATGCTATAAAATGGAACTGCATCTGCCCCCGAAGCCCACACCCACAGTATTGCCGGGAGAATTTCGGTTTGCTGCGGCCGGATTGGCCCATGGACATATTTACGGCATGGTGAACGGCCTGCTGGACGCCGGAGCGGAGCTGGTGGGCGTGTGGGATGAGGACTTGAAGAAAGTTTCCGCATTCCAAAGTGCCTTTCCGCAGGCTCATGCTGCATCCTGTCTGGATGAGCTGCTGGATGCCCCCGACATTTCCCTGATCGTCAGCGCCGCGGTTCCCAGCGAACGTTGTCCGCTGGGGCTTCGCGTCATGGCGGCAGGCAAGGACTACTTTGTTGACAAAGCCCCCATGACCACGCCGGACCAGCTGGCCGCAGCCCGGCGTGCCGTGGTGGAAACCGGCCGGAAATATATGGTCTATTATTCCGAACGACTGCACAACGAGGCTGCAACGCTTGCCGATGAGCTGATTCGCCGGGGCGAGATTGGACGTGTTCTGCATATGGAGGGCTTCGGCCCCCACCGGCTGGGAAACGCCCGGCCGGATTGGTTCTACCAAAAGGCCTGTTGTGGAGGCATTCTTTGTGATATCGGAAGCCACCAATTGGAACAGTTCCTCTATTTTACCGGAGCGGAAGATGCTGATATCACCTTTGCCCACAAAGCCAACTACGCCCATCCCGGCCACCCGGAGTTCGAAGATTTCGGCGAATGTACAGCTGCCGCCTCCAACGGCGCCACCGGCTACTTCCGGGTAGACTGGTTCACACCGGACGGTTTGCGCAATTGGGGAGATGGACGCACCTTCATCTTGGGCACTGACGGTTATATTGAGCTGCGCAAATATATTGATCTGGCCGCTGACAAAAAGCAGGAAAACATGGTTTATTGGGCCAACCGGAAGGGAGAATTTCGGTTTGATGCCACCGGACAGGTGGGGTTTCCCTTTTTCACCCGGTTGATCCGGGACTGTATCGACAGGACCGAGACTGCCATGACACAGAAGCATGCTTTCAAGGCCGCCGAACTTTGCCTAAAGGCACAGGCTCTGGCTGACGAAGAAATATAAGGCAATACCGCACAATTCTAAGTGTCGAATCGCGCCGGCAGATTTTTGTGACAGCTGCCGGAAAATCTGCAAGCGAGACGACCCTTAAGGCATCAGCCGTGAATTGTGCGGTGTTGCCATAATGCAAAAGCAAGGGCCGCCCTTCTAATTCCAGAAAGGCGGCCCGTTTTTTATTGCGGATATCCCTCTTGCCTCCGCGGACAGGGGACAGCTCACGAAGCCGAAAAAGAGCCGCATGCGGTTTCCCGTATTTTACTCGGTTTCAACAATCAGCTTTCCGTCCGGCGTGAAATGCGCGGGAGAGATAAATGCGATACGGTCCCGGCCGGTTGCCCTGGTCCGTCCGTGATAGCAAATCATCAGGGTACCATCCGTAGTGCGGAACATACAGCTATGTCCGGTGCCCGTAACATGACGGCTCCGTTCCAGAATAGGGTTTTCTTCCGCTTTGGCATACGGGCCTAATGGGTGCGCTGAAGTAGCATAGCCCACTGCATAATCCGGCCCTGCAAAAAAATTGCCGGAATAGGTCATGTAGTACCGGCCTTCATGCCTCATCAGATAAGAACCCTCATTCCAGCGCCGGCCGGTAGCCGCCGCGCTGCGTCCCTCCCATTCCTGCTCGGGGCGCAGCAGCAAAACAGGCTCTCCCTTCACGCCGGAAAAATCCGGAGCCAGCTCAACACCATAGATCCAACTCTCCTCCAGGCCGTCGACCTTGTGCTCGTAGCAGCAGCGGGAGTAATACAAATAATATCGCCCATCTTCGGCGAATACGTTCGCGTCAATGATAGGGTAGCCGGGGTCAAAAATCGGATGGTCGGAAATATCCGTAAAGGGGCCGGACGGGGTGCTGGCCCGCGCCACGCCGATGCGGAAGTTTTCCAAAGCGCCGGTGGGGTTTACTTTCCAGTCAGCGCTGTAAAACAGATAGTATATGCCGTCAATCTCATAGCATTCCGGTGCCCAGAAGCATCCCACGCCCCAGCGGGAGGTTTCTTTGCCCAGAGCGGTGCCGCAACGCTCCCAGAACTGCAGATCTTCGGAAGTGTAAATAGGAAAACCGCTGCCGTCCTCGCTCGTACAATAGAGGTAATAGCGCCCATCCGCAGCGCACAGAATGAATGGGTCGGCGGCCGGGAACGGCAGTCGAATTGTTTTTTGCATATCGGATTCTCCTCGTTGCCCTAAAAAATCATTTCCAATGTTCCCATGCCTTCGGCGGCCCTGCCCATTATAACGCCGCTGCTTTCTTTCTGGCGGAAGATGGCTCACTGTTTGCTCTGCAGGCTCTGGCAGCATCTTCTGTCGATGAAAAACGGCTCTGTTTGTCGGCCCAAATAGGAGCGCTGGATATGGAATTCCATGTCCGGAAAGATCATGAGCTATTTTTCCGATTTTGATTGTATCATGTAAAATACCGCAAAAACAATTCAAAAAACCTATATAGAAAAATTGTCTTTTCCATGCTTCGACTCGGCCTTATTCGAAAAGTGCCAGCATACCCGATCTGTGGGGCCTTTTCCGCCATGCTTTGCTGATTTTCATAACCTATGTTCAATATTCCTGCGCCAAATCTTTGTTTTGCGCAAAACTCCCTTGCTGTTTCGCATGCCGTTAATTTTCCCTGGCTTAAACAGACTCTTGATTTCGAAAACAGCCGCAAATTGTTTTCAGGCCATTTGGGCCACACTCCCGGCTGTGGCTGGCGCGATAAATTTTATTGCGGAGCAATAAAAAATTCAGAATGGGTTGCCCCCGGTTTATGAGAATCTATTCGGTACTCCCCAACATCTTTGGCGGCCAATCAGTCGATCAGTTTGGCCTGACAGCAACCGCTGTGTATCGGTTCCCTTCGTGTCCTGCAGCTGCACTTCCCCTCATTTTTCAAACGCAAAAATCCATTCGTCTCTTTGCCTGCAAGACAACAATGCAGACAGAGCGTTTGACGGTGCTTTCCTCTCCGGCTATTCCGTATCGGTTCGCTGCAACTTCGCTATAGCTCAAAAAACAGTCTTACCCGATCCCCCTTACAGATGCGGGCCGGGTTTTGGTAATTGTTCAGCGTTTTTTCCGTTCCGCCCGCACACACTGAAATACCGCTTCGCACCGGGCAGGAAAAACAGACAGGCCAATAGTCCCAGCTGTGCTGCCTGCCCTGCCAGAAACAGCGCCGCATAGGCTGCCGGGCCTCCTCCGTAAGAAAAATATTCCAGCAGCGCGGGCACCGTCTGCACAGCCGACACCGCCATGGCGAGCATGGCAAGCCCCGCAAGCGCACGCATGCCGGAAAGAATAAATGCGGCTACCAGAACACTGACGGCGAGCCCCACCGCTCCGCTGATCCAAAAATCCGCGTTCTGCGGGCCTGCCAGCAGCGCCGCAGGCATCAGCAGCGCGCGCACCGCCAGCCACGCGCCCAGCAGTACAAGCACCTGGCGTTTTGCCATTGCAAGCGCCGGGTCGCGGCGCGCCGGCCGCGGCAGGGCCGCGGCCTCCTCCCGTTCTGCATCAAAGGCCTGTCTGGGTTCCATTTTCTTTCGCTCCCCCCGGTATTTGCTTGCCGCACTTTACCGGCGCGGCCGCACAGGCCGCACCTTGTCCGTTATTGTCCCGGCTCGATCTCTCCCGCCTTCTGCAGCGTCCATTTTGCGACACCCGGGCCCACAAGCTCATAGATCAGCGTACCGCACAGCACCACGGCGCGCACGACCTCGGCATATTGCGGTACGACCTGCTGCGCCACCACGGTAAGGCCAATGGCGACGCCCGCCTGCGGTATGAGCGCCGGGCCAAGCCAGCGGCGCACATTGTGATCCGCCTTCATAACGGTGGCGCCAAACCATGCGCCCGCCATTTTCCCCATCACGCGCAGCACCACATAGATCACGCCCACAACGCCGATGGACGGCAATATCGCCAAATTCAGCCCCGCGCCGGAAAGCACAAAAAACATCATAAAAACAGGCGGCGTCACATGATCGCATAAGGACATGACCTCGCTCGAGTTTTTGCACAAATTGGCGAACACTGCCCCCATGGCCATGGTCGTCAGCAGCGCCGAGATATTCAGCGCGTTGGCCACAGCGCTCGTCACCAGCACAAAAGCGATGGCCAGCACCATGCGGTTTGACTGCACCTTAAAGAACCGAAGCATCACAGTGAACAGCACGCCCAGCAGCGCGCCGCCCAGCAGCGCCTCGGCAATCTCCAGCACGGGCTTCAAGATGCTCAGCACCAGCGAAACGTCCGCCGTGCTGGTCAGCGTCTGCGCCACGGCCACAGCAATGCCGAATGCAATGAGCGCCGTAGCGTCGTCGATGGCGACAACACTGAGCAGCGTTTCGGTAACGGGCCCTTTGGCCCTGTACTGCTTGATGACCATAATGGTGGCTGCAGGCGCGGTAGCCGCCGCAATAGCGCCCAACACCAATGAAAACGGCAGCGTCTGCCCGCTGAGAACCAGCCCCAGTGTCACGAACAAAACAGCCACAAAGCTCTCAAATATGGCAATGACGATGGGCGTCATGCCCACACGCTTGAAATAGCTGAGCTTGAACTCACTGCCGATGGAAAATGCGATAAAGCCCAGCGCCACGTCCGATACGAGCGAAAGCCCGGCCACCGCGTCCGCCGAAAGCAGGCCCAGCACTGACGGCCCTATGATGAGCCCGCCGATGAGATAGCCCGTCACGTCCGGCAGTTTGAAATAGCGAATAATCTTTGCGAAGATCAAGCCGCAGAACAGCAGGATCGCAAAGTTAAAAAGCGTACCCAATTCCATTGTCTCTCACACCATAACGTCCGCAGGGGCTGCCCTTACTGGATGCCTTTCACAAAATCCACCGGCAGCGTAAACGCGATGCCGCTGTTGGGGGTATTGAAGCTGCCCGCCACCTCTTCCACGGCGGCAACGGCACGCTCCACATCCTCGTCTTTCAATACCATAAATACCGTCCGGTTCTCCTCACGGTCCGGCTCCATCATGGCCCGCAGCGAACCCAGAAACGAACCGTCGCAGTATTTGTCCAACGTCATGGCCATACCCCGGCTGGAGAGCACGGTCGCTCCGCGCAGGCCTGCATGCTCCAGCTTATTCAGTGCAGGCTCCAGCTTTTCTACCCGGTTCAGCACAAAAATCAGCATTTTCATATTCCCGGTCCGACCCCTTCCCGATTCTTTATCCCTGTTTCCATCTATCAGTATAGCACTCTGCCGCACAAAAAAAAAGGGCTGCGGCGCGTACAGGCGCAAAAACAGCGCGCCGCAAGTCAAATTTTTGTATGCGGCGTGCCTGTTTTTTGATGCCGTGTCCTATTTGATATAAATGTGGCGCGGCAGGCCGTCCACATAAATAGGGGTAAGCTCCGCCTGAATGAGCGGCCGCATATATGCCAGAAATTCCTGTGTCACACCTACGCCGTCCGGTGTGATCCACTCGCCCGGAACCTTTTTTTCAAAATTCGCGATGGTATGGATATCGTGCAGCTCGGTGGTGCACTGGTACGGGTCGTTGGAAAGGCGGCGCAGGCCCACCATCTCGCCGCTGTGCCCCTCGAAAGCAGCCTTGGCCGCCGCGCCGCCCACCTGGAACGCCTCGGTGATGTCCACACGGCTGGCCATGTGGCTGCTGCACCGCTGCAGGGTGGAAAGCTCGATGGCGCGTGCCTTGCAGCCCAGCTCCCGCACGGCTTTGTTCGCCAGAAAGCGCGCCGCGCCCGTCAGCGTTTTGTGCCCGAACGCATCCACCGGGCCAAGCTCTTCCGTCAGCTCGCATACATAACGGCCGTCGTGTACGCGCACGCCCTCAGACACCGCGATGACCACGCCTGCCTTGGCGCGCTGCAGGACGTCCAGCCGCTCGATGAAATGGTCGATGTCAAAGGCCACTTCCGGCAGGCAGATCATATCCACGCCTTCGCAGTCCTCCGCTTTGGCCAATGCCGCCGCACCCGTCAGCCAGCCCGCATTACGCCCCATCACCTCAACAATCGTGACGTTGCGCGTGCCGTATACCAGGCTGTCGCGGGTGATCTCCTTCATAATAGCGCCGATGTACTTGGCCGCGGAGCCGTAGCCCGGCGTGTGGTCGGTGTTCATCAAGTCGTTGTCGATGGTCTTGGGCACGCCCATGAACTTGATGTCGCTGCCTGTCATGCAGGCATAGTCCGAAAGCTTGGAGATGGTGTCCATGCTGTCATTGCCGCCAATATAGAAAAAGTAGCCCACATCCAGCTTTTTCAAAATACCAAACAGCTTTTCATACAAAGCCGGGTCCTCTGCCGGGACGGGCAGCTTGTACCGGCACGAGCCCAGGTATGAGGCGGGCGTGCGCTTGAGGATCTCAATGTCCAGATTATCCCGCAGCGTGTCCGAAAGGTCCACCACCTGTTCTTCCAGCAGGCCCTTCACACCGTACCGCATGCCGTAAACATGCTGTGCACCGCGGCTTTTCGCCGCCTGGAACACACCCACCAAACTTGAATTGATAACCGCGGTGGGGCCGCCGCTCTGCCCGACGATCGCATTTCTACCCATTTTTTCCACTCCTTTGCGTTCCGCGCCCGGCCGGCATTTTCCGGCAAAGCGCGCCCTTGTCGCGGACGCACGGCACGCCCGCCCTGTTTTTTTACGTGTTCCAGTATAGCATGTTTTTCTCCCTGCCGCGAGTGCGCACGCCAAAAAATACACGCTTGTTACAAATTTGATAACGATTTGACATCGTTCCGACGCAATATCTGCGGCTTGTACGCCGTATATAGAGTAGCAGAACCTGACACAGAAAGGAAGGGAACTCGATGAAAAAGACGTTGTTCAGTATTCTTTTTTCACTGGCGCTCGCCGCCTCTCTGGCGGGATGCGGAGGCGCGGCCAGCAGCACGGCCGCGGCCCGTGCTTCTTATTCCTCGATGGACAGCGCGCCCCAGGCATATGCCGCGGATGCAGGCGGAACCGCCGCCGAAGCGGCCGGGACCTCGGACCTGTCCGACGCCGTGCAGAACAGCGCGGATCTGCTGCCCCAGGACGGACGGAAGATCATCCTGAACGCCACGCTCTCCATCGAAGCGCTGGACTTCAACGCCACCTGTACGGCGCTGGCGGGGGCCGCCCAGTCCTGCGGCGGATATGTCTCCTCCACCAGCATCGATACGCCCGCTTACGAGGGTGCATACCGCACCGCATATTATCAGTTCCGCATCCCGGCAGAGCAATACAGCGTCTTTCTGGATGGCGCCGGCAGCGCCGGCAACCTGGTGAGCAAGCAGGAATCCACCCAGGATGTGACCAGCGCTTATGTGGATGTGGAGGCCCGCCTGAAAAGCCTGAAGCTGCAGGAGGAGCGCCTGTACGCGATGATGGAGCAGGCCGGTGATCTGGAAACGCTGCTCGCCATCCAGAACCAGCTCACAGAAGTGCAGTACCAGATCGAGAGCTATACCGCCCAGCAGCGCACCTATGACGATCTGATCTCCTATTCTACCGTAGATGTAACGGTAGAGGAGGTAAAGCAGATCACCGAAAAAACCGAGACGTTCGGCGATCGCGTATCCGACGCCTTCCGCCGCAGCTGGCGCGACTTCGGCTACGGTGCACAGGACTTTGCCGTGGGCTTTGTCGCTGCGCTGCCCACGCTGCTGGTGTTGGCCGTACCTGTCTCTTATACACATCTCCGAGCCCACGAGACAGGCAGAAATCTCGTATGCCGTCTTCTGCTTGAAAAAAAAAAAAAAAAAAAACAAACAACATAAAACCCTAATCTCATGTAGC
>OJJT01000815.1_pt1 | contig 11731 bp, 8 predicted proteins | sample 1596281 | NCBI WGS metagenome assembly OJJT01 (sample SAMEA4350145, study PRJEB24818) | metagenome | biome: human; feature: gut; material: faeces | place: Denmark | collected 2013-09
AGTACGATTTATAGTTTGGGCGTGTTTGGTTTCTTCAGTTGCGTTGTGTTCGTTGTGTTTTTTTTTTTTTTCAAGCAGAAGACGGCATACGAGATTCTGCCTGTCTCGTGGGCTCGGAGATGTGTATAAGAGACAGGGTCTACTCCCGCAAAAAAGGGAAGATTTACCGCACCCAGGACATCAGCCGCACGCTTTACGCCGCAGCAGACGGCGAGCTTGTGCGCGAAGAAGCCTGTTACACCAGCCGCAGCCGGATCGATTATCCGCTGCCGCCGGAAACTGAAATTACCGAGGAGGACTAAACCATGAACAAAAAATTAAACGTCGCCGTTTTGTTCGGCGGCTGCAGTGACGAATACAGCGTTTCTTTACATTCCGCGGCCGGGGTGCTGCGGGCTTTGGATCCCGAGCGGTACACCGTGGTGAAGATCGGCATCGATCCTCAGGGCGATTGGTTTCTCACAAGCGCAAGCGCCGCGGAAATCGAAGCGGATCAATGGCATACAGCGTCGGATCAGCGGCTGCGGCTGACGTTGGCGCGCAGGAATTTTGAATTGAAAGATGAAACGGGAGAAGCCGTGGACGTCGACGTGTTCTTTCCTGTTCTACACGGGCGTAACGGTGAGGATGGAACGCTTCAGGGAATGTTTGAACTGTTCCACATTCCTTTTGTCGGATGCGACATGGACGCTTCTTTGTTAGGCATGGATAAAGCGCTCAGTCATCAGCTGGCGCGGCAGAACGGAATCGAAGTCAGTCCGTTCGTCGTCTTCGCTTATTCTGAAATCGATCTAAAGCGGGAATCACTGAAACGGCTGCATCTGCCCTGCTTCGTTAAACCGGCCCGCGGCGGTTCCTCGATCGGCATCACTAAGATCAACACCTGGGAAGAACTCGACGCCGCCTGTGCCTGCGCCGCGAAGCATGACAGCCGGATTTTAATTGAAGAAGCCGTCAGCGGCGAGGAAATCGGCTGTTCTGTACTGGAAACGCCGGACGGACTCGTTCTGGGCGCAGTCGACCGGATTCATTTGAACAGCGATTTCTTCGATTATGAAGAAAAATATGTCGATACCCACGCGCAGGTGGAATGTCCGGCGCAGCTGCCGGATTTCGTCAGCGAACAAATGCGCCGTCTGGCACGGAAGCTCTGGGAAATTCATCATTGCCAGGGACTGGTGCGCGTGGATTGTTTCCTGACCCCGGATCAGCGGATCTTGTTCAACGAGATCAACACACTGCCCGGCATGACTGCGACCAGCCGGTACCCGCGCATGATGGGCCAGGCAGGAATTTCGTTCGAAACCATTCTGGACACGTTGATTGAAGAAGCGCTGCGGCGAGGGAAAAACGCATGAACTGCGTACGCCTTGTCAACCGGGAACATCGCCTGGAAGCCGACGAATCCCGCTGGACCCGCGAGCTGGTCTGGATTGATGAAAATACTCAGCTGCAGCCGGTCTGCGCCCGGGCTTTAAATGACTGGATCACGCATTGCGGCGGGGAAGCGGAAGTGACGTTCGTCAGCGGCTGGCGCAGTTATGACCAACAACGAACCATCATGACCGAAACTGAAAACGAACGGGGCTGGGATTACGCGCATCAGTTCGTCGCCGAAGTCCGGGCCAGCGAACACCATACCGGACTGGCCATCGACCTGGGCATCGCCGGCAAGGATCAAGATCTGATCTGTCCGGATTTCTCCGGCCCCCTGGCGGATCGGATGCGGGAATGCGCCGATCAGTTCGGCTTTATTTTCCGTTATCCCAAGCACAAAACGGAAATTACCGGAATCAGTGAAGAACCCTGGCATTACCGCTACGTTGGACTGCCGCATGCGCAAATCATCGCCGATCATGACTGGGTACTGGAGGAATACGCTGCTTTTCTTAAAGCTTATACCCAGGCCAGGCCCTACCTCTATGATGACGGACAACGCCGCTGGCAGCTGTGGACGCAGCCGCTGGCCGAAACATTTCCGCCCACTGAAAACACGTCGGTCGAAAGCTCACAGCTGGATGAATCGACTTGCTTATTCGTCAAAGCGCTGGATCCTGATCCGATTCCGGAAGGCCGGGACCGGGCCTGGGTCGAGCTGGACGGAATTGCGCTGCGGCACAATTTGACGGTCTTGAGAAAAGCCATGGCGCCGCATCAGGAAATCATGGCAGTCTTAAAGGCGAACGCTTATGGTCATGGCCTGGAGCCGACCGCAGATTTCCTGAGCCGGCAGGGCGTCCGGCATTTCGCCGTCGCCACGATAGAGGAAGCCAAGGTGATCCGGGCAATCAATCCGACCGCGGAGATTCTGATCTTAGGCTATGTTCCTCCGCAGCGGGCGGCAGAAGTATCGCGTCTGCGGCTTTCCTTAACCTTGACCAGTTACGATCAGGCCTGTCAGCTGGATCAGACTGGCTTTGCGATTGACGCGCACCTGCCGGTCGACACCGGAATGCACCGTCTGGGCGAAGCCGCGGAAGATCTGGACGCTATTGTGCGTTACTATTCGTTGTCCCATCTTCGGATTACCGGCCTTTATTCGCATCTCTATGAAGCGGATAATCTGGACGCGGAAGCCGTTGCGCATACGCAGGCTCAGATCGACCGGTTTTTCCATGCCGCAGACGCTTTGAAAGAGCGGGGAATCGATCCCGGCCGCCTTCATCTGCAGGGCAGCTATGGATTTCTGAATTATCCTGAACTGCGGTGTGATCTGGTTCGGTTTGGAATCGCACTGTTCGGCTGCGTCGCCCCGTTCCGTTCCCGGATGGAGCTGGATTTGCGGCCTGTCGCTTCCGTCCACACCCGGATCGCAGCCTTACGATCTTTAAGAAAAGGTGAAGGCGCGGGCTACAATCATGCCTGGACCGCCCCTTACGATACGACCGTTGCGATTCTTTCTATCGGATATTCCGACGGCCTGTTCCGCAGTTCCTCATTCCAAGGCGTCGAGGTTTTGATTCACGGCCAGCGGCGTCCGTTGATCGGCGCGATGTGCATGGATCAATGCCTGGTGGATCTGGGTACTCTGCCCGCAGCGATCGGCGAGGAAGTCGTCGTGATCGGCATTCAGGGAAGCGAATCCATTTCCGCACTGGAAGTCGCTGAAAAAACCGGAACGATTGTCCCCGAAACGTTAAGCATGCTTCGCGGACGAATGCCGCGCATTCTCGTTTAATCCGCAGCTTTTATCCAAAGAAAAACTCGCAGGCCGCCGGCTTTGTCCTGATGGAATTCCTTCAGAACCCGGTGATCGTGCGAGTTTTTTTATTTTCTGTTTTTTCTGATTTCCATGTTTTTTGATCAAGCTTCCAGATCAGGGTTAAGCCCATCGATCTGGCGGACTCTGACCCGGCGGTACATGGCAATGCTGAAAAGCATACATATTGCCTCGGAAATCACAAACGCCAGCCACAGCCTGTTCAGCCCGCCCCAGGTGGAAAGCAGCCAGGCCAGCGGCAGTACCAGAATCAGCTGGCGGCCCAGCGACACCCACAGCGAAAGCATCCCGTCGTCCAGCGCCTGGAAAATCGAGCACAGCACGATCGACACCCCGGCAAACACAAACGACAATGAGATGGTTTTCAGCGCCGGAATCCCAATTTCCAGCATTTCAGCGGAAGCGTTGAACATTCCCAATAAGGTCTGCGGCGCAAGCTGAAACAAGAACGTTCCCAGTGCCATGATCACCGCAGCGGCGATCAGCGAATACCGCGTCGCCTGGTAGATCCGCTGTTTTTTCTGCGCACCGTAATTATAGCCCACAATCGCGATCAGCGCGCTGTTCATTCCCATAACCGGCATAAAGATGAATTGTTGAAGCTTGGCGTAAACGCTGTAAACGGAAATCGCCAGTTCTGAATACGGCATCAGAATCATGTTCATCCCCAGCGTCATCACCGAAGCGACCGACTGCATGATAATCGCGGGGAACCCGACCGAATAAATCTGACGGCAGGTTTCCAGCGAAAAATGGAAATGATGCAATCCCAAGTGGATAAAGGGGATTTTCTTATGGATGATCCAGGCGCCCAACACCATCGCCAGGATCTGTCCGGTTACCGTCGCGATCGCCGCACCCGTGATTCCCATTTCCGGCAGCCCGAATAAACCGAAGATGAAAATCGGATCCAGGATGATATTGACCAGCGCCCCGATGCCCTGCATCACCATGTTGTAGATCGCGTTGCCCGTCGCCTGCATAATCCGTTCCATGACGATCTGTACGAACACGCCGAAGCAGAAGACCGTGACGATCCCGATATACTGCGCCGCCTGGGAAGCGATCGCTTCGGATGTGGTAAACAGATCAGCGAACATCCGCGCCCCGCTTAAACCGAAGAGCGCAAACACCGCCGAGCTGAGCAGCGCCAGGATGACGCCGTGCTGACCAGCCTGGTTTACCGCCTCCATCCGGCCTTCGCCTAAGCGCCGAGCCAAAAGTGAATTGACGCCGACCGCCGTGCCGACCGACACCGCGATGATCAGCATCTGAATCGGAAACGCGAGCGATACCGCCGCCAGCGCGTCCTGCGAATACCGTGCGACAAACATACTGTCGACAATGTTGTAGCATGCCTGGATCAACATCGAAAGCATGATCGGCAGCGACATCGTCATCAACAGTTTCTTCATCGGCATCGTCCCCATTTTATTCTCCATCGTATTCCTCCTTCAAAATAAAAAACCACTCTGTGTTTTTTAGAGTGGTTTTGCCTCACTGATTTTTTGATTCCTTTTTGATCGGTTTCGCGGCGCTCTTTGCCGTAACCCGTGGTTAGTTTACGCTTTCCACGTCCGCTTGTCAAGCAGATTTATTTCCCCGGATCCGCTTAGTCCGTCTGCCATTCCTGTTGGCGGGCCCGCCAGAATTGCCGGTCTTCCTCGGTAAGGGGCCGCAGCACACGGCAGGGATTGCCGGCGGCGATCACGCCGTCAGGCAGATCGCGGGTGACCACCGAACCGGCGCCGATCACCACGTCATTGCCAATCGTCACGCCGGGATTGACGATGACATTGCCGCCGATCCACACGGAATGGCCGATCGTGATCGGCTTGCCATACTCCAATCCGGTATCCCGGACCTCCGCGCTCAGCGGATGCGCCGCGGTATACAGGCATACCCGCGGTCCCAGCATGACATGATCGCCGATTTTAATGGAACACACATCGAGAAACAGACAGTCATAATTCGCGAAAAAATGATCGCCAATTTCAATCTGCGTACCATAATCACATCGAAACGGCGGCATGATCACCACGTCTTCGCCGACACTGCCCAACAGCTCCTGCATCAGCGCCTCGCGTTCTTCTGTCTGATCCTCCTCCGTCATGTTATAACGCCGGGTTAAGCGCAGCGCACGCCGGTGTTCTTCGGCTAACTGCGGATCCTGCGCCGTATACAGCTTTCCCGCCAACATTTTCGCTTGTTCATTCATCGTTGTTTTACCCTTTCTTCACTTTCCTTGTAAGCTTATTGTAACGAAAGACTCCGTTGAAGAAAAGTGCCAAGATTATCTTATTTCCCTAGGTTTTCCTTTTTGTCGCCGGGTGAGTATCCTGACTTCAAGTAAGAAACAACGTTCTATTCGAGTGGATCCTCCCCTTGAACACGTTCATTTTAAAAGTCAGTGTTGGAGAAATCATCCTCCTCGTCCAGCATGACATGCGATTCCTCGTTGATCTTCTGCATCGCCAGGGCCAGCCGCCGCATAAACGGTTCGCGGTCTTCATCTTCAAAGGCTTCCGCCATCACGGCCGCAAAATGCATGATGATCGCATCCGCCTCTCCGCAGACTCGCCGGCCATAAGGCGTCGTCTTTAAATGCAGGCTGCGGCGATCCTTCTGTTCGACCTCCCGCTCAACAAAATCATTGCGCACAAAATAGCTGACAATCTTCGTGACGTTCGATTTCGACATCCGGAAAACCGCGGCCAGCTCGCTTGGCTTTACGCCTTCATGCTTTCGAATATATTCCAGCACCTTTAAATAATGAGGGTTAATCCACTTTGCGATCTGTTGATCGATCGACTGCGTATATGTCGTGCATAACGCAGAAAGCAGCACATAATATTGTCTTTCTTTCGCTTCCATCCGCAGGCCCCTTTCCTTTCTCTCATTGTACCGCACATCCGAAAAAAGGAAAATCCCCCTTGTATGAATCCCTGGGATTTCCCCTTCCTTTTCCATGTTTCTGTTTTTACTCTTGAACAGCGTCCTCACCGGCTAACGTTGCCGGTTGAAAGGCGTACACAATCTGGTTGCGGCCTTTTTCCTTCGCTTGATACAAGGCCTTATCCGCTTGTTGATAAAGCGTCTCAAACGTACTGTCCGCGCTGGCGCCCGCGCAGCCGGCGCTGATGCTCAGCCGTTCGGCCGCCGACAGCCGGATATCCTGAATCCGCCGGCGCAGATCTTCGCAGCGCTGCCGGACATTCTCCGGTTCGCTCTGACGGATATACACGAGGAATTCATCGCCGCCCGGCCGTCCGACAATTTCGCCGCTGAACACTTCCTGCAGAAGCTGGGCCACCTGCCCCAGCACCTGATCGCCCGCCCAGTGGCCGTAGGTATCGTTTACCTCTTTAAAATGATCGATGTCCAATAAAATCAACGCGCCGGCCTGCGGCCTGGCTTCCAATTCCGCTTCCACTTGTTTGCGCGAGGTTTCGGCATTGAGAATATGCGTCAGGCTGTCGCGCTCCGCCTTTAACCGCAGCCGCTCTTTTTCTTTGACCTGTTCGTCAATGTTGTTCAGCCGGCCGATCACATAAACGCAGCGTCCGCTCTCATCCGTGATCGTCTGCATCGCGATGCGGAACCAGTGCGGCTGTTGCTGAGGGTCGTTCAGCGTGATCTCCCGGATCGCTTTGCCGCCGCTTTCCATCTTTAACAGCCGGGCGATTTCCTGCTTGATCTTTGTGCATCGGAAATCCTGCTGAGGCAGCTCACGCACCTGCGCCGCTTCTCCCTTTTGTCCCGCCGCGGGATCAAAGATCATCAGCTTTTGCGTTTTAATATCAAATTCAAAAAACATATCGTTGACCAACTGATACACCTGGAGATGTTTTTTCAGTTCCAGCGAGATCTCACGATTCATTTTGGACCGCTGATGTCCGGCATAAGCCAGCACAGCGATAATAAACAGACCGACGCCGCTGATCAGCGTGACGGCGGTCAGCGAATTCTCGCGGATAAAATCAGTCAGCGTCATCGTGTGATGGAACACGGTGTTTTTGTAAATCAGCGACTGAGCTTCCTCATCGCTGGTCGCCAGGATAACCTTATTTAAAATCGTCAGCAGTTCCTGATTGCCGCGGTTGGCGACGCCGAAACAGATCTCATGCGTCTGCGCGGTCAGCGGAATCAGCCGCAGATTGTTATATTTCGGCTGGTTCAGATAATACTGCGCCGCATACCCGTCGGCAATGGTATAATCCGTTTTCCCATCATAAACACTTTCCATGCAATCCTGCATAGAAGCATACGCCCGGGTCAGACTGGTGTCTTCACTGCCTGTAAACCAGCTGTTTTCGCTGATCGCCATCACCTTGCCGCTCAAATCCGTTTCGTCGATGTATCGGTTTAAGACCGCGACATATTGAGAATTCAAGTAAACCCGCGTCATTCCCAGATTCCGCTGCTGGGCGGAATCATAGTCGTAGGTCATCCCGGCGATCATTTCCACTTCGCCCGCGGCCGCCATTTGATCCAGCTGCGCCGTCGAGTCCGCCGGAACAAACTCAAACGCCAGCCCGGTTTTCTCGCTGATCGACCGCAGATAATCGACGGCGATTCCAGCCGGCTGGCCCTGATCCTCAAATTCCAGCGGCGGATAATCGCGCAGATAGCCCACGCGCACGCTCTGCGTCTTATCAATATACGCTTTCTCGCTGTCGGACAGTACAAGCCGGTTGGTTAAATTCCCGAAATATTTTTCTTCCAGCCGCGTTGAAAAGTAAGGATCGGATTGTTCAATGCTTTGCAAGGCGTAGTTCAATTCTTTGATCAGCCCGCTGTCGTCCTTCTTGGAAGCGATAAAATAATACGGTTTAGGCGCAAAGCGGGCGATTGTCCGCAAGCCTTCAACCCGGTCGGCGCTCGTTTTCAGCACCGCGTCGGCTTCGTTGTTCTGCAGCAGTGCCCGCACGTCGGCGTAGTCGGTGTAATAAACAAATCGGGGATTCACCTTGTTAATTTCGCAGAATTCCAGAAACTCATTTTTCCGGGCCACCGAATTTTCATGAACAGCGACTGTCAGATCTTGTTCGATCCGCGAATCAATCACGATATCCCGCGTATCTTCCGCCGAAACCTGCAGCACGGTTTCCACCATGCCGTAGCTGTAGGCCGAGTAATCATACCGTTCTTTCATGGATTCGGAATACATCATGCCGCCCATTAAGTCGATCGATCCCTCCGCCACCTGATCCATCAGCGCCAGAAGATCCTCATCGCGGTTGGAGCCGATTACAAATTCATATTCCCATCCCGTATACTGCGCGATTTCCTGTAAATATTCGTAGGTATAACCGCTCATTTTGCCATCTTCATCAATTTGCGTCAGACCCGCCTGAATCGGATAGGCAATCCGGACGACACGTTTTTTCTGAGCCTGCACGGCAGGAAAATCCCACATAAAAAGAAGCAGAAGAATCATTCCGATTTTTCCCCAGAAATAAATCTGTTTTCTCCCCGTTGTCCTCACCGGTTTCATTCCTTCACTCCTTGCCCGCGAATTCAGTATTTCTTATTCTGCGATTTAAAATCATATTCCAGACTTTTCCAAACCGGCTTATCAGCCCGTTTATGATAGTTATAATTTTTTATCCTTAATAACTTTTAGTATAACAAATTTTTCGTATTCCGACAATCCATACCGGGATCCCCCGCTCTCGTTTTAAGTAAAAACAGCGGTGTTTCAGTGTTTTAAGGAATTCCTTATATTTTACCCTGTCCGCCGTTCTCCGAATCAAGCCTCTCTGCCGCAAAAATCACAGGGGATCCGAACAATTTCCGCAAAGGCTCCCCCCTTCCGGGTTATTCCCCCTCGCTGCTTCCCTGTTAAAAACGGTTTGGTTTTATCAAGCTTCGGCGTCAGTTTGAGCATTCCTGCTTCCTCTTTCATTTTTCCAGAACTCCCGCTGCCAATAGCTTCAAGTCATGGTGGCAACGTCCATGCCCGATATTGTAAAGGAAGCTTCATAATTTAAGATAGGTCGCGGTGTATTTTATTGATATAATAAGGCCAGACCTGACCACGATGACCGCCTGGCGGTTGAAAATGCATGCGAAAGGAGACTTATGAAAACTCGTTTACGCCGTCTGATGACGCTTTGTTTATGCCTTGTCCTGATGGGGACAAGCGCCGCTTTCCCTCAAAAGCTTCTGGCTGAATCCCCCTCCGCTTCCGATGTCATGAACGCCGTTTTTGACACACCCTACCGCCACACGCTGCAATCCGATTACGCTTCGATCCGCCGTTCCACGCTCAGCGAATGGACAGACACCGTGTGGCAAAACGATGTATTGGACGCGAAAGTCACTGTAGGGGCTGGCAGTCAGCCCCTGGAACAAGCCGCAATCCGCAGCAGTGATTTCATCAATGGCAAACACCGCATCAGCGCCGAAAATATCGATATCCGCTGGCTGCAGGAAACACTCGCCAATATCGGCAGCGCTCATCCGGAAGCGCCGGTTGCCGCGTATCCTGACGTTATCCACCGAAGCGGAACAACGCGCATTGAAGCCGGACAGCTGAAATCCGCCTGGGTTTCACTGACGATTCCCAAGGATGCCGTCTGTGGCGTCTATACGGGAACGCTGGAGGTCACTGCCGCCGGGCAGCCCCCAACAACGCTGACGCTAACGTTTGAGGTTTTGGATCTGGCCGCCCCGGATCCGCAGGAAGGCGCGACCCAGGTTGAGCTGTGGCAGCATCCCTACACGACTGCCCGCTACTATGCGGTAACCCCGTTTAGCGAGGAACATAAAAACTATCTGCTCGATCAGCTGTCAGAATACGCCAAAATGGGCGGCCGGGGCGTCATCGCCACGATCGTGGAAGAAGCCTGGAATCACCAGTCGTATGACAGCGACCCGTCGATGATTCACTGGACAAAAACCGCGGACGGCTCTTTCAGCTTCGATTATACCGACTTTGATCAGTGGATCGAGCTGGCAATCCAGGCCGGCGTCCTCGATCCGCAGACCGGCCGGGGACAGATCAAAGCTTACAGCATCGCGCCCTGGGGCAACATTGTGACGGTTTATGACGAAACCAGCGGCACGTCCCAGCGTCTGACATTAACGCCGGGCAGCGAGGAATGGCGGACCGCCTGGACAGCATTCCTGGAAGATTTTATGCGTCATACGCTTGAGAAAGGCTGGTTCGATCTCACCTACATCGCCATGGATGAGCGGGAAATGGAAGTGCTGCAGCCTTGCGTGGATCTGATTGAAGGGATCCGCAGCGAAGCTGGGAAATCCTTTAAAATCTCCTCAGCGATGAATTATTCCAGCGGCGATGATTATGCGTTTCTGGATCGAATCGACGACATCTCTGTCAGTCTGATCAATGTCAACGAGAAATCGGACGCGATGCGCAATCTGGCCCGGCATCGTCAGGAACAGGGCTTGTTGACGACGATTTACACCTGTACCGGACAATATCCCAGCGCTTATACTATCTCCGACATGGCCGATACCGCCTGGACGATGTGGTACACCATGAAACAGGGAACCGATGGTTTCTTGAGATGGTCCTGGGATGGTTGGAATGAAGATCCGCTGACCGACGTCTCCTACCGCACATTTGAGCCGGGCGATCCGTGGCTGATCTATCCTGCGGAACGAGATTCAGCCGATGAAAGCTTTTATGAGTCGCCGCGCTATAAAATGTTAAAACAGGGGATCCGGGATATCAACAAAGCCAAATTTCTTCAAAGCTTATCTGAGGAATCCGAAACAGCCGTAACGCAGCTGGTTCAGTCGCTGAAGCGGCCCAAGATGAAAATCAACCGCTACGGCAGCGCGACCTACGCCCGCAGCTCCGACCGCGAGCTTGTGCAAAGCGAAGTGCTGCGGATGCGAGAAGGACTGAACGACATTGCGAGATCATATATACAATCAAGAGTAATCCCGGTCACTGCCATCCAGCTGAAAACGAAGAACATCTCGCTGCGCAGTGGGAAAAGCACACCGATTCTGCTTGAACCGGTTCCCCATAACGCCAATCCCGTGACTTGGATTTATAGCAGCAGCGAGGAGACCGTCGCGCAGGTCGATGAGACGGGCACCATAACTGCCAGTCAGTCAGGAACAGCCGTCATTACCGTCCGGTGTCCGCAGAACGATCAGCTTGAAGCAAAAATTACTGTCACCGTTTTGGATCCCGCACAGGCGCCGCGTAAACGAGCCGCCGCGTCATCGGATTTATCGGTTTTAAAACAAAAACTTGCAGAGCTCTTTTCGCTGGACGAATTTCATCATTTCTGACCCGATTGGAATTTACAACCGTAAGACATCTCTGATTTTAAAGTGCAGCCCCGGCGGTTGCCAAAAGACAGGGGCTGTGACAAATCAGGAAAATAAGAAGAAGCGATAAGCTCACAGCCATTTCTCTAAGTTTTCCACAATTTTAGATAAAACGAATGGAAAAGAAAGCATTCTGAAAACACCTTGACCCTTTCAAGGCTGTTTCTCAGTCTGCTTTTTCTTTCCTTTCCTGTC
>OJJT01000819.1_pt1 | contig 11697 bp, 9 predicted proteins | sample 1596281 | NCBI WGS metagenome assembly OJJT01 (sample SAMEA4350145, study PRJEB24818) | metagenome | biome: human; feature: gut; material: faeces | place: Denmark | collected 2013-09
TTTCGGGTGGTTGGTTTATAGTTTCTAGGCAACTCTATTTTACCACAATCCGTTGAGGAGATGTTTTGTTTTATAAAAGTTAAAATGCCGTATTTATGCGGCTTGTGGCGTTTCGCAAACACCTAAATATAAAAGAAATGATGAAAGGGGAAACCGGAGATGACGGTACGGCAAAATTTACAGATTTGAAAGATGGGATTTATCTTGTGGTACAGACAGGATCATCCGGAAAAGCAAAAGACTTTACTAATGTACAGCCTTTTTTAGTTATCATTCCTCAATTTGAAAATGGAATCCAGAACAGGGTGGTGAATGCAAAACCGAAAACTGAGATACAAAGGAAAGAAAAACCCGAGATACCTCCACAAACACCACCGGATCTATCTCCTAAAAAACGTCCTCAAACAGGAGATATTACAAATATGTTTCGGTGGAATGGAGTCTTGATGTTAAGCAGCGGTATGCTGCTGCTGTTTTTCAGGATCAGGCAAAAAAGCAAAATAGGGGAGGAGAGCGTTGATGAAAAAGAATAATTTGCTAATAAAGCTTTTAACCCTGTTAATAATTATAGCTGCTGTCCTGCCGGTGTTTTATATGCCTGCATATGCGGTGGAAGAAGAGTATGGAACACAAGATATATCTGATCATGGGATAAGCGAACAAGGAGAAAACATCACTTCTTCCGAATCGGAAACATCGTATGTTGAAGAGGGAAACAATGTATTTGACATCGTTCCGAAAGGATATACATTGAAAGCGGTTCAAACAAGGTCTGTTGAGTTTATCATACAGTATCCCCCGGGGCAGCCGACAGGAAATGTAACATACGAATTGAAGAAAGAAATAAATAACCGGGAAATAGTAGTAAAGAGAGGAACACTAAATAAGTCACAGAAAAAAATTACTTTTAAAGATTTAGAATTAAATACGCCATATAAGTTTTATTTGACAAAAGTTCCGAATGGATATGGAAAACCGGACGGTTCTGTGGCAGAGTTTTATTTTGACAACGACGGGATTCATTTTACAAAAGGTGAATCAGGTATTGCTTTGACGATGACTACTGCGTATGTTCATTTTATTGTACAGAATACTTCCGGACTGCCTGTAGGAGGAGTAGTACGATATGCATTAAATAAAGTGAAAGGTAATCAAGAAACTCAAATTAAGGCAGGAACGGCAGACAGGGCAACCGGGAAAATTATTCTTGAAAAATTAGAGTGGAACACTCCGTATAAACTTTATTTGAGAACAGTTCCAAAAGAATATGAAAGACCGAACGATTCCGTGGCAGAGTTTTATTTTGACAGTGAAGGGATTCACTTTATAAAGGGAAGTACAGCCGTTGTTTTAAAGAAGAATAATGAGCAGAACAACAACGGACAGGACGCCCCATTGGAGGAAGGACAATATTATGGATTTACAGGAGAAGACAGCAGAATAAAAATATCGAAGGAGTATAATATAGCGACAGGTACAGATGCATTTTGCTTTGGCGCTAACAAGGATTTTCCTAACTTTGGTAATAAAGCTGTTTACAATGAATTAAGTACCAGCGCCGAAACGCTCTTTCAATTAGCGGAAAATCCGAGGAAGAAAAATCCGAAAGAACTTTATGATTCAGTAAGAAAGGTGATTTATTATTGCGAAATGCATAAAAAAGAACTTTTAACTGACCATCAATTAGGCAGCGATGCATTCTGGTTTGGAAGCAATGATAAAGAAAAAGGATATTATAAGGCTTTGCAGGAGGCAATCTGGTATTATTCAGATAGTATTGACGGCTTGAAAAGCTATTCATCTGGCAGTGTGGGTTATCATATTATGAAAAAAGCAGTTAAACACATTATTCAAGAAAGTGAGAAAGTATCGGATGAAGATATGGAATGTGTAAAGCTTAAAATGTATAATTCTTCTATGCTGGGCGATCACAACAGTCCGCTCCAACCGTTAATTGCGTTTGAAATAATAAACAAAACAGATATAAAGGTGCAAAAAGTCAATAAAAGCGGTGAAAGTCTGGAAGGGGCTGCGTTCAGACTGGAAAAACTGGGGGATGCATCGTTCACCCCGGTAGAAATGGGAAATGAATCAGCTATTTCGGATTTTACGTTTAAATGTTTGGACGCAGGAGAATACCGTCTTACAGAAATCAAAGCGCCATCAAATTATATTCCTTTGGAAGAACCGATTCTATTTACAATAATAGAAGAAAGCAACGGTGTATTTAAAATTAAATTAAATACAGAGAATTCTAAAGTAACGTTAGAAGAGGGGACGTTGACGATTAAAGTTGCAAATGAAAAGACTGTAACGACAGAGATCACTGTGGATAAAAAATGGTTTAGAGCTGACGGAACTGAGTTTCACCCTCAGGATGGGGAGATTTCTTATAATCTGATACAGGTTTTGACTACGGAAGGAGGGGAATCTTCCGAAAAAATATATAAATCGGGAGAAACATTGACAAGTCAGGACGGTTGGCAAAAAACTTACTCAAATCTGCCGGCGGCAGACATAAACGGCAATGGAGAAAAAGAAATCTGCACGTATTATGTGAAGGAGATTTTGATTGCAGATTATAGTACAAGCTACAGTAACGGCAGCGTCGGTGAATCAGAAGATCCGTCGGCCGCGGCGCTTTCGTCGGGAACTATCACTGTTAAAAATACGGAAAAGATGAAATTCATATTACCTGAAACAGGTGGAACGGGACGTGGGATTCTGTACATTGCAGGAGTGTTTCTGTTAGGGATTTCTATGATTCTGTTAGGCAATAAAAATAGTTCTTTTTATGAATGCTTACATAAGAAAGGGTGACTTTTTGTATGAATTTGGATGAGCGGGATTTAAAAAAGATCAAATCTTTACATGTTATGTTGAAAATGCCAATATGGATATTGGAAAAAGAAACAAATAAAGTTTTAAAAAGCTATGAATCAATTTATAAGCATCCTATTTCTTACGGATTCAAAGAAAAGAATATCTCAGAAGAAACAGTGCAGTTCTACAGTGGAATATTAAATGAAATTTTTTTGTGCCTGTGGTATAAGGATATAAAAATAGTAATAGGCGCTTTTAGAATTAATAATGTTACAAGGGCAGATTTTTCACATGTTTATAATAATATGGATGATGAAAATAAGAAAAATTTGTCAGAAACCGAGTGTTGGGAATATTATGAAGCGCTTCCGGTATATCCGTTGGGGGATATCAGAGATTATTTGATCCTTTTAGGGTTTTTGTTTGATATGGATCTGGAAGATATCTATTCGGAAGGATTGCACGAGCAAGTAGCGAAAAACAAGTTAGAACTGGAGAAAAAGCCATCTGAAGAAGAGGTATATGACACTTTCCGTGTAGAGCGATATACATTTTATTATGAAAATAAGATCATGAACCTCGTAAGTCAGGGAGATATTCAATTATTAAAAAGTGGTCTTACAGAATTAGGAACGAGTGTTTTACCGATTTTAACGAGCAGTTCTTTAAAGACGGAAAAAAACTATACTGTTATTATTTTGGAAAAGCTGGCATCGTTGGCGATTCAGGTAGGAAAGGATATCGTGTCAGTAATCAGGCTGAGAAACTTTTATATCAAAAAGGTAGAAGAGCAAACAGAATTTGTAGGAGTTTTGGCTACGAGAGACAGCGCGATCATTCATTTTACAGAAGAACTTCACGGTGTGTCGAATCAGGCAAGAACATCCCTCATCCGGTGTGTTCTGCAATATATTAATCTGAAAATCTATGATAACATCAAGGTGACGGAGCTTGCAAAACAATTTTATTTATCAGAAAGCGCGCTTCGCAGCAGATTTAAAGAAGAGATAGGCGTACCTATTAACGAATATGTAAATAAAAGAAAGATTGAAGAATCAAAGATGATGATCTGGTCGGGAATTCCGGCAGGAGAGATAGCAAGGCGCTTGAGTTTCTATGATCTGTCTCATTATTATCGTACTTTTAAAAAATACACAGGCGTGACACCACAGCAGTTTAGAGATACAAATATCATAGGACAGGAAATGTAATAATAGGCGAAAAGTTTGAGTAAAATCAGCTTTTCGCCTGTTTTGTTTTTGTAAATATCGGGTGTTTGGTAATTAAGAAGAAAAAAATGTTGTTATGTACACGAGGTGGTCAAACGGTACATTGAAGCGGGGGGGGTAATAATATATGCTAACTCTAAAGCAAAATAATATAAAAGCTATACAGTTTTATATACACGGAAAGGAGGGGGGATATGCAGTTAAACAGAACAACAGATTACGTAGTAAGGATTGTGTACTTTTTAAGCAATGAAAACAGGATATTTACTTCTGAAGAGATTTCCGAGGCAATAGGGTGTTCAAGAGGTTACGTTATATCAATTTTAAGAAAATTATCGAAAGAAGGACTAGTGGAGGTGATCAGAGGAGTAAAGGGCGGTTTTCGGTTAAAGAAAAGACCGGACGCAATCAGTTTGTTTGATGTGATAAAAATCATGGAAGATACTATTTGTATCAATCAGTGTTTGAATGAAGAGGAAAATTGCAATCTAAAAGCAACCGATTACTGCCCGGTGAGACGGTTTTATCTTTCATTGCAAGAACAAATAGAATCGGAGTTAAAACATATGACATTTGAAATGCTGAGAAAATCGGGGGGGGGCGGATAGAATATTTTAATAGTTCTTAATCAGGCGGGTAATGCAAAATGAAGTCAAATGAAATCGAAGGAATCAGATAGGAGGATTTATGGAAACGTTAAGAAAAATTATTGAAGAAAAAAAGCGAAAGGGAGAAGAAAAAAAGCCGTATTATGGAATACGCAAACTAAGCGTAGGTATAGTTTCCTGTATGTTGGGCCATCTTCTCTTTTTTGCATCGCCTGTAGTTGTAAGCGCTGTTGAAGCAACTCCGGAAGATGTAAGCATCATTCAGATGCAGTCGGTGAAAGGCGAAGCGATCGAAAGATCAGCGACGTTGGTTGCCGTTACCGGAGCGACAGGTATCAGGGCGGCTTCCGGAAACATAGATTCGGAGAATTTGGGATATGCTCCGAATGCAAAGTATAGTTTTCAGGATTTAAAATTCGATCCTGAAAAGCTAAGTAAAACCAATTCCGCGCGGCAGATCCAATTTAAAATCTACGGAAAGCACAATATTGCCGCTTCAACAGATAACTGGAAGATCAATCTTCAAATCGATGAAAGAATCGCAAAACATGTAATAGGAATCGAAGTTGAACCAAAAAGGCTGACAGAAGCAAATCCAAGACCGATCAGAAGAGCGCTTACGAGAAAAAGCGATACGATAGGGCGAATGACAAATATATGGGAAGTAAATTATATCAGATCTGAAAACGGAGTGTTTGCAGGAGGAGAGACGACAGATACTCAGACTGCGCATAATGGAATTATTTATCTTGATAAACCGCTGAATAAAATTCTTGAAGAAATCGGAGATGAAAATCTGACAAACGAACGGCTCTTTTACAGAATTTATTTGACAAGCGTTCAAGATAAAGGAGCTATTGTTCCGGGCATTGCTTCTACAGGATTTTTCAAAATTAACGGTCTGGATATCCAGATCGAAACGATAGAATCTAGCGGCAATGAAAAATGGTTTAAGCATGCGGCTGTTGAAGGCAGATATGTAAGAAGTGATAAGTTTAAAAATCCTGGCGGAGCGATTAATCAAAACGGAGCTATCGTCGTAGATCATAAGATATCGAAGAATACTAACTTTGCTTATATAAGCGCAAAGAACAAACCGTGGACTCTTGAGTATGGAGTCGATCCGAGATTGGTAAAATATATTGGAGGTATCGAGCTTTATTACATGGATGCAGCTGATTATGTGAATCCGGATTATTCTCTAAAAAACAAAGCAAATCGCAAAGTTCGAGATTTGTCGATCGTAAGAACAGCAGGTCATAAAAAATATGGTTATGGTGATATTACAGAGAATCAGTTTACGCAAATAGTAGATGTTCATGGAGGACGACCCGAACCGATCACGATAAGATATGTCTATAAGCTTAATAAGCCAATCAATGAAATTTTGGAGGAATTAAGAAGAGAAGCCGGAGTAGAAGAAGGAGAAGCGTTTGGTAAAGATTTTATATTCAGCGCATGGATTACAGATAAAACAAAAGATGCTCTGATAACGAATACATACGGTACAGGCTACTATAGAATTCAGGATATTGACGGTGATGGAAAGCTTGATGAGGAGGAAGCAAATAATGAGCAAAGTCCTTATATCGGCGTTCCGAAAATTACAGCTCCTTATGAAGGTGATAATAAAGTAAAAGCTGTTGTGCATTTAAATGAAAATGCCGGAAAGGGAAATAAAGCTCAGCTGATCAATAAAAACGGAGTTGTCGTTGCTACAATTAATAATGTAGATGCAGAGGAAAACGGCATACCAAAAACAATAGATAGAGAACTTGAATTTACGGTTACTGATTCAAGTGTATTAGGTAAAGCAGGAGATAAACTTACCGTTAAGATCATTCCTTCAGATGAAAGGTATGAGAAAGCGGAAGAAGCAGAAACAAAGGTAAAAGAAGCGCCAAAAGCAGTCAAAGATCCTCTCAGAGTTGTCAAAGGAAAGGATTTAACAGAAGATACGGTATTAGCGAAAAAAGGAGTAGAAAATTCAAATAAAATGCCGGGAGGAACAACATATCGGTGGAAAACTGCTCCGAATACAAGTCAGGCAGGAAATACGACTGGGATAGTGTCAGTAACTGTTCCTGACAGAGAAGAAGCTTTTGAAGTAACTGTTCCTATTGAAGTGTTTTTAGCGGATGCAGATAAATATACTCCGCAGACAACGTCGATTATTAAAGAGTATGGAACATCAACGACAGAAGAGGAAATTATAGGCGCGGTAACAGTGCCGGGATATCCGGAAGATACAGTGGATGAACTGGAAATAGCACTTGATAATGCAACTCAGATTCCGGATGGGAATACAGCAGGGGATTATCCTGTAGATGTAACAGTTACTTATCCGGATGGAAGTGAAGATAAAGTACAAGTAACAGTTACAGTAAAAGAACAAAAAGATAATGAGAAGTATATTCCGGAATTCGATCAGATTAATAAAAACTACGGCGAAGCAACAACGGAAGAGGAGATCAAAGGTGCGCTGAAGGAAGAAAGCGTACCGGAGAACATGGAAGTCACAGTGAAGAATCCGGAAAACCTTCCGGACGGAATGACAGAGGGAACATTCGAAATAGAAGTGACGGTAGAGTACCCGGACGGAACAAGCGAAGATACGACAGTGCAGGTAGTGGTGACGGATAACCGCACGGATGCAGAGAAGTATACGCCGGAATTCGATCAGATCGAGAAAAACTACGGCGAGGCAACAACGGAAGAAGAGATCAAAGGTGCGCTGAAGGAAGAAAGCGTACCGGAGAATACGGAAGTCACAGTGAAGAATCCGGAAAGCCTGCCGGATGGAATGACAGAAGGAACATTCGAGATAGAAGTGACGGTAGAATATCCGGACGGAACAAGCGAAGATACGACAGTGCAGGTAGTGGTGACGGATAACTTTTTAGTTGTCACTAAAAATCCGCCAAAACAAATTGATGGACAGAGAGTAGCTGAAAATACAAATGTAATTACAGCAAATCTGACATTTACTGTAGAAGGTGTACATGATGAAGGATTAAATTCAGGTCTTTCCATTGATGAAAATGGAAATTTGACAGGAACGCCAAAACTTAATTGGGGTGACAAGAATTCCGACACTTATGAAGAACAGACAGTAGTTCTTCATGCAATAGCAACAGCGGAAAGTGGTAGTAAAAAACCTGTAACAATATCGGTAGTAGTTCAAAGAGATACGGACGGAGACGGAGAGCCGGATATCACGGATACAGACGATGATGGAGATGGATTTACGGATATAGAAGAGGAAGAAAAAGGTACTGATCCAAAAGATCCAAACTCAGTTCCGCAGGTTGATCCGATTGTTGCGCCGACTATAGGAGAAATAGAAGATCAGACTGTTGTAGAAGGAAATGCGATCACGCCGGTAACTCCGGAGGTGACAGAAGGATCGAATGTAACAGTGGAAGGTCTGCCGGAAGGAGTGATGTTTGAGAACGGAACGATTCAGGGAACGCCGAAAGTGACATGGAACGGATCGGAAGAAAGCAGAGCAATTACAGTGACAGTAAAGGCGGAGAAAGATGGAGCGACTGCCAGAGAGACTTTCGTGATCACAGTTCAAAGAGATACGGACGGAGACGGAGAGCCGGATATCACGGATACAGACGATGACGGAGATGGATTTACGGATATAGAAGAGGAAGAAAAAGGTACTGATCCAAAAGATCCAAACTCAGTTCCGCAGGTTGATCCGAAGCCGGTCAAACCGGATCAAAAGCAAGATCCTGAAATTTCTCAAAATAAAGTAGTGAACAATGTGGTTAATAATTCTTATAAAAAGCCGATTTCCAATGCACCAAAAACAGGGGATTTTGGCAATGGAACAGGATATACAGGTTTAGCTGCATTGGCTGCGGGATTGATGCTTCTTCTTGGAATAAAGAAAAAAAGAAAAGAGGAAGACGGTGAAGAATAAGATCTGATATGATCACATTAAAACGGTGTAGCAATTTGCTATGCCGTTTTATTGTGACAGCTATGAACCAAATCTCAGGTTAGCCAGATACATTGGTGATCGAAATTAAGCCATTATGGCTGCCAATCGAAATCAAGAATTATGATTGACAAAATTGCATAAATAGAGTAAAGTTTAGTTAGTTAAAACTAACTAAAAGGCGAAGAAGATTATTATTTTGAGGAAACGATTTGCTTTTTGGAAAATGTTTAAGGAGAAATCAAAGAGACTATGTCAGAAGAAATGCTTGTAAGTTATTGCTCGCCCACTTTATCGGGGCTTAAAACAGGAAGTCTTTTTTCGTGTCCATGTGATTCTAAAAAAAAGATGTCCGGAGAAATAAGTAATTTTAATCAGAAGTTGTCAAAAAAAGGAATCCGAATTCTTCCGGTACGCATATCAGGCAGGAGAGCTTTGATTTATGTTTATCGTCCGGAAAAATTAAAGCAGGATTTTTTTGATGAGAAAGTGCAGACGATTTTAGCACATAAAGGGTATGACTGCACAAACCAAAATCGTTGTGTCTGCAGATTGGTTGAAAAACTGCGGAAGGATTCAGAATTTCCACATGAGATTGGTTTATTTTTAGGATATCCGGCGGAAGATGTCAAAGGATTTATAGAAAATAAGGCGGCTAGCAGCAAGTGCTCGGGATGTTGGAAAGTATATGGGGATGAACAAACAGCAATGAATCTCTTTGAAGAATACAGGAAGTGTACAGAAATCTGCTATAGAAAATGGAAAAACGGCGCAGATGTTGAACAGCTTACGGTTTCTATATAATCATGAATTCAGAAGAGCCGATAGAGAATGAAAAAATCCGCTTTAATAAGTTGAAAAAATTAATATGGATTTCATATGGAAAATATGTAATAATTTGCTTATTAATTGAAAAAACAAAAAAGAAAGGGGAAAAGTATGATTATTACGACAACACCTTCTATTGAGGGAAGAAGAATTGTAGATTACAGAGGAATTGTTTTTGGCGAGGTTGTCTCAGGTGTGGATTTTGTCAGAGATCTGGCGGCGTCTTTCACGAATTTTTTTGGCGGAAGATCAGGCGGATACGAGGAAGAACTTGTGACGGCAAGACAGAATGCGCTTAACGAGATGGCTCAGCGGGCGGCATCGGCAGGAGCGAATGCTGTTGTGGGAGTTGACGTTGATTATGAAGTTCTCGGGGCTGACGGAAATATGCTGATGGTGACAGTGAGCGGAACGGCAGTGGTTGTAGAGTAAATCAATTTTTACAAGGCAGCAGGGTCAGAAAAAGATCAGGAATAGGATTTGGGAAAAGGATCATGGAGAAGCGTCTGCATGGTCTTTTTTGCTTTCCGCTAAGAAATATAAAATCCCGGATATACAGAAGAGAGAATATGATGTAATATAGTATGGATATAGACTAAAGAAAAAGATAAAGGTGATTTTGTGAGAATCGGTAAAAAAAGTTCAAAAAGAGAGAAAAAGGCAATGTCTGTTTCGCTGTATGCGAACTTGATGTTTGTCGTAGTGGAGCTTGTAATGGCGATAGTGACAGGTTCACAGGCTGTTTTGCTGGATGGTGTATATGACGGAATCGAATTCGTTATGCTTCTTCCGTCTATCTTTTTAATACCGCTTTTATATAAGCCGAGTAACGAGAAATATCCGTTTGGGCATATGCAGATGGAGACTGTGTTTATCGTTGTAAAAGGAATAACAATGATCACTGTTACAGTCGGTTTGATCACGAACAGTATCAATATATTATTTCACGGCGGGCGGACAGTTGATTTTGGAGTTGTAGCGTGGTTTGAGCTGTTTGCTTGTGTTCTTGGCATAATAGTGACATTTTATCTGAAGAGGAAAAACAAAGCGATGAATTCCCCTCTTATTACAGTAGAGATGCAGGGGTGGAAGATGGATAGTATGCTTTCCCTCGGAATGACAGCCGTATTTTTCCTTCCGGTTTTCCTTCCGTTTAAAGGAGTAGGTCAATTAACTCCGTATTTGGACCCGTTTATCACGATCGTGCTGTCTATGATCATGCTTCCGATCCCGGTTAAAACGGTGTTTACCGGAATCAGGGATCTGTTGTTGATCTCTCCCGAGGAGGAAACAGTATCAGAGATCAAGCAGACGGTGGAACCGATCATACAGGAAAGTAATTGTGTGGATATTTATTATGACATTGTCAGAACGGGAAGAAAATTATGGATCAGCGCGTATATTAAATTGAACAAGGATGAGCTTTCCGTAAGGAAGTTTAAGATGCTGCAGACGAGATGCATTGCCGCCTTAAGTGAAAAATATACGGATTTTTATTTTGAGCTTCTTCCTGAAATCGAGCTTGATATGGAAGAACTGGAAGAACTGCAGGAAAAGCAGGAAAAACAACAAATGGAAAATAAAAACGGGCGGGAGGATAAATAATTGAAGAAAAAGAGAGGAATTCTATTCGGAGTCGTTTTTATTTGCGTATTGTTTTTTGTAATCGTATTTTTTGTGAGGAACAAAGAATCTGCCGAACCCGTCAGCAAAAGTGATTTTAAATTGAATACTGTTGTGACTGTTACAATTTATGATTTAGAAGAAAAAGAGAAAAAGCCGGATGACAAAGATAAAAGAAATGAAAAGGGAATACATAGAGAAGAAAAGGATGCGGAAGAGATTATAGATAAAGCGTTAAAGCTTTGTGACAAATATGAAAAGATATTCAGCCGTACGCTTCCTGAAAGTGAGATTTATGCGTTGAATCACGGAACGCTTCCGATGGAAGACGGATATTATCTTTTATCCGAAGAGTGCGCGGCGTTGATCGAAAAGGGGTTGTATTATAGTGAACTTTCCGGTGGAGCGTTTGATATTACGATCGAACCTGTTTCTTCTTTATGGGATTTTACTTCAGGGGAAAAGATCGTGCCGGATGCAGAGACAATCGCGGAAAAGCAGGCATGTGTAGGCTATGAAGATGTGGAGCTTAAAGGAAATAAACTACGTTTTAAAAAAGAGGGAATGGGAATTGAGCTTGGAGCTGTCGCAAAAGGATATATTGCAGATAAAGTGAAAGAATATCTTGTATCGG
>OJJT01000828.1_pt1 | contig 11611 bp, 8 predicted proteins | sample 1596281 | NCBI WGS metagenome assembly OJJT01 (sample SAMEA4350145, study PRJEB24818) | metagenome | biome: human; feature: gut; material: faeces | place: Denmark | collected 2013-09
TATTCTTTCATATTTTTTTACTGTTTTTTTTTATTTTTCTTTAGTTGTTTTTTTTTTTGTTTTTTTTTTTTTTCAAGCAGAAGACGGCATACGAGATTTCTGCCTGTCTCGTGGGCTCGGAGATGTGTATAAGAGACAGCATCCGGACCGCTGAGAGTACCGTCCCGACCAATATCCGTATAGATAATGGTGGCAACGCCCATTTTCTCCATGGCCTTTGCCAGGTCGATAAAGTCCATTTGGGAGTCCTCGGTCCAGCCCTCGGTGGCCACCATACCTTGCTTGGCGTCGATCCCTACGGCGATCTTGTCCCCATAGGCGTCTACCGCCTGCTGCACCAGCTCCGGATTTTTAAGGGCAACGGAGCCGAGAATGACCCGATCCACGCCCCGATCCAGGTAGAACGCAATATCTTCCATGGTGCGAATACCGCCGCCAACTTCCACTTTCAGCGGGGTGTGCTCCACCACCTGCAAAATCGGGTCTGTATTTACCGGCTTCTTTTGCAGGGAGCCGTCCAGATCCACAATATGCACCCAGGTGCAGCCCACCCGGGCAAACTGCTTGGCAGTCGTCAGTACATCCTCTGCCACCTGCTCTGCGGTGGCAAAATCGCCTCGCAGCAGCCGCACCGGCTTACCGTCCATAATATCAATGGCGGGAAAAATAATCATAAGTTGTTACCCTCTCTAATTTTTGTTTATAATACGCCCTTGGTAGACAGTACCGCACCGCCGGTGGGCTGTACCGCGCCGTGCAGGGCGTGACCAACAGCCTTAAAGACGGCCTCAATTTGGTGGTGGGCGTTGGTGCCGTAAGGCACATCAATATGCAGAGTGATCCCGGCGTTCACCGCAAAGGCGCGCCAAAATTCCTCTGTTACGCAGGTTTCATAATCGCCGCACCGTTCCTGCTGGAATGTGGCGCGGAACACCAAAAACGACCGATTGGACAAATCCAGATCGCACCGTGCCAGGCTCTCGTCCATCGGCACCGCAAAACTGCCGTACCGGGCAATGCCGCCAAAGTCGCCCAACGCCCGGCGCAGTGCCTGCCCCAGCACAATACCGGTATCTTCTACCGTGTGATGGGTGTCTACCTCCAGGTCTCCCTGCACCGTCAGTTGCAGCCCAAAGCCGCCGTGCACCGCAAAGGCGGTAAGCATGTGATCAAAAAAGCCGTTTCCGGTGGACACAGCCACTTCCCCGCCGTCCAGACACAGGGTGGCCGCAATTTGGGTCTCTTTCGTATTTCGTTCTACCGTTGCCGTTCGCATAAACCGCACCTCTTATTCAAACCGTACTTTTATAGAGTTGGCGTGGGCGGTCAGGCCCTCCGTCTCTGCCAAAAGCATAATATCGTCCTTGGCCTTTTTCAGCTCTTCCGGGGTATAATAAATAAAGGATGACTTCTTCACAAAACTATCTACCGACAGGGGCGAAAAGAACCGAGCCGTACCGCTGGTGGGCAGCACATGATTGGGGCCTGCGTAATAATCGCCCAAGGGCTCCGGGGACCAATTGCCCAGAAATACAGAACCGGCGTTATCCACCATACCGATATATTTCAGCGGCTCAGCCACGCACAATTCCAAGTGCTCCGGCGCCAATTCGTTCGCAAAATCCAGCGCCTGGCGCAAATTGTCGCACACAATGATTTCACCGTAGTCGTCAAAGGATTTTTGAATGATCTCCTGACGCACCAAGGTCTTGATCTGCCGGTCAATCTCCCGCAGCGTGTTCTTAGCCAAAGACTCGGAAGTGGTTAGCAAAATGGCAGAGGCCCGCATATCGTGCTCCGCCTGGCTCATCAGGTCTGCCGCCAAGAAGGAGGCGTCCGCCGTAGAGTCCGCCACAATGAGAATTTCGCTGGGGCCTGCCACCATATCAATATCCACCACACCGTACAGCAGCTTTTTGGCCGTGGCCACAAAGATATTGCCGGGACCGACGATTTTATCTACCTTGGGGATTCGCTGGGTACCGTAGGCCAAAGCAGCCACTGCCTGGGCACCGCCTACTAAGAACACCTTATCCACACCGGCCACCGCAGCCGCCGCCATAATATTGGGATTGGGATTGCCGTCCTTGCCGGGCGGGGTCACCATAATGATTTCCTGTACGCCGGCGATCTTGGCGGGAACGGCGTTCATCAGCACAGAGGAGGGATACGCCGCCGTGCCACCAGGCACATAAATGCCTACACGCTTCAGCCCGCGAATACGCTGACCCATAATGACGCCGCTTTCCTTGGTAGTCATCCAGCTTTGCTGGGCCTGGCGCTGATGGAAATCATAGATATTTTGCTGCGCTTTCACCACAGCGTCCTTAAAAGCCGGGTCTACCTGATCTAAGAAGGCGTGGATCTCGTCCTTGTCAAATTCGATTTTCTTAGGCACGCTGCCGTCAAACCGCACGGTGTACTCCCGCACAGCCTCGTCGCCGCCCTCTTTTACACCATTGATAATGGTGGTCACCGCCTCGGTGATCTTGGGATCCGTCTCCCCTGCCCGCTGTTTCAGCTGCGCCAGAAGCTGGTATTCGACCACGCCGTTTGCTTTTGTGATTTTCATTGTTCTACCCTCTTTCAACCCACTTGCGCTGCCAGTTCAATATCATGCAGGAACGCCTCAATCTCGTCCTTGCGCAGTTTCATAGAAGCCATATTCACAATCACCCGCGCAGAAATGGGCATGATCTTCTCTACCACTTCCAGACCGTTCTCCTTTAAGGTAGAGCCGGTCTCCACAATATCCACAATGCCGTCTGCCAGGCCCAGGAGCGGCGCCAGTTCCACGCTGCCCTCGATCTTGATCACATCCACATCCATACCCTTGGACTTAAAGAATTCTTTCGCCACCTTAGGGTATTTGCTGGCCACGGTTTTGCGCTTGTAGCCGCTGAAGAAATCCGTGCCCGCCTTGGTCGCCAGGGCAAAGGCGCAACGGCCGATATTCAGGTCCAGCACTTCATAGAATGCACTGCCGTGCTCCACAATGGTGTCTTTGCCTACAATACCAATGTCGCACACGCCGTGCTCCACATAAGTGATCACATCCGGCGCTTTGGACAGTACCGCCTCGTACGGATCCACCGGCAAGATCAGCCGACGGCCTTTATTCTCCAGAGCCTCCGTGTTCAGCCCCATGGTCTTAAACATCTGCACAGACGCCTTTTCCAGCCGTCCCTTAGTCAGTGCAATGCGCAGCGGGCGGTCCAAATTAATCTCCTCGTGGAGCACATCGGTCACCGCCGACACATCCACCGCAAAGCCGATGGCCGGTTTGTCCGTGCCAAATTCGCCCAGCAGATTGTCATACCGACCGCCGGACAGCACTGTCAGACCGCTGCCCTGCACATACCCGCGAAAGATCACCCCGGTGTAGTAGTTAGAACGATTAACAATGCCCAAATCCAGCAGCACTTGCTCCTGCAAACCTGCGGCGCACAGCGTGTCGTACAGTGTTTTAATATACTGCAAGGAGGCGTCTGCGCCGCCCTCGGTATACAGTTCCCGCGCTTCGTCCAGCACCTCCGGGCCGCCAAACAGCCGAGGCAGCCGCCGCAGCACCCGAGTCTCTCTGCAATCCTCCAAGGCATCCAGCAAATCGCCCAGCGCTGCAAAGTTCTTTTGCTCGATCAAGTGGCAAATTTCTGCCTTCACCGCCGGTTTTACATTCAGATTGCGCAGCACCGCGCCAAAGTACCCGGCGTGGCCCAACTCGATTTTAAAGCCCGGCACCGTGCTTTGCATGGCACGGCAAGCCAGCGTAATGACCTGAATATCCGCCGCCATAGAGCCGTCGCCAATGAGTTCAATGCCGCTCTGCGCCACCTCGTCGGTGCGCCCGGCCAGCTCCTTGGTGCGCACAAATACACTTTGATTGTAATAGAGACGCACCGGAAAGGCATCCTCCGACAGTCGAGTAGCCACCAGGCGGGCAATGGGCAGAGTGTTGTCCGGCCGCAGCACAGTGGTTCTGCCCCGGTTATCCGTCAGCTTATACATCTCGTCTGCATCCAGCCCGGCATCGCCGCTGTTGAACACATCAAAAAACTCCAATGTTGGGGTGATCACCTTGCGGTAACCGTTAGCCTCATATAACCCGGTTAGGGCGTTCTCTACCCGGCGGCGATCGTCGCACTCCTCAAACAGCAGATCACGGCTGCCCTCCGGGGTCACTTTTGCATATTGTTTCATGTTGTTTTCCTCGCTTTAGTGCGCTAATGTGGTAATATGCTACCATACAAAAGAGCGTTTGTCAAGCCCGGACTTAAAAGAGAGAAATCTGGTTGCTCTCCGGCAGGTCGCCCAGTGCCCCCGCCTCGCGCAGGGAGTCTACCACAGACTTGCCTACCCCGCTGCGTGCCATCAGATCATCACAGGAGATAAACTCGCCCATACCGTCGTCCTTGGCCTGGGCCAACTGCTTCGCTGCGTTCTCGCCTACGCCGGCAATGGCGCTAAAAGGCAGACGGATCTTGCCGTCCTCAATATTATACACCCGCCAGTCGGACTTATAAATATCCACCGGCAGGAAGTGATACCCGCGAGCCAACATTTCAATCACAATCTGCAAAATGCCGTATGTGTCCTGCTCCTTGGCAGAGGCGTCGTTGCCCTTGCGCTTGATCTCTTCCATTCTGGCCTTAACCGCATCCTTGCCCTGAACCGCCGCCACAGCGTCCAGATCGCCGCCGCGCACGGTAAAGAACGCACTGTAATACTGCAAGGGATAATAGATCTTGTACCATCCCAAGCGCAGGGCCGCGATCACATACGCCGCTGCGTGCGCCTTGGGGAACATATATTTGATTTTATAGCAGCTGTCTATGTACCACTGCTCCACGCCCACTTCTTTCATGGCTTCCTCATAAGGCGGCAGCTCCTTGGGTGCCTTGCCCTTACGCGTGTATTCCATGATCTTAAAGCAGTCCTTCTTACTTAGGGGCGAGGGCTTGCCGGTGCGCTGCTCATAGGCTTCCGCCTTATGGAGCAGATAGGTCATAATACCGTCACGGCAGCCGATCACATCAGAAATGGTGCACACACCGTTTTTGATCAGCTCCTGGGCGTTGCCCAACCACACATCCGTGCCGTGGGACAGGCCGGAAATTTGCAGCAAATCGGAAAAAGTTTTTGGCTGTGCCTCCATGAGCATTCCCAGCACAAAGGGAGTACCCATCTCCGGGATAGACAATGTGGAGGTGGGGCAGTCAATATCCTCCGGCGACACGCCGATCGGCTCCGTAGAGGTGATCATCTGGTACAGCTTTGGGTCGCACAGATCCACATCCATCACAGGAATACCAGTGGCATCCTCCAAAAATTTATAAAGGGTGGGCACATCGTGACCCAGCTCGTCCAGCTTCAGCAGCGTATCGTGAAGCGCGTTCTTAAAGTCAAAGTGTGTGGTATAGGTGCCCTTGCTCTTATCGTTAGACGGGTACTGAATAGGCGTAAAGTCCTCCACCTCGTACTCGTCCGGCACAACCACCATGCCGCCCGGGTGCTGGCCGGTGGTACGCTTAATACCGGTACAGCCATCCTTCAGTCGCTCAATCTCCGCCTTGGGGGTGGAGCCGTCCAAGCCCCGCTCCTCCAGGTACTTGATCACATAGCCAAAGGCGGTTTTTTCCGCCACGGTAGCCATGGTACCGGCCTTGAACACATGGGACTTACCAAACAGCTCCTCCGTGAACCGATGGCTCTGGGACTGGTAGTCGCCGCTGAAGTTCAAGTCAATATCCGGCTCTTTATCGCCGTCAAAGCCCAGGAAAGTCTCAAAGGGAATTTCGTGGCCATCCCGGTTCATGGGTATATGGCAATGGGGGCAGTCCTTAGGCGGCAGGTCAAAGCCGCTGCCCACAGAGCCGTCCTGTATAAACTCACTGTGCTTGCACTTGGGGCACACATAATGAGGTGCCAAGGGGTTTACCTCGGAAATGCCCGCCATGTGGGCTACAAAAGAGGAACCAACGGACCCTCGGGAGCCCACTAAGTAACCGTGATCCTCCGAGTTCTTAACCAATCGTTTGGCAATAACATACAGCACGCCAAACCCGTGCTTGATAATGGAGTCCAGCTCACGCTGCAAGCGAGAGGCCACATACTCCGGCACCGGATCACCGTATTTCTCCTTAGCGGTTTTCCAGCAAATGTCCGTCAGCTCATCGTCTGCGCCGTCAATGTGGGGCTGGAAAGTACCGGGAGGAATGGGCACAATATCGTCGTCGATCATATCGGCGATCTTGTTGGGGTTGTCCACCACCACTTCCTTGGCCCGATCGCCCAGGTAGGCAAAGTCCTCCAGCATCTCTTTGGTGGTCTTAAAGTACAGAGGCGGCTGCATATCCGCGTCCTCAAAGCCTTTGCTGGCCATAATAATGGCGCGGAACTTGGCGTCTTTTTTATCAAGAAAATGTACATCGCCGGTAGCTACGGTCAACTTGCCCAGCTTGTCACCGATGGCGAGAATTTTGCGGTTAATATTGTTCAGATCCTCTTCTTCCCGGATCTGCTCATGAATTTCTTTATTGGAACGCAGCATAAAAGCATTGTTGCCGTTCGGCTGAATTTCCAAATAATCATAAAAGTCGGCGATTTTCTCCAACTCTTCGTCGCTTTTGCCGTGGAGAATAGCCTGGTACAGCTCGCCCTGCTCGCAGGCGGAGCCGATAATAATGCCGTCCCGGTGCTCTTTCAACGCCGACTTCAAGATCAGCGGACGGTTCTTAAAGTACTCAATATTGCTCTTGGAGATATGCTTATACAGTACCTTGCGCCCGGCCAGGGTGCGGATCAAAAAAATAATATGATACCGGGGGAAGTCCTTGAGCTTCATATTCATAAAGTCCGGGTACTTCTCGTCGTCTACCAGGTAACCCTCCATACCGCACAGCAGCTTGATGCCGGCGCTCTTGGCTGCCTTACAGGCCTCCGGCAGTGCCTGCACCACGCCGTGGTCGGTGATCGCAACCGCCTTGTGGCCCCACTTGGCCGCCCGCTTTACCAAAGAGGTAGGTGAGGAAATGGCATCCATCTCCGACAGGGAGGTATGCATGTGCAGCTCCACCCGCTTCTCCGGTGCGGTATCCATCTCCTCCATCTTGGTCACGGTAGCCAACGAATTGGCCCGCAGCACATACTCACCGGCGTAGTTATCGTACTGGTACATACCGCTGACCATCACAGTCTTGGCACTCTGGATCTTATTGATCACCGGGTCCATCACTTTATTGCTGTCAAACATCTTCACCGTCATGGAAGATGTGTAATCGCTGATATTAAAGGAAAAAATCTTGTTGCCGCCGCGCTTGGTCTCCCGGGCCTCGCTGCACAGCACATCCCCCCATACGGTAATGTAGCCGTCGTCGGTCCTGACCTCATTCATAGGCTTAGGCAATTCCCGAATGGGCTTGCCAAAGAAGCCATGCACCGTGTCGCCGTAGAGCGGCAGACCGCCCTGCATAGGACGGTGCTCCACCTGCTTTTCCGCTTCTTCTTTCTTTTGTTTCTCGGCCTCCTGCTTCTCTGCCACCGCAGAGCGCACCGCCGCTTCTATGTCATAGGTCTTGGCTTCTACAAATTCTACAGCCAGTTCCAGATCGAACAGCTTATGAATTTCCTGGGCCAGCAGCTTATCCGTGCCCTTGGCCAGCAGCACTTCCCTGCCCCCGTATTGCAGGTCGATATGCAGGGTGTTGCCGTTTACCGTAGCCTTGGCGTCCTTAAAGAAGCCGTTAACCTCCGCATGGTGCCGCCGAATGTTGGCAATTAGGGAGGGCAGACAGTCCGCAGAGAACGCCGCCGAGGCATAATGAGGGGTCAGCACTGCCTTTTCCAATCCCATTTGGGCTGCAATTTGGTCTGCGCACCGCTCCAGCTCCGCCGTTTCGACCAAAGACGGCAGCTGCAAATCAATGTGCAGTTCCCGCCGGTCGTGGTAAGTAGACATACCCACCACAGCCGCATCTGCCAACGCCAGGCGTCCCGCCTCGTCCATATAGGCGCCAAAATATTCAACAAATCGGTTCATTGCTTGCATTATAATTTATCAATCTCTTTCATCAATTCCGTTAGCAGTTGGTCCTCCGGGACTTTGCGAAGAATTTGGCCTTTCTTAAACAGCAGACCCTCGCCGTCGCCGCCGGCAATGCCAATGTCCGCTTCTCTGGCCTCGCCGGGGCCGTTGACCACGCACCCCATCACAGCCACTTTAATGGGCTTGTGCACATCCCGCAGCTTCTCCTCCACCTGTTTTGCAAGACCCACCAGGTCAATGCGGGTGCGCCCGCAGGTGGGGCAGGCAATTAAGTAGGGGCTGTCGTTTTTCAGCCCAATGGCTTTCAGTATATCCATGGCGGCAAAGACTTCCTTCACCGGGTCGTCGGTAAGGCTCACCCGAATGGTGTCGCCGATACCGTGGCACAGCAGGGAGCCGATCCCCGCCGCAGACTTGATAATACCCATGCGCTCGGTGCCCGCTTCCGTCACACCCAGGTGTAAGGGATAGTCGCACCGCTGGGCAGCCATCTCATAAGCAGCGATCATGGTGGGCACATTGCTGGACTTAATAGAAATGACAATATCGTTAAAGTCAAACTTCTCCAACAGTGCTGCGTGGTACATGGCGCTCTCCACCATGGCCTCAGGGGTAGGCGCGCCGTATTTGGCTAAAATATGTTTTTCCAGCGAGCCGCTGTTGACCCCAATGCGAATGGGGATCTGCTTCTCTCTGCAAATATCCGCCACCGCTTTTACCCGATCGTCGCTGCCTATGTTGCCCGGGTTGATACGAATCTTGTCGATCCCCCGCTGGGCAGCGCCCAGCGCCAGACGATAGTTAAAATGAATGTCCGCCACCAAGGGCACATTCACGGCGTTCTTGATAGGCTCAATCAGATCCAGCGCCGCCTCGTCTGGAATGGCAAAGCGGATCACTTGGCACCCGGCAGCCGCCAGCGCTTTGGCCTGCGCCACAGAGCCGTCAATGTTCGTAGACGGCACATTCAGCATGGATTGTACCAGCACCGGGCTGTCGCCGCCCAGGGTGGTATCGCCTAATTTGATTTTTCTGCTTTTTCTTCTTTCCATTTTGCTCACCTACGAAAACAACTTGGTAATATCACTAAAGGTCACCACGCACATAAAGAGCAGCAGCAGCGCCAGCCCCGCCGCGTTAATGACCCACTCTGCCTTATCCGGCAGCTTGCGTTTGCAAATCCCCTCGCCCACCAGCAGGAACAGCCGCCAGCCGTCCAGCGCCGGAATGGGAAACAGGTTAAACAGCCCCACATTGATGGTGAGTATCGCCATCAGCCGCAGTGCGGAGTAGGCAGAGGTTTTCACCGCCTGGCTCACATAGGACACGGCACCCACCGGGCCGCTGATGTCTGCCAAGCCAAAGCGGCCGGACAGCATATCCGCCACGGACAGGAACACCATGCGGGCGTAAGACACCGTTTGCATAACGCTCTCCCGCAGCACATTGCCCACATTCTTGGGCACACCGTGGAGCCAAAAGTCCATCTTTACAAACCGATGGCCCTCATATTCTTCCGTATCGAATTTGACCTGCAAGGTCTTTTTGGCACCGTCCCGCTTAACGACCACTGTCAATGTATCGTCTGCACTGCGAGACAGGCCGGTAGTCACATCGGTAGCAGTGTAAACCCGCATACCGTCAATGGACTGAATGGTATCGCCCACCTGCAATCCGGAGGCTGCGCTGGCGGCGTTCGCCTCAAACTTCGCCACCTGGGCAGTACCGATCAAATTGCTGCCGCACACAATCAGCACGGTCAACAAAAAGCCCAGCACCAAATTCATCAGCGCACCGGCCACCACCACAAACAGCCGAGCAGGTACGCTCTTTTTGTTAAAGGCGTTGGGATCTTCCGAGTCCTCCCCCTCGCCCTCCATTTGGCAGTAGCCGCCAAAAAGGATCCAGCGCAGGCTGAATTTGGTGCCGTTCCTTTCCCGCTGTATGATCTTAGGACCCATACCCACGGAAAACTCATTGACTTTGATCTTCATTAGCCGAGCGGCAAAATAATGCCCGCCCTCATGCACCAGAATGATCAGTTCAAAAAATAAAATGGCAATCAGAACGGGATATACCGTATGCCACAGGGAAGATAAGGTCACGAAACCGCCTCAATCACATAATCTCTGGCCGCGCGATCGGCCTGCAAAACATCATCCAGGGTGTAATCCGCCACTTGCGGGCACGCCTCCATGGCCGCCCGGTTCAGCACCGCAATGTCTGTAAACTTGATCTTGCCGTTTAGGAACAGCCGTACGCTCTCCTCATTGGCGCCATTGGCTGCCGCCGGGCGCAAACCGCCTGCCGCAATGGCGTCCTTGCACACATTGATACAGCGGAAAGTATCATAATCCGGTGCATAAAAAGTCAGCTTACCGTAATCCACAAGGGACAGCTCCTGCACCGGGCTGGGTAGACGCTGGGGATAGGTCAGCGCATACTGAATGGGAATACGCATATCCGGCACACCCAGCTGGGCGATAACGGAATTGTCTTGATATGCAATGGCGGAGTGCACCACGCTCTCCCGGTGCACCACAATATCAATGGCATCAATGGGCATATCAAACAGCCACTTGGCCTCAATAAATTCCAGCCCCTTGTTCATCATGGTAGCACTGTCGATGGTAATTTTTGCGCCCATATCCCAGTTAGGATGCTTTAAGGCGTCCGCCGCCGTCACATTTTCCAGTTCCGCTAAAGTCTTGCCAAAGAACGGTCCGCCGGAAGCGGTTAAGATCAGCTTCTTCACCGCGCCTTTTTCCGGGCTGCCTTGCAAACACTGAAAGATGGCGGAGTGCTCGCTGTCCACCGGCAAAATATCCACACCGTAGGCCTTGGCGGTATTGGTCACCAAGTGCCCACCGGCTACCAGCGTTTCTTTATTCGCCAGCGCCAAGGTCTTTTTGGCCTGAATGGCCGCCAGCGTGGGTTGCAAGCCCACCATACCCACTACGGCGTTCAGTACCGTATCCGCGCCGGAATAGGTAGCACATTCGATCAGACCGTCCATACCGGACAGTACCTTGGTACCCGTATCTGCCACCCGGGTGCGCAGATCGTCTGCCGCAACCGGATCCATCATAGACACCAGATCCGGGCGAAACTCCCGAATTTGTGTCTCCATCAAATCAACGCGACGGTTAGCGGTCAGGCACACCACCCGGTAGCCGTGCATACGGCAAACATCCAGGCTCTGTGTACCGATAGAGCCGGTAGAGCCTAAAAGAGCAATTCCTTTCATCTGGTTACCTCTTACTTAGAAAAAACAGTCAGTGCCAGCGCATAAGTCACCGGCAAAGTGAACATAGAGGAGTCAAACCGATCCATGACCCCGCCGTGGCCGGGAAAGATCTTGCCAAAGTCCTTTACGCCGAAATTGCGCTTAAGGACAGAAGCGGACAGATCGCCCATCATGCCCAGGAACGATACCGGCAGGCACGCAGCCAGCAGCACTGTCACGGCAAATTCGTCCATCTTAAAGCTGTCTCTTATACACATCTCCGAGCCCACGAGACAGGCAGAAATCTCGTATGCCGTCTTCTGCTTGAAAAAAAAAAAAAA
>OJJT01000829.1_pt1 | contig 11570 bp, 10 predicted proteins | sample 1596281 | NCBI WGS metagenome assembly OJJT01 (sample SAMEA4350145, study PRJEB24818) | metagenome | biome: human; feature: gut; material: faeces | place: Denmark | collected 2013-09
TACTATTTGATAACTCTATTCTTATGCTCTTTTTTTTTTTTCTGAGGAGTCGGAGACCCACCGAAGGCTCCACCTCTCTATTCGTCGGCAGCGTCAGATGTGTATAAGAGACAGCTGTTGGACGGCGTGGAGGTGTTCAACGGCAACGCCCGTCATGACTCTCACAACGATGACGCGCTCCGCTTCGCCCGCGAAAACGGCCTGTTGTTTTTTTCCGGCTCCGATCATCACGAGACCGAGGACCGTGGACGCGGCGGCATGGTGCTGCCGAGCGAGCCGAAAGATGAAGCAGATCTCGTCCGCCTGCTGCCTTCAGCAGGCCTGCTGCCCGATATCCTTCTGGAATTTTTCCCGGTCAAGCCCGAAAAATAACATCTGAAAAACGGCCCCGCCGCTGGCATTCCAGCAGCAGGGCCGCTTTTTTGCATCATTCTCCGGCGCGGCGCTCAGCAATGCAGTACGATATCCCCGTCCTGCGTATCCACCTCAATGGCCGTCAGCGGCTCGCCGCTGATGATCTTCCCGGCGATGGCATCCTCCACCTCTTTGCGGATGACACGCCGCAGGTCGCGGGCGCCGAACTTGCCGCCCTTCGCCTTTTCACACAGCAGGGCAAGCGCGGCTTCTGTCCAGCTCAGACCGATGCCTTTTGCCGCGAGAGGTTCCTTGTACTCGCCAAGCATCAGAGCGGCGATCCGCTTCAGGCTCTCCGGAGAGAGCGGCGCAAAAGTGACGATCTCGTCCACACGGCTCATAAACTCCGGCCGCAGAAATTCGCCCAGCGCCTTGATGGACTTATCCCTGCTCATTTGAGCGATGGTACGGTTGAAGCCTGTTTCTCCGGTCTTGTCGCCGGAGCCTGCATTGCTCGTCATGCAGATGACCGTATTTTCAAAATTGACCGTGCGGCCCTGGGCGTCGTTGATTTTTCCCTCGTCCAGGATCTGAAGCAGCAGGTTCATCACATCCGGATGCGCTTTCTCGATCTCGTCAAACAGCACCACGCTGTATGGCTTGCGGCGCACTTTCTCCGTCAGCTGCCCGGCCTCGTCATAGCCCACATAGCCCGGCGGCGAACCGATCAGGCGGCTGACCGTGTGCTTTTCCATGAATTCCGACATATCCAGACGGATAAGCGGGTCGACCGTATCGAACAGCTGCAGCGCGAGCTGCTTGACAAGCTCTGTTTTGCCCACACCCGTGGGGCCGACGAAGATAAAGCTGGCCGGACGGCGGCGCGCTGAGATGTCTGCGCGGCTGCGTTTGACAGCGTTTGCCACCAGATGCACGGCCTCGGGCTGGCCGATGATGACCCTGTTCAGGTTTTCTTCCAGATGCGCAAGCTTTGTATACTCGGTTTTCTTTACTTTTGCGGCCGGAATCCCCGTCCAAAGCTCAATGACTTTTGCCACATCCTCCATCGTCACCTGGATGCCATCCACGGCCTCCCGCTGCGCGGGCAGCTCTGCCTCCAGGCGGATGATCTCGGATTTGATCTGCGCCAGCTTCTCGTAGTCCGGCCCCTCCTTGGCCTGTTCCTGCTCAGCCTCCTGCTCTTTCAGACCCGCAAGGTGCTTTTCGTTTTCCACCCATTCGGTGATTTCCGGGTGGCGCAGGCTGCAGCAGGCACAGGCCTCATCCAACAGGTCGATGGCCTTATCCGGCAGGAAACGGTCGGTGATATAGCGCTCGGACAGCGTGACCGTGCTGCGCACGATGGCTTCACTCACCTTTACATGGTGGTACGCCTCATAATACTGGCGGATGCCCGCGATAACAGCCGTAGCATCGTCGATGGACGGCTCCTCGATCTTCACCGGCTGGAAACGGCGCTCCAGCGCCTGGTCTTTCTCAATGTATTTGCGGTATTCGGCAAACGTCGTCGCGCCGATGACCTGAATCTCCCCCCGGGAGAGCGCAGGCTTAAGGATGTTGGCTGCGTTCATCGCGCCCTCGGAATCCCCCGCCCCGGTGATGTTGTGGATCTCATCAATAAATAAAATAACGTTGCCCGCCGCTTTCACTTCGCCAATGAGCCCTTTCACACGGCTTTCAAACTGGCCGCGGAACTGGGTTCCCGCCACCAGGCTTGTCAGGTCCAGCAGATAAATTTCCTTGTCACGCAGGCGCGCCGGAACGTTCCCCTCTGCGATATGCAGCGCTATGCCCTCGGCGATGGCCGTCTTGCCCACGCCCGCCTCACCGATGAGACAGGGATTGTTCTTCTGGCGGCGGGAAAGGATCTGGACGGTGCGGTAAATTTCCCTGTCGCGGCCCACGATGCGGTCCAGCTTTCCGTCCCGCGCCTTGCGGGTGAGGTTCTCGCAGTAATTGTCCAGAAACTTGCGTTTCTTGCCGCGGTCGTTCTTACTCTTTACTTCCTTCTCCGGCGCTTCTTCCGTTTTCCTGCGGCCGCCGAAAATACCGAAGGGGAACGTTGCGTTGCCGCCGGGCGTAAAATCGCCGTCGCCGCCTTCGTCCGTATCGTCATCCGGCGCTTCATCCCCGTCCGCATCGTCCGGCGGCGCCATCATTCCAAGCTGCTGCATCATGGCGGCGGGGTCCATATCTCCGTTTTCCATCATGCCGGCGAAGCGTTCTTCCATGGCCTCCAGATCCTGATCGGAGATGCCGAACTGTTTCATAATATCATCCACGGGCTTGATGCCAAGCTCCCGCGCACACGAAAGGCAGTAGCCCTCGCTTTTCGCCTCGCCCGCCTCCAGCTTCTGTACAAAAACAATGGCGGGGCGTTTTTTGCATCTAACACAAAGCATTCAGATTATTTCCTTTCCTGTTCTCCGCATCTTACAGAAACGGATTATACGCGGAGAAAAATGAGTAAAAATAGCTGCCCGAAAGCGACGAATCGTTGACGAACGGCAGATTTCCGTTTGTGATGACCACCACGGCCCACAGCAGGCACAGGATGAGCAGCACGTTGATGAACCCGGCCACCACGCCGATGCACACGCCCAAAATGCGGTTCACGCCGCCCAGAAGCGGAATCTTATTGATATTGGTGAGCACAGTGACAAGGAATGCAATGACGACACGGCACAGCACAAATGTGGCAAAAAACACCACTACGGTGATGAGCGGCACCACCAGCGGCGCAATGATCTTTTCCACCACCTGCTGAGCAATATCCGGAGCGCCGGAATCCAGCATGCCGGCCGCAGAAGCCGTGATATCGTCGATGAACTTCTGCGGCAGGATGCCCGAAAGGCCGTCCAGAATGACGGACAGGTTCACCCCGCCCTGCTGCTGGATGGTACGGGCCGTCTGTTCGATGAGGCCCGATTTGAAAAAGTTTTCAAACACCGTGGGCGAAAGCTTGCCGGATACCACCCAGGCCAGCGCCAAAGACGCGAGGTTGCCCACAAGGTCCATCAAGCCCGCCACAAAGCCTTTGCGGGCGTAATGGAACACAGATACGACGATCACCGCGATGAGCGCGACGTCGATGATGATTGCCGGTGAGATATTCATAAGTATGTCCTTTCCTGCGGGATGCATTCCCCCGCATATGCTTCGGTTGCGGTGGCCGGCGTCATCCCGCGGACGCCGACGGCGGCGCGGGCGGCTCGAACACGCTCACTTCCCCCTGCTCCAGCAAAAGCAGCTTTCGGCCGTTCACCATCGCCAGCGGCTTTGCCTCCGTCACGGTTGCGCCGTAAAACACGCCGTCCAGGCCATAGCTCAGCACACCGTCATTTGTCAGAACAAACGCACCGGTACGGCTGGCTGCCACGCCGCTTGCGCGCTCGTTCACGTCGGCACTGCCCGCCTCGGACAGGGTCGCGTCCAGAATCGTAAGCTGCGTCAATGCGCCGTGTACGCCGTCGCCAAACAGCAGCACCGCATTCTTGCCCGCGCTGATGGCCGCGCTCTGCAGCGTGCGCCCACCGTAGGAATAGCGGTACAACTCTGTTCCGTCGGCCGTATCGTACACCGCGGCATAAGTATCGTACAGCACCAGCACCTCGGCATTGGTGAGGTACTGGATCTTCACGGGCATGCCCTCGGTATTGCGAATGGTGACATATTCGTCTTTACGTGTATCCATCAGGTACACGGTACCGCCCAGCGCGCCGCCTTCGGCGTAAGGGCACCCCGCTGCGAACTGCCGGTTGTCGCCGGCAAACGCGAGAGCTGTAGGCAGGTCCTGCGTCTGGAAGGTATAGATGTTCTCAAACATCGGGTCATAAACATACAGCTTTGACTTTGTAAAAACCGCCAGCGTGCCGTTGGGGCTCATAGCGCAGAGCTGGATGGCGTCATCAAATTTGTTTTCGAACAGCGTGCGGCTGCGGCTCTCCACCCGCAGCTCCTTGCCAGCGCGGTTGTATACACACACACGTGTGTTGCCCGCCGTAATGGCCGGCCTGCCGTAACCGTGCTGGATGCGCCGCACCTCGTTGCCGCCCGCGGAATAGATGGCCAGGTCCTTATCGCCTACCGCCACGAAGCCGCCTGCCAGCGGCAGCGCATTCTGATACCCGGACAGCGTAAATGAAACGGGATAGCCGGGGCTGGGCGTCAGCGCGATGCCGATGGAGTCCACCGCATCGCCCAGCAGCGCCAGCGACGCGCCGTAAATGCCGGTGAAATAGGCCAGTACCGCAGCCAAAAGCACCGCGCACACCGCAGCCGCGCGGATACGGCGCATGCGCTTGCGCCGCCGGATACGTTCAATACGTGCCGCGCTGCTCCGAGGCGGCACGGGCTCCGCGCCGGGCGCCTGCTCTTGGACGGCGCGCGGCTCGCCCGCATCGGGACGCACCGCACTCCGCGCAGGGGCGCCGGGCCTCTGCGGCGTTGTATTTTCCTGTTCGCGCCCGTCTGGTTCGCGTGGCATCAGTTCCATAAATCGTATACTCTCTTTTGCGTTTCGTTATTCCTGTTTCGCCGTTATTTCCTGCGCGGCCTGGGCGTTGCCGGCTTCTTCTTCGGAGTAATTCACCTTGTAAAGGAAAAGCCCCTGCGCCGGAGCGGTATCCCCCGCCAGCGAACGTTTTTTTTCTTCCAGAATATCCCGCACGCGCTCCGGCGGCATGCGCCCCGCGCCCGCTTCCACCAGCGTGCCCACAAAAATGCGCACCATATTGTACAGGTAGCCGTCCGCGCACACATGGAACGTGATATCGTCCCCCTCACGCCGCACATGGGCGAAATACACCGTGCGCACCGTATCGGCGATATCGCTGCCGGAGGACATGAACGACACAAAATCGTGTTTTCCCACAAGGTACTGCGCCGCGCGTTCCATCCTGCCGGCATCCAAAGGCCCTGGGAAACGCCAGCACAACCCGTTCTGAAACGGGTCCGCCACGGCGCTGTTATGAATGCGGTAGATATATTCTTTGCTTTTCGCACTGTAACGGGCGTGGAAATCCTCCGGCACCCGGTGCGCCTCCGTCACTCGTACATCGTCCGGCAAAAAGCGGTTGACGGCAAGCGGAAGCTTGCGCGGCGGAATCGGCTTGGGCTGCGTGTAACTGACACAGTACCCAAGCGCGTGCACACCGGAATCCGTGCGCGAACACCCTTTCACCGGCGGCCGCACGCCGTACAGGCTTTCCAGCGCGTTCTGCAGCACCTCGCACACCGAAAGCGCATTTTTCTGCACCTGGAACCCGTGGTAGCGCGTGCCGGCAAAGCGCAGCGTAATGCAGACGTGCATAAAATTCCTCCCGGACGATTTTAACACAAACCCCTTTTACCCAATGCGTGCAAAAAACAGGTTGCTCATACCAATGGCGACAAACACCAGCACCGCCACAACAGCAATGAGGATGTCGGAACGGTGCATGTGCAGCTGCTTCAGGCGGGTGCGCCCCTCGCCGCCATGATAGCAGCGGCACTCCATGGCCATGGCCAGCTCGTCTGCCCGGCGGAACGCCGAAATAAACAGAGGAATCAACACCGGAATCAACGCCTTTACACGCTGGCGCAGATTGCCGGAATCCAGCTGCGCGCCGCGCGCCTTCTGGGCGTTCATAATCTTGTCCGTCTCTTCGATCAGCGTGGGAATGAACCGCAGAGCAATGGTCATCATCATGGCAAGCTCATGCACCGGCAAGTGCAGCTTTGCCAGCGGATGCAGAAGCTGCTCGATGGCGTCGGTCAGCACAATAGGGCTGGTTGTGTATGTCAGCAGGCTCGTGCCCGCGATCAGACAGATGATGCGCACAGCCATAATGACGGCGTAATAGATACCCTCTTTGTATATTTTCAATATCCACCAGGACACCAGCGGCTCGGATGTTCCCGTCATAAAAAACAGATTCAGCACGGCCGTAAACAGAATGATGGGCAGGATCGGCTTGATGCTTTTTCCCACGATTTTGAGCGGTATCTTCGCCACAAGGTACAAAACAGTGAGGAACACGATGGAAATAACGAGTCCCGCCGGATTCGAACCAACAAACAGCATCACGATATAGGCGATGGTGAGCAGCAGCTTCACGCGGGGGTCCATTGTATGCAGGATGGAATTGCCCGGGAAATGCTGGCCAATGGTGATGTCACGCAGCATTTACATACCCTCCTTTGCTGCCGCACGGGCGGCAAGGATGGTCTTAACAGCGTATTTTACCGTATATACGTCGGTGTCGATGTCCAGCCCCATCTCACGCAGGCGCAAAAATATCTTCGTCACCTCGGGCACCGAAAGGCCCAGCTCCAGCAGCTCCGGCGCGCGGGCAAACACCTTATCTGTGGCGTCGTACAGCGCAATGCGTCCCGCGTTCATCACCAGCACGCGGTCTGCATATTTGGCGATATCCTCCATGGAGTGGCTGACAAGGACGATGGTGGACCCGGTCTGCTTATGGTATTCCCGTATCTGTCCGAGGATCATATCCCGGCCCTCCGGGTCCAGCCCGGCGGCGGGTTCGTCCAACACCAGAAGCCGCGGTTCCATGGCAAGCACACCTGCAATGGCCACACGGCGCTTCTGCCCGCCGGAAAGCTCAAAGGGGCTGCGCTGCAAAAAGCAGCTGTCAATGCCGCAGAACGCGGCCGCACGCTGCACGCGCCGGTCGATCTCCTCCGCAGAAAGCCCCATATTCGCGGGGCCGAAAGCGATGTCCTTATATACCGTTTCTTCAAAAAGCTGATACTCCGGGTACTGGAACACCAGACCTGTCATAAAACGAAAACGGCGGATGTCTTTGGGGTCCGCCCACATATCCTCACCGGCAATGTACACCTTGCCGGAGGTAGGCTTGTTGATACCGTTGAAGTGCGTGATGAGCGTGGATTTGCCGCAGCCGGTGGAACCGATGACACCCACGAACTCGCCTTCTTCGATTTCGAAGCTGACGTGGTCCAGAGCCACAGTCTCGTCCGGCATGCCCTGGTTATAGATATAGGTGAGGTCTTCCACCTTCACGATTGCGGACATGCGGACACCTCCTCTGCTTTTTCCTGTGCGGCTCCGGGCGCTTTTTTTCCTGTAAGCAGTTCATACAGCGCCGCGGCGCACTCTTCCACATCAATGATGTCATCCGCCATCGGGCAGCCCGCAGCCGTGAGGGCATGGCACAGCTCGGCGGCCTGCGGCACATCCAGGTGCAGCGCGCGCAGCTCCTCCACATTGCGGAACACCTCTTTCGGCGTGCCCTCCATAACCACTCTGCCCGCGCTCATTACCACCACACGGTCGGCTGTGGCGGCCTCTTCCATATAATGCGTGATCTGGACGACGGTGATGCCGTAGTCGTCATTGAGTCTGTGTACCGTACGCATGACCTTTTCGCGGCCGATGGGGTCCAGCATCGCGGTGGCTTCATCCAGCACAAGGCAATCCGGCCGCATTGCGATCACGCCCGCGATGGCCACGCGCTGCTTCTGCCCGCCGGACAGCTTGTGCGGGCCCTTTTCCCTGTATTTATAGATCCCGGCCATCTGCATGGCCTCGTCCACACGCGCCCGCATTTCCGCAGGGGGGACACCCAGATTTTCCAACGCAAAAGCGACGTCCTCCTCCACTACGGTGGCGACGATCTGGTTATCCGGGTTCTGGAACACCATACCCACCTTCTGGCGGATGTCGAACAGCTTGTCCTCGTCCGCAGTGGACATATCCTCCACGTATACTGTGCCCGCCTGCGGCAGCAGGATGGCGTTAAAATGCTTGGCCAGCGTGGATTTGCCGCACCCGTTCGCCCCCAACACGGCCACATATTCGCCGCGCTTTACGCGCAGCGAAAGGCCGTCCACAGCGCGGTGCTGATCGTCCGTATAGCTGAATGTGATATTGTCTGCTCTGAGCATTTCTTCCATGCTTTCCCGTCCGTTTCTGATCCTTTGTCCCGCGGCCCTTTGCCGCGCGGCCCCTCTTCTCAAACAACAGCTTTCCCCTGTTTTTCGATACATGTTTTATGCCCGCGGCATTACAGCCCTGCGTTTCGTGCCAGCCACCACGCCGTGGCCCCACAGGGCACCACGCCGCCCGTAGCCGTTACCGGCAGGCCGATCTCGTCGCAGGCTGTGTGCCCTCCCCACCTGGGACATACCCGCGCCCGGAGCATATACTCCATCACACTGGGCGAAAGGCCCGTAGTATAACTGTTTACCGCGACGAACAGCGGCTCGTCGCTCAAAACGCCCGCGCACAGGTCAATGAAATCGTAGATGCTGTCCTCCAGCTTCCACACCTCGCCGCCCGGGCCGCGGCCGTAACTGGGCGGGTCCATAATGATGCCGTCGTACCGCACCCCGCGGCGGATCTCCCGCGCAACAAATTTCGCGCAGTCATCCACGATCCAGCGTACCGGCTTGTCCGCAAGGCCGCTGGCTGCGGCATTCTCCCGCCCCCAGGCCACCATCCCCTTGCTGGCGTCCACATGGCATACACTGGCGCCTGCCGCCGCGCACGCAAGCGTGGCGCCGCCTGTATAGCCGAACAGGTTCAGGACCCGGATGGGCCGCTCCGCTGCCGCGATGAGCCGCGCATAGGCGTCCCAGTTCACAGCCTGCTCCGGAAATACACCCGTATGCTTGAAGCCTGTAGGAGACACCACCATGCAGATATCTCCATAGGTGATCTGCCATTTTTCCGGCATCCTGCGCCGGTATTCCCACTGTCCGCCGCCCGAAGCGGAACGGTGATACACCGCATTCGCGCTTTTCCACAGCGGGCTGCTTTCTCCGGTTTTCCAGATGACCTGAGGGTCAGGCCGCACCAGGATGGTTTTGCCCCAGCGCTCCAGACGATTGCCGTCCGTTGCGTCGATGAGCTCATAATCTTTCCAGTTGTCCGCTGCCCGCATAAAAACCTCCGGTCCAATTCTGCGGCAAGGCCCGGCGCTGCATGCGCCGGGCACGCCCGCCGTTCGTTTTACTGTTAATGAATGCGCTCGTTGATCTTCACTGCAATGCGTTCGGCGCTGGCGGCGATGGCCGCCTCGTCTCTTCCCTCCACCATGATGCGGATGAGCGGCTCTGTTCCCGAGACCCGGACCAACACGCGTCCCAGGCCCATCAGGCTCTGCTGCTGGCTCTCAATGAAGCCCGCAATGTATTCATCCTCTTTATAGCGCGCCTTTTCCTCCGGTGTGGCCTTGATATTGACCATCACCTGCGGAAAACGGACATATACGTCGTTCAACTCGCTCATCCTGCATTTTTTCTCAGCCATCGTGCGCAGCAGCATGCCCGCCGTCAGTTCGCCGTCTCCGGTGGTGGAATGCGCCAGCAGGATGATGTGTCCGCTTTGCTCACCGCCGATGACATAGCCTTTGTCGCGCATCTCCTCCAGCACATAGCGGTCGCCCACGGCGGTGACAGCTGTTTTCATGCCGTTCTGCTTCATATACTCGATAAAGCCCAGGTTGCTCATTACGGTAACGACCGCCGTATCCTCGGGCAGCTTACCGGCGTCCTTCAGGTCTTTCGCAAGAATGGCGATGATCTTATCGCCGTCGATCTCACGCCCCTTTTCGTCTACAGCCAGGCAGCGGTCTGCGTCGCCGTCAAAGGCCACGCCGCAGTCCAGCCCGTTGTCCACCACGTATTTTGCCAGCTTATCAAGGTGGGTGGAGCCGCAGCCCTCGTTGATATTGCCGCCGTCCGGATCCGTGCCGATGAAGCGGCACGCCGCGCCCAGACGCGGAAACAGCAGCCCGGCTGCTTCACTGGCCGCTCCGTTGGCACAGTCGATGGCGATATTCAGCCCCGTCAGGTCTGCGCCGATCGCCTTTGCCAGATAATCGACATAATCCGACAAAGCCGTGTCCACGCGCCGGACGGTCCCGATGGCTGTACCGGTGCACAGCGTCAGCTCTGCGCCGTTGTTGAACACATGGTGCTCGATCTCTTCTTCCACTTCGTCCGGCAGCTTATAGCCTTCGCCGCCGAACAGCTTGATCCCGTTGAACTCCACCGGATTGTGCGAGGCTGAGATAACAACACCCGCATCCGCGCCGTATTTGCGCACCAGATGCGCCACAGCAGGCGTGGGGATGACGCCCAGCAGCTCCACGTCCGCGCCGACGCTGCAAAGGCCGGCGGCCAGTGCGCTTTCCAGCATATCTCCGGAAATACGGGTGTCCTTGCCGATGATAAAGCGGGGGCGGTGCTGCGTCTTGCCCGCCAGCACAGCCGCCGCCGCGCGGCCGATCTGCATCGCGAGCTCCGGAGTCAGGTCTTTTCCGGCAACGCCGCGCGCGCCGTCGGTTCCGAACAACTTTCCCATTGTGTCATCCTCCTCGTAAATGTTCCCTCTTAGGATAGCGAAAAAATGTGAACAAATCTAGTGTGCTTTTCCCGGCATTGTGCCCAAATCCATTTTCCGCGCAACGCCTGTTTTACAGGTCGTCCAGCGTCTGCTGGCCGCTGGCCTCAGCGGTGCCGGGCGCTTTCATGCCCAGATGCTCATAAGCATACCGCGTCACACATCTGCCGCGGGGGGTTCGCGTCAGATAGCCGAGCTGCATCAGGTACGGTTCGCATACATCCTCCAGCGTCACGGCTTCCTCTCCCAGCGCGGCGGCAATGGTCTCCAAACCAACCGGGCCGCCGCCATACATTTCAATGATGGCCCGCAGCAGGCCCCGGTCCATCTCGTCCAGGCCCGTGTCGTCGATGCCCATACGCTGCAGCGCTTCCCGGGCGATGGATTCGTCGATCACGCCGTCGCCCAGCACAGCGGCAAAATCCCGCGCGCGCTTGAGCAGACGGTTCGCCACGCGCGGCGTGCCGCGGCTGCACTTCGCCATTTCCAGAGCGCCGCCCTCCTCGCAGGGAACATTCAAAATAGAAGCGGAACGGCGGATGATCTTTGCCAGTTCCTGCGGAGAGTAAAGCTCCAGCTTGAGCAGCACGCCGAAGCGGTCGCGCAGCGGGCTGGTGATCTGGCCCGCGCGGGTCGTCGCTCCCACCAGCGTAAAGCGCGGCAGGTTGATGCGGATGGATTGTGCGGACGGCCCCTTGCCGATCATAATGTCCAGCGCATAATCCTCCAGCTGTCTCTTATACACATCTCCGAGCCCACGAGACAGGCAGAAATCTCGTATGCCGTCTTCTGCTTGAAAAAAAAAAAGCAGACACCCCCCGCAAAA
>OJJT01000830.1_pt1 | contig 11521 bp, 9 predicted proteins | sample 1596281 | NCBI WGS metagenome assembly OJJT01 (sample SAMEA4350145, study PRJEB24818) | metagenome | biome: human; feature: gut; material: faeces | place: Denmark | collected 2013-09
TTTCACTTTTTGTCCATGTCTGACTCTTTATATACCTATGTTTGTGTTCGCTTTTATTGTTTGTGTTTATTCTATATTGTGTTATGTGAATCAAGGCTGTTTTCTTTCGTTGTTTTTTTTTTTTTTCAAGCAGAAGACGGCATACGAGATTTCTGCCTGTCTCGTGGGCTCGGAGATGTGTATAAGAGACAGCTGCCCATTATCTCGGTAAGCACGACTTTATCTGCTATTTCAAGCGCTGAGGCGAAATCATCCATCAGAGTATATGTTCTCGAATAGGTGAACGGCTGATGTACAGCCCATACACGCTTGAAATCCTGCATAGCCTTTGCCGTCTTTAACGTTGCGGCTACTTCGGCAGGGTGATGAGCGTAATCGTCAACAACGGTTATGCCTCCGATAGTCGCAAGACGTTCAAATCGTCTTCCCGCACCCCAGAATGTGCTGAGTCCTTTATTGATGTTTTCGGGGGTAACTCCCGTAGCAAGTGCGGCGGCACAGGCGGCTACCGCATTAAGCACATTATGCGCACCGGGAACGTGTATTGAAATACGTTCGATTTTCTTACCGTTTTCCATAAGGTCAAAGTCGGTCTGAAAATCGGATATACGCTTGATATTTTCCGGGTAATATCTGTTCTTATCGGTCTTTCCGAATGTGATAATCTGCTTGTCAAAGCCCGATGCCTTAACTGCTCTCATCGTGTTTTCGTCATCGCCGTTTACGACAAGAATGTCAGTTGTATTATCGCAGAACTTCGTGAATGATGCTCTGAGATTATCCATCGTCTTGAAGAAATCAAGGTGGTCTGCGTCAATGTTCAGTATTATAGAAATATTGGGGAACAGGTGCAGGAACGTATTTGAGAATTCGCACGCCTCGCATACCATAACATCGCTTGTGCCTGCCCTTCCGCTGCCACCTATAGCTTTCAGCTTTCCGCCGATAACGGTAGAAAGGTCTATGTTCTGTGCAAGATACATATGCGTCAGCATTGAAGATGTTGTAGTCTTACCGTGTGTGCCTGATACGCATACAGCCTTATTATACCAGCTTGTAACAAGTCCGAGCAGTTCACAGCGTTCTACGGTCTTTACACCGCTTGCCTTTGCGGCAATAAGCTCAGGATTATCGCTCATTATAGCCGCAGTGTATACTATAAGGTCAGCGCCCTCTATATTTTCGGCTCTCTGTCCCATATATACGGGTATTCCCATATTGCGTACCGCTTTGAGCGTTTCTGTTTCGTTATTGTCAGAGCCTGTAAGATAAAAGCCCTTGCTGTGAAGTATCTGCGCCAGCGGATACATACCGCTTCCGCCTATGCCGATAAAATGAACGTGCTTCTTTCCTGTAAGGAAATCTTCCATTGTGCTCCTGTCCTTTCAGTCAATAGAGTTAATTATATGCGGTCGATCAGCCGAGTATCATCTTTGCTTTAAGTAAAGCGAGCTGTGTCTTTCCGTCCTCGATTTCGCCGTTCATAACCATTTCAACGGCTTTATCAAGCGGTATCTTCACGACCTCAAGAAATTCGTCATCGTCAAGGTTCTGCTTTCCGCCCTCAAGTCCTGTCGCAAGGTACATATGCGTTATCTCCTGACAGTAAGCGGGGGTAGGAATCATATATCCCATATATCTGAACTGCTTGCAGGTGCAGCCTGTTTCCTCCTGCAGCTCTCTCCTGCCGGCTTCTGCGTGATCTTCGCCTGCGTTGAGCTTTCCTGCGGGAATTTCCATAAGTACCTTCTGGAACGGGTATCTGAACTGTCTTACAAACAGGACATCTCCCTCATCAGTAACGGGAACAACGCCCACACCGCCGCTGTGACGGATAACATCACGGGATACTATCGCACCGTTTTCAAGCTCGGCCTTATCCGAGCATACGGTGAGAATCTTTCCCTCGTACTTTACTTCACTGTCGATTGTCTTTTCAAATAAATGCATATTGTCCTCTTTTCTGCGGTTTATTCTGCTGTATCATCATCGGATATATCCGCATTTTCATTGCTTTCATCACTGCCGTTATCTTCCTTGGACAGCTCACTGCTTTCAAGCTGTTCGTCAACCGTTTTTTCTATCGTCCTGATATATGCGTTATGATTTATAACGATATCAAGCTGCTGCTGTTCGTACAGATGAACATTGGGGTTCGGCTTATATCTGAATACCTTTTTCAGAACGATGTAATATAAAACGATAATAAATGCCGCTCCGACCGTGCAGACAACGCCTGCCTTAAGTCCGGGTGTAACATAATTGAATTCTATATTGCATTCGCCTGCAGGTACTTTTATTCCCATCACGCCACGGTTTACCTTTTCTATCTCGGCTTTCTCGCCGTTGATTGTTGCGCTCCAGCCGCTTTCCCACGGTACAGTGAACGTAACAAATCTGTCCTCAGTGAACGAGGAAGTAGCCTTAAAGCCGTTTGCCGTAGGTGTGAACGTATCTACAGCCGTCTTTGCAAGCTCCTGTGCGTCCTTTTCAAATGTATAATAGTTGAAATCGGAATATCTGTCAGGTTCAAGCTCGGGCAGAATATCGCTGTATTTTTCAATCTGTTCATCTGTCAGCACGACAGCACGCGCCAGCATATTGTCACGGTTGCTCTTAGCAATCTTTTCGTACTCGTCATCGGAAATATAGTAGCTGTTCGAATAGCCTATCGGGATATATGCCTTGTTCTTGAATATAGTAAATCCGTCCTGCTCGTCAATCTTCTCAAAGTTCTTGAGATTTTCGAGCAACGTCTTTGTATCGCTGTACTCCAGCTTGTAGCTTTGAATAACGAGATATTTCGTGGAATTTACCGAACGCATAGCGTAATATGATCCGTCGGGATCGGTATTTACCGAACGGTTGAATCCCATTCCGCTGTAGTACTCAAACGCAGAGCCGGGAAGAATGCTGTGGAAGCTGCGGAAGCCGTACATTCCCCACAGCATATTTGCGTTATTTGTAACTCCGTAGGTTTCTACCCTGTAGAAGCTGTCATCGTCAAGCTCTATCGTAGCGTTTACAATATTGTTGTAATCGCCCACCTTCGGACCTATCGCTCTGCCGTATATCAGCGTGTAGTACGAGAAGCAGAGGCACGCAACCATAGTAAAGCAATAGGCTTTGTGCAGGAATTTATTTGTTCTGAGCTTCGCCTTGTTTCTGACAAGAATATAGCACACTATAATTGCGGTTATTGCAAGAACAACCGAAATCCAGAAAGGCAGCTTCTCATTAGGCAATTGGAAAAGCTCGGTCACCTTTGTTGTTGTCGTATCTCCCGTGCCTATATCGACTATGTCCTTCGATACCTCAGACGGAAGTATTCCGACCATAGAAATAAGCACTACGGCAAATCCACACCACTTAAGGCCGTACTTCATATCTATCTCGCTGTTTTCAAGGGCGTACGCCGTCATGAAGCAAGCGACAAGTATCGGCATATAGAACCAGCGTGTGTAATAGTTGTTGTTGAAAAGCACGAAGCTGGAATTAAGAACGGGGATAAGCGCAAACAGAAGGCATATCGGCATAAGCCACTTTGCCCAGTGTTTTTTCTTGTACTTGATGAACGATATGACACCTGCCATAGAGAAAAGAGGAAGATATGCCGATACGCTTGCCCATCTTGCCGATGAATCGGGGAAGAAGTTCTGTCTTGCAGGAATATCCGCAGGGAAGAACAGGCTCTGGAAAATCAGTCCGTATCTCTGGGCGGGATTATGGAATACGAGATTCCATCCGTTTAAAGTATTGCTTGAACGGGGCGTATCTATACAGGTCAATATTGCAGGAACGAACATTGCGCCTGCAAGCGCAACGCCGATGACCGATTCAAACGCAAGCACAAGGAACGTTTTAACCGTAATCTTGAACTTGGGGTCGGTGAGCCTGCACAGAAAATAAATCACAAGGAAAATACATTCTCCGATAAAGAAGAAGTAGTTTACAAATGCGTTGAGCGCAACAGTAAGCGCAAAGAATACTCTCCTCTTGTTTACTACGGTTTCTTCAAGGGCTATAAGCATAAGAGGGAATACAACCATAGCCTCGTGGAAATGATTGAAGAACACATTGTACATCGAGAAGCCGGAGAATGCGTACAGCAGTCCGCCGATAAGCGCCGACTGCGGCTTTCTTACAAATCTTCTGATATATGTGAAAGCAAACAGCGAACAGCACGATATTTTAAGCACCAGCAAGGGTGCCATAAGATATTTGGCAAACTCCGCCGGGAACGGCATACTAAGCCAGAAGAACGGGCTTCCGAGCGTATAGAACGAATATGAGCCGATGAAGTTTGCACCAAGGTCCGTTTGCCAGCTCCACATAAAGCTGCCGTTTTTGATCGCCTGATTGCAAAGTGTATAAAAAGGTATCTGCTGAGCGTTATAATCGCCGTAATAGATGAAATATCCGCCGTCTATTAGAACAAACGGCAAAAAGAGTATAACACCCATTATCATTGCCATAAAGAACGCTTTTCGGTAGTATAGCTTTTCAGATTTGTACATTCCGTGTTTCCTTCCGTGATGAAGAATATATCGGCTGTTTAATACAGCACAGCGCCGTATTTTTCAGCCATAGCCTCCAGCTTTTCAGGCTCTATAAGTGATTTTCTGTCTATTATTGCTCTGCCCTGATACAGCATAAGCGCCATCTTGAGCGAGATCTCGTCATCCGATAAAAACGCTACAGGCAGTGTAGCCATGTGCATATTCCTGCCGAAGTCGATAGCGTCATCCGGAGAGTTTATGCTTACTGTAAGGACATCATAGCTTTCGCCGCACATCTGCGCAATGTCGTCCTCCATATAAGGACCGCATTCAACCGCAGGCGAGAACTCCGTTGTTTCGGGGTCTAAGAAGAACATCTGATTTTCGGTCGCAAGTGCAAGAGAGGTATCCTGCTTTTCAACGGGATTTATCTCGGATGCATCAAGAGATGCAAACATTTCACGCAGTGCGGCGATATGCTCTTTTCCCGTACCGCAGCAACCGCCTGCAATCTCAGCGCCGCTCAGAACCGACTTCTTTACGGCGAATGCGAATTCTTCGGGCGATATGCTCAGCCTTTCGCCGTCCTGTTCATATACAGCGCTCGGCTTTACTATAAGAGGAATCTTCGCATACGGAGCAATCTCGGAAATAATATCTGGGCAAAGATCTGCCGAGGTACAGTTAAGGCCGAATGCCGATATGCCCATAGCCTGCAATACAAGCAAGGTACACAGCACATTTGTGCCTATTGCGGTTTCTCCGTCCTCGTCTACCTTCATTGTTGCTATTATCGGCTTGTTTTCCTTTTTGCAGGCAAGCACGGCGGCTCTCATATTCCAGAGTGCCGGCACAGTTTCGATAACAAACATATCGCAGTAAGGCGATAAAGCCTTTACCTGCTGTCTGTAGACCGACATTATCTCGGTAAACGTGTAGTCGCCGTAAGGCTCTATGTAAAGTCCCGTTGATGACAGACAGCCTGCAATGAGCGCCTTTTCGTGAAAGCTGTCATAGGTTATCTTTGCGGCGGCGGCATTAAGCTGTTCTGTTTTGTCCTCGACACCGTATGCCTTCAGATTCTCACGGTTTGCACCGTGTGTTGCGGTGTAGAGTATCTGCGAGCCTGCGTCAAGAAAGCCCTGCTGAAGCTCTGTAAGGGCTTCGGGATGCTCGCAGACAAACTGAGCCGTTGAAACTGTGTGGTCGTAGCCGTATTTTTCGAGTCCTGTGCCGGTACCGCCGTCAAGCAGTATCGGCAATCGTATAGGTATATCCTGACTGACGGGATTGCTGTCCATATTGATTCCTTTCTGAAGTTACATTTTTTCGGGTGCATCGACCTTAAGCAGATCGAGCAGATTCTTGAATACTGTCTTTGTGCCAACGCACAGAGAAAGTCTTGACTGAAGGATATTCTCCTCCTCGCCCTTTATCTTGCAGTTGTCGTAGAACTTGTGGAAAAGCTGTGCAAGGTCGCACAGATACTTTGTTATCTTTGAGGGATTATAATCCTTTGCCGCTTCGTTTATGCAGTTCGGCAGAGCCGCAATATGACGTATAAGTGCAAGCTCTGCGGGGTGATTGAAGTTAAGCTCCGATACGGGAATGTTGCTGTAGCCTGTGCCTTCTTCTTCCATACGGCGCAGAATGCTGCATATTCTTGCGTGAGCGTACTGAACGTAGAAAACGGGGTTGTTTGAGCTTTCCTCAATGGCAAGCTCAAGGTCAAATTCAAGGTGAGTGTTGGGATCTCTTAAATTGAAGAAGAATCTTGCCGCATCTATCGGTACTTCGTCAAGAAGGGTCGAAAGCGTTATAGCCTTGCCCGAACGCTTTGACAGCTTTACCGTTTCACCGTTTCTGACCAACATTACCATCTGCATTATAACGATGTCGAGCTTGCTTGCGTCAACGCCGAGCGCTGTCAGGGCGGCTTTCATTCTTGCGATGTATCCGTGGTGGTCTGCACCAAGAATGTCTATTGCCTTGTCAAAGCCTCTGGTAACGAGCTTGTTGTAGTGGTATGCAATATCGGGTACAAAGTAGGTAGGGATACCGTTTGCACGGACAAGAACTCTGTCCTGATCGTCACCGAAATCGGATGCCTTGAACCAGATTGCACCGTCCTTTTCGTATGTCTGACCCTTTTCTGTCAGCATATCAACAATCTGCTTTACCGCACCGCTCTTGTGAAGCGAGCTTTCTCTGAACCATGTGTCGTATACGATACGGTATTTTGCAAGATCCTTCTCAAGCCCGTCTATGTTGAGCGGCAGAGCGTATTCTACCAGTGCGGACTTGCGGCTTTCCTCATCTGCGTTTACAAACTTGTCGCCGTTTATCTTATAGAAATTATATGCGTGTTCGATTATGTCAACACCCTTGTAAACGTCCTCGGGCATAGGAAAGTTTTCTTCATCTTCAAATATTTTGCGGCATATGTCATCATCGCCGTATGATGCGATAACATCAGCCTTGTTGCCGTCAGCTATCTGCATATATCTTATGGACAGCGATTTGCCGAACTTTTCTATCTGGTTTCCTGCATCGTTTACATAGAATTCACGCTCTACCTCATAGCCTGCAAACTGCAGTACGGAAGATAAGCTGTCGCCGAGTGCGCCGCCTCTTGCGTTGCCGATATGCATAGGGCCTGTGGGGTTTGCCGATACGAATTCAACAAGCACTCTCTTGCCCTTGCCAAGCTCGGTCTTACCGTAGTCGCTGCCGCTTGAAATAACCTCGCCGACAGTTTCGTTGAACCATAAGGGGCTTATAAAGAAATTCAGAAAGCCGGGTCCTGCAACTTCAATCTTTTCAAATACTGTGCCGTCAAGCACTGCTGCATCGGCTATCATCTGACCTATTGCTCTCGGATTGTTTCTGAGAGCCTTTGCACTTGCCATTGCGGCATTGCAGGAGAAATCTCCGTGTGATACGTCTGCAGGACGCTCAACATTGAAAGCCGGCAGGGGTACTGCCTCTATCTTGCCCTCGGCAACAAGTCTGCCCAGTGCGTTCATTACCGTTTCCTTTACCTGCTGTTTAGCAAGCTCTATCATATTGTTCATCAGTTACACTCCTTGACATTTATAAACATTTCATTTTCAGACATATAGCTTGAATTGATGTCGAGCGTATATTTAAGATATATTTCTCCGCCCGTTTCTTCAAGCTCGTTTCTTATTTCATCAGTACATACGCCTATCATAAAGTCGCCGAACTCCGTGCCGTAATGGCAGTGGTGCTTCTTTCCTTTTTCTATGAACAAAGAGCTGATGGCTTTGCCGCTCCTTGTCATAGTCACCATTTCATCGGTCACCTCAAGCGTCACTGAGCTTCCGGCAAAACCGGTAGCCTCGCTTTCATCGTAATACAGACGGAAGCCGTTCTCGGTGCTTTCCATAGCGCCGAATGTAAACAACTCGGTGGAATCCTTATCCTGATCTACCGTCTGCGTACTTTTTATCGTAATACATACGTTCTTTTTCATTTATTATCCGTTGTTCCTTTCAAAACCTCAATCGAGGTCAACTACAGCGCCGATGAGCATTCTCAGCATTTCCTCGTAGCTGTATGCGCTTTCTGTCACAAGCCTTGTGAATATGCTCTGTCTGTCAAGGCCTGGTATTCCTCTTACACGTCTTACATAGACCTCTCCGTCATTGTCAAGCACCATATCGACTCTTGCAAAGCACTTGCAGGAAAGTGCATCATAAGCGGCTCTTGCTGTCTGCTTTATCTTGTTCTGAGTAAGGCCGTCCAGCTTTGCAGGCACTTTAAGCTCCGACGTAGACGCTATATATTCGGACAGCTTATCAATGCTGTCGTCTGTTCTTACAAGCTCGCCTATCGCTACCCGCTCATCGTGATGCTTTGCGCCGAGTACGGCACAGGTAAGCTCTCTGCCTTTAACGGCACTCTCGGCTATGATATAGGGGTGGTGCGAAAAGCTCGCCTTTATCGCTTCTTCGAGCTCCTTTTCGTTTTCTGCCCTGCAGGCACCGACCGATGTTGAACAGCTTGTCGGTGCGGTGTATATCGGGAAGCTCAGCTTGCCGGTTATCTTTTTTATCGCCGCCGTCATATCGTTCATCTCACTGCGGTGCAAGGTTACGTTCTCGATAACCTTTATGTTGCTGTCGGACAGCACAAGATCCATTATGCGTCTGTCGTTGCACAGTGCCGCCGCCGCAAAATCGTTACCGATGACGGGAAGACCTGCCAGCTTGCATAAGCCCTGTACCCTGCCGTCCTCGCCGTATTTTCCGTGAAGCACGGGGAACACGGCGTCTATACGGTGAATCGTGCTTTCGCCGTCGGAAATTATCTTTATAACGCCCTTGTTCGTCATATCGGGGCTTATCACGCACGAACAGCAGTCGCTGTCCTGCTCCCAGCTGCCGTCTTTTATATTCTCATAGCTACCGGGATAAAAAAGCCATCTTCCTGCTCTTGTGATGCCTATTGCAAGCGGCTCAATCTCCTTGGGCAAGGAGCTGAGAACACTGTATGCGGTATGCAGTGAAGCGGCATGGTCAGCGGACGCACCGCCGAACAGCACGGCTATTCTTTTCTTTGCCATAGCTCTTCCTCTTCTTTCGTTCTTTCTGTTTATGCAATAATACAATTAAGTATATCACATTCTGCTTTCAAGTTCAAGTATTAACGTGTAAATTATAAATAGTATCGGCCTTAGTGGAATAAAAAAGTAAAATTTCGGATAAAAATATTGACCGTGTGCCGCAGATATGGTAATATTAATGTGCATATATTTTTTAGCAGGCTGCAGCAGAAGCTGTACCGCCTATATCAAAAAGAAGAGGTATATTTTAACGTATGGAAATACAACTACTCGTAATAATCATAATAATGATCGCCTGTTCGGCGTTCTTTTCCGCCAGCGAAACGGCACTTACCGGTGCTAACCGCATAAGGCTCAAAAGCATGGCTGAAAACGGCTCTAAGGGCGCTAAAATGGCGCTTAAACTGCTTGACAGATACGATAAGGTTATCACAACAATACTTATCGGCAACAACATAGTAAACATAACTGCATCTTCGCTCGGTACTATACTCGCAACCGCCGTGGTGGGTGCTGACAATGCGGCACTCGTATCGACAGTGGTACTGACGCTTGTGATACTCGCATTCGGTGAAGTAATGCCGAAAAGCCTTGCTAAAGACCACTCGGAAGGGCTGACAGTCGCAACGAGCGGAATAATCACATTCCTTACATTCATATTCACTCCCCTGTCGGCTTTATTTATACTGCTTAAAAAGCTCGCAAACAAGCTGTTCGGCAACAAGAAGGAGGTTACTGTAACAGAACAGGAGCTTATGGCTATAATAGACGAAATCGAGGACGAGGGCGTACTTGAAGAACAGGAGCGTGACCTTGTGAAGTCTGCTCTTGAATTTGACGAAACGGTAGTTGACGAGATAATCACTCACCGTGTAGACGTCATTGCAGTCGATGTAAACGAAGATATTGAAACGGTAAAGAAAACCTTCATCAACGAGGAATATTCAAGACTTCCCATTTACGAAGGCTCTATAGACCACATTATCGGCTTTGTGAGCCAGAAGGACTTTTTCAAGAAATATCTTACTAAAAAAGATGACGAAACGTTCTTACTGCGTGATATAATGCAGGAAATTCACTATGTTCCTCATCTGATGAAGATAAGCGATATAATGAAGCAGATGCAGAAGGACAAGGTACATATGGCTGTCGTACTCGACCAGTACGGCGGAACGCTCGGTATAGTTACTCTTGAAGACATACTCGAACAGCTTGTCGGTGAAATATGGGACGAGAACGATGAGATAATCGCCCCTGTCACATTCGTATCGGAAAACGAGTTCAACGTCAACGGCGATGTATCGCTGACCGCTTTCAAGCGTTACTGGCATAACCGCACGGGAGATAGCCCGAAAATAGACGGCAACGCAAAAACCGTCGGCGGCTGGGTGCTTGAGCTTTTCGGAAAAATCCCTGAAACAAACGAAAGCGTTACAACAGACGATTTCAGAATAACGGTTCTTAAAGTCAGCGAAAGAAGAATAGTAAAGGTACGCCTTACCGTAATTCCCAAATCCGAAAATAAGGAATAATATGCGTGTACTGTTTATAGTCTGCGCCGTACTGGGTACTGTCGGCATATGCGGACTTCTTGTAATGCTGCTGTTCTTCAGGCTGAAAATAAACCTCGGCTTCAGACTGCCGAAGGGCAGGACTATACCGATCGAGCAGTTTATTCCTCAGGGGATATACGGATATGCGGTATTTACCGCTGTATTCGGATATTTCGGGCTGATGCTGCTGCAGCTTTCACTGCCGTGGTACTTCATAGTTCCCGCCGATATTGCTATGGGCTTTATTGTGAACTTTATCGGTATGCACTTTCTTTCTCCTGCCGTAAAGAGTTTTGTTAACGGCAAAGCGCCGAAACCCGACGATCTTATGGGATATGAGGCTGTCGCACTTGAAAATATAGCAGGCAGCGGCTACGGGAAGGTTCGGGTGAAATATAACGGGCGGAATTACCGTTTTGACGCAATATCCGTATATCACACGGATATTGAATCGGGCGAAAAGGTCGATATAGTTACAGGCGAGGACGAATTGCTCTTTGTCCAGAAAAAAGATGAGATATACAAAGTTCTTGACGAAGAAAAAACGCCTGCAACAAAAGCAGAAACCGACATTACACCCGAGCCGAAAAGAAAAAACGACAGCTTTGTAAGCTCGGAAGAAATCAATAATAACCGAAAGGAAGAATAAAACTTGTTCTCAAAGGAGATAACAACTACTGCGGAGGACTACCGCACATTAGTAAAATTCACCGAATACTCGCTCAAAAAGTCGAATAACATTCTGTTTATCACTATGGCGGTACCTGCCGCGGCAATAGCCGCTAGTGGGGATGGCGGGAAGATTCGTATAGAGACTTGCGGGGGTGTGTGCCTTACTTGGGCATTGAGGAAACCCATGTCGCATACATCAATGTAGCTGG
>OJJT01000836.1_pt1 | contig 11475 bp, 17 predicted proteins | sample 1596281 | NCBI WGS metagenome assembly OJJT01 (sample SAMEA4350145, study PRJEB24818) | metagenome | biome: human; feature: gut; material: faeces | place: Denmark | collected 2013-09
TTATTACTCTTATTTTTTTTTTTTTTTTTTTTTTTTTTTTTTCAAGCAGAAGACGGCATACGAGATTTCTGCCTGTCTCGTGGGCTCGGAGATGTGTATAAGAGACAGGTCCATAACCGATAACTGCGTCGTCCGCACGCTTTCAAATAACGAATCCTCCATGATCAACTTGCGGTCGAAATCCAGAAATAATAACAGACATACGCAGGCCAGAAAAATCAGCCCATAAATCTTGACGGATTGGCTCATTGTTATTCCTCCTTCTTTTTAGTGAAAAGAAAGGAAAGCACCGCGCTTTCCTTCTGTGGGTTACGATATCGACGGTGTGTAATGCTGTCCTAAATCCAGCAAGTTCCCAACGGTCTTACTGATCCCGCTGGTCAGCTGCGCCGCAAATCCAGTATCAGCCATTGTGATGTAAGCTATCAACAGGCCGACCAGAATTACCGCGATGATTAATCCTCCGTATTCTTGAAATATCTCTTTCATAAACACTCTCCTTTCGCTTACACTACTAATATTGCGGTAATTTTAAAAAAGCCTTGCGAAAAATCAAAATATTTTTACTTTTTTCCGTTTTTTTTATAAAATTTATGAAAATTTCTGTTTTTTTTTCATAAAATGACCCTTTTTTCTATTTTTCGGCCTTACTATGTGAGAAATGAATATAATCTCACATTTCAATTTTTATCCAGATTTTCCTCTTTTCACAAATTTTTTTTGATTTTTTAAAATTCAGGACTTCATTTTTTTTAAATTATGCTATAATAAGTAAGCACTTGGGAATAAGTTGAATGCGGGTGTAGTTCAATGGCAGAACACAACCTTCCCAAGGTTGCTACGGGAGTTCGATTCTCCTCACCCGCTCCAGTATTTACGCAGATGTAGTTCAATGGTAGAACGCGACCTTGCCAAGGTCGACACGGCGGTTCAATTCCGCTCATCTGCTCCATTACGATTTAAGCCCTTTACAAAGGGCTTTTTTATTTCATGGCACGATTGTGGCATGATATTTCTAACCTTATTATATATAGGTAAAATAAAAAGCCCCACCCTCCGGCATTGGAAGGTGGGGTGTTTACTATTTAAGAGGAAGCTGTTTAACTTTTTCCAGCGCTGTTTTAACCGTGCCATTACCGCCGAGAGCCTTATAAGGCTTATTGAGCTCCTCAAGCTCATCAAGGTCATCTGTTGTCACATATCCACGCTGGATGATGTAGGTAGACTTTTGTATAAGCCTATCGTGGAGCACGGCTTGGACACCAAACTTCATATTTTGGTTATCAGCCAATACTTTTTTAAAATTTTTTTGGATCGTCTTATAGAGCATTGCGAGGATGCCAACGATACAAGTCCATCCGAGCTCCATGATGTGCGTAGAGATAAACTCAAGCATTAAACTTACTCCTTATCAGGTTTGTCCTGTTTGGCAAAATAAAAGGTCACGATCATCGTAACCAGGGGCACAAACTGCTCTGCAGATACCATCTTGCCAAAAAAGCCGGCTACCATTGCAGCCACCATGATGATGGAGATGATCGACTTTAAATCGATCAGCTTTGAGATTCGTTTTTTGATGTCTTCCATTTTAGTTTCCTCCTAGTCCTTCAGGACTGTAATCCCATAAGCGATAGCGCTGTCATGCTCAATTCGGCATCCCCGGGCGTCCTGCCATCCAGGTGCAAAGTAGGCGCAATCTGCGTCCGCAAGCATCCAGAGTGACTTTGCCAGGTACTGCAACGGTTTAGCTCCGGGGCCAAAGTCGTCGAAGTAGGTGTCCAGGACCTCATGATCTCCGATAGATGTCTGGATTTCTTCGATAATTCGGTTTCGTTCCATGAGGATTTCGTTTTCTGTTTTTCCTCTCATCGGCTGACTGATAAATACTTTTTTCATGATAATTAGTTCTCCTTTTCATCCATTTGCGAATAGTCTAAATCAATCTGACTGTACCCGATGATCTTGTCAGATTTTCCCACCGGCGTATAGGACACAAATGCCCATTGATATCCATCTTGCTGCCGGCCGGCCAGCATGTCCAGGATGTCGATCTGCTCGCCCTGTGGCACCGTATACAAGATCTTGTCGCCCATGACCGCATTGCGAATCCGCAGCGGCCCCTTGTCGGTGATCAGCACCATACCATCACCGCCGGCATCCGGCTGATGATCTGGCTTTGTGTCTGGATCCGGTGCCGGTGCCGGTGCTGCCTTTTTACGACGGTAGATGATGATATCATTTTTAACAGCCCGGGTGGTGTTGGTCTTGATCGATCCGCAGTAGGACAGGTATCGGCTGCCTCCGCCGTCCAGGCAGACCGCTGATGTTAAACCCAGATGATCTGCCAACGCCGGCAGCTGGCTGCCAGTTAATCCGGACTTGCCGCTTACACCCGGCACAGACACCATGACGTATTGGCCATTGGCAGCCTGCCCGATGATCGTGCGGCCGGACTTGTTAGAGTAGATGTAATCACGCTGCGAATTAAACTCTGATCCAGCTGTCCATCGCTGGCCGTTGAGCTTAACGCCAAAGGCTGCTGTAACAGCGCCGCGCAACTGGCCGGCCGCGGCCAAAGCCTTGATCTCCGCCTGGGTGCCGATGACCATCTCCCCAGAGTGGTAAAACCCGATGGCTGCGCAGCTGTCAAACCGAGTGTCCCAAAGCTGAGTGGCATTGCCCATCAGCACCTCAATCCCACTGGCCATCCAGTTACCGTCACTCGGCTCTTTATAAAAAATCCCGCCATTGGTGTGACCGCAGGACTGCCAGCTGGCCGCCTCCAACTCTGGATCGTCAATGCTTTGCGATCGTTGTACTGCATTAGGGCCAAACGGCTTACCAACCACTGTACCCTTATACTCATAATCCGGATCAAGCCCCATCCGGGCGATCTGGATCGTTAGTCCGTTGTAGATCTCTGTGGTGTAGCTGTCCTTGATACTCATATCTTCATCCTCCTTCGGATACATTAAAAAAGGACACTTTAACCAGTGTGTCCATGAACTGCGGTACATTGCCGCTGACTTATCTCTAAATTGTGACTTGACAACGCAACCGCCGATGGATCCCCATCGCTTTGCCGTTGCCTCGATGACCTGCCCGCCGCCGATGTAGATCCCGATGTGACCCGGCTGCCAGACCAGCAGCCCTGGGATGTCTGGGATCGTGCTGATCGAGCCTTTGTCCGTCGCTCTAGCGTACATCTGATCGGCATTGATATCCGGTGCTGTCTTGCCGTAGTAGCTGGTATTGCCCGGACCGTAATCGTGCCATAAAAAGCACTTGATTAAGCCCACGCAATCAAATACCCGGCGGCCCGATGAGTCGTAGCGTCCAATCCCGCCGAGCTGGTAGATGGTCTTACGACTGAGCTGTTGCTCTGCCCATGAGCAGAGGTCAGCAGGTGAGGTGTAGTCCATGTTATCCCTCCAATCTTTATACTTCGACCCTGACACTTATCCCGCAATCAAGCTGAACAAAATTGTTATCTCCAAAATGTAATACAGCTTTGATCTGCCGAACCTTAAACGATGGATCAAGGTTTGTGAAACTTTTAGAGATGGTACAATCGCGGTTTGTGCGATATAGGCTCTGGGTAAATTGCTGCACCCATGTATCACCGATCAGAAAATAAACTGTTAGCGTCTGAGTATCACCAGCAGTCGCCCCGCCATTGTAAATCCGTGATCTAAAATCATAAGTAATCGGTATGGCCTTCGGAAACTCCGGAGATAAAAACGTACGCGTGCCTCCTCCAACAGTGCTGCCGGTTGAGCTAAAAGTAGCTGCTACACGGGTTGGCTTAATCTTGGTGATCAGCTGCTTAAAACTAGCGGTAGCAATAATGTTACGACTGAAATTAGGCATTATTTGCACCGCCCTTCGGCTCCAACCACTTAACAACCGTTATTGACCTGTTATACAACCCATACAGATTATCATCGAAGCTTACTTGGGTAATATTTAAAAAATCTTCAAACATCATCTCAAGGTCGTAAACACCGTTTACCGGACCCGAATACATTCCACTGCCAGAATATCCAACGTTATAAATTTGCACGCTGCCGAGATTGGTTGTTATCATGGGTCGTGAGGCTACCGTCCCATTTCCTGTTGTTCCTGTAACCTTTACCGAAAGAGGAATGCAACCTTTGAGCATAGCTGCTGTGATTGTAGCGGATCCAGTACACAGTGTCCCTTTCTTCAATTCATATCCAGCGGGATAAGGTGACTTGTTTCCAGCCGGTAGGATATTACGACTAAATCCCATTACCAGCCACCTCTTTTCAGAGCGCAGAGGTGCAAAAAAGCCTTTAAATAAAGGGGATTTCTTACCCCCCCCCCCAACTCTTCTGAGTCCTTCTGCAGAAAAAGAATTGAAGTGCGGATCACGACTGTTCGGCGAGAAATAAAGGCTAAAAGAAGTTTTATTTTTCAGCGCTTCTGGTGTTTCAAACAGAGAGATATCCAAAATCAAATTCATTACTGTATATCCTGGACTCTGCTCATACCTCCCAGCATACATCGCGCCAATCTGATGTCCTTTACCAGTCGAATCTCGATAATATATGCCTTCATTGGAATTATCAAACTGCTGGTAGGAATAAGATATTTTAAACTGATAGTATCCTTTTGGAAAAGTTACTACAACACCACTATTTCTGTTATTCTGAACGGTGCAAGCTGCTTCTTCAATTTTTAAAGGATTTTTCCCTGTTGGTAATAAATTTCTGCAAAAGTTCATTTTCCTCATCCTTTCTTGCACTTAAATGCGGTAAGTGCAGTCCCGTTTTTGTTGCTGTCGGCATAGATCCGCAGCTTGTTGGCTGTGACTTTGATGTATGGTCCGATGCCCTCGATATTTGCCGGCCACATCGGCTCAATGATGTCATCTGCACCACAGGTATACGCCACATCGGTATACCATGGATAGCTGAGCGCCGGATCCACTGCTTGGTAATCTGGATCCAGACTAGCCACGTTATCTGCTGTCAGCTGCGTCCAGGTCGCTGTTGAGGGGATGGTAAAGCCATCAACGAGTTTGGCGCCAGCATTATCCACAAGCCGCTTAAGCTCCTTGCCCTGTGCTGCAGATAACGAATCTGTGGTGCTGTCGCTGGTCAAGTTATTAACGATACCACGCCAAGTGTTGGTGTCTGGAGGCACTGCCCATGCCCCATCACCTCTCAAGTAACTCGCTTGTTTACCAGCAGCCGGAGCTGGCACCAGCCCAGCACTTCCAGCGGCCGAAGCTGTGGCAGCCTTAAATGCAGCATATGTCGTGTTAGTGTCCAGATCCCCGACCAACTGATAGACAGAGCCATCATAAACAAATTCCAACGTCCGATTTGCTGCCAGGTAACCAGCACTGATCGCGGATCCACGGTACTGGATTGCCTTTGCACCGCTGCCATTGACATTAAGCGTTGGATTGGCTACGGTATTGGTTATCGTAAACTTGACGATGATCCGCGCACCAGTGACCAGCTTAAAGCCTGTGCAAGCCACCACTTTGGCTGCTGTTGCTGCTGCAGTGCTGCAGGTCCCAAAATGCGCAATCGCTGATGTGCCGTTAAAATCAACGCCATCAATTGTGCGAGCTGTCTGCAGCTTAGTCGCTGAGTTTGCTGCGCCGCCTGCAGAACTGCTTCCGGCATAGTTGTGCGTGTGATCTGTGTTGGACTTCCCCGCTAGAGCAGCCTTGATTTTTCCCCACAGATAAATTAAGCTGTTTTTATCTAAATAGTTATTCGCCATGTAAAATCACCGCCTTACTAAGCGGTGATTGTGTCAATTTCGGCATTGGTAATGGCGACCATATCGGTCTTTTTAAGGTATCCGGACAAATCAATATCCGTGTTGCCGATTTTTTCAAATTTGCTGGATGTTGGCAGCCAGATATACTCATCATAGCTATCCCCTGTTCCGTGGCTGTGTGCCATCAAATAGATCGTGCCTTTCTTTCCGGTTGCCGGCAACGCGGATACGATCTGAAAGTCAATCCCGGTGATCCCGCTCAGCGCTTCATTGATCGCTGCTTGTACCTCAGCAGCCTTTTGATACCCAGCGCCATTGGCCAGACTTGCATTATCCGTCGGTACGGTGATATCGACCTCTTTGGTTTTAATGTCCTGCACAACGCCGTTGACTTTGATCGACTCAATCTTATTGACCTGAGCTCCTGCTGCAACATTTCCAAGCTTCGACTTCTCATCATCTGTGTAATCATTTGAGGATAAAACTTTGCCAGATTCTTTATCCACTTTTGTGGCTGCAGCATTGGACACCTGAGCCTTAATTAACCCCCAAAGGTAAAGCAAACCATCATTATCAAGATATTTAATAGCCATTTGAATTTTGTCCTCCTATCAGATTAAAAATATCTGTATTTGTCATTCGTTCCATTCCTAGCTCGTCGAAGTCTTTATCCCCTGCCAGCTCCACACCAGAGATGCGTGGTTTGTTGTAAAGCGTTTCGTAATCTTTACTCCCCATTCCAGCACCACTGTAAGGATCCATTTTCATAACGATCACTTTCTCTTGTTTTCTGAATTCCATCTTAGCGGCCATCACAGTACCTCCTTTGAAATTGATTCATAGACAGCTTCCCGGATAATTCCCGTTCCCACTACTGTACCATCTTTAAACTTGATCCTGGCCTGGCACGCAACTACATGATCCAGCTTAAAGGTATCCAGCTGCGTCAGGCCAACGATGAACTGCCCAAGTTCGCGATCAAATTTCGCGTCTTCGGGGTATGTTTTTCTTACCGGCCCGAAAACAAATTCAACTCTGTCCACCAGATCAACATCTATTACGGATCCTGTGTCATCCTGCAGCTCAATGGCCAGGGAGTAAGTATTCCCCTGCCTCATACTGCGTTCCTCTTACGCCGGGTATATTGATAAGCCCGCAGCTGGGTGCCGGTCATATCTGCATTGCAGTAAATCCGCAGCTTGTTGGTGGTTACCTTGATGCAGGGACCAAGGCAGCCGAGTTCCGCGGTGTCCGCGTCCCACTCCGGATAGATTTCATCATCCTCACTGCAGCTGAAGGATATATCAGTAAACCATGGATATTTTAGGTTAGGATCAGGGCCTGCCTTGTACTGTGGATCCAGAGTGGCTGCATTGTCCGCTGTCAGCTGCGTCCAGGTGGCCGTTGTGGGGACGATGATCACAGTGTTATGATCTGTGATCATCCTTGATTCAAGATCATTGATCAGGTTTAACAGATTGCCTGCCTCATCCTGCCCTAAAATCCCCTTGATCGTATCGAACCAAGTTTTAAAAATAACCTCGTTACGATTCAACGCAGCCTGAAACTGCGTGTAGTAGTTGCTGGCATCGATTACCGTATTTGGCGTACCAATAATACCGCACAGTGATGCGTTAAGCCTTGTATCTGTGATACGGTCTTGAGCGATCGTTGTTGTATTTTTGGAGATGAACACGTCGGCAATGCCCAGCTCATAAATATCCCCTGACTCGCCGCTGACCGGCCGGGTCAGCGCAGGAGCTGCGGGTACACTTGCAGGCGTGCCTTTGAGCACATAAAGATCAATCTTGCGTTCTGCGTCATCCAACCGGATGACAACTCGGTCAATCCGATCCATACTGTCAGCCGCTTGGATCGCCAGAGTACGCCGCTCATCCTCGATGCCGTAAGCACCCTCAATACAGCAGGATCCCGGATCTACGACGACCGTCATGCCGGTGCCAGCGTTAACTTTAAAGTTGCTCTGACCATTGTTATCTGCATGGACTCCATTGGTATAAAACAGTTTGGTGAGCTGCCGTTGAGTTAAGGCGTCTATCGCGCGATCAAAGATCGGCATCCCGTCACTGTCGTAACCGGTGATATTGGCATTGTAAGGAAAGCTGATCATACGTTTCCTCCTTTCTCATCAAAAAGGCTGCGGAGAAACACACTCCACAGACCTTCTTTTAACATTCGTTTAGGGCAATTCGCCCCTGTCCAGTCGTAATGCCTCACGACATGATCTGGAGCGATCTGCAGCTGATCCATGAGCTGCTTGACAAGCACTATTGTGTTGGCCATAGCCTGATAATACAGATTCCCCGGCGCCTCAGAGCGGCATATCTCAATCGAGATAGACTCTCTGTTGCCTGAACCATCACGATCGCCACATGCCTGGGCACAACGATCCAAGGGGATGATCTGGATAGCCTGGCATTCATCAACGTAAATGTGAGCCGCGCTGGGATTCAATGATCGTGCCGCATACTTCGCGCAAGCTTCCGCGTCTTGCCAGGTATTCATTTCATGGATGGTGATGTACCGCGGAATGATCGATACCGGACACTTTCGAGGCCAATGCTCTTGTTTGATTAAGCGCTGCTCTATTTCAATCATAAACCAGCCCTCCGGATCAGTGACGTAATCGTTACCGTGTCCTCACCGAACTTCGGCAGAATCTCTACATTTCCGTCTTCGAAAACTTCCTTTACTTCTACAATTCGTTTATCGGTCAGTTTTCCAATTTGCTGATTAATACAGGTACAGAGGTCGCCCAGGTTGTAATCAACGCGATACTGCAGATTCTTGCTGTTTGCAGTGCCGTTCAGCACCTCGGCCACCTGTTTATCCTTAAGCTTCTCTAGTCCTTCCTGGCGCAGCTTCTCCCGATATTGTGCATCGGTCATTGCGCTGCCATCATCATTTTTACGTGACGTGGATCCATGGACATACAGCTCCCGGCGGCGAGCACCGTGGGTTTGATCAATCTCAACGGTAATCTCATCGCCTACGACATAGGCAAAATTACAGTGATCCGTGATATCCCGTTCGTATCCAAAATCCGTGATCGTTTCCATATTATCTGAAAAGATCGCCCACTCGTTTGCGATCTGGTTCTGCGTCCTGTCAAGTCCCTGCCACACCTCATAAATCAATGTGTTGTTGAGGTAATCGAACCGGATCCGCTGCGACAGCTCTGCCTCTCTAAGCAGCTCATAACAAGCCTCGCCAACCTTGTCACCCTTGTACTGCCTGGATATGCTCTCCGTCAGCGAAGGAATCGTACCGATCTGAAGACTTGCGAATTGCCGGCCTGCCGTATCCACAAAATACTTTTTGACGATCTGACGAGCGATCTCAGCCACCGTGCCCGTATAATTGGACTCCGTATCGATTACCCGATCATCCAGCAGCGACTCAATCAATCGCCCGGTGATCTGCAGTTGTTGCTTACCACTATCACTGACTTTATACAAGACATCCTCAACCCAGGCCAACTGACCGGAATCCGGCCGATAAAGATAAACCGCAGACATAAACAGATCAAAAGCGGAGACGTCTAAAATCAGTTTGTAGCTGCCGACGTCATAGTACCTGGAAATCCATTGCAAACTCTCAAAATCATCTACCCGGCCAAGCTCATCGAAAGCACTGTCAAGTAATAATAACTCCATGATCACACCCCCAGATACTTAGATTGATAATACAGATAAACGTCCAGATTGGTATAGTTTTCGTCGGCGTCGTATTGGATGATGTTATCTGACCCATCAATAGAGAAATAGGTGCTCAGCTTGTCCAGCTTGCGGGATATCACCTCGCCGTTAAGTCTGACACCTTTACGCCCTTTATTGGTATCAATCGTAAGGATATCTCCTTTTTGCATATCAACGATAACCCTCAAATATTCTCCTGTGGACAACTTGGTGATTTTCGGATTTTTGACTGCCCCGCGGGCCGCTGTAAACTGGATCACAATCCCCGTTGGCACATCCCCTTTATTCGGCAGATTGACCTCATTTTTGAAAGTTTTAAATCCATAAATCTTCCCCGCCTCATGATGGGTACTTTTTAGGGCTGCGAAGCTGACTGGCCACGCCCATTGAGCGGTAATCGCTGCAATGTTTTTTCCGAAGTTGTCGAGATCTGACCAGTAAGGATAAGGGCAAAGCAGATCCAGCTTTCCCTCCAAGATTCCCCACATGCTTTCAATCTCGGAGAATTTGAAACCTTGCAGCTCACAGCCGATCTGCACCTGCTTATAGCACCAGTTCAGACGCAGCGTATAGGACTTAGTCGGATTAAAAAAGCTGACGATCTGAGCTCGGTACAGTTCCCGGTTTTGCCAGTCATCCACGCCAAAGGTCACGCTGATCTCGCGTTCCTCTACTTTTTTCCCGGCAACATAGCTGCCAGGTTCCACAGCGCTGGAGGCAGTATGGACGGAATAATCTGGGCTTTCAATCCCGCTTATCTTAGCAACCTTAATCGGACAGCCGCAGCCCATCTGCAGCTGACGGCCATCATTACGTACAAAGGTCAGCAGTAAATATGCTGTTTCCATCTTTACCCTCCTTTCAGCAATTTGCCCAGTTCCCGATTAACCTCAGCGATTTTATCTGCAGTCTTGCTTGGCCGCTCAACTGGTAGATTAAAGTTGGTGACCTGGTTCACCTCTACCTTTTGATTAACTCCTGCAGCCGTAGGACGTTTGATCTGATCCAGCTTGACAGATCGTGACTGTACCGCGCTGGATAATCCCACCATTGCCGATCGCGCCCGGTCAGACATGCTGATCAAACCTCCGCTAAAGGCAGATAAGACGCTTCGCCCCGTTTGCGAGTCATCATACGACGCCCCTCCACCGCCAGTCACGCTGGCAATGCTGTTCATCAATTGATAATACACCGGGATAATGACCGCCGGCGGGCGTGTTCCGGCAGCGATGGCCACGATCTCGTTAGACGCTTGTGTTGCATCTGCCCGAGCCTGATCAATCTGTTGCGATCCAGCAGTTTCAAATCCTGGCATTATGCCTGCCAGCCAATTCTCGCCTGATATCGTGCCATACTCAGAATAATCAACAGCTGTCTGTTCCATATACGTCTGCTTGGCTTCATCCAATTCTTCTTGTGCAGTTTGAATTTGCTCAGCCAAAGATTCAAGAAAGCTTTCATCAATTGGCTCGCCTTTATCTTTCATCTCCTGGATTGTATCCCGCATTTTTTCAAGATTGGTCACTTGATTTTCCAAATTCGTAACTTGTTCTTTTCCCTTATTAGGATCGAAGGTTTCGATAGAGCCGAGGCCACTCATGATTTCTTTTGCTTTGTCCCAATCCGAATTGCTGATTGCTTCCTGCATTGATTCAAAGTTACTTGTTAAATCAGTATAGCCTTTCAGCGTTTCAGCTCCTGTTTCATAGCTTTTGGTCAGTTCATCCAACTCTTGCTTAAATTCAAGCATACTGTTGATGCCGTTATCATCCAAGAATTTATTCAGTACATTATTATACTCTTCACTCCCGTAATCATATTCAGTCAGAGCACCATCTGTCTCTTATACACATCTGACGCTGCCGACGAATAGAGAGGTGTAGATCTCGGTGGTCGCCGTATCCTTATAAAAAAAAAAAAAGAAATAAAACAAAAAACAAAAGTATGATTAAGGTAACATGATAACCAAGAGTATCATACGGAAGCAGAGGTCGAA
>OJJT01000838.1_pt1 | contig 11420 bp, 11 predicted proteins | sample 1596281 | NCBI WGS metagenome assembly OJJT01 (sample SAMEA4350145, study PRJEB24818) | metagenome | biome: human; feature: gut; material: faeces | place: Denmark | collected 2013-09
TATTGTATTCCTTGCTTTCGCATTTCTTTTTTCTTTTCTCGTTCTTCTGTTTTTTATTGCCTTGCGTGTTCTTTTTTTTTTTTTTTATTTATGTTTTTTTTTTTTATTTTTTGTTTTGATTTTTTTTTTTTTTTTTTCAAGCAGAAGACGGCATACGAGATTTCTGCCTGTCTCGTGGGCTCGGAGATGTGTATAAGAGACAGTTCTTATTTGCTGTGCCAAATTGATGAACTGGTTTTTTCCTTCCAAGATAATCAATGGATGCAACATCCGTATCAAAACTATAACTTATACTTCTTGGGGCATTAATTCTATACGACAAATCAATAGGTTTTCCTTCAAAGATCAGTTCAGTTTTATCTGATAGAAATTCCGTTGTAATCATTCCGTCTACAAAAAGATCTTCTGCCGTTACTCCTCTGATTGTGTATGTATTTTCTCCGTTGCAATAGCGATCCAAATAACTCCGGTCGTTCACTTTTGCAATAGGCAAGCCATTACGCAGGATATAATAGTTAGGATAAGATTCATCACTGTACCAAGTCAATAATATACCTTCGTCACTTTGACTGGCATTTACTATAATCTCAGATAATGTTATTGATTGACTATAATTAACGGTTGTCCAATCAGAATGATGACCATAAATATTAAATATTCTTAAACTAAATTCATAAACACCGTTTTTTATATAGTCATTTATCAGGCAATTCTTATCGGAACTATAAATGATTCCAGACTCAAATTGATATCCATCTCCGATCAATCTATACTCATACGCAATTTGTCCTAAAGAGGACCAGCTGAAACACGGTCTTCCCCCATTTTGCACCGCTGTGATCTGCGGAGGGTCCGGAGGTGCATTGCAGATAAATTTATAAGATGGACTCCATGATCCTGCTACATCATCTTGATTGTATCCTCGTATTCTCCAATACCATTCACCGGCAGCGATTTTAAAAGAATAATTTAGACTATCAGTTGGAAAATGATTTAATACATCTGTCCATGTATTTTCATCATTTGACACTTGGATATCAACCGCCTTTTGTTTAGTTCCTGTTTCATTGTTATAAATCCAAGAAAAAATAGCTGTGCCGGCAATAACTTCATTCACAGGGGAAACGCCAATCATTTCGGGTATGGAATCAATAGTGGAAAAAGAATATTCTGGACTCTCCGCAACCTGTCCATCGTCTACCGTTACTTTAACCTTCCACTGGTATTCTCCGCTTTCAAAAGTATTTGCAGGAATTGCAATTTCTTTTGTGTCACTAGAGATGGATCTGCTGGTCCATGCCTCTTCTGCTTTCTTCTTAAAAAGGAAAACAGCTGAAGTCTGTTTGAACTGTTCATATATTTTTGTGTCCTCTACAATGTTCCATTTGAATACTGATTCTGTTAATCTGTTAACAAAACCTGAAACATTAGACAGACCTTGAATAACTGGTACTTCCGGAGCATCCGCTGTAGTTATCGTTAAGCCAAAACCAGAAATTTTATTTTCAGTAACTTCATATTCAACATAACCTCCGGTTGATCCGTTACTGTATCTGTAGTATGACCTTGCAGTTCTCCCAGTGATAATCAATCCTTTTTTTAATGCTTCAATTTTCATTGTAAAGCTATCATTGGTAGAGTATTCAACTCTGCTTGTAGATCCTCCAGAATTCAAATAAAAGTATCTATTTTTCGCTTTATTGCCACAAGAATACAAACTTCTGATGTTCTGAAAAGTAGAATTTTCGGTAACTTCAACGTTTGTTGTATAGATATCAATGTCATATAATTCGTTTGAAAAAACAACGTTGATTGATGCTGGAGCTGAGAATATACGGTGATGATTATGGATCGGATTATTATACTTAAGCAACACATTTTTAAACGGAGCTATTGAAGTGACGACTGCGTTTGCAGGATTCACAATGTTTCCGTTTGGATTATCATTCCCAATTTGAATAATTAATTTCGGATATAATACCTCAGTTGCCATAAACTATCACCCCATTCTATTTGTTTGTTGCGCTTCTTTCATCATTTTTACGAATCTTCTGATATCTTCAATATTCTCGACATTGATCGTCATATTATAAATATCTCCCGCTTTTTCTTCATAATCATCTGAATTTCTAACTAGATTCGGATCGCGGCCTTCCGTTACTGGAGCGTAATATATAGCGGAATCTCCAAACCCGACCTGTGTTGTGTTTCGATAATACTGAGCATCTTCTGCACTTATTTGTTTAAGGCTCTTTCCATTCAAATAATCGCTCACTGTTTCTTCTCCGCCATTAATCCAGTTGTCGATCACTTTTGCCAGACTCCATCCGGCCGCAATAGCTCCGAGAATCCATCCAACCGGCGTTCCCATAATCGAAGCATTCATAATTCCTATAGCGCCGGAGAAAACAGAAGCCAGTGTAGGGGCTAAGCCAATAATTGCAGATATTCCAAGTGACATAGATCCAAGTGCCGACAAAATAGGCGCTGCGACTGCAATCACTGCAATTCCACCGACGATCAGCTTTTGCGTTCCCTCATCCATATCTTTCAGAGCTTTAATGGCTTCTGTTGCTTTATTAATTAGCGGAGTTACAAGAGGCAGAAGCACTTCGCCGAAAGTTTGACTCAGTTCTTTTACGCTTTCAGTAAATGTTCGTGTGCTGTTTGCCGTTCCTTCTCTTGTTCTGGAATAATCTCCTTCTGCGGCTGATGTTTTTTCCAAAACATAGTTATAACGCAACAATACTTTTTCCTTTTCAGTTAACTCTTTGTATTCTTTTTGGTATCCTTCAGCCAGCATATACTGCTTTAAATTTGTTTCTGTCATGACTACTCCCAGGTTCTTAAGAGATTCTGTTTCACCCGTAAAAATTGCCTTCAAAGAGTTTTGTGCAACGTCTAAACTGATATTTTTAAACGACGCAAGATCACCAGCACGACCAACTAATTCAATTCCCATTTTCGCAGCTTCTTCTGTTGTTAAATTCATTGACGTCGCCATATCTCCGTAAAGAGAGATCATTTCGAGCGTCGATCCTTCCGCAATGCCAAAATTGTCAACCGTGGTTTTTGCGAATTGCTTTACCGCTTTTTCTTGATCTTTAAAAACAACTTCCACCTTGTTTGCTGATTCTTCAAAATCACTTGCCGATTTAACCATCCCTGTTAAAGCAGCCGTTGCTCCAACAGAAATCCATTTCATACTGGATCCTACACTTTTCAATTTGTTTCCAGCAGTTTCAAAACCAGAAGCAACTTTATCTAAAGTCATTCCCATTTCTTTAATTTCGCTCTGAGTTACCTTTAAAGTGTTCTGCATTTGAATCAATTCGGTTTCAGCTTCTGATAGTTTTGACTTCCAGCGTTGAGTCTGTTCGCTGTTAATCCCGTATTCTGCACTTGTCGTTTTAACAGCATTATTCAGGATATCAATTTTTTCTTTTTGCTTTGAAATGGATTCAGTCAACAATTCTTCTCGTTGCTTCAAATTTCCAGCTTTATCTTTCGTGTTATCAAATTCTAATGCTACTTTTTTTAAACTTTGCCCAATAGAAGTAAGTTCTTGATTTAATCCGGATAATGGATTTTCAAATTTAGATTCAGACATAGACATTTGCAAATTCTCAATTTCTTTTTCATTTGCCTGAAGTGAATTTTCCATCTTTGATAGTTCAGTTCTTGCCTTATTTAGATCTATCTTCCAACGATTCACCTGATCCGAATTTTCTCCATATTTTTCGGTTACTTTTCCAACAGCTGCTTCTAAAGTGCTGATTTTCTCCTTTTGTTTATCAATAGCATTGCCTAATACGGTTGACTGAGAGGTAAGACTATTCATCTTAGTTTCAGAGTCTTCCATTTTTGCGGCGCTTCCTGTTAATGCTGTTGTAAACACTTTGACTTCATTCGTGATCATTCTGATTGCTTTTTTGAATTCTGATTCTCCAGTTAGTTCAACGACCGGACCAATGCTATCTCCCATAATCTATCACCACCTCAATCTGGGAAAGCGTCATCAATGGAATCCTTCTTAGAACGTTTAATGATCCCGTGAAAATAGCAATACTCTCTATAGAGATATGATATTTTTAACGGTGTCATAAACATCGCCTCTTTTTCCGGATATCCTAATAACGTTTTTGCAATAAAAAGCCAGCGGGAAAGATTTATTCCTGCTGGCTCACCCCGTTTTTTTCATCTTCCTCTTTGTTTTCTTTATCTCCAATCTGAACAGGTGACGATTCAATATAAGCCATTTTGATTTTTTGTGAGATTCCAATCATTGAAGGAATATCAAAAATCCAGCCTACTTCTTTCTCACTCAATTTAGCTTCATTTGTTCCGTTAATGAAATTGCTGTATTCAATCGCATTGTTAATTTCGGCAGTAATAAGCCAGCGTAAACCTTCATAATCAGTTTCTATATTATCTAAGTCTTCAATTCCGTTTGGAAAATGCTCTTGAATTTGAGAAAGAATATTCAAGTCAAATCGAAGATAATATGTTTTTCCATGAATTTCTAACGGCTCTCCGCGATAGCTGATAGGTTCCTTCATTTTGCTGCATCTCCTGTAATATTCAACTTCTTTTTGATCCACTCAACAGCCAGTTCTTCACTTCCAACTACTATCTGATCTTTATAGCTTCCATCTTTCAAAGCATAAAAATTTCCTGTGATTTCTTCTTTATAGAAATCAATATTCTCTTCTTGGGTCTTATACTCTTCATCACCATCAACAAATTTTACATATTTGAGTAAAACCGCTTTATACATAGTGACTTTATTTCGACGGACAGGGGCATAAAAAGCAATACCAACAAACTCCCCTTCATCCGTATCCAGATAATTCGTTTCTTTTGATTCCGTCGAACCAGTAAGCGATGCTGGCACTTGTTTGTGCCCGAAAAGAATCGTTCTGTCTTCGTCCTGGACATCATTCTGCTGCATTGTAAGCAAGCCTGAAATAAACCGGTTGATTTCATCATCAATACGATCTCCTGCGTAAGCCTTTGCAGATTGTTTTGTATATCCGATTTTAATATTAATCGCATCCGCAAGTTTCTTACTTCCGCTATAAGTAACTGCACCATTCGATTTTGACGCCTTACCATAAAAAACTTCTCTAACGCCAATGTTATACATTGTGATCCTCCTATTTTAATTTTTTTGCTATTTCTATGTCATACGTTTCCTGCATTGCCTTGATTGCTTCTTTTCTTTTAGCATTAACAGCGGTTCTGACAAATGGCCTTTTAGGTCTAAACGATGTTCCACTTTCGACGGCTCTTGCCATCATTTGATTCGGTAGTCCAAACGGATATTTCTTTGTTGGTTTTCTTCCATAACCTTTAAAACCAATTTTTGTATTCACATTTCCGTCTGAATCCGTCTTGATCGGGGCAATGCCAAGCGAATCAAGAAGATCCTGTAGCTGGTCTTCTTTCAGCGTATCATTCGATTCAAGTCGATTTCTTATTTCATCTGCAATCACTTTAGCTCCTGCATAAACACATTTTTTTGCAACCTCAGCATCATCCAATTTGCTAATTTTGATTGCAAGATCATCTAATCCTTTAATCGTCATCCGGGCCATATTCAAACACCCATTCGTAATGGATATAACCTGATGATTCTTCTCTTTGAATAGAATTTAAACGGAATGGAATCTTCGATTCTGACAAACTTTCTTGTATTTTTTCAACTACTTTGTCAAATTCAACTTTTGTGAAATAATCTATCGTTCCTTGCAGAATCTGTTCCTCCATACTATCGCTGGAATAGACTGAATTTCTCTGCCCATCCTCTGCCCATACAATATATTGTTCGAGGTTCGGCGAAGCTGAATAATGATAGACATTCGGAAGAACCCTTGTCAGTGCCTTTCTAAGTTTTAAGAATTCCATAGATTTTCTCGCTCTTTTCTAATGACAAAATACTTATTTTTAGACCATCTTCATTTTCAGTATGTTGCACTGTTCGGATTAAAAATTGATCATTGTCATGAATTCCATCGCTCAAAATACAGTAATCTTCATCCGATCTGATCGTTTGATCCTGCCATATTTTGATAACAAGCTCTATTTTCTCATCCGCTTTTTTAGCAAGATAGACTCTGTTTATTCCTAACTTCATCAAGCCAAAATAAGAGGAAGTCTTTTCTTTCAAGACTTCCTTCATCATGGCCCCATTATTGGAGTTTGAAATCAGAGAATAAACTGTACAGATCCCGGCATCAAACATTTTCTTTCTCCTTGCGAAGAAAGCGACTTTTCAAATCATCTTCAAGCATTTTAGGCATGGGGTCATTACTCGCCCTTTTGCGGTATTGATAAGCTGCATACTGAATTTGAATGTCAGCATCTTCAAAGCTATCACCAACTTCAATTCCATATTTACTTTTCAATTTGTCTTTAGCAACTTTTAGAAGATGCGTCAAATATTCGTTTTCGTGATTTCCTAGCATTTGAAGATTAAACTTCAAAATTTTCAGTTTATTCTCTTCATCCATAAATCACCTTTTATTCTGTTTTTGCTTTCACAGTTTGATAGCCAACTTTTACTGCACGCAGTTTCTTATCAGCTTCCACAACGGTAATTGCATAATCATTTTTTGCTTTAATTTCAGAAGTTTCATCCCATTTCTTCCATTCCTTTTGGTTCTCAACAGACTGACCGTTATAAATTAAGCTTGGAATCTGATCGACGCGATAATAATATTCATTACCCTCATTTTTGTCTTCTTCCACCGTAATCACTGTGTTACCATTTGTCGTTGCTGAAGCTTTGGATGTCACTGTCAGATCTTGAATCTTGTTATTTGCATAATCATATGCAAACGGAACAGACGTAGTTACATTCTGATTTTTGATATTAATGCCCATAAATGCCGAAGCAATAACTGGCTTGCCATCGTAACGGGCAACGACCTTAAACACTTTCTGATTTCGCAGGAAGCGAACATGCTCAGACTGTCCGATTGTTGTTCCCTGTCTTTCTGCCAGTAAATAAAGTTTCAGATATCCTACGTGAATATCTCCTTCAGGGATGAAATCCAGTTCAACGATATCTCCACCTACAATAGGCATTGTCCCTTTTTCCGCGGATACAAGCGCACCATTTGCTGTGAAGTTTAATGCTTTCGAAGTAATTTCTGTATGCGTTGTTCTGTTCATCAGCCATACTAACGGACCAACTGCGTAATCCGTTTTAATGTTATTTGTAGCTTTTAACAAGGTTGAGAAGAATTCTTCTCCTTTCATATTTGATGAATCAAATTTAATTAGGTTGGTAACGTGAAGATCATTCCAGGCCGGGCTGTTTTTGTCATAATTGTCAGGTTCTGCAGTCTGTGCTAAACGAGTAACAAAACCAAATGGCATTTTTACACCTGTACCATATGGGATTGATTTATCAATGCCGATACCTACGGACTGACCCATTCCTGAAATCAGTTCAGACGCTAAATGAATATCATCAACATCAGACAGAATTGTATCGTGTACCGCAATAAAACCGCCGATCATATATCCGTCTACTTCAATTTGACTAAAATCAAAATCAAGTTCATTCAGAATGCCCATTGCTTCCATCCAGATCGCTTCTGGAACAGATCCCATGATGTTCTGACGCGCTTTGCCTGGCGTCGATTTCTTATTGACATACGCCATCAGCTTCGAATACTTCGTAATTTGTTCTCTCACTAAATCCAGAACAACTTCCGGAATCATTAATTCTGCGCCTGTTACGCTGCGCTTTTCGGCATATAATGTTCTGATTCTCTGTAAGAATTCTTTAACGTTGCTGTCGCCAAAAAAAGCATCTCTCTCCTGCATGTTCATACCAAAAAATTTACGATTGTTCATTGTTTTCACTTCCCTTTCTTCGCCCTTTTTATTAGCTCTTCCAGTCACATCTTTCGGTGCGCTGTCTTCGATTTCTTTGATCTCTTTCTCAATCTCTTCAATTTCTTTTTCTAGATCGCTTTTCGCCTTTTCATGATCTTGTTTCTCTGTTTCGAATTGATCTACCGTTTCCTCAACAGTCTTCATCTCTTCCTCAGTACCATTAGCAGCTTCTTCGATATCTGATTCTAATTCTTTTTCTCTTTTTTCAAAATCGGAATCTTTCGCGCGAAGCTCCTCAAGCATTTTTTTCTTTGAGTCTAAATTTCTTTTTTTCATTAACACTTTAAGCATCTTCTTCACTCCTTTTAATTTTGCTTATCATTGCTGTCTTCCATTGTTCGGCCTGTCTTTTTTTGATTGCGTCAAAATCTTTTTTCCTAGCATAAACACCAGTGTCTTCATATGCCGGGAAAGTAACCACGGACACTTCATATAATTTCACTTTTTTGATCGTCCAATGGACAGAACCATCATCTCTATATTCAGTGCTTTCATCGAGTATGTCGAAACCAAACGAACACTGAGTAACATCTCCACGCTGAACACGCGCATAGAGATTCATCGCGTCTGTGTCCATCTTGTTGATTTTGATTGATCCAAAAAGACCATGTTCATCCGTGCGAAGGGATAATGTTCCAGATTTATTTCTGCCTAAAACAAGTCGTGTTTCATGGTCAATTAAAGCTCTTATATCATCTGTTAAAGCTCCATCAAAGGCATTTTGATCAACGCTTTCTGTTGCTCCTGGCCATAACTCATAAACAGATCCAAAAACTGAAAAATAACCTTCAATATAAAGATCGTCATTTTCTTCTCTTGTTTTAAAAGTCTGGTTAGAGTATCTAGTCTGATGATCCATCTCCCTCATCTGCATCGTCTTTCCCTCCTTTCTTTTGATTCAACTTTTTTTGTTCATCAATTTTATCGACGTGGATAAAATTCTCAAGAATGATCAATTCATTGAGTTTTTCATCAGGATCCAGCGATATCCAATTTCTGACCTCATTCCCTTTCATAAGCCCTCTGACATACAGATTGCTTCCGATTTCTGCTAAATCTTTTAGATTGTAAGAATACAGAGACCGCGGATTCATTTTGAAATAAAGTCCTTCTGACCAAAGTAACTTTTTTGTAAATTCCTGCTCAATCGCTTGTGCAATTGTCAAAATTTTTGTATCAATAAAATTGTTCCATTCTTCTGCTGAAAATTTCCCAATGCCAAAAATAAAAGCAGGAACTCCAAGAATTGCTGCCACTGTTGTTTGATTGAGTTTTACTGTTTCAGGCAACGCGATATCTTGCAGGCTTAGCGGGCGCACTTCTTGAATATCGAATTCAGCCGCTGGAATCAACCACGGCTTCCCCGCTTCGTTGCTCAGAATGTAATCGTCTAAAATATCGCTTCTGCGTTCAGGATCCTTTAGGTCTTCATCATACGCATTGACTTTAATAATCAGTGATGGTTTCCATTTGTCTTGCAGGAAACCTTTTTCTGTTTTCTGCGCCTGGATCAAATTATCAACGATAGGTTTAATTACCGATTTATAACCTTCTCCAACATACGGAAAATCAGGATTAGGATTTATGACGATATGAATTAAATTCCCTGGATCCTGTTCAATCCCATTGACAAATATTTTATACCCATATCCATCAAAATTCTGTGAAAATGAAACCGATGAAGGAGGGACTGGAACAAGTGATTCATAATATCCTTGTTTTGTTTTAACTGCAACTACCGCATTTCCGTTTCCTTCAAGCAACAACGATCGAACGATGTTTGAAATGAATGTCTTTCTCGTCATCCACGGGTTGGGAGAAATATCAATCATTCTTGATAGTCCATTCCTTATTCTGACATCGCCATTTTCTGTATTCTGCATCAAATGAATTGACATTGATGAGATCAGATCAGCTATTTTTGAAACACCTGTTTTCACTTCCGGATTATCTGCTAATCGGATATATCCAGAATCACAGAATTCCGCAAATTTGCCAGAATCCGCGAAGAACAGCATTGATCGTTTTTGCGGATCATATCGATTTTTCGGTTTTCTTTTTTTACTCATTCGATACCTCCTTTTTCTTCTTAAACCACTCTGAAACAACACCTTTATTTTCTAAACATTCCAGCATTCTAATACATGCAAAAACAGCAGCATCAAAAACGTCGATTCGCTGTTCCGGCTGCACCTTTTCATATTGGATCATGTCATCAGTTTTTTCGATTGCGCTGACATTCTGAACGCAATATTCAAACGGTTCAGCATGAAAATAGTAGAGCTTTTTGTTATTTGCTTTATCTTCAATTTCGCGGAAGCCCTCTGATTTCTTATAAAAATACTGAGGCTGATCCACAACCTTGAATCCAGCTGATTTCATTCCGATAAAATATTCTCGACAGAACTTTCGATCATGCCCAACTTCCGCAATCTTAAATCCTTTTTTTCGCATGCTGACAAACCAATTAACAACGTCCGCATGATTGACAGTTGCTGAATTTGACATCGTAAGCCAGCCATCATCTTTCCATCCAAACAGAGGTATTCCATCTTCTTCCGCTTTTTCGTTTGCCGCAGTGATCGGAAAGAAAGCGTGAGGGATGATAATATCCACATCCTGATATCGACCATATAGACAAGCTGCTGTTAAATCATAAAGCTTCGATAAATCCGCGCCTCCATACCAAGTGATCGGAAGCTTTACAATTTCTTCAAGCGTCCAATGATACGACTGATCGCTGTCTCTAAATTTATCGATATTAAAATAAGCTTTAATTGAGCTTGTGTATACATTCAAAGATTTTGCATAAAAATCTTTTCTCTGCTGCGGATCATTCAGTGCCTGGATTGATTCATTCAACATTTCATCCGGGCGTATGGAAACACCATAGGCAGGGTTTGCCATTTCATGAATGATAGGATTTGTAAAGTCAACATTTCCTTCTTCATCCTTGTCCGCTTCGCAGATAAAGATAAAAAGCTGCTCATCGCTAACTGTTCCATTCAGAACTTTTTTCGCATATTCCAAACGGCGATAACAAAAACTGTTCATATTGTCTCCGGCGGTCGTAATACCGATCATGAGCTTGTTTGTGTATGCCTTCATCGCTTCGCGGATGATGTTGTATTGCTTTGGGCTTTTATAGGCATGAATTTCATCAGCGATCGCAATATTACAATTCAAAGAATCCTGACGATCTGGATTTGCCGCCAGCGCTTCGATATTCAGCGATCCGTCTTCAAATTCGTAAGAGATTGAATGTTCCTGATTGTTGTCAATGATCCGACAATTTTCATCTTCATCTGCGCCTATGCGCCTTAGATTGTAAGTAATGAAATTAAATGACTGAAGTGATTGCTTCAAAGCTGCTCCAACAATATAAACAGTCTGTCTCTTATACACATCTCCGAGCCCACGAGACAGGCAGAAATCTCGTATGCCGTCTTCTGCTTGAAAAAAAAAAAAAAAAAAAAAAAAAAACAAAACACTAACAAAAAAAAAAAAAAACA
>OJJT01000839.1_pt1 | contig 11417 bp, 9 predicted proteins | sample 1596281 | NCBI WGS metagenome assembly OJJT01 (sample SAMEA4350145, study PRJEB24818) | metagenome | biome: human; feature: gut; material: faeces | place: Denmark | collected 2013-09
CAATGTATTCGTCTATACTCTCTCACGTGCATTCGTTGTTCTACTGCTTGTCTTTTTTTTATGTGTTTCTTTCTTTATGTGTTTTTTTTTTTTTTTCAAGCAGAAGACGGCATACGAGATTTCTGCCTGTCTCGTGGGCTCGGAGATGTGTATAAGAGACAGCCGCCGTTCTGCCTGGCCAGACGAAGCATCGTCTTGACAAAGTTGTTGCCCGCGTAGCCGTACAGCCACGCCGTACGCACAATGAAATAGTGCGTGCAGAACTGCTGTACATACTGCTCGCCCAGCAGCTTTGTTTTGCCGTAGACCGAGCGCGGCGCGGGCAGGTCGTATTCCCAGACGGGCTGCGCCGCGTCGCCGCTGAACACATAGTCCGTGGAGACATGCACCAGCTTTGCGCCGATCTCCTCCGCGGCCATGGCCAGGTTGCGCGCACCCAAGGCATTCACCGCAAAGGCCGCCTCCCGGTTTGTTTCGCAGCCGTCCACATTGGTGAACGCCGCGCAGGAAACGATGGCGTCCGGCGCGTGATGGCGCACATAGGCAGCCACCTCGTGGCGGTTTGTGATGTCCAGCGTGTCCACGTCCGTGGCAAGCACGGTGGCGCGCTGCAGCTTTGCGGGCAGGGGCCCCAGCTCCGTTTTTCCCGCGGCAATGCACCGGCGCAGCTCTGTCCCAAGCTGCCCGTTCGCACCTGTGATGAGTATTTTCATAATATTTTCCTCTTTTTCTGTTTTGCACTTCATTCGGCCCGAAGGGTGCCTCAATACTGCAGCCGCCCCTCAGCCACTCGCTTCAGGTGCTCGCCGTAGGGGCTTTTGCCGTAGCGCCGGGCACTTTCCATCAGCTTATCCTTTGTGATCCAGCCGTTTTTGTAGGCGATCTCCTCGGGCGCAGAGATCTTGATGCCCTGGCGCTTCTCCACCATGCGCACAAAATCCGCCGCGTCCACAAGGCTGTCCATCGTGCCGGTGTCCAGCCAGGCAAAGCCGCGGCCCAGAAGCTGCACGTCCAGATCGCCCTTTTTCAGGTACATCTCGTTGAGCGTCGTGATCTCCAGCTCGCCGCGGGCCGAGGGCCTTACCTCCTTCGCCATCTGAACCACGCGTTTGTCGTAAAAATACAGGCCCGTGATCGCGTAATTGGATTTTGGCTGCGCGGGCTTTTCCTCCACGGAAACGACCTTGCCGTTTTCGTCAAATTCCACGATGCCGAAGCGCTCGGGATCGTTCACATAATAGCCGAACACCGTAGCGCGTCCGTTTTCGGCGTTTTCCACCGCCGCGCGCAGCAGCCTGGAAAAGCCGTTGCCGTAAAAAATGTTGTCGCCCAGCACCATGGCGCATGGCTCGTCCCCGATGAATGCATCCCCCAGAATGAACGCCTGCGCCAGGCCGTCCGGCGAAGGCTGCACCTTGTACGACAGCTTCACGCCGAACTGGCTTCCGTCGCCCAGAAGCGATTCAAAACGGGGCGTGTCCTCCGGTGTTGAGATGATCAGGATATCCTGAATGCCCGCCAGCATCAGCGTGGACAGCGGATAATAGATCATCGGCTTGTCGTACACCGGCAAAAGCTGCTTCGAGGTGACCATCGTCAGCGGATACAACCGCGTGCCGGCGCCCCCGGCCAGTATGATTCCCTTCATTGTTCCTGCTCCTTTGCTTTTCTTTTTTCTCTGCTGTACACCTGCATGCGTAAAGCAATGCAGGCTTCCCCGTGTTTTCCCGGGAAAATACCCGCCCCTCAAACCATTCGGAAACCCCATTTGCGCCAGTAACGGAGCATCGAGCGGATCTGCATCCAGAAATTCTTCCACTTTTTCTTTGTGTCCCGGTGCCAGGCATGATAGACATGCGCCTCGGGCACGTACATCACCTTGCCGTATTCCTGCGCCTTGCGGGTGATATCCGCGTCCTCCACATACATAAAATAACCCTCGTCGAAGCCGCCCATGCGGCGGAACGCCTCGGTGCGCATCACAAAAAAACAGCCCGTGCAGAACTCGATCTCCTGCGGGCAGGACAGATCCTCGTCCTGCATCAGATAATGCCGTTCCACGCCCTTCAAAAACGGCAGCGGAACCTGCCGGGCCAGCAGCGCCAGAAAGCTGGGCCTCCGCTTTGCCGTATACTGCTCGGCCCCGTTCGGGAACAGCAGGCGCGGCGTCGCCATCACCACATCCGGGTGAGCGTCCATCCACGCGCACAGCTTTGAAACGGCGTCGTCGTCCAACGTGATATCCGGGTTCACCACAAAATGGTAAACGCTGTCCAGCTGTGGCAGCACGGTGTTATGCCCGCTGCCGAAGCCCACGTTCTCGGGCAGGCGCACCACCTTCACTCCGGGGCCAAGCTGCTGCGCCGCAAGCCATTCGCCCGCGCCGTCCGGCGAGGCGTTGTCCACCAGTGTGAGCGAAAGCGCCGCGTCCCGTGTGTGCTCCACCAGAGAGCGCGCGGCCTGTGCCGCTTCTTCCCCACCGCCGTACACAACGATGCACGCGCTGACCTTTGTCTTTTGCATAACTACTCCATTCTCAGTTTATGGTCTTATATATTTTACCATCTTTCCCCCACAAATAGCAATGGGCGACGCAATTGTTTGTGATATTCCGTGCAAAAACGGCGCATCCTATACCCGGGTGATGTGTAAATGAAGGAAAAGGCAACGGCTTTCGCGGTGGGTGCCACCGGATATCCCTGTATCGAGATCCTGGCGCGGGGACACACGCACTGGAGCATGGCCCTGCTGGGCGGCATATGCGTGCTGGCTCTGGTGTGGATCGCGCGGCGATACCCCGGCATGAACATCGCCGTGCAGGCCGCGCTGGGCACGGCGTTCATCACAGCGGCGGAATTAGCCGTAGGGCTGGTGGTGAACCGGGCGCTGGGCTGGCAGGTATGGGATTACAGCCGGGAATTCGGCAATGTGCTGGGACAGATATGCCCCCTGTTCAGCTTTTACTGGTTTCTGCTGTGCCTGCCCGTGTTCGGCCTGCTGCGTCTGGCCGCACGCTGGAAAGCCAAGCGCGCGTCTGAGGTGTAAGGCGCGCAAAACCGCGCCCCGTGTGCAGCATACGGGGCGCGGTTTTGTTTTAACGCAGGGTCATCTTGCGATCTGCTTATTGCGGTATTCGTTGGCGCTCATATTCTCCATTTTTTTGAAAATGCGGGAAAAATGCGTCACATCCGCAAAGCCCACCGCGTCGCTCACTTCCCAGACCTTGAGGGCTGGGTCGGCCAGCAGCTCCTTTGCTTTGGCGATGCGAACGCCGTTGAGCAGGTCGGAAAAACTCTGTCCCGTGTTCTTGGCAATGAGCTTGGAGAGGTGCCACTGGCTGACGTAGACCTTGTCCGCCACGTCGGGCAGCGTCAGTTTTTCCGCATAATGCTGCTCAATGTACTGCACCGCTTTCTTTATGATGAAATTCTGCGCATTTTCCGCAGACTGCACCGCGCCGGACGCGGGCGCGCCGCCCAGGTTTTCCACCATGACGGCCAGTGCCTCTTCCAGCTCATGCATCTTGCTGGGCTTAAGTACATACCGCACCACACCCAGGCCGATGGCCCGCTGGGCGTATTCAAAATCCGGGAACCCGCTTAGGATCGTCACCTGCATGTCCGGGAACTCGCTGCGTACAGCCGCCAGCAGCGCAAGCCCGTCCGCGCCCGGCATGCAGATATCCGTGAACAGGATATCCGGCCGCTTTTCCCGCAGCACGGCCTGCGCCGCAAGCCCGTCGGACGCGGTAGCCGCCACTTCGCAGCCATACTTCGCCCAGGGCATCACCTTTACCAGGCCGCTGACGATGATATCCTCGTCGTCCACGATCATCACCTTATACATCCTATATCACCACACTGTTTTTGCCTATGGTCATAGTATACCATAACACCGCGAAGCGGCCTCAATAAAACCGCATCTATTGCGGTTTTGCATGGTTCAATGTTCTCAAAGCCCTGTGCGCCAGCACAGGGGCGTGTGCCATGCGCACGCGCAGCCGCGCAAGCGGCGGCTTTGAGGTTATTATACCATGACGCCGCGAAGCGACCACAACAAAACCGCACCTGCTGCGGTTTTGCATGGTTCAATGTTCTCAAAGCCCTGTGCGTCAGCACAGGGGCGTGTGCCATGCGCACGCGCAGCCGCGCAAGCGGCGGCTTTGAGGTTATTATACCATATTTTTAAGCTCACACTTCGCGTACCGATCGTGTTCACTAAGAAACATGGCATCTATGCCGCCAGGCTCATGCTTTGCCTGCGGCTCGCATTCACCAACCGGACATATTATACCATATTTCCATTCCCCCGCCCAACGGTGGAAAAGCGCGGCACCGGGCGCGCCCCATGCACCGAACACAGGACACGCCCGCCCGCCGCGCGAAAAAGGGGAGCACCTGTAAAATGCGCCGCAAAAGCTGTCAGCCCTTCACCGCGCCGGCAGTCATCCCCTTAATGATATAGTTCTGCAGGAAGATATAGACCACCAGCACCGGAATCACGACCATCACCACCGCGGCCACCATCAGGCCGTAGTTCGTGCCCGCCTGGCTGGATATCTCATTCAGCAGGCGCGTGATGGTGAAGAATTTTTTGCTGCGCAGGAAAAACATCTGTAAAAAAAGGTCGTTGTAGCTCCACAGAAACGTGAAGATGCCCACCGTGGCAAAGCTGGGCTTGGCCAGCGGCATGATGATTCGGAAGAATATCTGGTAGACGTTGTAGCCTTCCAGATAAGCGGCTTCCTCCAGATCCACCGGGAGGCTGCGGATGAAGCCCATCAGCACAATGATGGCAAACGACAGGTTGCCCGCAATCTGCGGCAGGACGACCGAGAGCCGCGTCAGCCAAATGCTGCCTGTATTCACGATGCCCCAGGACGACTCCATGCGGAACACCGGGATGATCGTGGAGAACACCGGGAACATCATGCTGGCGATGATCATGGAATGCAGAAAGCCCCGCAGCCGGAAGCTGTACCGCACCATAGCGTAGGCGGCAAGCCCAGCCAGCACCATCACCACCACAGTGACGGCGCCGCTGATGACAATGCTGTTGACATAGGCCGTGCCGATGTCAACGCGCTTGAAGGCGGTGACGTAGTTCTCCAGTGTGAATTTGTCGCCGATGGGCAGCGAGAATGTATCGCTGCGGATCAGCCCGCGCGGCTTGAAGGAATTGAGGATGACCCAGATAAAAGGATAGATCGTCGTGAGCGCCCACAGGGACATAAACACATAGAGGAGCGTTTTTCCCACGGGAAAGCGTCTGCGTGTCATAAAAAAGCCCCCCTTAATAATCTTTTTCTTTGAAGATGCGGTTCGCGATCTGGCTGATCACAACACCCAGCACCACGATGAGGATGGCGATGGCCGAGCCGTAGTCCACGTCCTGCAGCACCATAGTCTGGTAGTACATATATGTGCCGGTCAGCCAGGATTTGTCCAGCGGCAGGCCGCCCACAAACATGGTCCACGGCAGGTCGAACACCTTCAGCGAGCCGGTAATGGCCAGCACCAGGCAGGTACACAGCGTGTTGTGCAGCAGCGGCAGGGTGATATACCGGATGCGCTCCAGGCCGCTGGCCCCGTCAATCTCGGCCGCCTCATAAATATCGGTAGAGATATTGTTCAGCCCTGTGACGAGAATAACAAAATAAAACCCCACATACTGCCAGATAACAGGTACCATCATCGTGACGAAAAAGTGGGCGGGGTCCTTCCAGTCGATATTCTCCGCGGCGAGGCCCAGGTTCTGCAGAAGCTGGTTGAGCATGCCGCCGTCGTACAGAAAGATCAGGTTGAACAGAAGGCCCAGCGCTGTGGCGCTGATGACGATGGAAAAAAAATACACGGTGCGGAAGAATTTCGCCCCCACCTTGATGTTGTCCACCATCAGCGCCAGCACCAGCGCGATGCCCACCTGAAACACCACGGTCAGAATCATCAGAATCATGGTGTTCTTCAGCGCGGTGCGCATGAGCGGGTCTGTGAACATCTTGACGTAGTTCTCCCATACCGGCTCGTTCAGGCCGCGGCTGCTCTCGCCCAGGCCGCCGATCTTGTTGAGGCTGTTGTAGATATTCATCAAAAACGGATAGTATAAGTACATGGTCAAAAAGAGGAAGGTCGGCACGAGGAACAGCACGAGCGGGCCTTTCTTTTTGTAGATCATCGCATTCATGGCAAGGCTCCCCTTCTTTTCTGCGTTTGTCTGCGGGATGCGGGCGCGCGAAGCGCCGTCGTTTTTCGGACGGACGCGCCGCCGTTCGGTGCGGCGGACGGCCCCGGGGGCGTGCGGCACGGCATGCGCCGCGGCCGAAGGCCCGTTTTTTCAAAAAAGGCCGGAGAGCCGTTTCCAAGCTCTCCGGCCGTATTGGCTGCTTATATCGCTTGCGTCAGGAATCTGCCAGCGGGGTGGCGAGGGCCGTCTCAATGGCCTCCTCCGGCGCCAGGGTGCCTGTCACAACATCCTTGACAGAGGCGAACAGAACGCCGCGGGCAGTCTGGTTCAGCGCATCCTGCACGGCGCTGGCCATGCCTGTCTTGCCGTTGAACATGGTGACGGCCGCCGCGTGCAGGCTGTCGGTATCCGCCGCTTCGGGCAGGCCGGATTTCAGCGCCGTAGGGGCGCCGCCCGCGAACTTGTTGACCATATCGTCGGTGGTCATGTATTCCACGAACTGGACGGCCGCATCGCGCTTTTCGGGGTCGCTCCAGGCTTTCTCGGTGATGTAGTAGCCCATGGAAATGCCGCCCACGATGTCCGTGGCCTTGCGGCTGCCGCTGCCCGGCACATAAGTAACGGTGTAATCGTCGATGTTCTCCACGTTGCCTGCGGCGTCCTCGCTGCCGGTGAACCAGCCCACCTTCCACGAGCCGTCAATGGCGAACGCGGCTTTGTTGTCGGCCATCATCTGGAATGTGTCGGCGTCGCCCGCCGTCAGGGTATTTGCGGGGAAATAGCCCTTTTCGTACATCTCTTTGAGGGTGTTCAGGCCCGCGACCCAGCGCTGGCCCGCTTCGTCGGCGCCGGAAGCAGGGACCTCGGCGTGCTTGGCCACGTCGCCCTGGTTCAGGATGCAGAACTCGAACCAGTAGTGCGGCACCTCCTGCAGGGAGCAGGCGATGGGCGTATAGCCCTTGCTTTTAATGGTCTCACACATCTCCATGAACTCGTCCCAGGTCGTATCGGGGCCGGGGACCTCCAGGCCGCAGTCGGCCAGAACGGTTTTGTTCACGAACATGCCTTCCCAATATCCGCTGGACGGAACGGCGTAGGCCTTGGCGTCCACAAAGGAAAGGGGCATGGCCGCATCCAGCATGTTGGATGCATAGTCCGGGTATTCCTTGCGGATCTCCTCGATGGACACGACCTTGCCGTTCTTGATAAACTCGCTGGCGTCAGTACCCGTGAAGAAGAAGAGCACGTCCGGTTCGCTTCCGGTCTGGAAGTCGGCTTTGACCTGGGCCTTCCACTGCTCGTTTGAGGTGGCGGATTCGTCTACCACAGTGTTGCCCGTGGCCGCTTCGTAACCCGCCACCGCTTCTTCATAATTGGCGCGGTTGCCGTCGTCGCCGCCGTAGGACGTCACGACGCGGATTTCAACAGGCTTTGCTTCGGGGGCGGAGGAGCCTGTGCTTCCGGCCACGGACGCGGAAGCCGGAGCGCTGGAGCCGGAACCGCCGCAGGCGGCCAGCATGGAAGCGCCGAGGCACAGCGCAAGAATGATCGCGAGTGTCTTTTTCATGTTTCAAACCTCCCATTTTCTGGGGGCATGCGCGGCGTTCACAGCACCGTCCGAATGCCTCCCTGTGCCTATAATGTTATACCAGTTTGCACAAAAACTGAATGAACGAACTTGTTTTTTATTGCATATTATTGCCCGTCTTGTTCAAATTTGATATTCATTCTCGACAGCGTATTCCCTTTTTCAGTGATTGTGACGGAAAGGCCGCTCTCCTGCCCGTAGATGATCTTTACCCGCTCGTGTACGTTGCGGATGCCCAGCGAAGCGCTGCCCGTTCCCTCCGGCAGCGGCTCGTCCCAGAGAAGCGTCTGGATCTTCATCAGGTCGTCGTAGGTGGTTACGCCGTCGTTCTCGATCTCCAGCAGCAGCCTGTCCTGCTCGCGGTAAGCGCGGATGATGATGGTGCCTTTCTGCACGGGATTGATGCCGTGCTCCACGGCGTTTTCCAGCAAAGGCTGCAGCACCAGGCGCGGCACATAGCAGTCCAGCGTTTCGGGGGAGATCTCCTTTTCCACGGTCAGCCGCTTGCCCAACCGCTCCCGGATGATGAACAGGTACGCGTCCACATACATCATTTCCTCGGAGAGGTGGATGAGCGGCCGGTGCTTACGGTCCATGGCCGCGTTCAGCATCGTGGACAGCGCCTCCAGCATCTGACATACCTTCACGTCGTCGGCCAAGCGCGCTTCCCAGTTGATGATCTCCAGCGTGTTATTCAGAAAATGGGGGTTGATCTGGCTCTGCAGAGCCATGATCTTCGCGTCCCGCAGGGCCAGCTCCTCCTTATAGATGCGCTCGAACTGATTTTTCAGCTTGTCGCTCATGGCGTTGAAGCTGTTGCCCAGATAGGCGAACTCCTTGCTGCCCAGCCGCCCGGCGTCCACCTGAATGCCGAATTCACCCTGCTCGATGTGCGCCGAAGCCCCGCTCAGCGTGACGATGGGCCGGTTTACCTTGCGGTACAGAAACGCGATGACCGCTCCCATCAGCGGCAGCAGCGCGGCCAGCAGCGCGGCCAGCAGCAAAGCCGTGCTGCGCAGCTGGGCGCGCATGGCCGCGGTGTCGGAGTAGACGATGTATTCCAGCGCACAGCCGGGCACTACGCTTTCACTGCCCCAGACGGCGTAGCTGCCCTGCGCGGGCGCGCCGCCCTGGCCACCCGCACGGATGTTCCCGCGCAGCTCTCCCGCATCCCGCACGCTGCCCGCAACGGTATACTCCGCGTCGCCCAGCCAGACCGTAGCGTCCGTCATCCAGATGACACTGCGCATACTGTCGAACAGCGTGTCGGTGTTCAGCTCCATCACCAGCACGCCGTAGGTGCGGTAGTTGGCGTCCAGCAGGTTGCGCATCATATACAGGCTGCCGTCCGCCGCAAAGAAACCGATGCCGGTGCCCAGCGCTTCGCTGCGGACCAGTACTTCGTCCCGCACATGCTGCTGATATTTGCGTATGGAGGTATACGAGGTGTTGGAGGTATAGATGGGCGCTGCTGGATCGTCCACCAGCGTGACGATGGTATTGCGGAATTTGTCGTCGTAGCGGTACTGCTGGGTGAGAAAGGTCTGCATCTCGTTGTAAAACGTGACGTAATCGCCCGTTTTCGTGTAGGATGCCCAGGCATTGCCCATGGTGGCGATATAACTGGCCTTACGGCTGGCGGCGATCATGGAATCCAGGTTGCGCCCGGTGATGGCCGCGGCGCTTTGTGCGCTGCGCATCATATCGCTGCGGTACTGCCGCGTCATGCTGTCCAGAATATATACACCGCCCAGCGTGACGATGAGCACAACGGGCAGCACCCAGCACAGCAGGATAATGCCCAGCATCCCCTGCCGCAGGCCGAGCTGCCGCCTGTGTTTCATTTTCTGCCGTTCCATGCCTCCGCCTCTTTCCCGGCGCGCTTTGCAAACATCCGCGCGTCCTGCCCGCTATTATAGCAAAAAAGGGGGACAATGTCCCCCTTTCCCCGCTTTTCGGCCGCTTTTCGTTACAGCGACAAAAACTCCGTCAAAATTTTGGCAATTTTTTCCGCATTTTCCATGGTATCCATCTCACAGAACACGCGCAGCAGCGGCTCGGTGCCGGAAAAGCGCGCGATGACCCAGCCGCCGTTTTTGAAGTACACCTTGCAGCCGTCCATGTAGCTGACCTTGGCGATCTCGCAAGGGAATTCCGGCAGCTGTTTGTCCTCCATCAGCAGCTTGAAGATGCGCGTCCTTTCGGCGCTGCTGAAATGAAAATCGTGTTCCGCCATCTCGGCGGCACCGTATTTCTGCGTAATTTCGTCCCACAGCGCGCTGAGCCTGCGGCCTGTTTTGGCAATGGCCTCAACCAGCAGCGCGGCGGCATAAATGCCGTCCTTGCCCTGGATGTGCCCGCGCACCGTCAGCCCGCCGGAGCTTTCGCCGCCGATGATGGCGCCGGTCTCCACCATCTTGGCAGACACATATTTAAAGCCCACGGGCACCTCGTAGCAGGTCTCGCCGAAGTCCTCGGCAATGCGGTCCAGCAGATGGGTGGTGGCCAGGTTCCGCACCGCTGCGCCGCGCCAGCCGCGGTACCGCATCAGATAGTAATACAGCAGCACCAGAATCTTATTGGGATGCAGGAACTCCGCCTTATCGTCAATGACACCCAGGCGGTCCGCGTCGCCGTCGGTGGCGATGCCGATGTCGCAGCCGTGTTCTTCCACATAGTTCGTCAGGCCCGCCAGCGTCTTGAGGTTGGGCGCGGGCAGCCGGCCGCCGAACAGCGTGTCCCTCCGCTCATGGATGACCTCTACGTCGCACCGGGTGGTGAGCAAGATGGTCTGCAGCGCCGTCTTGGACACGCCGTACATGGGGTCCAGCACCACGTGCAGGCCGCGGGACCGGATGGCCTCTGCATCCACCATTTTGAGGATGCTGTCGATGTAGTCGTTCATCGGGTCGATGAGCTGGATACTGCCCGCAGCAAGCCCTTCTTCGTAGGGCACCGTCTCCACAGGCTCGCCTTCCAGCTCGCGGATATAGCCCTCAAAGGCGGCGGTAAGCGTTTCGTCCGCGTCGCGCCCGCCCTCCATAAACACCTTGATGCCGTTGTAGACGGCCGGGTTGTGGCTGGCCGTGATGGCCATGCCGTAGGGCAGGCCATAGGCAGCCACCGTATACATAATAAGAGGCGTGGGGCTTTCCCGGTGGATGATGCGGCACAGGATGCCCTGTCCCGCCATCACCTCAGCGGCCCATCCGGCGGCCTCCTCGCTCAAAAAGCGCCTGTCATAGCCGATGACGAAGCCCTTGTCGGCCCTGCCCTCATCCAGCATTTTACGCGCCAGCGCCAGCGTCAGCAGCTGGACGTTGGCTTTCGTGAAGCCGTCGCCGATGACGGCGCGCCAGCCGCCCGTTCCAAAATGGATCATCGTTTCGCTCTCCTTCCTGCATATCCCCGCCGGGGAACCTGCGGCGCGCGTCAGCCCAGCACCGCTGTCACGCGGCCCGTCGTGCCGGGCGCCAGCAGCGGCAGCCGTTCCACACGCACACCGTCCAGGTACCTGTCTCTTATACACATCTCCGAGCCCACGAGACAGGCAGAAATCTCGTATGCCGTCTTCTGCTTGAAAAAAAAAAAAAGTATTCTGCTTGAAACAAAAAAAAACAACGAACACCAACACATAAGATAAAAA
>OJJT01000846.1_pt1 | contig 11291 bp, 8 predicted proteins | sample 1596281 | NCBI WGS metagenome assembly OJJT01 (sample SAMEA4350145, study PRJEB24818) | metagenome | biome: human; feature: gut; material: faeces | place: Denmark | collected 2013-09
TTATCTGTTCATGTTTTCTTTTTTCTTTTTTTGGTTTTTTTTTTTTTTTTCAAGCAGAAGACGGCATACGAGATTTCTGCCTGTCTCGTGGGCTCGGAGATGTGTATAAGAGACAGCATCCTGGCCGATGTGAAATCTTCCTATGGGATTACAGGGAAGAAAGCGGAAGCGCTGCTGGATGAAATCAACATCACCTGCAATAAAAATACGATTCCATTCGATCAGGAAAAACCGTTTGTGACCAGCGGTATCCGGTTGGGAACGGCGGCGATGACCACGCGCGGCTTTCAGGAAGAGGAATTCCGTCAGGTCGCCCGCTGGATCACGACTGTGCTCAAAAATCCGGAAGACGAAGCGCTGAAAGCGAAGCTGCGGCAGGAAGTCATGGAAATGACAGCGCGCTACCCGCTGATCCGGGAATCCTAGATTGGAAATTAATAAGATAAAATCCAGATAAAAACCCTGGGCTGTTGATAGGATCGAACGACTTCAACCGGCTCAGGGTTTTTACATGAAAAATCAAAAAGGGTTGGATACCCTTTCCCACGGATCGCCAATCTCAGGCGGCGGCCGGCAGGTTTAACAAAAGGTTGACTGTAAACGTATTATCTTTCGGCGTAATTTTCAGAACGCCGTGATATTTAGCACACAACGTCCGGATCGAGGAAAGACCGATCCCTTCCCCCTCCCGTTTTGATGACAGGAATGTTTCATTCTGCTTCTTCACCTGACCGTTATAGCTGTTGCGGCATTGCAGAACAAGACCGTTATTTCCCTGCATTCGGCTTTTGACCTCGATAAACTGAGCTTCTCCCGCCGTTTGACGCAGACAAGCTTCCATTGCATTTTCCAGCATGTTGCCCAGAATGACAGTTAAATCGGTATCCTTGATCGCCAATGACGGCGGCAGAACAATCGACGTTGTAAATTCAATCCCGCTTTCCTCCGCCATATCCATGTAATACCGCACGATCGCGCTGAACAACAAATTCTCGCAGACCGGCGTTTTGATTGAAGATTCGAAATTACTGATGAACTGATTCAGAGAATCCCGCAGCTTTTCCGTTTCTCCGTGATTCATGTACGTCTTTAACGTCAGCAGATAATGATGCAGATCATGCCGGGTCTGACGTGTGCTGGCGATACTTGCGGCTAGCCGTTCAGCTTGCTTGTCGCGGATCAGCGCCTGATATTCCTGCACCTGCAGTTGCTGCTGAAGCTGCTGCTTTTCCTCGTTGAAATTGATCATGCTGAGCGTCGCGTAGTAAGAAAGAAATGTACCTGCGGTCCAGACGATCGCCAGCAACAACGGCGACGTAATTTCGCTGTGCAGCGCAGCGATCGACGAGGTAAAGCCTAAGCGGTAGATGAGATAGAACGAAGCGGGAATCAGCCATAACATACTCCATATTTCCGGCGTGTCCTCATGCTCCCACACCGGCAGAACCTGACGTGTCAGAAAATAATGGATTAAAGGAGCGCTGAGGACAAAGACGAGCATCCGGCAAAGCGATACCAACCCGACCGCGGAGAACCCCGGAAGCAGCCCGGCGAGGTGCGCTTCCAGAATTTCCGAGAACATCAAGACAATATCCGAATAGTTCTCGATCAACAGAATCAGAAACAAGAGCTTGCGTAATGAAGTGCGCAGGACATGATAAGCCAGAAAGAGGCAGAAGACCAGGAAGAAACAGGTAAACGGAAGCATCCAGATTGAATTGATTCCATACGTTTCACCAAAGAGATAAACACTCAGCGTCGTGCCGAGATAAAACAAAACGGCATACAGTACGCCCCGGTGGAAGGAACAGCGCAGATGATTGCGAAAGGGAATTAAAATCAAAAACAAATAGGGCGCCAAGCGGGTGCCCAAGCTTAAAAAATAATCCAGGAGCGTCATGATGCTTACCCCTCGTTCAGGCGCTTAAACGAATAATCAGCGTAGGCCTGACGAATTTCACCTTTGCGCGCGCGGTTGATGGGAATCTGAACCTGATCCTTCATCAGAAAATCATGATCATCCATCTGCTGGACATAGTCCATATTGATCATACAGTTGCGGTAGGGACTGATGAACTGTTTGTATTTTAAAAGCAGCGGTGAAAATTCCGCAAAGGACATATAAGTCTTGATCATCCGGTTGGGCGTATGAATTTGAATGTAATGATTGTAATAATCGGTATACATGATGTCCCGGATTAAAACACGGGCCATGATCCGGCCTTCCTTGACTTCGATGTAATGATTACGCGAGCGTATTGATTTTTCACTTAACCGCAAAACCTCGTCGAGCTTATCCTGCGGAATCGGTTTAACGAGATAGTGAAAAGCCCGGACGTCATAGCTCTCAATCGCATAATCACGGCTGGAAGTGGTGAACACAATTAAAGAATGGACGTTGTTTCCCCGCAAGGTCCGGGCCAGGGTCATACCGTCGATTTCGTTCATGAAAATATCCAGGAAGATGATATCCCAGTCCGCGCGTGAAGCTTGCAGAAATTCATTTCCCGAGGAAAATGAACGGATTTCATAGATCAGCGATTCGCGCAGGCAGAAATTTTGAATTTTTTCAGCCAGCAGCTTTCGATCCTCTGCTGAGTCGTCGATGACCGCAATTTTCATAACGATTGCTCCTTTCGATCCGCATGCAAGCCGATGCATGATCGGGATAAGGGAATAGATTGTTCGATTTCCTTTGTTTTCTTTATTATAACAGATTTTTTGTAACAAAATTTGTTTTATAAATAAATCCTATTATAAATTGTTAAAATAATGGTAATTCCTAAGTTATAATCAATAAATTGAAGATCATCATCAGGAATTAACCTGCTTCTTTATTATAGCATATCCGGTAAAACACTGTTATTTTTATCAGGTAAAGTGTTCAGGTACTTTTCTCAGTCAAGGTTCAGAAATAGGGAAGACCGTTTTACCGTCAGGGGATTTCCGATTTTCTCAATGCCCGGATTCAGCCGTAAAGAAATGAGGGTGGACATCTCAGCATTTTGTGCCGTTTCATTGAAGATAAAATTTTAAGCTCAAAGCGAGCGGCGTGTCTGATTATGATGAAAAAAAGATCGTTATTAAGATATGATTTTTATCTGATTTTCCCGCTTTGAAAATCTGAGAAATCAATTTCACAATGGAATTGTGATCGTCACCCTTAATTTATAAAAGCACCGGAAAACTTCAGAACGCAAGGTGATTGGCTCTGAATTTCCCCCTTTAATTTATTCTCAATTGAAATATTTATCAGGTGTAATTACAATCGGTTTAAGCTTACTACTGGCGATGACGGGCGTAATTGAGAGGTGATTTTTTTTAGAAAAATTTGGAAATTTCCTGTTGACAATTTCTGATGGTATCGCTTACAATGACGGTGTAATTGGATTGTTATTGTTCAATAAAACAAGCAAAACCAATTTGCAAGAGGACTTTTATGTCTTCTCTGCAAATTGGTTTTTTCTTTTTTCCAAGGAGGTTAAGCGATGGAAATCTGTTATAGCCCGTTAGTCGGAAAAGCGGTCAATCTGGACCATGTTGCGGATGAAATGTTCTCGCAGCGGATGCTGGGGGACGGCATGGCGATTGCGCCGGAAGCTCGTGAAGTTTACAGCCCGGTAGCCGGCGAAATCACGATGGTCTATGAAACACAGCACGCGATCGGCATCAAAACGGAGACCGGCATCGAAATCCTGCTGCATATCGGCATTGACACCGTCATGCTGGGGGGAACGCCGTTCGACACCAAGGTGCAGGTCGGCGATCACGTTCAGCCCGGCGATCTGTTAACGATCGTGGACTGGAATTATATCCGAAAAAAGGGCTGCGACACAATCGTACCGGTTCTGGCAATTAACCGCAAAGTAAAGCTGCTGAAAAGCGAGGAAAACGTGAAACCCGGTGAAGCTTTATTTGAAATCGAAGCGTAAGGCAGGCGCTGAAAGCGAGGTGGCTCCGTGATCATCAAACAGATTTACAATAACAACGTCATCCTCTCAGAGAACGAGGCGGGTGACGAGATCATCCTGGTCGGCCGGGGAATTGCCTTCGGCATGACCCGCGGAAGCAAGGTCGTCGAAGGGCGGATTGAAAAGAAATTTGAACTTCAGGACGACGTCGGTCAGAAATTCAAAACGCTCGTTCAGGACGTTCCCTACAAAACAATTCTGGTTTCGGAAGAAATCATCGATTATATCAAGACCCAGTCCACCAAACGGATCAACGATTCCATTTATGTCACGCTCACCGATCACATTGCCAATATGATCGAACGGATCAAAATGGGGATCGTCTTCGACCCGACACTGCTGCTCAACGTCAAGTCGCTGTATAAAGAAGAATACCGGCTGGGCTTAAAAGTTACGGAGCTGCTGCGGCAGAAATTGAAAATCGACATTGACGATGGCGAAGCAAGCTTTATCGCCCTGCACATCATCAACGCCGAGCTGGATTCCAATATGCAGCAGATGTATGAAATCACCGCCGTGATCGAGGAGATCCTCAACATCGTGCGTGAGGACTTCCAAATTGATACGGAAAACGGTCAGTGCGACCGCTTCATCACGCATTGCCGCTTCTTTGCCCAGCGTGTTGTCAACAACGAATATCTCAGCACCAAATCCGACTACAACCTCAGCACCTACCGGGTGTTCGAGCAGACGCATCCGCGGGAAACCGCGTGTATCGAGCGGATCGCGCAGCGGATCAAGGACCGGTACGGTTATACCGTCAGCACCGATGAAAAGCTGTACATTATGATCCACCTGATCCGTCTGACCGAGTAACAGAGTTATTGCCAGTCCCTTCAGAGCGGACTGTGTGATAAAGGGTTTTGAAAAAGGACCGGAAGGATCACCGGCACCCATTCCTCTCAAACAGGCTTAGCTGGCCTGGGAAGACAACCGGCTTAAGACGGGGCTTCCCGCAAGGAGGACAGGGGATGTTCAGAAAGAAACGTAAGGGAAAAGGCTGAAAAGCTTCAGCGCGGCACGGAAGCCGCACCCTGGAACCGATCGTCCCTATAACGTTTCGCTGCCGTCCGCCTTTCGCGAAGGCGAGGCAGGCTGAACGCCAGAACTTCCAAGCTCCGTTTCAAGCTGCAAATCCAAAAAAGATTTGAAAGGAGAAATCACCAAGTATGGGGAAATATGAAGAGTTATCCAGAAAAGCACTGGAAGCTTTAGGCGGCGTGGAGAACATCACGCACGTCACGCACTGCGCAACACGTCTGCGGATCAGCTACGCCCGCAAGAGCGTCGTCAATGAGGAAGGCTTAAAAGATCTTCCGGGATCCGCCGGCATCGTCAACAAAGACAAGCAGATCCAGATCATCATCGGCCCGGGCGTTCATGACGCTTACGAAGAATTCCTGGAAATCTCCGGATGGAGAGAAGGCGGCGCCGTCGCCGCAGAGGAAGAGGAAGAATCCGGACCGAAGAACGCGATGTACTACCTGAACAAGTTCGGCAACTTCGTCGCTCCGATCTTCATGCCGGTCGTTCCGGCGATGATCACCGGCGGTATGATCCTGGCGATCAAGAACCTGTTGGTCAACTACTTCGGCATGGGCGTCGACAGCGGCACGGCACAGCTGATGCTGATGATCTTTGACGCCGGCTTTGCCTTCCTGCCGGTGTACGTCGGCTATACGTTAGCTTCCCAGTTAAAGATGCAGCCGATCATGGGCGCCTTCCTGGGTGCGACGCTGATCGCTCCGCGCTTTGCGACCGGAACGGTCACCGACTTCTTCGGCATCGGCATTCCGCAGGTTTCCTACAGCTCGACCGTCATTCCGATCGTGCTGGGCGTCTTCTTTATGTACTATGTCCAGAAGGTTCTGAAGAAGATCATTCCGGAAGCACTGACGTTCTTCTTGACGCCGCTGATCACGATGATTCTCGTCGTTCCGGTTACGTTAATCGTTTTAGGCCCGATCGGCAACCAGCTGTCCGGCTACATTGCGGCCTTCTGCATCTGGCTGACCAATACGCTCGGCTTTATCGCCCAGCCGATTCTGTCGGCGATCTATCCGTACATGGTTATGTTCGGTTTGGATAAAGGTCTGTCTCCGATCGGCATCGAACTGATTGCCAACCTCGGTTACAACTCCGTCACCGGCATCATGGGCTTCGTTTCCAACATCTGCATCGGCGGCACGGCCTTAGCGGTTGCGACGACGATCAAAGACAACAAGGCGCAGAAGGGCATGATCGCTTCGTTCGGCGTCACGGCGCTGTGCGGTGTTACGGAGCCGGCTTTCTACGGCGCGCTGCTGTCGCGGCCGAAAGCGTTGATCGGCACAGCCATCGGCGCGGTTTCCGCGGGCTTAGTCGCAGGTCTATTCGGATTGAGAACGTTCGTTCAGGGCGGCTGCCCAGGCTATCTGACACTGTTGTTCTTCGTTGATCAGAACGGTGGTCTGCATTATGTCTGGATCGCGATCCTGGTCGCGGCGATCGCGACGATCGTTTCCTTCCTGGCGACGAAAGTCATTCTCAGCCGGGATATGAAAAAGACAGCGAAATAAAAATCAGGTTTCACTTCACGCTGCCGGGATGCTTCATTCCGGCAGCGCTTGTTTAAACGGACCTTTATTTGTCAGAGTCAATGAGAAAGGGCGAAGCGGCAGGCTTCGCAGGGTGATGCTATGAAAGTTTTAATCGGACAGTTTATCAATGAGGCCAACGCCAACATTCCCGTCAAGGACGAGATCACGACCTTTGACATCGCATTCGGCGACGAGCTGATCGAAAAAATGCAGGTCGGCGATATTTTTGAGCAGGCCGGGATTGAAATCATTCCATCGGTGTACGCGGTATCGGGCGCTTCAGGCGTGATCAAGCGCCACACGTTTGATTATATCGAAGCGTGCTTCCTCAATGCGGTGCGCGAGCATCTGCATGAAATTGACGGGATTTATCTGATGCTTCACGGTGCGAGCGAGGTCGACGGCTTGGGCTCGGGCGATCATCACATCCTCAAGGCGATCCGTGAACTCGTCGGACCGTACATTCCGATCACGGTGGCCTGCGACCCGCACGGCAATCTGTGTCAGGACTATGTCGAAGCGACGACCGCGATCCGCAGCTACCGCCAGTCCCCGCACACCGATTCCCGCGATACATGGCGGAAGATGGCGCAGATGGTCTGCGATCTGGTCAAGGACCGCCGGAACATTCATTCTGTGTACCGCAAGCTGCCGATGATTCTGGGCGGGGAACAGAGCGTATCGGCGGACGAGCCGGTGCGTTCGATCAATCAGTATCTTGACGAACTGGAACAGGATCCGCGGATTTTGAGCTGTTCCTGGCATGTCGGCTACATCCGTCACGACACCGACGTCGCCGGCTGCGGCATCGTCGTGGTGCCGGCTACGGAAGCGGATCAGGCGTATGCCGAAGAGGTTGCCGACAAGCTGGCGGACTATGTCTGGAACAAGCGGCATGAGTTCCATTACACCGGCACGACCGCGAAACCAGAAGACGCGCTGGCGATGGCGCTCAGCTTTGAAGGCAAACCGTTTGTCATCACCGATTCGGGCGATAACACAACCTCCGGCGCGACCGGCTGGAATACGTTCATCCTGCGGCAGGCGCTGGCGGCCAAATCCGATAAGCGGATTCTGTTCGCTTCGATCTGCGATCCGAAGACATGCGATCTGCTCGACGGTCTGGATCTCGGCACGAAAACGGAGATCGAGCTGGGCGTGGGGCACGATGCGATGTCAGAGAAGGTCAAGCTGGAAGTCACCGTCTTGTCCAAGGGTGAGGTCGTCCGGCCGATCGGCATCGGAACTGAAGGCATTGCCAAGACGTTTGGCAAGTGTGTCGTCGTTCACGTGGAAGGCACGGCGATCGATATCATTGTCGCTAATCACCGCCAGTCCTACGCGCATGCGATTCAGTTTGAAAGCGCCGGCGTGAACTGGATGGATTACGATGTGACAGTCGTCAAACAGGGCTATATCTTCCCGTATCTGAAAGAAAACGCCGCCGGTTATGTGATGTCGCTGACCGACGGGGCGACGCCGCAGGATACCGCTTCAATTCCATTCAAGCGGATCATGCGCCCGATGTTCCCGGTTGATCAGATTTAATCCTGAACTGACGATCAAACCAGATCCCAGCTTCCATAAGAAAACCGGCGCAAGCGGAGCGCCGGTTCTCGCTAATCTTCAGGTTCCCGGCGGGTTAACCGCCGGTGAATCTTCTCATACGTTGTCAGCTTCCGATTTAACAGCTCGTCATATTGGAGCCGGAAGTAAATCGAATACAACGTGTCCAGAATATAAAGCAGCGTCATCCGCGTCGAAAACGACGAGATCTTCTGATAGTGATTTTCATACGACGACATGTAAATCTTATACTGCGCAAAGCGCGTCAGCGGATTTTTCTGGGTCGAGGTGATCAGCACGATCGGCGAATGGTTGTCGCTTAAGATCTGACAGACGGTGTTCATCGAGCCGCCCCGGCCGCCGAACGAAATGACGATCGACAGATGGCGGGCGTCGGCGTTGCCGGCCGACAGTTTCTGCATGTATTCCGCTTCGGGAACGTTCACGTTCACATTGATCTCCTGCATCTGGAACTGGAAGTTCCGGGCGAAAAAGAGATTGCCGGCGGAGGCGTACACGTCGATGAACGCCGCTTGTTTCATCAGTGCCGACACGTCCACCAGCACCTGCTGATCGGACAGATTCAGCGTGTCCTCAATCGTCTGGGTGTAAACGTCCTTTAAATGAAGCAGGATCTCGTTGACCGTATCGGTCGGGGAAATCGGAAAGTCAATGCTTTCCACCGGGACTTCGGTTTCCGAACGCAGCGCGTCCTGCAGCTGCAGCTTCAGGTCGTTGACGCCGCTTAAGCCCAGCTTGTTGATCAGCCGGTAGATCGTCGGCACGGAGACATAGGTCAGCGAAGCGATTTCCTTCGGCTTGGCCGCGATAAAGCTTTCCGGGTCCTTCAGAATCGCGTCGATCAGAATTCGCTCGTTGGGCGTGACATTTTCAAGATTTTCAAGTTTTTTTAACAGATTCACAACGCATCTTCCTTTTCCTGCTTTAACTATACCACGATTGCAGGCAAAGCCGAAAGAGAAGCGAACCGTCAGAATAAAGGAGAATGAAACGATGAAACAAATCAAAGCCGTTTTAAAACAAGTCAGCGCGCCGCAAAAGGACTGCGCGGGCACGCCGGTCGGATTGAGCGACGAAACGATCGCCGAGCGCAAACAAAAAGTGCTGGCCGCGATGAAAGCGCGCGGACTGGATCAGCTGATCGTGTACGGCGATGTCGAGCACGGCGGAAATTTCGAGTATTTAGTCGGGTATTTCACCCGCTTTGAGGAAGCGCTGCTCGTGCTGAACGCCAACGGCAAGGCGACACTGGTCTTGGGCAACGAAAACCTGAACAAAGCCGCTAAGGCCCGGATCGAAGCCGCGGCTGTGCATGTCTCGCTGTTCTCGCTGCCGAATCAGCCGCATCGTCACGACAAATCGCTGAAAACGCTGCTTCAGGAAGCGGGAATCGCCGAAGGACAGCGCACCGGCTTAGTTGGATGGAAACTGTTTACCAGTCCGCTGGAGGACAACCGGCAGAGCTACGATATCCCTTCTTATGTCGTCGAGGCGGTCAAGGCGATCGTCGGCGAAGCGCAGTTAAGCAATGAAACCGGTCTGTTCATCGGGGAAAACGGCGTGCGCACCACCAACAACGCGAATGAAATCGCGCATTACGAATATGCGGCGGCGCTGGCTTCCGATTGCGTGCTGGATGCGATGGACAAGCTGGAACCGGGCGTCAGCGAGCTGGAGCTGGGCGACGCGTTAGTGCGCAAAGGGCAGCATACGAGCATTGTTACGATTGCCTCGAGCGGTCCGCGCTTTGTCAAAGCGAACATGTTCCCGACGGCCAACACCGTCAAGCTGGGTGATCCGATTTCCTTAACTGTCGGCTACCGCGGCGGTTCCAGCAGCCGGGCCGGCGTCGCCGTGCATAACGCGGACGAACTGCCGGAAGCCCAACGTGATTATCTCGAGCGGGTGGCCGGACCGTATTTCAGCGCCTATGCGGCATGGCTGGAAACGATCCACATCGGTCAGACCGGCGGCGATTTGTTCAATACCGTAGAAACGGTGCTGCCGCGCGCGCAGTACGGCTGGTCGCTGTGCCCGGGGCATCTGAGCGCGGAGGAAGAATGGATGGCTTCTCCGGTTTATGAAGGCAGTACGGAAATTCTGAAAAGCGGCATGCTTTTCCAGATCGATATCATTCCGTCCGTTTCCGGCTATCCGGGAACCAGCGCCGAAAGCACCGTCGTTTTGGCGGATGCGGAACTGCAGCGCCAGATTCAACAGGAATATCCGCAGATGTGGCAGCGGATGCAGGCGCGGCGGACTTACCTGAAAGAAACGCTGAATATCCAACTTTCCGAAGACGTGCTGCCGATGTGCTCGACCGTCGCCTATCTGCGGCCATTCCTATTAAATAAGGATAGCGCGTTGGTCGCGGAATAGGCGGAAAGCAGGATGAAAGTATTAGCGGCATGCATGCGGACCGAATCCAATGCTCATATCCCGATGAAGAATACGCTTGCGGATTATGATCTGGCGGTCCAGGCTCAAAAGGTGATCGACAAGATGTTGATCGGCGACATCTTTGAAAAGGAAAAGATTGAGTTGATTCCGGCGGTGTTCGCGGCCAGCGGACCGTCCGGGGTGATCGAGCGCAATGCGTTTGATTATATCGAATCGTGCGTGCTCAACACCGTTAAAAAGCATATTCATGAGCTGGACGGCGTGCTGTTGTTTCTGCATGGCGCCAGCGAGGTTGACGGTTTGGGTTCCGGCGAGCATCATCTGCTTCAGAAAATCCGCGAGCTGACCGGGCCGTATTTGCCGGTTGCGATTGCCTGTGATCCGCATGGCAATCTGTGCCGGGAGTATGTGGAGGGGGCGACGATTCTGCGCTCCTACCGCGAATCTCCGCATACCGACATGGAAGCAACCTACCGGCTTGTTGCCCGGATGCTTTGCGATCTGTTGAAGCAGCCGAAGTCGATCGTTCCCGTCTACCGCAAGCTGCCTTTGATTTTAGGCGGGGAACAGAGTGTGTCGGCGGATGAACCGGTGCGTTCGATCAACCGGTATATGGATGAGCTGGAACAGGATCCGCGGCTGCTCAGCGTGTCCTCTGTCTCTTATACACATCTCCGAGCCCACGAGACAGGCAGAAATCTCGTATGCCGTCTTCTGCTTGAAAAAAAAAAAAAATACACAAACATAGCGGCAA